>WNFM01330042.1_pt1 | contig 10395 bp, 16 predicted proteins | sample 5400271 | NCBI WGS metagenome assembly WNFM01 (sample SAMN13153352, study PRJNA577476) | soil metagenome | isolation source: 60 cm saprolite on Douglas fir-dominated hillslope | place: USA:California | collected 2013-09-17 | reverse complement strand
CCCCGTGGATTTTGCTCTCCGCGATCGAGTCAAGATCGGTAATCACCGTGGGTAGAATGGCGCATTCCATTAAGCTTGAGGTCCCCGATGCTCTCATTCTTGTCGGCCTTTGGAGCCTGCCAATTGAAGGCGCCGCGCGATGGGTAAGAAAAATTAAGGAATCTTCCGGAAGCGCTCTTTACACCAATATCGATCAGGCGGTTCGAGGGATTGTTTCCCTGGTTCCGCAAGTGGGCGATGAACTCCAGGTGCCCGCCGAAAAATGAAGCAGAACGAGGGGAGCTGAGCCCTTCGATAGTTGCAACCAGAACGCCCATGAATGGCGGAGATCCAACTAGGAAGTACCTACGGTCGCCCAAGAAATGAGCCCACCCGTCTCAGTGGCTCAATTCGATCGCAGAATATTTTGAAGGTCGCCAGGAGGGAAACAGCGAGCAGAGTGCCGGCCCGGCCACACCCCAGAGGTAGGACCAAAGAAGAAAAGTCAGCAGGATGGCGATCGGGTTCAGGGTCAACCAGCGCCCAAGAAACAGCGGCGTCGCTAGGTTGCCCTCGATCATCGCACAAAAGACATAGGCCAGAGGTGGCAAAAGGGCGTACCAGACCGAATCAAAATGAATCAGTGAAACAAGCGTCATTGCCACGACACCGCCCGTTGCTCCCACGAACGGAATGTAGTGGAGCAAAAACGCAGCAACACCCCAAAGCAACGGATGGGGTAGTCCCAGCAAACCCACGGAGATCCAAACACTGACTCCTAAACCAGCATTGATCAGCGTGACCGAAGTAAAGTAACGCGCGGCGGTTTGCTCAATCTCGGACGCGATTTCGACGACGTTTTGTTTCTCTGACACACCCGGGATCATATCGACGAGCTTTTTGAGGAGCCGAGCTCCGTACAGCAGAAGGAAGAAAGCAAGTACGTGTACAATGACTAGAATCGCCAAAAATTTCGGCGCGTTCTTCAGAGCGATCTCCACAAAGCTTGGCCCGCGGATGCTTACCTGAAGGATGTTGGCAGGGTTCAACCAGATGCCTACGCGGTCCATCGATGGTGAGCTTTTCTGAACGGCTTGAATAATTGGCGTTAAACGTTCCTGGATGTGATCGAGATAGCGGGGAAAATCAGGTTCGAACCCTCGCCAGTGATACAAACAATGCGGCAAAAAGACAGATCAAGATGGTCAAAAAGCCGAGGGTGCCGAGGAGCGGTGCCCAAAAGTTTGACAAACCGATTTTCTTTAACCATCTGGTGACAGGCGTTAGCAGGAAACCGAGAAAACCTGCAAGCACGATCGGAAGAAAAAGGTCAACAGCCACCTTTAGGGTGTAGAAACAAGCAAAGACGAACAATCCGATCACAGCAACTGCAAACCAGAGATTGACAAACTTTCCGAGATCCGCGGGGATTGGACCATCTGAACTGGCATTTGGATGGCGCGTCGCTTCCGACGGTCGCATTTCTACCATGAAAGGCCTAGTCTGGTTTGGGGTCGCCATCTTTGCGACGTGGCTCTACGCGAAGTCGAACTCAGATCCATTCTCTGACGGCCGACTTTCGCGTACTAAATGGAAAGCAAACAGCCTGTTCACTATCATCCAATCTGGGAGGGAACAAGGTTGGCATACCGGTAGCGGCAGATCCTAAATTCGTCGCGAACGGGACTTTTACGGCTGGCTCTTAGCCCTCATCCTGCCAATGGTGCCACCGATAATTAGGATGGTAATGGTGGCGGTAATGGTAATACCGGTAGCCGTGTTCACGGTTATAGTAACCATCATCGGAATGGCCTTGTCCTACGGAAATGGTAATCGCCTTAGATTCCGTAGGAACCAAAGCGAAGAGCCCTAACGCGGCTAGGATCGGGCAAAGAAATGTTTTCATTGAGTTCACTTTCTATAACGCACATCTTTATCAGAGGTGCGACTCTACATGTAGTAGTTGTTATTGCTTAGGGAATGTCGCCTGTCTTAGTCGGTTTCTCCCATACTCTTCCCGACGGGGTTGCTGTTGCTTTCGCGAGATGGCACAACCGAGGCACGGGATCTCTTGAAGGTACGACACTTCGGCCTTGAAGCGTCGCCGGGGGAATCAAAACACAGCGAAATGCAGGCAGCTCAGGTGACTGATAAGGTTACCCATTAGACGGAAAAAATTGCACGCGTCTATATTGTTTTCCGTGTGGCAGATCGAACCGTCCGCTACTAGATGATATTGGGAAGCTCGAGAAAGGTCGGGTGTCGGGCTCATGGCGTGGAACGGGAGAGAATAAGGTAAGGGCCGCAAAACAGCCTTTGCGATCGTACAGACCGTTTTCAGGATGAATAAAAGTAAATCTCGGTGTTTCCGACGCGATTGAAATCTGTGGCAGGTCCTAGCTCACGCAAACGTTCTTCATCCACCTCGAAGATGCTGGAATGGCTGATTCTGCGGTGAGGCCCCGGATTAACACTAAAAAGGACTAAGTCCCCAGCTTCCTGCTCAAGAAGCTCTGAGAGTCCGTGTCCAGCGCCGATCTCAATCTTAATTAAGCAATGGATTGGCTCGCCTTCTTCAACATGCGGGATACTTATCAGCTTTGCTCTGTATTCGAAGAAGGCGTGCTCGCTCATCTATCCATTCACGGTATGACGGTCGAAACTGGACAGGCAAGAACGTTCTGGACCGAAGAAATCAGCTAAAGGTGGCGTTAGTGCCGGAACGACGCCAGCGTTGTGAGTGGTAGTCGGAGCGACATTGGTCGGCTGGCAAATGGTCGCCGGAAGTCTACCTTTATTCGGTCTATCATTCCTGTTTGAGAAACGCCTAACAGTCCAATGGAACTTGGCATTTATCGGCATTCTCTTGGCTCTGGGGCTGGTCGGCTCCGCGTTGACGACAGTGCTATGGGTTTGGTTGCCGCAAAAGTATGAGGCCGGCAGCTTATCGCTGTATCTGTTTCTGACCCCAGTCTTCGCGATTATTGCGGCGTTTGCAGCCTTTCGCGAACGACTCGACTGGATCGAGTTTTGCGGCGTAGCCTTCATTTTAGCCGGTATTGGAATAGAGCTCCTCCACGCGAAACTCGAAACTCAATATGATGCTGATTGACACTCACGCGCACGAGATCTTCCGCAAACTCCGGAATGTCATCGAAAACGAGATCCGCGATGAAGCCGAATTGGCCGCACAGTCAGCCGCCTTTGAACAGCATCTGGGACTCGCTGCCGCCGCGGGGAAAAGCGCGGTCATTCACCAACGTGATTCCTGGGAAGATACAATCGAGGTTCTTCGGAAGCACTCAACCCGTATTCGAGCAGTGATGCATAGCGAAGGACATCCGGCCATCTTAGCAACCGATGCCGAGAAGTTGCAGCACTGCCCGGTCGAGCCCGTTCCAAGGCGCCTCCTTCTTTTCCTCAGCCTTCTCTACGCAAAGGCGATAGTATCCCTTCGAAAGAAGTATGGGAAAAATGGAGAAGGCGGGGCAAGTATGGGAAAAATGGAGAAGGCGGGGCGAGGATAACCCGATCAGCCATCATTCACTCTCGTAGGACGCCCACTTTGACATAGCGTTTAAGAGGTCAGCCGGACAGATCAACGGGCTCCGGAACCTGAGTAGATGTTGCTCAATCGATTTCCTGAATGGAAACAATGGTTTATGTCTATTCTTCTCGTCTCTTCTCCCACGGTAGCTGCGCCGTCCTACCCGGCGCAGCCGAAAGGGTTTTTCTTAATGATGCGCCACGGCGGCGGATGCTGTGGCGGTGGTCATTCGCGGCCAGGACAATCGCCAGGAGCCATCGAGCAAAGACGAAGCGCGGCCAGAGCTGGAGCAACCGGGTCGGAGATGAAAACGCCCGCTCAAAGCATCGCGGAGACGCGGTCGCTCAGGGTTGATGGAAGAACCATAGAAAAAATGACAGGGGGTCCCCTATGAACGTACACGAACACGCAACCAAAAATAGACCCGAAACTAAGCCGGCGCAGGACGAGGTGGCCAAGAAGGCATACGGCATCTATTTGAAGGAAGGTCGTCCGCAAGGACGCGACGTGCAGAATTGGTTGGAAGCCGAAAGTAAAATGTCGCACGCCGGACCCGACCACCATGCTCATATGGCGGCGGATTTCCGGAAACGCTTCTGGATCTCACTGGTCTTGACCCTGCCGATTCTCGTTCTCTCGCCGATGCTCCAAACGCTGGTGGGACTGCGAGAAGCCATTCGTTTTCCCGGCGACATCTACGCGCGCGAAGTGATGCTTCGGTCCCAGGTGGCTCACGAAGGAGCGGCTCTCCGCGCGCGGCGCATCACGAAGGAAATAGGTCTGCCCTCCGGTCGCGGCAACCACCGCGGTCGCGCTACCGCTCTCGACGCTTGTCCCGAGGAAGCAGACATTCGCTAGTTCCAGCGGCGCGACGCTTTCCCTTAACTCTCGAGCGTCGAATTTCTCCGTCGGCAACGACTCCCCAGTCAGTGCTGCTTGAGCAACGAAAAGGTCTCTTGACGCAACCAATCGCACGTCCGCAGGGAACATATCGCCGGCGCACAAGTTTATCACGTCGCCTGGGACCAACCGTTTGAGCGGAATTTCTTCTTCCTGGCCATCGCGGACAACCGCCGCAGTCAGGGTGATCATCGCTTTGAGTTTTGCGGCGGCGGCATCCGCTCGTAACTCTTGGACAAAACGCAACGCCACGCCGAGAATCAACATCAGTGTCATCACAGTGCCCCCGCTAAAATCGCCGGTAGCGAAGGAGACGGTTGCTAGGATGGCGAACAGAATAACCAGGAGATTGCGCGTCGCCTTGAAGAGCCGCCATAACCAACCGCGCTGCGTCTCCAGAGCGACAGCGTTAGGCCCATGTTTAATCAGACGTTTTTCCGCCTCAGTCTTGGTCAGGCCCCTTAGTGAGGTTTTGAACTTGTCGAGGACTTCGCTGTTTTCCAAATAAGCTGATTCTGTCAGAAATGGCGAGACACCGATAGAGGCAGCCTTTGGTTTTGCTGTCGGCTGATGCTTAGGCGATATCTGGAGATTGGAAATCATTACCAGTCAATATGAGCTCCGTCAGCTAGTCCTCGTTTGACCACTCCTTTCCCATCAATCTGCATACAATATCAGGTATTGACAGAGCTCTAGTTTCTGACGCGCGATTCATCTCCGCGATGGTCGACATGCATTAATAGATTCGTTCTAGGCTCTCAGCTCGGGCCGAGCCGTTCCGGATTACTCCGACGAGTCACTGACCGGTTGCTGGTTTCAGTCCTAGACAATACTCCCCATTTGTCGTCACGAGAGGATCGGCCAACTAACATAAGCAGTTTCGTTCGGATTGATGAGCTTCTCCCATACATTGCTCGAAGAGTTACAATTGCCTTCGGGTATAACAATGCTTGGCGAGGGAACGAAACCAGACTTTTGGAGACACGAGCACCATCAAGCAATATTCGTTCAGCGGTGGGAGCGTCTTTGCAAAGTCTTCTTACCCGTCGTCATACGCAAAGGCGACAGTAACGCATCGATATGAGTATGGGAGAAGGGAATGAAGCCGGGCGACCTTGATGATGTTACTTAAATCCATTTCTCTTACGACGACAGAATGAGGCGGCCTCTGGAAGTGACTCCAAGAATCGGCCAGTGACCCGTCGCAGCAATTAGAATTTGAAGAAATTTACCAGAAGGCAGAGGAACATGATGCGAAAGATTACTTATTTAGCCATAGCGATTGGAGCCGGTCTCTGCTTCGGTGCGACCGCCCAAGCAGATGATCTTCGATTTACTACGTTGCCGCAGACCGTGCAAGCTACTGTGATTCGCGAGACGCGAATTCCCAATGCATCAAGTGTCACTCGGATTGTCCGGGACAGCGGCGCAATTTATGTTGTTACGGTGCGCGGCGCAACGGGCGAACAGGTGATCTACGTGAATGAGGCCGGCCTCATCGTTCAGGCGCCGGTAACCCCTACAACCGTTCAAAAGTCGGCTGGGACGGTTCTACCGGCGTTCGAGTCTTCGCAGACGGTAGTGACGTATGACCAAGTCCAACAAAACGCGTCGCGGTACCAACTGCTTGAGAAAAAAGGCACGAAAGAAGTGTATCGGGACAGCAGGACTGGACAGAAGGTGACTGTTAAACGCGAAAACAACTAAGCTGTCTGCGGTCTGGTTCCGCAAAGTGGCGACGGTGTCCGGAGCACCCGGCCGTGGAGTCAAGATCAACCGCCAGCGGTAGATCGATACGAATATCTTGAAGAAGGCACTTATGAGCAAAACAAGCGACATGCAAGAAACCGCAGAGGACCTGAATAACCATCCAATGGTTGCTGCGGAAGATAGAAAAATAGATGAAATCAGTCGTGCGCAAAACACACTAAACGACGGGCAGGGCGAGGCCGAGCCCGGCCAGGTCGATCCCGAACCAAAAGCGAAGACTTTGCGATCCAAGGGTGGAGCGTTCCTGCGGGGCCAATCGTTATCGACAATTCTGCTGACCTTGATTGCAATTCTCTCAGCGGGTCTGCTTTTTTTCCTGGCGTGTGTAGCATCCGTCTTTTCACGAAGTAGAAGATCGGGAAATCGCCAACGGCGTCGATAGCCTGATCATGGGAGGCACGAAGATGTCTGCGCTGCATGAAACGAAAGAGAATCTATGGCCGACATTGCGAATAAATACGCGGAAAACGTGTGCGGAAAGTTTTACGTCGATGACCAGTGCATTGACTGCGACCTGTGCCGGGAAACCGCACCCGCTAATTTCACGCGCAGCGACGACGGCGGCTACTCCTATGTGTTTAAGCAACCGACCACCCCGGAGGAGGAGGCGCTTTGCAAGGAAGCCATGGAAGGATGTCCGGTCGAAGCCATCGGCAACAATGGTGAAGGCTGAGTGTGATCGAACCGAATGACAATGAACTTCCGGCCAAACCAACGGTTAAAGCAAGCCCTTGCCAGATCTTGTACAGGCTCGGGCAGCCTCTTAAGGAAGCTTGACGGCGGGTAGACTACTGCGGGGGGGAGGATCCTCTTTTCGAGTGATAATCCCTTATAGCAGGCTTTCGTTTGCCGGGCCAAGTCAGCCAAGCAAAAACGACGAACATTATCCAGGCCACCCAGTTGGACGGATTCGCTATCAGACAGCCGAGCGCAGCGAGCGCGATTGCTCCGAAGATTAAAGTAGCGTACATAAATTTCCTCTTTTGTTGTTTTCTCTCCGTTGCTGCGAGGAGCGGCCTTTTCTTGTCCTCACTTACCGCCAAAGCGCGTCCCTATCCGCTTCTCGGCGTTCCTCGTCTCTCCGCTCCATTGCCGCCATGCCTTCCAAGTATTCGATAAACTCTCTAGCGGTAACCGTAGCTGTAGGTTTTTCCTTGAGTGCTTCCCACCGATAGCAGACCTGGCTCTCTGAGTCGTAGACAACAACCTTTTGCTCGCCAACGCCGTCCGCATAGGATTGAGCGATTTTGAGGCACAAGTCCCGATCGCGCCCCCGGTGGACAATAACATCCGGACAGCCGCGTTTTGTAGTGACGACAGTAAACCTTTGGTTCTTTTGTTCCTCTTGTTTCATTTAGCTCTTCTCTGATTTCTTCTGCTTTCGTTTTGCCCATCGCGCTTTTGCCGCCTTTGCCGCTCGTGTTTTCGCCTGAGGCGTTCCATTCCTTAATGGACTCGTCCACAGTTGTTTGGTTTGCTTACCACCGGATCGGTCCAATCAACCCCAAACACTGGAGAAAGAGTAAAATGAACACTCCCAGACTGAACAGGGTGAGGAGGACGGAGACGGTGGCATGGGTGTAGCCCGGCCAAGAGATTTCGGTAGCGCTTTTCATAGGATTCTTGTTTCCTCGACACCATCGTGCTTAGCGGCTAAGAAAGCGAACTGATCGAAAGAAATGCCCAAACTTACGACGAGATCTGATCCGCTTCCGATCAGCCATAGGAGCCGATTCGCAGGTGGTGAGTTATTAATGCCATTAATGGGGCGACCGGCCTACCACCCGCCGATCCTTTGCTAGAGAGACTTTAGCAACTTTATACTTATATTTTCGGTGGCTACTTACGTAAGATGGCGTCCGAGTCGCCAACCAGAAAAGGCAATCCAGCGAGGAGCAAACCCGATAAGAGATAGAAAAGACGATGCCGGGAGGAAAACCGTATCACTAATGGGCGACTTTATTTAGCCGAACGTCTAATGAATATGGAGGTTAAGGGTTTCTTTGCCTTAGCGGCTAAACCTCTCTCAAGAACGACCGTTGTAGAGTTTGAGCTCACGCTAATACGTCTACCGATTATTTTCCGTTGGAAGCAGCCAAGTACCCCTGGGAATAATATGAACACAAAATTGTTTAACACCATTATCGCGGTCTTGGCCGTGTTCCAGGCGGCTCTTCTCGGTCTCGAGATTGGGATAGGACTATGGCTATGGGTAATAATCGGCGTGGCAACCCTTGCCTTTCTGTGCACGCTCTATTTCGCGATGCTTTTGAACCGTGAATAACTATATGAAACCGTTACTTATCACCCTGGCCTTGGGGCTTATCATGGCATCCACGGCTCAGGCTGACCTCTACCGTATCCGCAATACTCATTCGCTGGTGACGACTCACCGCAGTGACTTAGTCGCGTTCATGTGCCTTAACGCCATCGGCGATAAGCCCGCCATTCGAGCACTCCACAATTCGCTGGAAGGCAGAGGAATGCTCGTGAACCTGCAACCCGGCGCCGTTGATGAGGAATGAAATCCTGTCGGATATTAGGCAAACTTGCAGTCGACGGATTCAGAGGCTCTCAGCATACAAATCCCTTAAATAGTTTCCTTTCGGTGCTCCACTTTTGGCATACGCAAAAGCGAGAGTAACCCTTCGGGAACGGTATTGGAGAAGCTTATCGATCCGGGCAAGAATCATAGGCCGTTTGTCATCTGACTACGTGGTCTTGAAGCGGTTAGGGGACAATAGTATGAAGATCGGAATTATCGGAGCGGGGAAGGTTGGCGGTGGTCTGGGAAAGTTGTGGGTTACAGCCGGACATCAAGTCCTCTTCAGTTCGCGTCATCCAAAGCGCCTCAGAGTGCTAGTCGAAGAAGCGGGACCAGGAGCGTATGTCGGCGACGTGGGAGATGCAGCTCTGTTCGGCGATGTGATCTTGCTCTCGCCAAATTTTTGGGGCGTGGACGATGCATTGGCTGCCGCGGGACCGCTGAAAGGGAAGACGGTAATTGATGTCACCAACCCGGTTGACTGGAATCCGAACGGTAGGATGGTGCGTTCTCTGCCTGTGTCAACGACGGGGGCCGAAGAGCTGGCCAAAAAACTTCCAAATGCTCGCGTCGTTAAAGCATTCAGCACTATTCCCGCTTCTTTCATTCCGCACGTGACTTACCGGCCAGAACCACTTCAACGCTTAGTCGTGTTTTACTGCAGCGACTACCAAACATCCAAAGTAATTGTTCATCAGTTAATCAAGGATAGCGGATTCGTCGGTCTTGATGCCGGCCGGCTGCGGATGGCCAGAGAACTTGAAGCGCTGGGTCGAATGAACCGAGCCGGTCTCATAGGGATCGCGCAAGCGAAGCGGCTACTTAATCAGCTCACTGATTCGATCCAAAATGAGCCGCTAGCGTGTCACGATGTTGACCAATCAGCATTCGTTGAGGCAGCGAGCGCGTCGGCGAATTAGACCGTCCGCTTGGGCTGGGCAAGAGCGTGATCGAGCCAAACTCGCAACCTGTAACTCGTAACCCGCAACGAAACTAAAGGGCGAATGGATCGATCACACGCGGTTAGAACTCCTTGGGGTTCGAAGATTTTTCGCTGTAGCTGGCGCCATTTGGAGTAAGAGCCCCCATGGAGTTCCAAATCAAATGTAACCTCGGTTACGAAGTTTGCGGACCGGCCTCTTTCCTCTTTAACGTCGCGGTCGCACAAAATTCGTTTCAGCGCATCATTACCGAACATTTCGAGGTTAAAGGAGCAGAGTACTGTCAGGAGATGGCTATAGGTGGCCAGCGCTACCACCGGGTTACTGCTCAAAGTGGTGCGGTCGAGCTAGTATACGATGCAGTGGTGGACGCTACCCATGAAGTACTCGGAGATCCGTCCTGCCTTCAAGTGCCGCTCTTCGAGCAAATTCCTGCTGAAGCCTTGGTTTTCATTTACCCAAGCCGTTTTTGTCAGTCTGATTTATTGGCTCGACTGGCGAAACGGGAGTTCAACCAAAACGAGTCTGGATTCTACCGAGTTACTCGGATATGCAATTGGATCTCCGAACGAATTGAGTATCTGTCCGGAACGACGACTCCAACGACGTCAGCCTTCGACACGGTTACGCAATTAGCCGGCGTCTGCCGGGATTTCGCGCATCTCGCAATAGCCTTTTGCCGGTCATTGGGAATCCCAGCTCGATTCGTGAGC
>WNFM01060024.1_pt1 | contig 10395 bp, 15 predicted proteins | sample 5400271 | NCBI WGS metagenome assembly WNFM01 (sample SAMN13153352, study PRJNA577476) | soil metagenome | isolation source: 60 cm saprolite on Douglas fir-dominated hillslope | place: USA:California | collected 2013-09-17 | reverse complement strand
TGAAACGAGAGCGCACGCTGGGAAACCGCGTGCTGGAATGCCTCCATCGCGGTCAACGCCGCCTGTTCTCCGGCGTGGTGAGAGATCGTAATGTCGGTTTGCACGCGCAGCGTGTCCAGGTAGTCGCTCCAGGCCTACATCATCGTTCGCCGCTGCGGCAAATACTTGGCGTGATTGTACGCGCTCCCGATCTTGTTGCGATCAGCATGAGCAAGCTGGGTTTCGATCCACCGATCGTTCCATCCGAGCTCATGCAATTGTGTCGAAGCCAACGCCCGGAACCCGTGCCAGCTCATCTCGGTACTGCCGTAGCCCATAGCCCGTAACGCTGCGGTGATGCAGTTCTCCGACATCGGTCGATCTGGGTTACGCATCTGCGGGAAGACCCAGCGCCCATCGCCGGTCAGGAGGCGAGCCTCACGTAGGATCTCAGCTGCCTGCCGTGATAGCGGCACAATGTGAGGCTGGCGCGCTTTCATGCGTCGCCACGGCACTCGCCACTCAGGGGAGGCGCCGTGAAGCTGCAGATGAGCCCACTCCATGATTCGAAATTCGATGGGACGTGGGAAAATATACGGGATTAGCTTCAATGCAAGGCGCGTTAGTGGATCTCCGCGATAGGTCTCAATCGAGCGTAGTAATCCTCCAATCCTGACTGGTTCCACGATAGCAGCCATATGCTCTGAGGCGACTGGTATCAATACCCCGACCAGGTCGGCGGCGACATCCTCACACTTTCGACCGGTTGCCCGCGCGTATCTGAGCACGCGGCTGCAGATCGAGCGCACGCGATGAGCCAGACTGTAGGTTCCCCGTGACTCGATGCGACGCAGAACTTTCAGAAGCTCAGGCGCGCTGAGAAGCCGCACATCACGCTCGCCGATATAAGGAAAGACGTGCATTTCCAAGCGCCGCTCCATCAGGTCAACCGTATACTTGCTGATGGGTTCGCGGGTGCGAGGACGACGGTAACGCAACGGCTTCAGAGTCTGCTGAATCAGATCCGCAACAACAGGCGAGGGACTTTCGGCACTGATGCCTGCAGCGCGTAAAACACTGAAGAATTCCCGCGCAACAGCCTCAAAGGCATTGCCCCTACAGATTGTCTCGCAGACTCGCCTAAGGTCCGGGTCGGTTCCATTGGCCACATCCACACGCGCGGCATCGCGCCGTTTACGCGCCCGCTCCAACGACACCTCGGGGTAGGCCCCGAGCGAGAGGCATTTCTCTTTGTTGCCCGGAGCCCTCGGCGGGAAGCGGTACTTGAAACGCCACAGCCGGCCTCCGCTCGGCGTCAGGAGCAGGTAGAGACCTTTCTCGTCGAACAGCTTCTGTTTCCGCGTAACCGGTCGAGAAAAACGAATGACATTCTCGTTGAGCATGTATGCGACCCTCTCTGTTGATTTGATATCGCTCGGATGCCCCGCATGAATGGATCGGACATTGGCGTCTATGCCGCCGTCGATACCGTTATCTCCGGCGTCGTACCGAACGAAAAGCTTGCCAGCCAGACGAGGTTCGGCTCCGGAGCGGGAGTAAGAGACCGATTGATCCCTTCCACCGAAATGCGCACTCTCGCTGGATTAGTTGGGGCGATGAGGCCAAGGGCGGCTTCGCCAGCCTCGCCCGGCTCTTTCCCGCAGACGGCGGCCGCGGAATTCCCCGCTGTCAGCGCGATGCGATCGACAACTTTCTACCAAGAGCTTGGGCTGGCTGGCAAATTCAGATGGGAGTTGCGCCGGCCGGTGGCCCGCCAAACACGCGCATACCCCCCGCAGATACCCCAGCCTAAAACGCGCTGGAACTCAACGGAATTCGGTGGGCGGCAAAAAGGCAGTTAGCTCATGAGCTTGCAGATCTCCGTGGCTTTCGGCGGTGTTCGGTGGACATAGGTGGCGGAGAGGGTGGCAACCGATCTGGCGATCAAGCTATTGAAATATAAAGGATTATTGTGCCTAAAAAGTCAAAATCCCCCCTGAAATCCCCCACTCAAGAAATATTTTTCCGGAGTAGAACGCAATACTTTCGTCGTCCTGTCGCCGTGGTCTCCGCTGCCCTGAAAGCTGATGGCACCCCCCGGCACGACAAATGTGCCCACCCGGCGTGTTATCCGGAGTTCGACTTGCGATCTTCTATCAGGGTGGCGAGCCTGACTGCCTGACTATATGAAGCGCGTGGAAATAGATCTCCCGGACGAAACCTTCGCTGGCTTGGACCGCGAATCGGCTGAATTGGTGACTGAATGGTATGAGGTCGGTCGCGTCAGCCAAGAAGTGGCGGCGCAAATCGCCGGTGTGAGCCGCAGCGAATTCGTTTCCGTGCTCTCGCGCCTCCAAGTCTCCCTCGTGCAAGAGAGTATGGGCGAGGCGTCAACGGGCGCGCGGCTACTGCTCCAACCGTGAAACCGGCGGTGCTCGATGCATCGCCTCTAATCACCTTGGCTAGGGCGGGTTACATAGAAAGTACCGCGACGACCAAGCGGTAGGCTAACGATCTGCTCGCGGGATGAATGCCGGAACGTCACCGCTATGGTCAATCGACAACGTGTTCAAAGGCTGTGTAACTTTCGTATTCATCGCGGAAGGGTATCTGTGGATTAGATAGTTCTCGATCTCACCAACTCGGCAGCGCGTTTCATCGTCGGGCTGCCCGATGTAGAGCTTCGCGCCGTAGCGTAAGCACCCTTCGATCCAGTGGCGATAACCGCTGTTGTACCGGACACCAAAAGAGCAGTCGTCCGCTTTGCCCCAGTAGAACGGTTTGCCGTCCCGCTCGTGTAGATAGATAACCCCTGAATGCTTCTTAGCTTCATCGTAGTTCTGACAGCAAATCCACTCTATTCGCATAGCGACCCCCTGCCCTGGCGCTCACGCCGTCCGCGCCGAGGCGGCCGGCATCTGATTGTCCTTCACCGGCTGCTGCTCGCCCTGCTTTCGCAGCCTGTCGAAATGATCGGCCCACGCCTGCACCATCTCGGCGCGCAACTCATGCCGGCAGGCCGCATGCAGCCGAAAGCCGATAAATCACATCGCCGGCATATATTTGCGCTTTGACGACGAACACATCCAGCCAATCTACGTCCGGCTTCTGGGAGTACCATCCATTTATCAACAGTGATGAGGGATGAACGTACTTCGAGAACAGTTTGTATAATCCGGTGTATTCCGCCTCCATTCCCAGGTCCTTCGCCAACGAAGGAACGCGGAAGGATTTTGAGAAATCCAGCTCGTTCCTCAAGGCGAGTTTATCCAGTTCCGCTAGACGACTCCGAAGCTGCGCCTGAAATTGCTCGCTCCCCTGTTCGGCAACCGCGAGCGCCCCTTCGATATATTCTTTCTCGTCCTGTAGTGCTTGCCCAAGCCAAGTGCGAAAGTTGCCCTCCGACGCAAGCACATATCGGACTATCAGGTTTACTTCAAAGAGATTCCGTGCGCACCAAACCAACCCCGGCACATTGTCGGGATAGAACCGAGACATCTGCTTCAGTTCACCGCCAACATACATGCAGAAGTTCGCTAGGGCGATGCTCCGATCGCTGCGAGGTAGTCGCTCCCTGATACCGTTAGCCAATGCCACGCATTTGGAGGACAAATCGGCGAGGTGCGCTGGGACTGCCTTTGGTGATGCCGGCACCGTCATGTCGATGATCTTGGTCATTGCGATAGAGCGAAAGTAGGGTCGTTTGCCTCGGGAGCGGAGCACCGTTTATAGCACGAGACATCAAGCCTCTATAAGGCCCAAGCGCGTAAACGGGCGCTCCATTTGGACGCCGGTCTGCATCACAACCAATTGATTTGTTGCCGGATGCTCGCCAAATAACTGGTCAATATTCGACGCCTGTTTACATGGTGCAAGTCGTAACGCCCAAGCACGTCACCACAGCATCTCCACCCCGAGAGCTGCTGATGGGGGTCAGGAATCGAAGCCGGGTGACAATTGGGTGTCAGCTAAGACTCAGCCGATTTTCAGAATAGACTGGGCTTTCCGCAGTGAGCCCATCGCTGAATTGGGTGACGCGCGTGCTGCCGGCTATAGATCGCTCTCGTGCTCCGTGGGAGGTGAGCGTCCCGTGATCGCCCCCAACCGTCTCCGCAACAGCTTCCGAAGCTCCGTTGCGTTCTTGTATTCAGGGACGTTGTGGACTGACAGGTCGAAGTGCAACCTGGTCCCCGCTTTGCGATACAGCACCGGATGCAGATCGAGCGCATGGGCGTGGCCCACCTCGTAGTACACGTTGGGTCGTTCGAGCGACAGATCCGCGATCAGGTACTCGCAAGTTTTAATCTCTGAGAGAACACGCTCGGTAATCGACTTCTGATGCTCAATGTCGTCTGCCCGGTAGGCGTTGATTCCGAATTCCCGGCAAACGTCTTTAATTGTCTTGTAAACATCCTCCAATTCCGCATTGCTCGGATCGATGGCCATCAGAACAAAGGCCGTATTTTGTCGAACCCGGCGCTCATGGACTGGAAACTCGAACGGCTCACGGGACGGCGATAATACACCGTTGGTGGCAGTCGTAGACTGCTCAAGGGCCTTCCCGCGCTCTATGTAGAACCGTTCAAGAAGATCTTCAAGGCCGTCATATTGGATGTATGCGTCGAATGCGTGATCGCCGGTGAATTGAACCGAAGAATAGGGCTGAGAGTTCGACCCGGACGAGCTCGGGACGAAGTTACCAAGAAATTGCGCAGCCTCAAGGGCGTTGTTTACTAGCCCCGGCGCTAATCCTATTTCGCGTGCGAGCTCTTCTACAGTGATGGACGACATATCCGGATCAGCAACGATCCGGTTTTGAATCGCACTTATGGTTTTGTCGATCGCCGCTAGCAAAGGGTTGTCAGGCGCGACAAGCCGAAGGCCGACCGGTGTCACTTTGCTGTTGAAGTAAAGGCGCGGATCGATGCTCTCGGGCGTGAACCCATGCGGGAGTTGATTAGCTGCCTCCGACAGCCAAAGCTTTTCGGCAGCCGTTAAGGGATGTTGCTTGAACTTGTAAGTGCGCTCACTCATTCAACGATTCCTGCCGTCGTGCAAAGGTCTACCCTCGAATTCCCCCTATCTTGCCAAGGGTCGAGGCCGGCTTCGTCGTAGAACGTCGTCACCGCAGAAACCGCTCAATGCACAATCCCAGGCGAAGATGGTACCCCCGATTCGGCACCGGGGAATCGGACATACGTTGGATTTTCATCACTCTTGGACTCTTTCCGGCCTGACAGCGCATCGTTTAAGCGGACGACGCGGGCCCCTTAACCCCGCCCTGCGACCCGGGGAGAACAACAAGGTCGCCGATCCGCTTGACGAGCTGACGCGCAAGACCCAGCTTATTCACGACGATTCGACAATGCTCAAGAAGGTTCTTATCATCGGCGACAAAGCCATCGCAGTATGACAGTGCTGAGAGTGCATGTTGGAAATCTGGCGCGTGAGATTCCTTGGGTCTAAAGCTATCCTTCGCGCGAACATCGCTCAGTACGTCTTCTACCGCCAGCATTCGGCATGCGGCGTGCACTTCGCCGATACGACTCACTAATTGCGGAACTCTTGGATCAGCGATGTCGCAGCCAATCAGTCCCGCAAAGAGCTGCGCATTGACTGTGGGGTCTATCGCCTTCAGATGACCTTCGCGCTGTGCTCGACGGCAAGTACTAATCGACTCAGCTGTCTGTCGTGCCGCCTGTTCGATGGCTGAACGAATTTGGGGATTTGTCCGCTGGCACTGGACGGCCTTGGTAAAGGTGTCATTGATGAAAACGACACCACTGTAGCTTGCCCACATCTGCGCCAACGTATCGCTGAAGGGGCGCACGTTCGATAATCCTTGCGTCGGCACATCATTCAATTTGGCGAGAAAGCGCCGCAGTTCGTCACGCCGCACCGCCAATGGATTATTGGCCCACGTCGGGCGCATTAGCTCTACAAGTTCGCAGTATTCTCTAACATTTTCATCATCGCCGGAGCGTGCTAGCTCGTAAACGTGCATGGAGGACACGACCCACTGGACACCGCTGTGCGCAAGGTTCACCAACCTCATCAACTCTACGTCCGCATCGGGCCAGCGTGGGTGACCCGCGATTCCGACTAGAACATTATGGTCCAAGTAGACTTTCATCCGCGCGCTCTATGCTGGGACTGGTGAACTTCCATAACAGCACGCGTTAGCGCCAGATGGCCACATTGACTGCTCTCAGAACGTCATTCCCGCAGAAAACACAACGCGGTTGCCGTGGGCGCAGCGTACGTCGGCGAGCAAGAGGCGGATTCCACGGACTAATCCGCCAATAGTTGTGGCCTCGAGCACTACGCTCGGCTCCGAGCCATCTGACGAGATCAAGGGCGAGCATTGTGCCTGCCAACACCGACACGAATGCAAATGGCGCGACGACCTGCTTGTCAGCAACCGCCTTAAGTTGTCCCTCAGCGCAGAGTTTTTTGAATAGAGTGTCGTACGCTGTACCCAGTAACCCGGCGGCGACGAGCTTAGGAAACCTGCGGGTGATGGCCTCTGCGGCCGCGGCGGATATGCGCTCGCCTCGAACCGTATCGACGGAGATCCCGAGATGGTCGGCTATATGCTGTTCGCGAGACAACTCTTCCTCATCGGGCTCGTATATGCAGCTCATGCAGGCAGAATCGGTAGGCTGTGCATGATGATGCAACACGACCTCCCGAATATCAGTCGTGGAGGCATCGAATACTTCTCCGGGAAACTCATCTTCTTGCCCGCCGACTGTCGACCGCGACAATTAGTCGGCGAAGCCAGGGGCCGTCTGACTTCTCCGGAAGATCCTGGAGTCGACAATATCGAGGGACGAGCTTGAGGTGGGGGAAAAAGGGTTGCGCCAGCTCCGCCAAGCGCTCGACCTTGGAATAACTGATGTCGTCTGCCTCGAACCAGATTTGCCGGTTGAGGTTGCCAGGCGCGACACTATCGTCGTCGACAATATCCAACTGACCACGAATATCGAGGTGGCGCGCCGCCCACAGAAAGCCGTTTCCGATCGCGCCGGCCCCAGCGAGGTAGGCGCGGCCCAGTTCGAGGGGCTGCATTATTGACGCCGAGTCTATGCCGAATTGGTCGAACTCGACGGAAAGCGGGTCTGGTAGTCCGAACGGGAGCGTGCCACCAATTGCGTAGTGTAGGGTTGCAGCGGATGCGTAGCAGGCGACGAGAAGACAGAAGATTGCCGGCGTGTCAGCGCAGGCTTGGGCGCCTTGAACGCCACATCCAATCACTGCTCGGTCACCGCAGACATTGACGTAGATCTTCGTCCCGTCGGTCCGCGCGGTCGCCGATCCGACTACCAATTCGGCAGCGACATTCTCTAACCTCTCTTCTGCGGAAACGGACTGCACCGTACGACTGAGCAAAGAGACAACTTCTGTTGCGATTCGCTGCGCCACGATGTCTGCTGGATCGGCCGTGACCACAATGGCAAGGTTAAGGGCCTTAGCGGCATCCCCGATATTGATGCCTAGCGCGCCAGCGAGCGCTGCGGCGTTCTCCCGCCGCGCCTCGGGTGTCAGGTAATCTGCAGCCATGCCCGTTCCACCTGCGGTCGCGGCACCTCGACCCATCTAGCGCTCGCCGAAAACTGATAAACCTTAGTCTCATCTAGAAAGTTGGAGACCATAGTGGTCGTCGCGAAGTGTGGCACGACGAGAGACAAAGCCCCTTCGTGACGAATAATCGCCCACCGATCGTCTGCCTTCGAATGAAATGCCTCATAGGGATGGGAATGAACTTGAGCGGCAACCATGAAACGGCATCGCCGCAATTCAGAGTGCAACGCAGCCATCCCGGCAGGCGGAATTTCGAACATGTCTTCGCGAGCGATTTGGATGGGTCGGTACGCGTCGGCAACCCGGATTGCATCACCCTCACGACGGCCTAACCAAAGCATGACGCACTCGCGGCGATCTTGCCCAGCCTCACGGAGACGGGTGAGTGTCGCATCGAGCAGTGACGATGGGCAGAATACTAGCATCTATCCTTTTCCTTTCTGCCAAGCGCGCCACACCTGAGTGAGTATGCCGCCGAGGTCGTAGTTCGAACTGTTCTTGAGGCTTTCCCACGCATCGTTCACGTGACTCGGGTGAGTGTGGTATTCCCGCGAGCCGCGCATACAGATGAACAGCTGATTGGTTACGGGGTGCGTCCCCGGATAGAACACGCCCGTCGGATTCACCAGTGGAGTCGTAAGCAATGAGCCATCGGCTGCGTGCAGCGTTATTGAAGGCGGCAGGTCGTTCCAATCGTTGCACATGAAACGGACGCGCAGTGTCGTTCGCTCAGTGGCTGCGAACGAGCAGTCGATAGTCGGATACTGCAGCGAATGGAAGGCCCATAGTCGACGCTGTGCAAGGGCCGGTGACAAAGTCCCTACATCCCGCTCGAACAGTGCTTTTGAGGCGGCCGGATGCACTAGCCGCCACCGCCCTCGCTCGGACCCCAGTCGATCTCAACGTCGCCCTTGAGCGCGTTTTCACGATAAGTCTTTACGACAGTGATCTCGCGTTTGCCCGAGGGCAGCGTCACGGTGGCGATCCACCCTGTCGTGTCCTTGATCTTGAGCTCTTCCTTGGCCTTGTGGAGATCCACCTCGACTTTCTGGTCCTCGGGAACTCGGTTGAACCCCTCCGCAGGAAAGAAGCCTGCGGTCGTGGAAACCGAGACGCCGACAAAGTGCTCGTGATGTTCATGCTCGTGTCGCTCGGCCGCCGAGCGGTGTTCCGTATCTTCCGAATTCATATTGCGCTCCTGATTAGACCCCCGATCTCTTCCATATTTTATGGCCATTTTGTACATTGTCAATGGCCTTATAAAGTACTGAAATACTTGTGTTTATGGCCCGAATGTATATAATGGCCGCCTGTTAGGTGGAGAAAGGCAATGGACCGACGACAAATGACACTGATGCTGAGCGACAAGGAAATGTCGTTGCTCGATGAACTCGCCGAGCGGCGCGGGATGTCAAAAACCGCGCTAGTGCGCCAAGCCTTGCGGCTTTACCAATCGGTGACTGAGCGGATCGAGAATGGAGAGAAGGTCTTCGTGGAGCGTCCGTCCACGAAAGAGAAAACTGAGCTTATGGTCTTATGAAAGAGCTCATCGGCGACGCTATTCTCCTCGGGCGGAAAACAAAAGCGGAGGCGCCTGCGAAGATCTTTCGAACGCTCGATCAGAAGAACTTCGACGACTTTAAGAATCATTGGCAGCCGATGCTGAAAGCGGCCAGCGACCGCGCATCCTCTTGGGAGGTCGCAGCCCAAGTCGACGCTCAAGATGCGCATTGGGAGTGGATCGAGAAGGCATTGCAGGCCGAGCGCATCATGGGACGCGACACGTATGCTTTGGAATGTGCTGGCGACACGCAGGGCTTGATGCTAGTCGATGTCGGATTCGCACGTCTGCCGGTACAGCGCGGCCTTGAGGTGGTGTATGTCGAGCTACTAGCCACAGCCCCTTGGAACCGGCCCAAGCTCGTACCCGACCCACGCTATAAGGGTGTAGGCCGCGTTCTGATCGGGACGGCCATCAGCCTCAGCGTCAACCTTGGATTCAACGGGCGCATCGCGCTGCACTCGCTGCCTCAGTCGGAGAGTTGGTACCGCAACGTTGGCGGGTTCACCGATGTCGAATTCGATAAGAAACGGCGGATGCGTTATTTCGAAATGACCGAGGCTGACGCCGCGGCATTCGTCTCGGACTGATGAGGAGTCACATATGAAACTACTATTCACGAATGAGGGACTACGGCGAAAGATCGCGGGTGATCCAGACGATGAGCCAACGGCGGGCGGGCCAACAGAATCTTCCGTTGGGAGTGCGCCCGCAGATAACGTTGCAGTCATCGGCGAGCGCAATGTGGTACAGCTGCGTATCGCACTCGGCGTCCTTGTGCGTCAGTTGCGCCTGAAGGAAGGCTTGTCCATTGCAGAGCTTTCCGAGCGGTCGCAAGTTGCCGAGGAGGAACTTCGGCAAGTCGAGCACAACCCTCACTACACAGCGCGTCCTCGCTTGATTTATCAGCTATCAGAGTATTTCCACGTATCGCTGGTGACACTGTCACAGATGTCCGGCGCTACTCATGCGGTCAACCGAGTGCTCTATAACACGGCCATCAAGTACGCCGCGCACTCGGATGACGTATCAGCCCTCACAAGCGAGGAGCGAGAAGCACTCGATACGTTTGTCTCGATCCTTAATGAGCGCTCGCAGGCATAAGTATGCTTGAAGGGGAGCTAGGCGAGCTCGAGAAGCGAGATATTCGTGACCAGGTCGAACGAATTCTGCGAGATCTTGGCCATCCAGAACCTCCCCTTCATCTGCGGGATGTCCGCGCGCTGCTTTCTCTGGACCTGCAGTACTACAGCAGCTCTGATCCTAGCTTG
>WNFM01193870.1_pt2 | contig 10396 bp, 7 predicted proteins | sample 5400271 | NCBI WGS metagenome assembly WNFM01 (sample SAMN13153352, study PRJNA577476) | soil metagenome | isolation source: 60 cm saprolite on Douglas fir-dominated hillslope | place: USA:California | collected 2013-09-17 | reverse complement strand
GGCCGCTGTCGTACCGCCAATTGAAGCCCACCCAGGGCCCACGCTTCCATGGTTGATATTGCAAGTGTGAGGTCTGGTTGAATCTTTCGTCGTGATCAATCCGGAAAACCGATCCGCTTTGTCCAACGGTTACGCCAAGCCCTCCGACCTGCGGCGGAAAATAACGTGCCGCGACGCTGGACATGACCACTAGCGCGGTCAGCCCGTGAAAGTTCGGCACGCTCGCGCGAATCGCGTAACCCGGAATTTTTGAGTTGCGCCACACGATCGGAAACGTGACCGGCGTATTCCCGAGCACGCTGAAGTCGAAGGAATTGTGCGTGTACTTCCACAAATATTCCCCGTCCACCACGAGATATTTTCCAAAAGCCTGCTCGAAGCCCGCATGAAATTCGTTGCGGAATCCGGCGGGAGAATTGGCGGGCACACACGGAATCAACGCCGCAATCACGTCCACGTTGCAGCCCGTGGTCGCGATGACCAGGTTTTCATTGAAGGGAGTCTCGAGCGTTCGCGCGTACGAAATTCGCAGCACGGTGCTCGTCGGCTTGAATTTGTAAGCAATTCCAAGCCGTGGCTCGATTTCGCTCGCGGAGGAAAGTCCGCGATACAAGTCGCCACGCAGACCAAGATTGAGCGACCAATTGCCCTTCGTGATTGTATCTTGCGCGTAAAGCGCGAGTTCTTTCACGTCCGTATGTCCACGAAAGAGAAACTGGCTGCCGCCGCGCGTCAGGTCAATCGGGAGAAGTGTCGCGCACGGGGTTCCCGGTACGGCCGTTCCCGTCGTGTTGTCGAAGCACGGAAGCCCGTTCGCATCGGTTGTCGATGGCAAGAGATTCGGATCGATGATTCCAAATTGATCGCGCTCTGTCAGAAAAGTCTGCTGATAAAGCGCGCCCGCCTTGACGTTGTGCGCGCCTTTCACCCAGGAAATATCGCCGTGGACGCCCGTGTTGGTGAGCTGGCGATCCTGGCCAATCGTTTCGGAGTTAATCGGGCCGAGGTCGGCAAATACATTGTTGCTCGGATAATAGTTGTATTGATCGTGCCGCACGAACGCGCCGATCGTTGCGACGGCGGATGAACTCAAGAGGCGCGTCCAATTCGGCGCGATGTTGTAAGTCCCAATCTTCGAGCGCTGGTCCGTGTCTCCGGCCGGATTTCCGTTCAACGTGCTCAGATTGTCGAACGTGTTGGGCGTCTGGAACCACGAGCGTGAATACTGGAAATTAAGCCGAAGCGTGTCCGCCGGCGTCAGGTTGTAGTCCACGCGGTCAAAAAAGTTCTCTTCATTTCCTTTGTCGTGCAGCACGGTAAATTCCGGCGGATCCAGAAACCGCCCACTGTTCAGCCCACTGAGCGAAACGAAATTCCCCCATTTATCGCCGCCATACGCGAGGTTAAATCCGCCGCTCGCCGTTCCGAAACTTCCGAACGACGCTGTCGCGCTGCCCGTCGGCTTGGTAATTCCCAGGCCAGACCGAGTCGTCACTTTGATTACAAGGCTCGTCTTGTCGCCGAATTCCGCCGGGGGTGCGCCGGAAATCACTTCGAGCGACTGAATCGAATCCGCCGGAATCTGATTCGAGAAAACTTTGCTCGTCTGGTCCGTCACCATCTGGCCGTCCACCGAGAACGCAGTCTGCGCGTGATCCCCGAGCGCATGCATGTTTCCGTTGGAGTCCGCGGCAATTCCCGGCGAAACCAGAGTCACGAGTGACGTCGCCGAAGACGACGCGCTCTCGAGCGGCATTTTGTCAAAGAGGCCGCGGTCCACATCGGTGTGAAAGGTCGAATCGTTTTCCACCAGGTCCGCGCCGCCCGCCTCGACGGTTACCGTCGTCGCAGCCGACGCGACCTTCAGCGTCACGCTTACAGACATCGGCACCGAGGATCGCACCTCCACGTCTGTCGCACTCGTCGCAAATCCTGCCGCCGTCACTTCCAGGTGATACGGATTGAAGGGCACGTTCGCAAACCGGAACTTTCCATCCGTGTCCGTGGTTGTGCTCCGGCTGTAGTGGCTGACCGGATTCTGAATCTCGACATTTGCGCCGGGCACAGCGCTCCCCGAAGGATCTTTCACGATTCCATCCAAGATTCCAGAAGACTGCGCTTGGCTAATTCCCACGAACAAAAGTGCAAAAATCAAATGTACAGATGCAGTTCGACCTAAATTCTTAAACATTTTTTCCTCCGTCCCGGATTCGCCGGGACTTGTACGTAGGTGTGGATCAGCGCCGCTCTGAAGGAAGCGGCTACGCCAAAGCAGCGATCACGCGCACGCGCTTGGCGATCAAGACGACTCGGACTTCAGTTTTGGAGGAAATTAAGCGCGGGGAGGGGCGCGGCCGGCATGATGAATCGAAAACGCTTCGCTTGGCGAGGCATGAACTGGCTGCGAGACGTACCACGAGAAACATTCTGGAACAGCGACGCTCGGAACGCTCGCTGGCGCAAGCACAGGCAAATGCAGCGCCTGGCAGACGTGACAGGGCGTGTCGCCCCGGCCGTCTTTATGGTCGTGAAGATACGCACCGCCGGCGGCAAAGTACAGAAGTGCGACTCCGGCCAGCAGGGCCAGCGCACGACGGGCGTTCAATTTGGCGGACGTGCAGTTCACGATTCTAATTCTACCTCTGGAATACACCTTACCGTGCCAGGTTAGACGTAAAATCTGGCTAACCGGTTGCTCCACCGCAACACCCCATCCGAACCCCTTGACCCGGAAACCCTTATTGCATAACCTTCGTCTAAGGAATCAGTTACGAGAACCATGTCCGGCCGCACTCATAAACTGGCGTTTGTTGCGCTGCTCCTTGCGATTCTCTTTCTCGCGGCGCAGTTCCACCAGTGCGCCGATTTAACGTCGAATGCCTCGGCTTCCCACGTTTGCCCGGTCTGTTCCACGGCGGCGACCGTTGTCGCAACCGAATCGCCGGTCATCGCGTTCGTATCCACGGAGACGGCTTTTGTGGCCCAGGCGGCTCCCCGGGTCGTTTCTACCCATATTCCATACGCAGCTTCCCCCCGCGCTTCTCCTGCCGTCCAGTAATCCGCAATCCCGAACAGTTCCTCGGCCCTAATTCATTCGCCGCCCGCGTTGCGGCTTTCGAGGAGTTTCTCAAATGAAAAAGTTTTTCGCTTCGGCGGTGGCCTTCTTGGCCATAAACGCCGTCGCGGTGGGTCAACAGCCCGCACAAAGTCCGGCGGCGGCGCCGCCTGCCCCTATTCCCGTGACGCCGGCGAACGCTTCCGCGCACATCTCGCTCGATGAAGCCATTCGCCTCGCGCTGCAGCACAATCACGCGTTGCAGGCCGTTCGCTCCAACATCCTGATTAGCCAAGCCGACGAGATTACCGCCAACCTACGTCCCAATCCCACGATCGCCTGGGACTCGCAATTCTTTCCGCTCTTCCACCCAGACCAATTCAATTCGGACTACCTGGCTAACCAGGCGCAGTTTGACCTCGGTATTGGCTATCTGTTCGAACGCGGCAAGAAGCGGCAGCATCGCCTGCAAGCCGCGCGCGATCAAACCGCAGTCGTGCGCTCGCAATCCTCCGATAGCGAACGTCAGCTCATCTTTAACGTCTCGCAGCAATTCATTGCGGCGCTGCTCGCGGAGTCCACGCTGGCGTTTGCGCAGCAAGATCTCGATGGCTTTCAGCAGACCGTCACGATCAGTGAAGAGCGCTTCAAGGTCGGCGACATGAGCGAAGGCGACTTTCTGAAGATCAAGCTTCAGTTGCTGCAATTTCAGACCGACGTTTCGGCCGCGCAGCTGGCAAAAGTACAAGCCCTTGCCGCGCTGCGCCAATTTCTCGGATTCGACTCCGTGCCCGACAACTACGTCTGCGACGGTGAGCTGAAATTCGAAGCCGTTCACGGGAGCGCGGAAGACCTGAAAGCACTGGCGCTGCGCAGCCGGCCGGACCTCATCGCCGCAGAACTCGGCATTAATGCGGCGCGAAGCCAGGAAGCGCTCGCCGAAGCGAATGGCAAACGCGACCTCGGCACCAGCTTCAACTACACGCACACGGCCGGCACGAGCAGCGGCGCTTTCTTTTTCAACATCGATCTCCCGATTTTCGATCGCAATCAGGGCAACATCGCGCACGCGCGCTACGTCATAACGCAAGCGCAAGAACAAGCCAGCGAAGCCGCCGAGCAGGTGCTCACCGACGTGACTGCCGCGTTCGAAAGTCTCCGCACCAACGACAAAATCATTCAGCTTTATCAGGGCGGCTACGTCGACCAGGCCAAGCAGTCGCGCGACATCAGCGAATATGCCTACAAGCGCGGCGCCGCAAGTCTGCTCGATTTTCTCGATGCCGAGCGCACCTATCGCGCCAATCAACTCGCGTATCGCCAGGCTCTTGCCAGTCACATGACGGCCGTCGAACAGATGCGTCAAGCCGTCGGCTCAAGGAATCTCCCATGACACTCGCGAATTTCGTAGTGAAACTCAGGAAGCGACCCATGCCAAAAATTTTGCTCTGCTCCGGCGCGTATGCCGTCGCGATCTTTCTCTCGTCGTGCGGGTCCGCGCCGCTCGAAAACGAAGGCAAGATGACGTCGTACACGTCTTCCGAATCCAAATCCGATTCCGCCGAACTCTTTAGCGTGCCGCAAGATCAAATGGCGCACATCAAAATCGCCGCCGCGGAAAAATCCAATTTTCCGCGCGTCCTCAGATTCACGGGATCGGTCGCCTACAACGCGTTCAAAACAACGCCGGTGTTTTCGCCCGTTGGCGGACCGGTGCAGGAAATTCTTGTAACACCGGGCCAGGTCGTGAAAGCTGGCCAGCCGCTCCTGACGGTCACCAGCCCGGACTATTCCGCCGCGCGCTCCGCCTACATCAAGGCAAAAAGCACGTTTCTTCTTGCCGACAAAAATTACGATCGTGCAAAGGACCTGTATGAACACAAAGCCATCGCCGAACGCGACCTGCAGCAAGCCGAATCGGATCGCGCCGCGGCGCAAGCGGATTTAGTTTCCAGCGAAGACGCTTTGCGGGCGGTCGGCATAAAGGATCCCGAAACTGTTCTGAAAAATGCCGCGGTCAGTTCTGGCGCAACGCCGCTTCCCGCACCGGTCAGCGGCGAAATCGTAGACCGCCTCGTCGGCCCGGGCCAACTTCTGCAGGCGGGCACAACGCAGTGTTTCACGATTTCCGACATGGGCACCGTCTGGGTTCTGATGAACGTTTATCAGAACGATCTTGCTTACGTCCGTTCCGGCGACTCGGTCGAGATCACGACTGACGCTTATCCCGAAGCCTTCCACGGAAAAGTTTCGTACATCGCCGCGGCGCTCGATCCCACAACGCGTACGTTGCAAGCGCGTATCGTCACGCAAAATCCCGGCGGCAAGCTTAAAAACAACATGTACGTCAGCGCGACGGTCCAGGCCGGCGCCGTCAAAGGCGCGTTGACCGTTCCAGATTCCGCGGTCCTGCGTGACACGGAAAACCAGCCTTTCGTATACGTCCTGCAGGACCAAAACAAATTCGCCCGCCGCGTCGTTTCCGTTGCCGAAGGCGGCAATGGCCGCACGATCGTCACCACCGGTTTGAAAGAAGGCGAACGAGTCGCCGGTGGCGGCGCCCTGTTCCTGCAATTCAAAAATTCTTTGCAGCACTGAGGACTGTCGACCAACTCATGATTCATCGCATCGTTGATTTCGCTCTGCGCCAGCGCTTCGTGGTCCTCATGGTCACGGTGCTCATCGTGTTTGCCGGCGCGTACTCATTTCGCCAAATGCCCGTCGACGCGTACCCCGACCTTTCGCCGCCGATGGTCGAACTCGTCACGCAGTGGCCCGGCCATGCCGCGGAAGAAGTCGAACGACTGGCGACACTGCCTCTCGAACTCGCCATGAACGGAACGCCCCACCTGAAAGTGATGCGCTCGATTTCTCTGTACGGCCTGTCCGACGTTCGCCTGACGTTTGACGAAAGCGTCGATCCTTACTTCGCTCGCCAGGTCGTCTTCGAACGCATCGGCGACGCGTCGCTTCCGCAAGGTGTTGCGCCAAGCCTGGCTCCGCTGTTTAGCCCGAGCGGACTCGTTTATCGTTATGTCCTCGAAAGCCCTGATCGTTCGCCGATGGAGTTGCACACGTTTGAGGATTGGATCATCTCGAGGGCTTACCGCAGTGTTCCCGGCGTCGCGGACGATTCTGGCTTCGGCGGCCCGACGATGGAGTATCACGTCCTGCTCGATCCGGTGAAGCTCTACAACTTTCACCTGCCGGTCACGCAAGTTCTCAACGCGCTCCAGGCCAACAACTCCAACACCGGCGGCGGTTTTTACACGCAGGGCGGCCAGTTTTCCTACGTACGCGGTCTTGGCCTGATCAAATCCACGGACGACATCGACGAAGTCGTCGTCGGCAGCAACAACGGCGCGCCGATTCGTGTGAAGGATATCGGCCGGGTGGACATCGGCAACGCACCGCGCCTCGGTATCTTCGGTTTCCAGACTGTCGAGAAAAATAACAGCGACGCCGTTGAAGGCGTCATTCTGATGCGCCGCGGCGAGCAAACGCAAAATGTTCTTGAGGGCGTCGAAAAGAAAACCGCGGAACTCAATAAAAGCATTCTTCCGCCCGACGTAAAAGTCCGTCCCTTTTACGACCGCAGCGATCTCGTCCGTGTCACCACGGACACCGTCGAGTGGAATCTCATACGCGGCATGATTCTCGTCCTCGTCGTACTAATTTTCTTCCTCGTCAGCGTCCGTGCTGCCGTCATCACCGCTCTTACGATTCCGCTTTCCCTTTTGTTTGCATTCATTTTTCTTCACCAAACCGGCGAAGCCGCAAACCTGCTCTCGATTGGCGCCATCGACTTCGGCATCATCATCGACGGCACCATCGTCATGGTTGAGAACATTTACCGGGAACTAAGCGAACGCCATGGCCAGGAATACAAACTCCATGAGGTTATTCTTGCCGCCGCCCGCGACGTCGACCGCCCCATCTTCTATTCGGTTGCCGTCATAATTGCCGGCTATCTCCCCATCTACGCGCTCACCGGTCCCGCTGGAAAACTATTTCATCCCATGGCAGACACCATGGCGTTCGCACTCATCGGCGCTCTCGTTCTAACTCTTACATTTGTTCCCGTCCTTGCTTCCTACTTTTTTAAGAACGGCGTCAAGGAAAAGGAAAATCGCATCTTCAACTGGATTCGCGACAGCTATTCCGGCCGCCTCGATTGGTGCCTGGACCATCCCAAGACGACTGTTGTTGCCAGCCTACTCATCTTCGGCGCGACTCTATTGCTGATTCCCTTGATCGGCGGCGAGTTTTTGCCGCATCTCGATGAAGGCGCGCTCTGGGTCCGCGCCACGATGCCTTACACGATTTCCTTCGAGGACTCGTCAAAATTTGCGCCGCAAATTCGCGACATTCTCGTTAAATATCCGATGGTCACCGTGGTCGGCTCCGAGCTTGGCCGCCCCGATGACGGTACCAATCCCACCGGTTTTTTCAATTGCGAGTTTTACGTGGGACTCAAACCGTACGACGATCCCGCGTGGCGCAAGACAGCCGTCCACAACAAAGAAGAACTCACTCAAGATCTCGAGAAAAAACTCGACGCCTATCCCGGTGTGATTTTCAATTTCACGCAACCCGCTGAAGACGCCGTCGATGAAGCTCTAACAGGCCTTAAATCCGCGCTCGCCGTGAAAATCTTCGGCCCAGACCTGGATGTCCTCGAGAAGAAAGCCGTCGAAATTCGTAACGTCCTCGACAAGATTCCGGGATTTATGCAACTCACCGTGGTTCGCGAACTCGGCCAGCCCAGTCTCATCATCGACGCCAACCGCGCCAAAATCGCGCGCTATGGCATCAACGTCGCAGACATACAAGCCGTCGTACAAGCCGCCGTCGGTGGCCAGGCCGCTACACAGGTGATTCAAGGTGAAAAATTGTTCGACCTCGTCGTTCGCATGGAGCCGCAATACCGTTCGAGCGCAAGGCAAATCGGCGATCTGCTCGTTCCCGCCCCCAGCGGCCAGCAGATTCCGCTTTCCGAACTCTGCGACATCAAGCAAGCCTCCGGCGCTTCATTCATCTATCGCGAAAACAATTCCCGCTATATCGGCATTCAATTCTCCGTCACGGGCCGCGACCTGGAAGGCATCGTCAACGCGGGCCAGGCTGCTGTCGCGAAAAAAGTAAATCTTCCCGAAGGATATCGTCTTGATTGGGGCGGTGAGTACAGCGAACTGCTGGAAGCCAAGTCTCAGATGTACATCATCGGCCCGCTTGCGATTCTGCTGATTTTCCTTATTCTTTTTGCGCTATATGGAAATTTCAAATTCCCGGTCACCATCGCGCTCGGCGTGGTCCTCACCGAACCGGTCGGAGCGCTCATCGCCCTCAAGCTTACGCACACGCCGCTCAGCGTTTCCAGCAGCCTCGGCCTCCTCGCACTTCTCGGCGTGAGCGTGGAAACCGCGGTCATTCTCGTCAGCTACATCAACAAACTTCGCATCGAAGGCAAATCGATCCGCGAAGCCACGCGCGATGCATCTCTCCTGCGTCTCCGCCCGATTATGATGACCGCGCTCGTCGCATGCCTCGGTCTGCTGCCGGCCGCTATGTCCACTGGCGTCGGCAGTGATACACAAAAACCGTTCGCCATCGTCGTCGTTGCCGGTTTGCTTTCGCGTTTATTCCTCGGCTTCTTCGTGAATCCCGTTCTGTACGAAGCAGTCGCCCGCGAAGGTGACGTTCTCCAGGTTTAATTTTGGAGTGCGGCGGCCGGACGCCGCTTTTACGGTGCAAAGTTTCGCCGAGGCGTCGTCCGGAAGACTAACGTAGGGGCCGCCTTCTGAGGCGGCCCGCCTTGTGGCTATACTAGAGGCTCAACGAAACCGCACGAGGTGCTCCATGTCCGAACCAACGTACGAAGAACTCAAAGCCCGTCTGGCCCAGCTCGAAAAAGAAAAAGGCCCCAAGCGAACCGGCGCTCTCGAATTCCGCGTCGGAGAAAAAGGCGGCGTCAGCGTCTACGGCCTCGGCCGCTTTCCCGTCACGCTCTATTACGAACAATGGATTCGCCTGCTGGACGTTTCGAAAGATCTCCGCGAATTCCTCGAGGAAAACAAATCCGCCGGCAAATTAAAATTGAAAGAGTAGTCGTACTGAGAAATTTCGCCGATTCTTATTTCGCCGGCCGACCCGTCAAACTTTTTATTAAGTCCACTTCTTCCTGCTTGTAAGGTTTTCCATCTGCCCTGAAAATCTCATGGAACCATACCGCCGGTTCGCGGTCCGTGTACGGCTTCTTCCAAGAATCCCACGGCAAGTACGTCTGCGTTTTTCCCGCTACCAATCCCCAGTTAATCGCACCCACGTTGTATTTCTTTGCCACCGGCAAAGAACCTTCGAACGTCGAACCGTTTCCCCGCGCCATGTACTCGGTGCAAATCAGGGGCCGCCCATACGGTTGCAACCACAAAATTCTTTTTTCAAACTCTTCCGCTTTGTCATAGTTGTGGAAGCTGATTACGTCAGACTCTTCCAGTTGAAGCTTTTCCGTAGCGCCGAGATTCGCCGCATCGGACCAGTTTCCTTTCCACACACCGCTCGTCAACGGCTGTTGCGCGCCCGCCTCCCGCGCCCACGCGAAAACTTTCGGCAGCAGCTCGTTCACGCGTTCCACTTTGTCTTTCGGGTCGGTGTAGTTGCCCCCGTTCGTGTTGTCCGGCTCGTTCCATACGTCCCACGCCAAAACCCGTTCGTCGCGCCCGAATTTTCCGACAACGCCGCCCACATACGCTTCGAGCCGCGGATATTCCGCACGATCCTCCAGCGCCTTGGCTCCCGGACTCTGCAGCCAACGCGAATTATGCACTCCCGGTCGCGGCGGCGCCTGCGGCCCAAGCTTTGGATCGGGATCCCAAACAGAATCAAACAGCACCAGCACCGGCCGGATGTGATGTGTCTTCGCGATCGCTAAAAATACATCCAGTCGCTTGGAAAATCCCGTCGCATCCTGCTTCCACAGCAAATCGTGCAAAAACACACGCATCGTGTTCAGCCCGATCGATTCCGCCCAGCTCAGTTCCAGATCAATGCGTCGTGGGTCAAACGTTTCCGCTTGCCACATTTCCAATTCGTTCGAAGCCGTCGCCGGTGTGTAGTTGCTCCCAACGAGCCAGGGCTGCTTCGCATACCAGGCATTCGCTTTCTCCGCCGACCACCGCACCGGCTTTTCATTCTTTTGTGGGACAACCATTCCCGGCTGTGCGCCGTTTTCCCTTGCAGCCCCCGCAGAAGCAACAAGCAGGAATCCTGCAATCGTCACCGCTGTTCTCCACGCCAATCGCATCGCTCGTCCTCCGCGCTTCGTTTATATCACTACTTTCT
>WNFM01224125.1_pt2 | contig 10399 bp, 11 predicted proteins | sample 5400271 | NCBI WGS metagenome assembly WNFM01 (sample SAMN13153352, study PRJNA577476) | soil metagenome | isolation source: 60 cm saprolite on Douglas fir-dominated hillslope | place: USA:California | collected 2013-09-17 | reverse complement strand
TGCCTGACGATTTGGGCGGCCGCATGGAGGGGCAGGCTCCTCACGCCGGCCAGTTGCATCAGCGTGGTGGGGACCGATGTCGACGCCGTGACGATGACGACGGGGTTGAGCGGATCGCTCATGCGCAGCGTGACATGCCCGCCGGGCGCAGGAGACGGATTTGCCAGATCGAGATAGCTCTGCATGCGCGCCTGCAGCGTCGCGGCGGTCTCGCTGGCCGCGCTCGCCCGCAGCGCCAGCGCGGCATTGTCGAACGCCGCGTCGAACCGCATCTTGGCGGAATAGGCACGCGCCACGTCGACACCGACGCCGATCGCGACGAGCGTCGGCAGGAGCAAGAGGCCGAACATCATCGCGACGCTGCCGTCGCGGCTCCCCCGCAAATTGCCAATCCGGGCGGTCGCGCTGATCGGTGGCATGCCATGGGCCGGCATCATGCCGCTGTTATCGTGCGGTCCGCCCTCGCTTGCACGTGTTGTTACAGGGCCTTTTAGGCGAATGCGCGGCAGCGGCAGCGATCCGGCGCGATCGTCGCGCCGCGCGGCTCACGACTGCTCGCGCGTGGCGCCGAAGCGCAAGCCCGGCCAGTCGCGGATGGTCGTTTTTAGGTCCCAGGCATTGCGCGCGAGATAGACGGGCGCATTGTCGTGGTCCTCGGCCACGGTCGACCGGTTGGCGTCGACGAAGCGCTCGAGCTCGCCCTTCTCGCCATCGATCCAGCGCGCGGTTTCGTAGGGCGCCGGCTCGAGCCGCACGCCGAGCTCGTATTCGCTCTTGATGCGCGCGGCGAGAACTTCGAGCTGCAGCGCCCCGACGACGCCGATGATCCAGTCGCCGCCGACCAGCGGCCTGAAGATGCGGGTGACGCCTTCCTCGGCAAGCTGCTCCAGCGCGCGGCGCAGATGCTTCGACTTCATCGGATCCTCGAGCCGCACGCGGCGCAGGATCTCCGGCGCGAAATTGGGAATGCCGGTGACGCGGATTTCGTCGCCCTCGGTGAGTGTGTCGCCGATCCGCAGCGTGCCGTGATTGGGAATGCCGAGGATGTCGCCGGGCCACGCCTCCTCGGCGAGGTTGCGCTCGCGCGCCAGGAAGAACACCGGGTTCTGCACGCTCATCATGCGGCCGCTGCGCGAATGCTTCAGCTTCATGCCGCGGCGGAAGCGGCCGGAGCACAGGCGCAGGAAGGCGACGCGGTCGCGGTGCTGCGGGTCGATATTGGCCTGCACCTTGAAGACGAAGCCGGTGACCTTGCTTTCCGCCGGATCGATGGCGCGGGGCAAGGCCGGCTGCGGCCGCGGCGACGGCGCCAGCTCGGCGATGCCGCGCAGCAGCTCGCGCACGCCGAAATTGTTGAGCGCGCTGCCGAAGAATACCGGCGTCAAATGGCCCTGGCGGTACGATTCGAGATTGAACGGCGGACAGAGGCCGCGCACCAGCGTGACATCCTCGCGCAGCTTCCGCAGCGCCGCCGCCGGCAGCAGCTCGCCGAGCCGGGGATCGTCGAGGCCGGTGCAGCGCACGGGCTCGACGACGCGCTCGCCGCCGCCGCGGGCAAACAGCAGCAGCGTGTCGGCGAAGAGATCGTAGGTGCCGAGAAAATCGCGGCCCATGCCGATCGGCCAGCTCGCCGGCGTCGCCTCGAGCGCGAGCTGGCGCTCGATCTCGTCCATGAGATCGAAAGGATCGCGCCCCTCGCGGTCGAGCTTGTTGACGAAGGTGACGATGGGAACGTCGCGCAGGCGGCACACCTCGAAGAGCTTCAGGGTCTGCGCCTCGATGCCCTTGGCGGCGTCGAGCACCATCACCGCGCTGTCGACGGCGGTCAGCGTGCGGTAGGTGTCCTCGCTGAAATCCTGGTGGCCGGGCGTGTCGAGCAGGTTGAAGACGAGCCCCTCATGCTCGAAGGTCATCACCGCCGAGCTCACGGAGATGCCGCGCTCGCGCTCGATGTCCATCCAGTCCGAGCGCACGCGGCGGCGCTCGCCGCGCGCCTTCACCTCGCCGGCGAGCTGGATCGCGCCGCCGAACAGCAGCAGCTTCTCGGTCAGCGTCGTCTTGCCGGCGTCGGGGTGGGAGATGATGGCGAAGGTGCGCCGTCTGGCGATCTCGGCGGCGAGCGGGTCCATTACGGTCCGCTGTCTAGCCGCGACGGCGCGCGAAAGCAACCGGCCGCGACGCAACCCGCTCACGAAGATGTGAGAAGAACGCGCCGCGCGCCGGTGCCGGCAGCGTGGTAGGAACGCGCAACGCGCGATTGCGCGCAACCGACAAAGCAGGGAGTGCAACGGCCATGAGATCCATATCACTCGCCATCGGAGCGCTGGTGGCGCTGCTCGCTCTTCCGGCCGTCGCGCAGACGCCAGAGGGCACGCTGACCAACATCCGCGGCAAGGTTGCGAAAGTCGAAGGCAAGACTCTGACGGTGAAGTCGCGCGAAGGCCGCGACGTCGCCGTCACCATGGCCGACAATTTCACCGTCCTCGGCGTCAAGAAGGTGAGCCTGTCCGACATCAAGCAAGGCGACTTCGTCGGCACCGCCGCGGCACCCGGCAAGGACGGCAAGCTGCACGCCCAGGAAGTCCTGCTCTTCCCCGAGTCGGCGCGCGGCACCGGCGAGGGCCACTATGCCTGGGATCTCCGCGGCAAGAACGACAGCATGACCAACGCCACCGTCGCCCAGGTCGCGAGCGTGGCGAAAGGCGACATGACCACCCTGACGCTGAAGCACAAGGACGGCCAGAACGACATCGTGGTCGGCCCGAAGACGCCGGTGGTCACTTTCGCTCCGGACAGCATGAGCCTGCTGAAGCCGGGGGCCGCAATTTTCATCCGCGCGGTGAAGAAGCCCGATGGCACCATCGTCGCGAACCGTGCGATCCTGGAGAAGGACGGCGTCAAGCCGCCGATGTGACGGGCTGGCGGGTCGGCCGGGCGCCGGCCCACTCGACACCGTGATCTCGGCAGATCGGAAAATCGCGCCGCGCCCACGGGTTAGGGCGAGGTTGCAGATTGCTCCAAACAAATCGGCCGCGCGACGGTTGGGTGGGCGTGCGACGGCGCGACCGGCAGTCGCAGAATAAGCAACAAAACTACCGGGCTTCGCGCTTGATCGGCTGTTGATTGCGCCTAGACTTGGTGATGGCGCAACACAGACGGAGGCTGCCTAACAAGCATGACTCCACCGGATCAGTGCTAGACAGCGCCGGAAACCAGGCTCGGTCGTGTGACCGGGCGGTGAGCTCGCAGAGCCACCAGATCTGAACCCCGCCATCGAGGCAAGCATGGCGGGGTTCGCGCGTGTGCGGCGGGCCGCGACATTGACAGAAAATCGGCGCCGCTGTCTTATTCCCCGGGTTTCTCGCCCGGAGGGAGAGCGAGTGTCGTCGGTATTTCGCCTGTCGCGCTATTTCGTCGTTCTCTCCGCGGTTTGGGTGCTGGCGATGGCATGGCGCCTCTATCCGCAGTTCAAGGACACCCTTAGGGATGACGGGCGTCTTGTCACCCTCGAAGCTTATATCGACGACAGTTGCGGCCAGCGCATCGGTCCGGGGGTCGCGAGCTGCCTCGACGAAGCGCGCGCCACGGGCCGCCGGCTGGTCGCGCGGGAGCAGGGGAAGTCGGTTCTCCTCATCGAGGCGCCGCTGCTTGCTTATCTGCTGATCTACGCGCCGGCGCGACTGGCGCTCGACCGCCTGGCCGGCCGCCGCGGGCGGCCGGCCGGCGGGCGCGGACGCGCGGCGCTGGAATGATGCCGGCGCCAGGGGCATCATCGGCAAGCCTCCGGCGAGGCCTGGCGCTGGCGCTGCTGGCGTTGGCCGCCGCCATCCTGCCGCACCGGGCTCTGGCGGACGACAAGCTGCATCAGAGCGGCGTCGTCTGGAAGGGGATCGACAACTGCGCGCGGGCGGCGGCCAAGGCCTATCCCGACTACACGGCCGAGGCGCTCGCCAAGCGCGAAGTGCAGCGCCGCCTCTGCCTGCGCCGGAGCAACCTGCCGGGCGGGGACGACGCGCCCGCCCCGCCCGTCGCGAGCGGCGCAGACATTAGCAAATAGGGCTTTTTTGTGATGGCGTGAACCTTTGGGCCGCCCGTTACGTTAAACCTCGGCGTAGACCCGGGCGGGCGGACTTTCGCCCATAAGTCGGGCATAGACACGCGCCAGCCATCGGTATGAGCACATGTCCAATCCCAAAGACTGGTTTCGCCGCCGACCCGCGCTGAACGTCGCAGGCGGGCCAAACGCTGATCCCTTCAACGGCGATGCCGTGCTCGATCTCGGGCACAGCGCCGCCGCGATGCGCGAGCCGCCGCTGCTGAGTGATGCCACGGGGCATCGACTCGCGGAACGCCGCGGCTCCGTGCCGCCGCCGCCACGGTCTGCGCCGCCGCGCCGCGAGGGTGCCACCCTCGACCGCGGCGCCTTTGCTGCGCGGCCGGAGGTCGTCCGGCCGCGATCGGCGGAGATGCCGCACCCGGTGGGCAACGGCGCCGCCTTCGCGCTGCGCCGTGCGCCGACAGCGCCGGCCATCATGCGGCCGCAAGCCGCAGCGAAGCCGCCAGCCGCGCAACCCGAGCCCGAGGCCAAGCCGTTGCCCGAAGCAAAGCCGCAACCGGGGGCCGTGCCACCCCCGCGCGAGATCGCGCGTGCCGCCATCGGCACCGACGACCAGGAGCACGCCGCCTTCACGCTGGCCGCGCCCGGCGTGTCCTGGAAACGCTCGCGTTCACCCGTGACGGAGAATGGCGGCGTCAGCGCACGCCTGCGCGACGCCTTCACGCCGACACGACCGAAGCAGAATGCGGCCCTCTTCTCCGGCCGCTACAAGCAAATGCAGCGCATCATCGCCGCCATCGAGGAAGAGCGCGCGCACATCGTCCTCTATGGCGAGCGCGGCAGCGGCAAGACCTCGCTGGCCAACGTCCTCGCCGGCAAGGCCGAGGATGCCGGCTATTTCGTGCTGCGCCTGGCCTGCACCTCGGAGCTCAGCTTCGAGGACATCTTCCGCGGCCTGCTGCGCCGCATGCCGGCGAGCCTGCTGCCCGACGGCATCGGCGCCACCAGCCGGGCCGGCATCGACAATTTCGACCAGCTGGCGCCCGGGCATGTGGGTGTGGCCGAGCTGGTCGCTCTGTTCGAGCGCATTTACGAGAAGCACGTCATCCTCATCGTCGATGAATACGACCGCATCACGGCCGAGGACACCAAGGCGAAATTCGCCGAGATCATCAAGAACATGTCGGACTCCGCCGTGCCCGTGACCCTGCTCATCATCGGCGTCGCCGACAATGTGCGCGAACTGCTGGGCAAGCATCCCTCGCTGCAGCGCACGCTGGTGACCATACCGATGCCGCTCATGACGCGGCGCGAGATCGACGGCATCATCGCCAGCGGCGAGGAAAAAACCGGTCTGCGCTTCGATCCGGCCGTGCGCCAGCAGATCGCCGACTTCGCGCAGGGGCTGCCCTATCACGCCCAGCTGCTGTGCCTCTTCGCGGCGCGCAATGCGGTGCGCCGGCAGTCGAGCCGTGTCGAGCGCGAGGATCTGCGCTATGCGGTGCAGCGCGCCGCCGAGGAGGCCGAGCCGCGCATCAAGGAGGCCTATGATCTGGCGATCGGCGCGCATGACAACGCCTCGTTCCGCGACGTGCTGTTCTACGCCGCGCGCTGCCGCGGCGACGAGTTCGGCAGCTTCACCGCGACCGATGTCGCGGCGGTGGCAGGGCGCGCCACCGGCGAGGGGCCGGAAGCGGCGGCATCGCTCCTCGCGCTCCAGTATCCGCTGAAGAAGCTCACCGAGCCCGAGCGCGGCGCCGTGCTGCGTCGTATCGTCGGGCCGGGCGGGCTGCGCTATCAGTTCACGAGCCAGATGCTGCGCCACCACGTGCTGGTCCGCCAGGCGGAGCAGCGCAAGCTCATCTAGAGAGAGCCGGTGCCGAGAGGTGGATGACCGGGACGAAGCCGGTCGCCGCGAGCAGCCTCGCGCTACGCGGCCACGCCGGCGGCGGCGCGCAGCTTGCCGAGGAGATATTCGAGATCCTCGGAGCCGATATCCTCGTATTGCGTGAGGATGCGCTCGAGCGTGCGCCGGCTGTGGCGCTCGCGATCGTTCTCGCCGCCGTCGAAGCCGGTCTGTTGCGCCACGCGCAAGCCGACGCGCATCAGCTCGAGCAGCTCGGGCGGCAGCTTGCAGCGCTCGTAGATCGCCTTGAAGCCGAGCGGCCCGGCGTCATAGATGAGCAGCCGCGCATTGTGGATGGGGATGTCCGCCAGCACGGCGAAAGCGGCCTCGACAAAAGCGAGATCGCCCAGGCAGACGGCGCGCACCACGAGGTTGGAGGTGAGCCGGCCGCCGCGATGCAGCTGCTGCGCCAGCGCGAGCGCCTCGGCGGCAATCGAGTCGGGCGACATCGGCGTCGCCGTCGCGCGCTCGCGCGTGCCAAGCACAAGCTCGCTGGCAAGATGCGCGGGCAGGTCGCTGCGCTTGGCGAGCATCTCGCGCACGTTCGCCGCGGCGGCGGCGACGAGCCGTTCCAGCACGGTGAGCGGCAAATGCGCCCGCTGCGCCATCGGCGCCTGGATGGTCTCGTCGGCGCCGTGACGGTCGAGGACGCGCTGCAGCAGCGGCTCGGTGAGTTCGGCGCCGTCATTGCCGGCCAACGTGGCCAGCGCCACCGGCTCGTCGGCCTCGACGATCGCCTCGGCGACGCCCGTAGACACCTGCTTGCGGGCAGCGATCGCCACCTGCTTGGCGGCGCCGCTGGCGCGGACGATGGCGATCAGGTCGGCGTCGGCGAGCACCAGCGAATGGCCGAGCACGGGCAGGGACACCGCCTCGACGTCGCGCGCCAGCGCGAGCGCGACGTCGTGCGGCAGACGCTTGCTCTGCTTGAGCTCCTCGGAGAGGGCCTGACGCACCCGGATCGCCGCGTCGCGGCTCAAGGCGCGCACGATATCTTCGGCGATCTTGCGCTCTTCCGCCGTCAAGGCCGTGCCGTCGACCTCGCGGGCGACTTTCGCCGCCACTTCCGCCCGCGCCTCCGAGGACGGATCGTCGAGCAGCCGCGCTACATCCTCTTTCGATAAAGTCGTCGTCATAATCCGAAGCGAGCCTCGCTGCGCCGGCGCTGCGTCGCGCCGTCGGCCGCCAATGGTGCGGTCAAGCTCTTAACGTTGGCTTAACCTAGGTCGACCGGCCCCCGGCGGCCGTCATGCCACCTGCTGCCGCAAGGCGAGCGCGACCTGGCGGGTTTCGCCGTCGGCGTCGACATCGAGCGCCCTCGTCGGGCGTGACCCCAATCCCGCGTGATCGGGATTTCCGAACGAAACGACAAGATCAATCAATTTGGTGCAAGGCAAATCGCGCCCAGTTGTAAGGGGCGATGCCGCGACACCTTTCCCTCGCTCGCGGCCAGAAGAGGAGATCATACGATGACCGATACCTTGCGCAGGTCGCTGCGGGCCGCTGGAGTGGCTTTCGCCCTCCTCACGGCAGCGGCACCGATGGCGTTGGCGGACCCTCCGGGCGACCTGTTCCTGGATTTCGACCAGCAGACCGCAGCATCATCCACGCCGATGCAGGCCAGAGAGCATGCGTTCCCGCAAAATATGGCGGCGGCGACCGCGTCGACGCACGCCACCGATCGTCATCCGCAGACGCCGAGCGTGACCGTGCGGTTGTTGCCGTCGTCGCGACCAGGGGTGAATTGACATGCGCCGCGCAATTTATTGCGCCAGGACGCCGGTGCTCGCCGGCATCGGCCTGACGCTTGCCGCCTGCGCCGCGGCGCCGGCGCCCTCGGGCTATGGCCCAGCCGATTACTACGCCTATGGCGGACCGCCCATCTACGGCACGTTCGACTTCGATTATGGCGGGGGCTGGGATCATGGCTGGGATCACGGCTGGCATCATGACGGCCATTTCGCCCATGGCGGCGATGGCTTCGCGCATGGCGTCGGCCACGGCTTCTCCCATGGCGGAGGCGGCGGCCATCATGGCTGAGGGCGGCTCACTCGGGGCGCGGCGGCGCGTTGCTACCGCCGTGGCGGGTGCGTCAGCTGTCACAAATAAGGGCATGGAGAGAGATATGATGAGTGGACCGCAGAAGAAAGCGCTTTGGATGGCGTCGCGCCGCGCGGGCGGCGCACGGGCGACGGCAGCGTTCGCGATTGCGGTGGTCGCCGGGTTGCTGGCGGGCTGCGCCCAGAGCGGCGCGACGGACGGGCGCACGGCGTCGGCGATCCGCGATCGCGAAACCATCAAACCGGCTGGCTATATCAATCCGGACCCGGCATGGACACAAAATCATCGGGGGTAGGTGGCGCCGAGTCGTGGCTTACGACACGCTCTTGGCGCCGAAGCTCTTTCTGATAGCCTCGATGATGACCGACGCGGATGGCGCCTGCGGACCCCTACCTGCCGATCCCAAGGCGGCGGCCTCGTGCGCCAGCTCGACGACCGTGTCAATGACGTTGAGTGCCTGCGCGTTGGTGATAACGCCGTTCTCCACCAGCGCATGAAGCAGGCTTTCGCACAGCGTCAGGGCGATCTGTCCGTGCGGATCATGCGCCGATTTTAATTGCTTCTTCCGTGCCACGGCCACGCGAGCCTTTTCAGCGTGGGCGGTCAGGGCCGCCGGCTCCTCCCGCACGACTTTAGTGCGGTCGGCTTACAGACAACTTACCTGCAGCTTTGCCCTGCGAAATGTCATGTCTCAGACATTTGCGCTCGAACGCGTCGCCAGAGAACGGCCAGGAGCGCCATGCCGGGGTGCCGCGCATCTCCGCATCGCCAGATCGGGAGAACGCGTTCCTGGGCGCTGGCGCCCGCCTGGCCGTTCGAACGGCTCTGGAACCCCGCAGATTCCGTGCCGTCCGAGCGACCCAATCAAAGCGCGAGAACGGGGAACATCAGGCTATCTTCGATGCAACGCGCCGAGCGCCGGGATCATCGATCGCTCAAGGTGTGTTTATCGAGTATCGCGGCCTCGATCCACTGATCCAGGCGCCGGCGGCTGAGAGAGACGTTTGCCCCCTTCAAGAGGGACCACGCGTGCTCCCGCCTGGGAAGAACGGGGGAGGCATGGATGACGCTCTGAAGCGCGCGAAGGTCTATCGACTGCGAGCCGAAGAGACTCGCACAGCGGCGGATGGTATGCACCACCGGACTAACCGCGAGACCTTGCTGCGCATCGCCGACGACTACGATCTCATGGCTGCGGGGATTGAGCAAAGGGCACGAGGTGGGCGCGGCTGGAAGAAGGCCGCCGGATAGGCGCATCCGACTCACTCGCGCGGGGAGGAAACGCGGGACCGACGAAACGCAGAGCATTCGACGCTGGCGGATGAAAGCGGATGAATTGAAGGCCGCCGCCGAAAACATGACAGACCGCTTGGCTCGTATCGGTCTGTTCAACGCCCGTAGCTATGAGGAGATGGCGAGCCGCGCGGAAGCGCGGCTCCAAGGTGACCCGGACCAAAACCCGACGTGGGCTAAAGGGCCGCTGTCCGCTCGCGAGGCAGGCGGCTCAAGGTCACGGGACGCATCCGGCTAGACTAGGGGGCGCGCTCGACTACGAGACCAACCCTGGCATGAAGATGCCCTAGGCCCTACCGTTCTTTCCACATTCCGCTCTCGACTGTCGTGTCGTCGCGGGCACGAAGCATCGGCGTGTGCCATACCACCCCCGGCGATCGTCACGCCACCTGCTGCCGCAAGGCGAGCGCGACCTGGCGGGTTTCGTCGTCGACGTCGACATCGAGCGCCGAGGTCACCTCGAGCCGCCGGTCCTCGAACACATGCACCTTGCCGCGATGGCGGCGACGCCAGGACATGACGGCATCGTCGCGCGCGTGGAGCAGCGCCGCCATGTGCGGCCGGAACAGGCGGAACAGCGCGCTGATCCAGCGGTTGAGCGGCCAGGACGGGCGCGCCAGGTCGACCACGAAGCGATCGAGCATGGCGACGACATCGGCCGCGGCGTACCAGGTCTCGCCGGTGACCCAGCGGTTGGTGGTGAAGAGCCGCAGCGGCACACCCTCGGCATCGACGGCGATGGCGACGAGATGGCTCAGCGCGTCATTCTCGGCGCCCTGGTTGGGTTGCGCCGCCGGCGGCACTGCCGGCCCGGCCGGGGCCGCCGGCGCATCGGCGATGGCAAGCTCCGGCATCATCAGCGGCCGCGTGCCCGGCGGCATGCCGCGCGGGCGCAGGAAGGTGTGAAAATGCCCGTGCTCGCGCGCCAGGCGCTGAGCGGTCGGGTGGGCATGATAGAAATACTGGGCGTGGCTCAGGGGATCGTAGACGTCGCCCTCGGGGTAATGCGTCCACGCGCCGAAACCGGCCGCGCCGCGCAGCACCTCGGCAAGGATGGTATCGCCGCTGCGCGCGAGGACGCG
>WNFM01055916.1_pt1 | contig 10399 bp, 13 predicted proteins | sample 5400271 | NCBI WGS metagenome assembly WNFM01 (sample SAMN13153352, study PRJNA577476) | soil metagenome | isolation source: 60 cm saprolite on Douglas fir-dominated hillslope | place: USA:California | collected 2013-09-17 | reverse complement strand
CCCGTGTTGTGGCCGTCGTCGAACAGCAGGCGCAAGGCATAATTTCCCACGGGCTCGACTCCGGTGATGCCGACGTTCTGCTTGCCGGTCACGAGCACTCCCTCGCCACCGCCATGCCCCTTCACCTCCGCGGAGGGGGAGAAAACCCGCAGGTATTCGAAGGGCAGTTCGAAATGCGACCCATCATCGAAGCTCACCTCGAGCACCCGCGACGAGGTGCGCAACTTGATATCCGTGGGCCGGGGCATCTTGCGGGCCTGCGGCGCTCTAGAGAATGTACCGCGACAGGTCTTCGTCTTTCACCAGTTCGCCGAGATTGCTCTCGACGTACTCGCGGTTGATGAGGACATGGCTGCCGTTCCGGTCCGCGGCATCGAAAGACACGGTTTCCAGCAGCCGCTCCATGACGGTGTGCAGGCGCCGCGCCCCGATGTTCTCGGCGCGCTCATTGACCTCGAAAGCCACCTCGGCGAGGCGCTGCACGCCGGACCCGGCGAATTCGAGCTCCACGCCTTCGGTGGCGAGCAGCGCCGTGTACTGGCGGCATAGCGACGCGTCGGGTTCGGTCAAAATGCGCACGAAATCCTCGACGACCAGGGGCTCGAGCTCGACTCGGATGGGCAGTCGTCCCTGCAGCTCCGGGATCAGGTCGGAGGGTTTGGACATGTGAAAGGCGCCGGACGCGATGAACAGCACGTGATCGGTTTTAACGGTGCCGTACTTGGTGTTCACCGTGCATCCCTCGACCAGGGGCAAGAGATCGCGCTGCACGCCCTCGCGCGACACGTCGGCGCCCGTGGTTTCCTGCCGGCGGGCGATCTTGTCTATTTCGTCGATGAACACGATGCCGTTCTGCTCCGCATTCTCGACGGCGCGAACCTTGAGTTCCTCTTCGTTGATCATTTTCGCCGCTTCTTCGTCGACCAGGAGCTTCAACGCCTCCTTGATCTTGAGCTTGCGCTGACGCGTGCGGCCCGCGCCCAAGTTCTGGAACATCCCCTGCAGCTGCTGGGTCATTTCCTCCATGCCGGGGGGCGCCATGATTTCGACGCCCATGGGCTGGGAACGCACTTCGATTTCGATTTCGCGGTCTTCGAGATGGCCCTCGCGCAGCATTTTACGAAAACGCTGCCGGGTCTCGTTATCCCGCGGCGCCGAGTCTCCGGTGAAACCCGCGGAGGCTCGCGGCAGCAACACATCGAGCACCCGTTCCTCGGCGCTGTCGGCGGCGCGATGGCGCACCTTGGCAATCTCCTCCTCGCGGGTCATTTTAACGGAGATCTCAACAAGATCGCGTACGATCGAGTCTACTTCCCGTCCAACATAGCCCACTTCGGTGAACTTGGTGGCCTCTACCTTGATGAAGGGCGCCTTGGCGAGCCGCGCCAACCGCCGTGCAATCTCGGTCTTGCCGACCCCGGTGGGGCCGATCATGAGAATGTTCTTCGGGGTGATCTCGGCGCGCAGCGATTCGGCGACCTGGCCTCGGCGCCAACGATTGCGTAGCGCGATCGCGACCGCGCGTTTGGCCGCCTTCTGGCCTACGATGTGCTTGTCAAGCTCTTCGACTATTTCACGTGGGGTCATCTGCGACATGGGCCCTACAGTTCCTCGATCGTCAGGTTGCGGTTCGTGTAGATACAGATATCCGCGGCGATATTGAGCGAACGCTCGACGATGTCGCGCGCGGACAAATCCCCTTGCATGAAGGCCTGGGCCGCAGCCTGCGCGAAGCCTCCGCCCGAACCGATCGCGATCAGGTCGTGCTCGGGTTCGATGACATCGCCATTGCCGGATATGACATAGGTGCTCTCGGTGTCCGCCACACAGAGCAACGCCTCGAGGCGGCGCAGGCTTCGGTCGGTACGCCAGTCCTTGGCGAGCTCGATGGCGGCCCGCGTCAGATTGCCGTATTTCTCCAATTTTCCCTCGAAGCGCTCGAACAGGGTGAAGGCGTCGGCCGTGCCGCCGGCAAATCCCGCGAGTACCTTGCCGCCGTAAAGGCGGCGTACCTTGCGGGCATTGGCCTTCATCACGCTCTGGCCGAGCGTCACCTGGCCGTCGCCGCCGACGGCAACCCGGCCGTTCCGCCGCACGGCGAGAATGGTGGTGCCGTAGATTCGTTGGGGATCGTGAACCATATGAATCCCAAGGGTGGGGCCAGGATCAACCCCTTTCAAGCGCTGCGGTGGCGGCGCCGGGCTCGCGGATGCGCGTTGTCGTAGACCGTCGCCAGATGTTGGAAATCCAGGTGAGTATAGATCTGGGTGGTCCCAATATTGGCGTGGCCGAGCAATTCCTGCACGCCGCGCAAATCGCCGCTGGACTCGAGCAGATGGGTGGCAAACGAGTGGCGGAACATATGCGGGTGGACATGGACACTCAAGGCTTGACGGCGGCCCCACGCGCCGACCCGCAGTTGCACGGCGCGAGCCGACAGGGGGCGCCCGCTCTGCCCCACGAAGAGCGCGTCCACGTCGGATTTGACCATGCCCGCACGCTCTTTCAGCCACACCTTGAGAGCATCTACGCCCTTGCGGCCGATGGGCACGATTCGAGTCTTGCTGCCCTTGCCGAGCACCCGCACGGTGCGATCCGCGAGGTCCACGGAGGCCAGGCTCAAGCTCACGAGTTCGGCCAACCGCAATCCCGAGGAGTAGAACAATTCCATGATGGCCTTGTCGCGCGCGGACAGGGAATCGTCGACCCTGAACGCCAGAAGCCGGCCCATCTGATCGGCATCCAGAGTGGCCGGCAGCCGCTTCTTGGGCTTGGGCGCACGCACATCGAGCGCCGGATTGCGCGCGCAATGACCTTCGCGCATCAGGTATTCGTAGAACGTCCGCGCCGCCGACAGATGCCGCTGGATGCTGCGGGGGGAGAGGCCCGCGCCATGCAGGGCGGCGGCAAACGTCCGCAGTTGAGCGTTATCGAAACTGTTCCACGCGGTCAATTTTCGGCGTCCGCCGAATTCCGCCAAGCTGAGCAAATCGCGCCGATAGGCGGTGATGGTGTGCCCGCTCATGCGCCGCTCGTGCGCGAGGTGGGATAAAAACCGATCGATCCATTCGCGCTCGCTCAAGTCCACGAGATCAACGCTTCAGCGCATCAGCGCGTAAGTCACGAGCTCGCCGATGCGGGACAGAAATTCCGTGCTCATGGCGGGATGAAAGCGTTCCGCATCGCTGGCGCCGATCGCCAGAATTCCCAGCTCCCCCTTGGGCCCGAGGGGCGTGAGGGCCACCGACCCGATCTCGACCGAGTCCTTGCCGAAGAGATAATCGCGCTGCGCATCGCGGATTTGTCCACAGCGAGGCTTGCCGGACTCACGCAGCGATTCGAAGGTCTTGACGTCGGCGTCGCCGGGATTCCCGGAACGCAAGAACCGGCCCGCGGCCGCTTCCAAGGACGGCGCCTGCTCGAGGAACAGCACCAGCACCGAATGCATGGCATCGAAATCCTCGCGCAGCGAGGCCTCGACGGCACTGATGGTCTCGGGCAATGTGCGCACGCGAATCAGGCGCTGGCTCAAGCGATGGATGCGATCAGCCAGTGCGTCATTGGCGCGGGCCACGTCGACGAGTTCTTTCAGCTTGCGTTCCAGCGATTGGTTGCGCTCGCGCAGGACTTCGACCTGACGCTCGACCAGACTCACCGTGGCGCCCACGTCGCGCAGATGCGGCAGGCGCAATTTGATCAACAGCGGAGAATTGCGCTCGAAGAAGTCCGGATAGGTCTGCAGATATTCCGCGACACTGGTGTCGTTCAGACTCTCATGCTTGATCCCGCGTGCCTGACTGGTGGTCATAGTTCAGCTCCCCTACATCACGTTAAATATCGATCGATCCGGTAAACACGGTAGTTGCCGGCCCCGTGAGCCACAGATGCTCACCCGCCGCGGTCCAGGAAACCACTGCGGTACCGCCCGGCAGGTCGACTCGTACCTCCTCATCCAGAAGCCCTTGCTGCCTGCCGACGGCGACGGCGGCGCAGGCCCCCGTGCCGCAAGCCAAGGTCTCACCCGCTCCGCGCTCGAAGACCCGTAATCGAAGATGGCCGCGATCCACGATTTGCATGAAGCCCACGTTGGTGCGTTTCGGAAAACGCGGGTGATGCTCGATACTAGGCCCAAACCGCGCGACCGGCGCGGTTTTCACATCGGACACCCGCAGCACCGCGTGCGGATTGCCCATGGAGACCGCTCCGATCTCGACATCCACGCCGTCGACCTTCAAAGAATACATGAGCGCCGGAGCGGCCGCGCCTGCGCCGTCGGCCGCGTTCATCGGCAGCGCGCGCGGATCGAAGTTCGGCACTCCCATGTCCACCGACACCAGACCGTCGTCTCGGATGCGTGCGTGCACGACGCCGCCAACGCTCCCCATCACGAGGTCGCGCCCCAAATCCGGCGCGCGCGCGTGCAAGAGAGCCGCAATACAGCGCGCGCCATTGCCGCATTGTTCGACTTCCGTGCCGTCGGAATTGAAGATCCGATAGTACACGCGGCTGCCGGCATCACGGGGAGGCTCGAGCATCAGCGCTTGATCGAAGCCGATGCCGGTGTGCCGATCGGCGAGGGCGCGCAGTCTGCTCGAGTCCAAGTGAGTGTCGGCGGCGGCCGGGGCGTCGAATACCAGGAAATCGTTGCCTAACCCCTGCATCTTCAAAAACTCGATGCGCATACCGCCGAAGCATAGCCCATGCGGCAATTTGTCGCGAGCGGGGGTTGCGCAAACTACCTTCGAGTTTTACCTTACTGAAAACAACAAAGCCGGGGATGTATGCGACACGTGATGGTTTTGAACGCGAAGGGCGGCTGCGGCAAGAGTACTTTAGCTACCAATATTGCAGTGGTCACCAGGTTTGCATCGCGGACTATGACCCGCAGCGTTCCAGCCTCGATTGGCTGGCGCAACGCCCCGCCGATTTGCCCGCCATCAGCGGCGTTGCGGCCTACGACGAGGGTCTGCGCAATGTAACGCGCGCAACCGACATCCTGGTGATCGATGCGCCTGCCCGCGTCCATGGCACCGAGCTCAATGAGCTGGTGCGCCGCGCCGAAACCATCATCGTGCCGGTGCTGCCTTCCAGTATCGACATGAAGGCCTGCGGACACTTCATGGCGGAATTGCTCGAAATCGGCAAGGTGTCGCGCAAGCAAGCGCGGTTGGCCGTCCTCGCCAATCGAGTCCGCGAATACATGCTGATCTACGAAGAATTGGATCAGTATCTGAGCAAGCTCAAAGTGCCCTATCTGGGCAGCCTGCGGGAGGCTCAGAATTACGTGCGCGCCTACGCGCGCGGAATGGGCGTGCTGGAACTGCCTGAATATCTCGCATGGCCGGATTGGAAGCAGTGGGAACCGATCGGCGAATGGCTGGATAGCAAGCGCAGCCGGCCTACGGGCTAGTACTTCGGCACAGTGATGTTGACCGGCCCAGCGCTAACGGCGCGGGGGGATGGGAAGCCTGAGGGCAACTGTCTCCCCCGTTGCCCTCAGGCTTCCCATCCCTCCACGCCCTGCGCTCCGGTCAACATCACCGTGCAGATTCCAGCTAGTCGCCGACGCGGATCACCAGCACGTCGACATCAGCCCCCCCACGCCATGCGCACCGGTCAACATCACTGTGCAGGAATCGGTGCTAAGGTATCTGCTCAGGAATACGCGTGCGTATCAGCTTTTCCAATTCCGATCTCAGCTTCAGCGCCGCGCCGGATCAGTCGCTGCTCGACGCGGCGCTCGACGCGTCCTTGAATTTGCCGCACAGCTGCAAGAGCGGCAATTGCGGCTCTTGCCGGGCCCGCTTGCTGCAAGGCGAGATTCAGTATCCCAACGGCCCGCCGCTCGGATTGTCCGAGACGGAAGTCGCCGACGGATTCGTGCTGCTGTGTCAGGCGCGCGCGCGCAGCGATCTTTGCATCGACACCCATCAAATCACCACGCCCGGCCAAGCCCGCATCAAACGGCTGCCGGCTCGCATCGAGCGCGCGCTGCCCCTGTCGCACGACGTCATGGGCCTCTCCCTGAGGCTCCCCGCAGCGGAGCCATTCCGATTCGAGGCCGGCCAGTACATCGACATCATGCTGTCCGGCGGCCGGCGCCGCAGCTTTTCGATCGCCTCGCCGCCGCATGATGCGCGATTGCTGGAGCTGCATGTGCGCCGGGCCGCGGGCGGGGAATTCACGGAACGGCTGTTCGATCAAGACCCGCAAAACGCACTGTTGACCATCGAGGGGCCTCTAGGGCAGTTCGTGTACCAACCACACGTCGCGACGCTGGGCGGCGCCGTTACTCCGGGCTTTGCGGGCACGCCCAAGCCGCGGGTCGCGCCGATGCTGCTGATCGGCGGCGGCACGGGACTCGCGCCGCTGCTCAGCATTCTGCGGCACGTGATCGAAAACGGCATCGAGCGAGACATGATCCTGTACTGGGGCGTGCGCGGCGAGCGCGATTTGTATGCGCACGCCGTGCTCGAGGACCTCGCGCAGCCGTGCCCGGCGGAGGGCCGCCCCGCCCGGCTGCGTTACGCGCCGGTGCTCTCCGAACCCTCGCCCGATTGGCGGGGCTCCCGCGGATTCGTGCACGAGGCAGTGCTCGAGGACATCGATGATCTCGAAAAATACGATGTGTATGCGGCCGGCCCGCCCGCCATGATCGCGGCGGTACGGCGCGAATTCGGGCGGCGCGGGGTCGCCGCAAACCGGTTGTTTTTCGATTCCTTCGATTACGCGCCCGATACGCTCGATCGCCAACGGATGCGACAATAATCCCCGTTCGCGCAACGCGGCCGCAATGCGCTCGCCGGGCACCAGCCAGTGCGCACGCTCGAATTCGTCACGCAGCGCGGGCGTCGCCATCGCGAGCAGATTGGCGGCAATTTCCAAGCTCGTGGCAGTGATTACCTGCACCGCCCCCGCGGTGAAGCCATTCAGTACCTCCGCGAGAACCGCGTGACCAGGGGTCGCCGGCACACGCTGATAAACATCGGCGGCCACCACTTGCGCGCCGCGGCGCGCAAGTTCTTGTTCGAGCAATGGCCGGCCGTCGCTGCCTTTGATGATGAGTATGCGGCAGCCCGCCGGATGTTCGAGACGCGGGTGTTGGAGCAGGCTTTCCGAGTCGAATGTTCCATTCTGCGGCTGCACCGCCACCCGGTAGCCCGCTTGATTGAGGGCGCGGGCGGTCGCGGGACCGATGGCGGCCAGAGTCAGATCGCGCTGCTGATCGAGCAGCGAAACGCCGAATCGCACCGCGTTGCTGCTGGTGAAAATGATGACATCGAAATCCGCGAGAGCGCCCAGCTGTGCCGCCGTTTCCCGCCGATTGCCGATGGGCTTGATTTCCACGGCCGGCAAGCGCAGGGTGCTCGCGCCTTGAATTTCCAACAACCGGCACAGCGGCATCGCCTGCTGCTCGGGCCGAGTGACTAGGACGCCGACACCCTGCAATGCGAGCATGTTCAGCCGGCGCGCAGGCGCTCGAGCAGAGGGCCCGCGCCCGCGTCCAGAATTCGCTCCGCCAGCAGCCGGCCCAACCCGGCCGGATCGCCGATGCTGCCGGATGCGGTGTCGCGCCCCAGCCGTGAACCGTCCGGTTCCGCCACCAGGCCGTCGAGCAGCAAGGTCCCTCCTTCGAGCCGGGCATGCGCCGCGATCGGCGACTGACAGCTGCCCCCGAGTCGATGCGCGAACGCCCGCTCCGCGTCCATGACAATCCGCGTCTCCCGAGATTCAAGCACGGTGACGAGTCCCAGGATGCGCGAGTCGGCGCCGCGGCACTCGATACCAATCACCCCTTGAGCGACGGCCGGCAAGAACATCTTGGGATCGAGGCGCGCAGTGATGCGCGATTCGAAGCCCAGTCGAATCAAGCCCGCGCAGGCCAGCAAGATGGCATCCATGTCGCCGCCATCGAGCCGCCGCAGCCGCGTATCCACGCGCCAACAGCTGCGCCTGACGCCGCAGGCTCGAGGTCCCGACGCGCGCGCCGCGCGGCAAATCGTCGAGCCGGCCGGCCGACGCCGTCAACAGCGCATCTCGAGCGTCCGCCCGCTCGAGCACCGCCGCGATCGTGAGGCCTGCGGGAAGGTCGCCCGGCAAATCCTTCATCGAATGCACGGCGATGTCCGCCCGGTGCTCTTCCAGAGCCACTTCGAGTTCCCTGACGAACAAGCCCTTACCGCCGATGGCGGCCAGGCTTCGATCTTGAATGCGGTCGCCCTGAGTCACCATGGGTACGAGCTCAACCTCGAGTCCCGCATGTGCCCGGCGCAGCAGCCCCGCGACATGCTCGGCTTGCCAGAGCGCCAGCTGGCTCTTGCGAGTCGCGATCCGCAGCGGCTTGCCCAAGGAATCCTTCATGCGGGATCGCTCTTGGCCGGAAACAGCGCGGACTTCAAGCGATAGATGGCCGAGATATCCTCATCGCCAAAGCCCTGGACGATCAACTGCCCATACTGCGCCAGAGTCGATTCCACCACCGGCAGTTGCGCGCCGTGCCGTGCCGCCATCTCGCGGCAGATCCGCAAATCCTTCGCGTGCAGCCGCACCCGAAAACCCGCGGGGTAATCGTTGTGCGCCATGAAGGGCGCGCGATTGACGAAGTACCAGCTCGATCCCGCCCCCTTGCTCAAGGTCTCGATCAAGCGATCGAGCGGCAAGCCTTCCGCGTGCGCGAAGGCCATCGCCTCGCCGACGGCTTGGATGATGCCGGCGCACATGATTTGGTTGGTGGCTTTTGCCGCTTGGCCGGCGCCGCTCGATCCGAGATAGGCGACGGTCTTGCCCATCGCCGACAAGATCGGCTGCGCGCGCGTGAACACCGGCTCATCGCCGCCCACCATGATGGCAAGCGTCGCGTTGCGCGCGCCTTCCACGCCGCCGCTCACCGGACAGTCGAGAAAGCCGACGCCGAGCGCGTCGAGCGCGGCGTGCATGTCGCGCGCCGTGCCCGCGCCCACCGTGGAGCAGTCCATCACGATCATATTGGGATTCAATCCCGGCTCGAGACCCGCGATCACGCCGCGCACATCGTCGTCGGCGGACACGCAGATCACCACGGCCTCGCAGTTCCCGGCGAGCTCGATCAAGCTGGTGAAGGCATGACAGCCAAGTTCCTTGGCGAGCGCCGCGGCCTTGTCGGCCGTCCGATTCCATACGCCCGTCAGCAGACCCGCACGATGCAGACTGCGCGCCATGTGCGCGCCCATGTCCTCGCCATAGTGCCCACTATGCCTCGTCGGCGCGCCTTGCCCGGCACGAAAATCCGCAGGCGAATCGAGCAACGTATTAATGATTCAGGACACTAGATCTCCTCCATAGAAGATCAAGGTTTCAGGTGGCGCCGTTGCAGGTCGCGTCGATCTCGCGCTTCGCATTCAAGCGTTCAGAATCGATTTCCTCGGAAGTCAGATACTGGCGCTCGCCGTCGGCGCCGGTCTTGTATAGACGCCGGCCCTCGATCAATTTCTTGTAGCGGTCCTGTGCGTCGGCACATTGCTTCTCGCGGGCTTGCGCCACGTCGTTATCCACGGCCTTTTTGACGCCGGCATCGTCTTGATTCGGTTGATCCCGGTTGGTGGTCTTGTAGGTCGGCGCAGACTCGGATGGTCTCGCCTGCGCGCTGCGAGCCACGTGGGTGCCCAGCAACTCCACCACTTCCGCATGCACACCGTCCGGCGGCCGGTCACCGTATTGCACTTTGCCTTGTGCGTCGACCCACTTATAGACCACAGCTCCGGCCATGCCCGACCAGGCGACCAGGGCTGCGAACAACAGAAGGCGTTTCATTGTCCGATCCTCGTTTGAAACCTACGACGCAACCGAAGCTACAGCGCGCGCGAACCGGCTTCACCAGTGCGAATGCGCACCGCCTGGCCGAGCTCCGCGACGAAGATCTTGCCGTCGCCGATCTTCCCCGTGCGCGCCGTTTCAATGATGGCTTCCACCACTCGATCGACTTGTTCGTCATCCACTGCCAGCTCGAGTTTCACTTTTGGTAGGAAGTCGACGACATATTCTGCTCCACGATAAAGCTCAGTGTGGCCTTTTTGCCGGCCAAAGCCTTTGACCTCTGTCACGGTAATGCCTTGTACCCCCACATCCGCCAAGGCGGCGCGGACATCGTCAAGTTTGAACGGTTTGATGATGGCGATGACCATTTTCATGCGGGCGCACTCCTCAATTCGAATAAACACTCAGTCTATCAGCGGCAAACTGATAGAAAATGCTGCAACACAGCATGGAGTATTGCAGTTTTCTATTGTATAAACTCACGAGTGTCTTGCGCCGGGCGCGCGAATATAAAAAACGGCACAGGTCCTTTGAGGACCCGTGCCGCCGGGATATCGCACCGACGGGGGAGTTGGCTGGCTTGCCGGCGCGAGATGCTCCTAAAACG
>WNFM01357810.1_pt1 | contig 10400 bp, 8 predicted proteins | sample 5400271 | NCBI WGS metagenome assembly WNFM01 (sample SAMN13153352, study PRJNA577476) | soil metagenome | isolation source: 60 cm saprolite on Douglas fir-dominated hillslope | place: USA:California | collected 2013-09-17 | reverse complement strand
TGGGCAAATATTGTGGTTCGTGAGGGCGATGCTTGGAAGATCTGGATGTCGGCCTCTATGGTAATCCCAGCACCGGCTGCGCCTGCTGAGACGAAGTAGATGAGAAGAGACGAGACGCCAAGCAACTAGCGCAGTTAGAGAACTAGCCGAGGTAACAACTGAGAAATCCCGAAACGTTGTCTGGTTACTGGTCTGCTGGTTTTGGTCAGATCAGGCGAGCTGAAACCTGCGCGCTAGGCGCTTGCCCTTCACGGGGACAAACGCGAATTTGTATCGCTCCGCCTGTTCCGCTTCCCATTGTGCTTTGGTGATACGGACGAAGCGCGGGGAGTTTGCTAAGGGGTGTGCAGGTTGGTTGTTGCTGGTAAATTTCATTCTATTAAGCTCTCTGGTGTCCATTAGTTCGGATAGTTCGGCATTGATTCAACGAACCAAAATCGGTGCAATCGCCTCTCTTTGATAGGTTTATTAATTTAGTTGATATATTTCGTTAATTCCATGCCTGTCGGACGGTGTGGCGACTTCATGCGAATAGCTTATAAGAGGAAAACTTTAAATAACATATATATATACTATATCTCTATCTCTCTTCCCAATCGCGTGACTGACTGATAGGCCGGAATTAACGAAATAAGTTAACTTATTGCGGTTCCTGTTCATTATCAACGAGTTGCGCCGATTTGAGCCAGTAAAATTAAGTGCGAGGTATTGAATTAATCTCAAACCACGTTTCCACCGGTCGTCCCTTGCCTGCTGGATTTGGCAAGCGTTTTATGTTCGCCTTGCCCTCACGCTTCAGAAGCGATAACGCCTCCGTGATATCATGGCTAGAGGTGCGTCTGTTAAACACGTATTCGCTGATCTCTGTTCTCGTCATACCGTTCTTTCTGGCCCTCTGTAATGCCGCATGGATCTTGTCCGCGGTTGGGTTTCCGCTATTCTCACCAAACGCCCATTGCAGTGAGGCTAAGACGTATTCCCAGAGCGCATCGGCCGCCTCGAGGTGTTCTCGTTCGATCTCTTGTGTGAGATCCAGGGCAGCGTAAATGATAGCGAGCCGTAATAATGTCGGCTTGGCTCTTGTTATCATGGCTCCGGCCATTCCAGACTTCCCCGCGCTTTGCGCGCTAAGCAGGTGATACAACTCACACCACTTCGCTTTTCCTGACGCCGAAAACGTGAACTCAAGCTCAGGGTTTAGTGCGGATTCTTTATTTGGGTGAAACTTCTTCACCACTTCCTGCAAATACTGGACCTTCCCCACCAATCCTGCGCTATTCCAGTCAACATCGATTGGCTCTGGAATAGATCGTGTGCGCTGAGACGCTATAAACATGAATCGATTAGCAAACCCGTTGAACGCCTCCACTGACGGCAAGCTGTGTTTTAAGCCTTCCGGGGTAACATGTCCCACTATCGATACATGTGGGCGTGTCGACTCAAGCTTTGACCTTCGGCTTAACGCCTTCACAACCGTGGGTGAATCGTAGAATTGCCGAAGCATTTCAGACATTCCGCTGCTTACGGCAAAGAGTCTCGTTAACTCCTCCTCGACTACGACGAGGCGTTTATCGGCAACCTCTTCCTCAACAATAACAGGACCATTTTTTCCAATCCCCATCACCTCGTCGCAGATTTCAGTTAACAACGCTTCCGGGCTATTATGACCTCCGGATAAATTGCCTATAAAAAACGAATTATCGATCGCCTGAACCAATCGTTTGACTGCACGCAACGAACCTCCCTTTACTCCGTCGCCTGTGCGGCCGACCACGGCAATATTAACAACCGTCCCGTGACGGCCTTCCTGATTCTTGTGAAGCCCTAGCCCCATCATGTTGCCGATGATGCACAGGAATTGCGCTAGCACGGATTCAGGCATTAGCTCTGAGTCGTCGCAAATAATTTTCGTCACCTCTCCAGCGATTCCGTAGAACGCCTCTGGTCTCGCCGCTGCTGGGAAGTCATTGCTTGCCGATCTTAGGTAATATTCGGCAGTTTCCTTTTCGCTTAGTCCATCAATTTCGTCATCGCCGGGCTTCTTCACCCCTGGCACAAAACGTTCATACATTTTCTCCCACCATTTTTTGTCCCTCTGGTTAAAGAAGGTAACAAGCTTCTCCCCGGTTTTATTGGTCTCTGCTTCCGGCGCTCTGTCGTCGTTGGGTTTTCGTTGTCCTGTTTTATATGTTGGCATGTGCTCGTTTCTCTCGTCTTGTTAAATCTGTATCTAAATAATGAACTGTTTGCTTGCGTCCGTCTGGTCGAGCAGCTCCCGGCATTCGGACAAATTGAGACCGTGTGTAGGTCTTGGTGTCGGCTCCAAGACGGGCGGCACCGGCCATAAATTTGTGCAATCGACTACCCTCCTGCTCGTCTTCTCCGGCGCAGTACCACCAGCCGTGTAGTGATTTGCCTCCGGAATAGACCACCATGACGAGTGGACCGTATTGCTTCAGATGCAGGATGATAGCCGCACACGCATCTTGTACGGTGGCGCCGTTTGCTTGCCACAGATCGATGAGTGGCGCCCATTTGGTCCGTTTGCCGTTGTCGCTGGTCGACTTGAAATCGAACTCAGTCACCAGAAATCGACGTGGACCAGTGTTGCTAAGACACCTTCCCGACTCTTTGCCCTCTTGCGTCAGTCCGATTTTCGCCGACATCGGACTAGGAACCACGAATTGGAATCGATGAAGCCTTTCCCGCACCCGCGAGAACTCAAAGGTGGTTGTGGAGCTTGTGTCTATCCCGGCGCTGATAAGCGAGTTGAGCGGGAAGAGTTTCTGAATAATATCACTGGTTGGCTGATCCGGATTTTCCTGAGATAGTCTCCTCAGATCGTTAAGCACTGACGGATTTTGCCGGATCCGCTCCATTGTGATCTGCTCAATTAAGTCGAGATTGGGCTCTGGCCATACCGGTCGCGGATCGTACGTTCCGCTCGTGTGCGACTGGGAGTAAGCTTTGCTGATCGCTTTGTTGATATCGTGCTCGAAAATCTCCCCGCCACGAGCAACGACTGTGTTGGCGATCAGAGCGAAAGCTCGATCCGGTTTGACACCAGATCGCTGGCATTCGCGAGCCCCTTTGATGAGCCAAGCGTTCAGCCCGTCGCCAGCTTCGGGCGCTGAGTCGAACAGGCGGGTGGCAAGTGGTGTAATCGTCATCTTGGGCATATGCTACGCCCCAGGGTTGACGACATTGGTATAGGTGTTCATTGCACGTGTCCCGGCTCTTGATTCATTACCCAAGAGCCGGTTTTTCTTTTGTGAGTGTTAAAAAACCGGCTCGACGCTATTCGAACCGGCCTTCGTGATCGTGGTGCTGCTGGTTTGTTACAACACTGCAATTAACAGTTCCGCCAACTCCCCGGCCTTATCCTCATCCGCACCCTCGCGAATAAAGACCCGATCAAACACGCCTTTGGTTTTGAACTCACCGGGACGGTAAATAAGCTTGGTTTTCGGGCGAAGCGCCTCTGCGTGCTGGATAGCGACATCATCCGGGTGAGTGTGTGCATCAGAACCCAGAAGCTCGTTGTACGGTCCATCAAGAACACCAGCAATCACGACCCTTGCTTTATTAACCTGTTCCTGACCGATTAAAACCAGTACATCAAGCGACTCGTATTGAGGGCTAAAACCGTACCCAGCCGGAAACCCGGACTGACGCGACACGCCATCGATGTGCACACAGGGCAATAATTCCTCGTGAGTTTCAAGAAACTTATCAAAGTTATTCTGGAACCCCTGCCTATACATCGATGATGGGACTTCGGGGTTTGCGCCCTCTTGTTCGCTTTCTATCCCCAGCTCTTTGTCCGGATCTTCTATCCCAAAACCAAACGCGGCCTCGCGGAGAACGGCGTCGTGACTTGCCCACCTAACTTCAGGAAGATTGCCATGCTCGAACTCAGGCTCTCCCAGCCTGCCCTCCCACATCTTATCCTCTGTCCCTGGCTTTACTCCGTAATCGCCAAACTCCTTTCGAAGATGCTGCCATTCCTTGTTGGTTTCAGCCCATCTAGCGAATTCCTCTCGGTCCTTACTTCCATGTGCGAAATCGAAAGTCTCGACCTGTATTGTTTTTGGAACAGTCCTGCCTGTTTCCCGGCAAAACCTAGCCACCTCTACAGCTGCCCAATTTGTGCTCATGTTATATTTTCTGTTTTGTGCTTTTTCTTTTCTGTTTGTTTGGTTGTTTGGTCTCTTCAGTATGCGCCACACGCACAGACCGGCGTCCGTTCCCGTTTCGACCTAGTTTGATTCGGGGTCTTGGCTATCCAGGTTCAGAGAACTAATAGTTCGGGTGTTCGGAAATAAAGCTGGCGCGTTCCGCAGCTGATCGCTTGGTGTCGGTGTTCATCGAGCCTCAATCCCCTCCAGCCAAGCCAGTGTTTTACCCTTACGAAAACTCCAGGCGTCTCCTCGTCGTCCGGGGAGAGCCTTGAAGGCACCAGGTATTACCCTCTGTCGGCAAAGCCTAGAAATTTTATCGTGCGTCCATCCTGTTTGACTGACCATCCAACGCATGTTGCCGATCAGTGCTCCCCCTTCTGTTGGTTGGTTCATATGCAAAACATTAGAGCAGGTGATGCAATACTTGTCAAGCAGTGCTCTTTGAACATCCCTTGCAATAAGACACTGACAATGCAATAGTCCCGAATGGCACAGCGACCAGCAAAGCGACACGTCCTGGCGGACATCCGAATTAAATGCGGACTCTCCCAGCCTGGATTAGCCAAAATCCTTAGAGTAGCGCACGTAACCGTTCAGCGAATCGAGCAAGGACGCCTCGCATTGAGTGAGGAACTCGCTGGACGGACAGAAGAAGAACTGGGGGTGTCTGCCTCCTATCTACTGGCAAACGATCCCCAGGAAGAGCCTGTGACCCCCAAAGGCGGACGCTGGACGACCGACATGTACGAGTTTGCTCAAGGCTCACGGGGGGCCGCCGTACAAGAAATGCCATCAGGGAAAAAGCGTTACCATTTCCGGGCGACCGACACGGTTCCTGGAGCCGCCGATAGCTACGTTGCTTATTGTACGGCGGACTACTGCGCGAAAATCGAGGCAATGTTGCAGGCAACCAAAGGATTGCCGCGACAAGGGATCTTACTTCATCGATTAAACAAGGCTATGGCTGCCCTTTTAGAGAGTTTTCCGCCAGACGAACAAACCCTCGCGAAGCTCGCTCCAAAAGTCCGAAAATTGAAAGCGGCGCACGACGAGATAGCTCGGCGGATAGGACAAGAGGAATCCGACCGAATTTGGCGGGAAGAACAGGAATCTTAGCTCCGCCGAATATCGAACCAAGCCTGCCCTTCTGCGGGTTTGAGCATCTTAATGTAATGCGCTTTCGCGACCGCCTCGCTATTGCCCATATTGACGGCAAGTTGCCCCACTCCCTGTTTGCCATTTGCCGCTAAAAAATAGGATGCGTAACTATGCCTTGGTCCGTTTTTGACTAATTCGATTTCCGCTTTCTTGAACAGTTTGCGGATTATTTTTCGAAATGCGTTTTCGCTCATGTCGATGATTCGGCCCGACTGCTTACGGCATGGTTCAAGCCAATGAACCAGAGCGTCTTCGATCGGAATAAACCGCTCATCGCCGCTTTCTCTGGATGTCTGCTTAGCAACCTCCTCGCGAATATGGATCAACTTTTCATACCAAAGAATATCTTCCCAATGTAGCGTCGGCCGCTTGACCGATTCGGCCATAAGTTCCGCAGAACGGCATCCGGCAAATCCCGAAAGGGCGAGTAATGGCAACAACTCAGGAAATGATTCGTCCGCAATCTTGAGCAGGTTGGCGAACACTTCGGGAGCGTAAATCTCTGGCCGAGCCTTTCCTTTCTCCGGTCGCTTGATTGTTAGCAGCGGATTTTCGGCAGTCATTCGCTGCTCTTTGGCAAAATCAAAAGCTGGTCGCAGCCATCGGGATTGTTCCGAAATAAGACCGCATAAGGGGAGTTGTGATCTCTCCGACGTTAAAGCGTCCGTAAGAATCGGAAAATTGCTTTAACCGGTATCGAATGTCGCGCATGGTTTTAACGCCCAAACCATCCGATTTTCTTGATTCTAGGTACTGGTCACACATCTCTAGGACGGTGGCGGAATTCGTAACCCGCATGGCCGTAGCCTTCCAATGTGCAACGATTGCAGGGACTTGATCCAAATTGCCAATCTCTGCGCGTAGGTAGCCGATCCAGCGTTTATCGGTATCTGAGATTTCGAGCGTATCGCCGGGAACAAGCTGGTTGATCTTCCATTTCTTGATTCGCGCTTTGAAATCCGATGCCGCGTTTTTAGTTGGGTGATAATAGGCTTTTCGGTCTGGGTTGCCTTCAAATCCAGCCGGAGCCATAACCCGAAAATATTGACCATATCGTCCGCTCCGGTCTTTGCGCTTTGGGTTCATAAGGAAGCCCATCTTTATAACACAAAACTATTTATGCAATACCTACGATACAGGCTCAATCGCTCGTAGATGCTTTATTTAAGCGCTTTCCCTTAAGAACTAAGGGTTTGCGGCTGACGGGGCTTGACCCTACTACCATCGGCTCACGAAGCCTGAGGCTTGGGGGCCCGATGATCGAAAATGGCTAGTATCTCCTCGGCGGAATCGGCTCGACCGAGTTGCTCGCGGACAGATTTGTCGTTCAGAAACTTTGCGATGGCCGCCAAGGTTCTCAAGTGAACTTGGAACTGGTCTTTAGGAACCACGAACAGAACTATGAATTTGACCGGCGAATTATCCAGCGAATCGAATTCGATCCCGGTCGATGAACGGCCAAAAGCGGCCACAACTTCGTTCACGCAATTGGAAGAAGCATGCGGAATCGCGATGCCAAACCCGATTCCCGTGCTCATTGTCTCTTCTCGCTGCCGAAGCGCTTGCAGGACTGGATCGCGATCTGCGCGTTGAACATGTCCTTTTTGGACCAAAAGATCGATTACGTTGAACATGTCCTTTTTGGACCAAAAGATCGATTAATTCCACGATCGCTGCCCACCGTTCGGTGGATTTCATTTCGGGGATTATTTGATCTACAGATAAGAGGGAGCCCAAAGTCATAAAGCTCACGATCGAGGATTCGGCACCTTATCAAGTCGCCGTCGGTTGACAAGGCTGATTCGCGTCAAAGATGCCGCGGGTCTGATCGTCGAATTTACATTTGAAACCGTGTGATGTTGCAGTAGGAAGAAAGTTCCGGGACAAGTAGGAAACCTATTCATGAAAATTTTGATGGCAACCAGCGAGTTTGCTCCACTCGCTTCCACCGGCGAAATTGGGGATCATGTACGGACTTTGGCCTTGGAACTCAAACGCTTGGGCCATGAGGTAAGCGTCGCCGTACCTCTCTATCGGTCGTCAATTCGCGAAAGCCGCCTGCCAATCGAGCCCGCGGAGTCAGAATTTCATGTTTATTTGGGCGAAAAGAAGGTTACTACCGCGCTTTTCGAGACCAGAACAGCCGAGGGCATTCAACTTTTGCTGATCCGGCGAGACGAATACTTCGACCGTTCAGGAATTTACTCGGGAGATGGACGCGCTTACGAAGATAATTCGGAACGATTTATCTTCTTCAGCAAAGCGGTGGTCGAACTCGCCCGCCGTTTGAGTCCCTCGGTGGACATCATTCATTGCCATGATTGGCCAACCGCGCTGATCCCGGTCTTTATCAAAGACCGCAAACTCCCGTTTCAGACCGTACTCAGCTTGTACGACCTCGAATATCAGGGCTCTTTTTGGAGCTTTGACTTTGCTTTTACCGGGCTACCCGGCAGCTACTTTGGACCGCGCGGTGTCGAATTCTATGGACGCTTGAACTTCGTCAAGTCCGGCATCCTCTTCGCCGATGCCGTGGCGCTTCCAGGCGAGATCGCGCTTCAGGCCGCGCTCCAACCCGAATATGGCGCCGGCCTCCATCTGGTACTTCAAGAGAACAGCGCGCGTACGGTCGGAATACCTACTGGGATTGACTACGCGCAGGCCAATCCGCCCTTCGAGAAGCTCCTGCCTCGACGTTCGAAATATGAGACGACTTCGGGAAAATCGGCTTGCCGCCAGCATCTGCTCAATCAACTCAACTTTGAATCTGACGGCACCGAACTGGTTGCAACCTGCCCGGTGCAGCCAAATGACACTGCCGGGTTGTCTCAACTGGTTCCGCTGTTCGACCGTCTTTTGACCGGCAAAGCGCGCTTGATCATACCGGGACCGCTGCCCGCTCTCTTCACTCCTCAGATTATCGTAGCGGAACGCAAATATCCTCGCCAGTTCGCTTATGATCCCCAGGGAGATCCACGAATCCGCAATCTGAGCCTGGCCGGCTCGGACGTCGTGCTGCTACCTGGTTCGCTGGGACCAAATGGCCTTACGGCGATTATCGCGCTCCGCTATGGCACCGTTCCGGTCGTCGGCTATCGAAACGGACTGCGACAGATCATTACTGATTTCGATCCCGTGCGGAAACAGGGGCGCGGGTTCGTATATTATCGCAACCATCCCGAGGGCCTGTGGGATAGTATCCAGCGCGTCTATTGGACAAGAGAGCGAAAGGAGTATTGGAACGCGCTCGTCGAACAATGCTCTGCGGCCGATTTTTCCTGGGCTGAATCTGCGAAGTCCTTCGCAGAACTCTATTCCGGACTGCTTCGCCACCGGCCCGCAGTCTCCGCCTAGGCCCATTCGACTAACGTCAAACGTGGCATAGCAAATCGCAAATAGCAGATAGCAAATTTTGGCTATCGGCTATTGGTTATTGGCTATTTAGCCTCCCCATGCTGCCACACGTTTGCACACCGATACCCGGACCGAAATCGAGAGAACTGACCAGGCTGCTCAGCAAGTACGAAAACCGTAGCGTCACCTTTTTAGCCGAAACTTTCCCTATCATCTGGCAACGAGCCGAGGGGGTTAATGTTTGGGACGCCGACGATAACCGGTATCTCGATCTGACCGCGGGCTTTGCCGTCGCTGCTCATGGTCACACCCATCCGGTTATCCGGGAAGCGATTCTGAGGCAAAGTCATCTCTTGTTGCACGCGATGGGAGATGTGCATCCCGCCGCCAGCAAAGCTTTGCTCTGCGAAAAACTCAGCGCCATCACCTTCGAGCGATGGAATCTTGGTTTGGCTAAGACGACTTTGTGCAACTCTGGCTTTGAAGCGGTCGAGGTCGCGATGAAGACGTCTTTGCTCCATAGCGGTAAGTCCGGCGTTATCGCTTTTCGGAACGGCTATCATGGATTGGGCTACGGCGCCTTAGAGCTCATCGGAATTCCTTGGTTCCGCGAACCGTTCCGGTCTCAACTTCGCGACTACGTTACACTGGTTCCTTATCCATCCTGTTTTCGCTGTCCGTTTGGCCGATCGGAAGGTTATCGGCTCGAAGGCACGCGTTTTCCCAATTGCGCTTCGTCCTGCCTCGAGTCGATTGAAGACCAGATCGCTCAAGCCATCCGCCAGCGGGAGATCGGGTGCATCATTGTGGAACCGTGTCAGGGCCGGGGCGGAGAGATCATTCCTCCGCTCGATTTCCTGCGCTTGCTCAGGAGCATATGCGATCGGCACAAAATCCTGCTGGTCTTCGATGAGATCTACACCGGCTTCAACCGGACCGGCAGTTTGCTCGCATGCGACCAGTTCGGCGTTTATCCCGACATTCTCTGCCTGGGAAAAGGCCTGACTACCGGGTTTCCTCTCTCGGCCTGTGTCGGACGAGCAGAAATCATGGATGCCTGGCCGAGGTCTGCCGGGGAAGCGCTACATTCGATTGACCTGCATCTCGAACCCAAAACTGGGTCACGAGTGCGGGAGACCGGCCGATACTTCCTCCAAAAGCTCCGAACGCTTCGCCATCATTCAATCGGACACATCCGAGGGCTGGGCCTCATGATTGGAATGGAAATGGTCGATTTGAATGGCAAACCCGATGGGAATCGTGCGGCTCAGATCATGAACCGAGCTCTGCAGGACGGCATAATTTTGCTCGGTGGGGGGCCGGAAGGCAATGTTTTGTCGTTCACGCCTCCATTTTGTATCTCCGAAGAGGAGATCGATTTTGTGACGGCGCGATTAGCGCACTACCTGGAGGAAATGTAATCCGGTGCGCTATTCTTTACCTCGCTTCGGATCACCGTCATAGTCAAGAACGAGAGAGGTAGCCATGTTTGGCTTAATGATTTCCTCGACAAACTTAATATAGATGGCGTCGTCGTGAAACATCGCCAATCGCTCCTTCGAATCAAAGTCGATCGCCACGAAAAAGGCCCACTCGTTGGCCTTGTCGATTCTTCGGCCGCAGCGAACGTTTGAAGCAAACGAGATCTTAAGGAGTTGTATCCGCGTTTGCATCATGATCACCTCGAGCTGTTGCGCGGTAACGTCC
>WNFM01269689.1_pt3 | contig 10400 bp, 3 predicted proteins | sample 5400271 | NCBI WGS metagenome assembly WNFM01 (sample SAMN13153352, study PRJNA577476) | soil metagenome | isolation source: 60 cm saprolite on Douglas fir-dominated hillslope | place: USA:California | collected 2013-09-17 | reverse complement strand
AGCTCTTCGTTGTCCGCCGCGCCGGTGTTGAGCCGGAAGTCGCGGGCGGTGATCTCGAGGTAGCTGCCGAGGTGGATCGTCAGCGTGTCGATCGTCGCCTGGAACGAATCGACGCGGCCGTTCGAGAACGTCAGCTGGAGGCGGAACGCCTCGGTGTTCGGCGTGCCGTCCGGGTTGCGGTCGTCCGCCGTCTGCCGGTCCGTGATCGTGGCGTTGTACGACTTGCCTGGGAAGAACTTGGCGCCGCCCGAGGCGAAGTAGATCGAGCCGTTGAACACGACCGGGTTCTCGGCGTCGAAGTTGACTGAGAAGTTGTTGACGCCGATCCGCAGGTCGTCGAACTCGACGATGCTGCCGAGCCGGATCTTGCCGTCGCCGCTCTGCGGGGTCAGCTGGTTGCCGCTGGTCGAGCTGCTGCTGACGCCCCCGTACTGGAGCTCTGCGGTGCCGAGCGTGAAGCCGTTCCCGCGGACGACGAGGCCCGGGATGATGTTGGCGCCGCCACCGGCCGAGGAGTCGACGTTGTGCCCGGCGTTCGTGTCGTACGGGCGGATCGTGCCCCGGACATTCAGCGACGGGAACGTGATCGACGCACTGTCGATCCGGACGATCTCCTGATCCTTTGGGGCGGCCGGGTCGTAGTGGACGACGATCCCGGAAGCGGTGATGTCGACCGCGCCCGGGATGTGGCCGTCCAGGGAGGCGACACGGAGCGAGAACTTGCCGGGCAGGCTAGCGCTGAAGTGGCCGCCGAGGATGCCGAGGGCATCGACCGAGAGGTCGAAGGTGCCGAGGATGCCGGTCAGGTTGAGGCTGATGCCGCTCGAGGTCTGCGCCGACGACGTCCCCGACGTCGAGGTCGCGCCGCCGAAGTTCAGGCCGGCCCGGTCAAGCCCGATCGCGATCGTCAGGACGAGCATGCCCTTGTCGAAGCCGATGTCTGCGAGCGAAAGGCTCGGGCCTTGCAGCGAAAGCGGCCCGAGATGAATCGTGCCGTCGCCGGTGGCGGCGCCGGGCGCGTTCGGATCGAGCGTGAACGTGGCCGTGGACGCGAGGTTGGCGACGCTGTTCGCCGTGAACTGGCCGGCGGCGAAGGTCGCGGTGACGGTGCCCGGCTGGAAGACGTCGAGGGAGTTCGTCGTGTCCTTGTCCTTCAGGAAGAAGCGGTAGGTGACCTTCGTCGCGGTCGGGTCGTCGCCCCGAAGCAGGAGCGGCGAGCCGAGGATGATCGGCACACCGTTCGAGTCGACGGCCAGGTCGGCGACGCCCGTGCCGCTGAGCTTGAACGGCGCCGGCCCGTTCTCGATCGTCGACTTGTCGATCGCGCTGCCGTCGTGGCTTTCGAACGTGATGTCGATGTAGCGCTTCGCATTCAGCGACTGCGCGGTGACCGACTCGCCGGCGCCTGGTGAGGCGAGCGAGGCGCTCGGCCCGGGCTTTCCACCCTCGGTCGGGACGATGAAGGACTGCTGCACCGCGTCGACGCTGTTCACGCCGGTCGCGCCCGACCCGGTGTTGTCGGAGAAGGAGCCCGGCAGGAAGTGAATGCCAAAGAGCCCTGTGGTCGGGAGGTTGCCGGTGAACGTGTAGCGGTAGGTGTTCGCGGTGCCGGCGACCTTGGTCGGCGCGCCGTTGATCACGACGCCGGCGGCGGATGCGCCGTTGACGAGGAACTCGAACTCGGGCGTCGCGTCGAGAATCGTGCTGTCCTTCATGCCCGACCCGTTCCGGTCGCTGAAGACGACGTCGACGTAATGGCGCGTGTTCAGCACGCTGAGCGCGTTCGGGCCGATGACGTTGCCCGCGAGCTCGTCGGTGTTGGCCGGGTTGATCGCGTTCAGGCCGCTCGTCAGGCCAAGCGAGTTGGCGTCGAGCCCGAGCGAGGCGATCGGCGCAAGGATCGGCGCCGAGCTGGACCCGAACGTCAGCGACTGGCCGAAGATCGTGAACCCGTTCACCTTGAAACTCGAGAGGTGGAAGCCGCCCTCGCCGCCGATCTGGAAGGCCGCGGCGCCGCTGATCCCAAAGACCTCGGTGCCCGAGACGGTGACAGCGATGCTCCGAGATGTCGAGGACGCCGGTCGGCTCGCGGGTGACGTGGATCGTGCCGCCGATGTCGAGCACGCCCGGGACGGCGAAGGGGCTGGTGCCGGTGACATCGAAGGCGTTGCCCGGGATCGAGAGGGTCGCACCGGTGGTCACGGTCGGGTCGGCGATCGTCTTCGTCGTCTCGGTCGTGTTGATCTTCAGCTCGACCGTGCCGCTCACCTGCAGGCCGTCGAGCCCGACGAGGGCGATCGTGCCCTTCGCGTAGAGCGTGTAGGTGCCGGCCGAGTTGTCGGCGCCTGCGCGCTGGAACGAGACGGCAGCGTTGGTGATCAGCAAGCCGATCGCGTCCGGGTTCGGGTTGCCGTTGACCGTGTACGGGCCCTTGCCGACGAAGATGCTGAGCCCGGTCGCCTTGAAGCTGCCGTTCGACTGGATCTGGAAGTTGCCGTGGATCTCGAGCAGGTTCAGGAAGTTGAAGTCGGCGTTCTGCACCAAGAAGGTGACGCCCGTCGAGTCGAGATCGATCGGGATCACGACGCCGTTCACAGTCACCGACTCGTGCACCGTCGGCGTCGTCGTGCTGTTGACGCCGAGGCCGAGCGTGGCGCCGATGGCGAAGCCCGAGCCGCTTGCGCTGGCCGTGCCGAGCACGACACCGGCGACGCCGGTGGAGAGAACGACGAGCGCGCCGCGCGCGTTCTGGATCGCGCCGGCGATGCCCGCGAAGGTGATGTTCGCGGCGCCGATCTTCGTCACTTGCTCGGTGCCGCCGCCGCTCAGGGTGCGGGTCGCCTGCTCGAAGAAGAAGTCGCCGTGGATCGCCGAGAACCCGGCGATCGTCAGGTCGACGCTGTAGGCGGCGACGCGCACGTACGGCCCGGCCTGCAGGTCGATCGTGGTCGTCACCGGCGTCGCGCCGTCGACGTAGGTGAACGTCTGGTGGAACGCCGCCGTTAGCTTGTTGAACTCGACGTTCAGCTGGCCGCTGATGGCGAAGCCCGGCAGGTTGACGGTGGGCGTCGCGGTGATCGTGCCGGCGATTCCGACGGGCGTGATCAGGATCGAGCCCGAGCCGTTGTCGACCGTCACGCCGTAGCCGCCGGGCGCGCCGATGAAGAGGTGCACCGAGCTCAGCCCGATCCGCACGACCTTGGCGCCTGCGGCGGTGGTCAGCTGCTCGAACGTGAACGCGCCGCGCAACTGCTGGCCGAGGATCGTGATGTCGACCGGCAAGGCCGAGGTGCCGACCTGCACGCGCAGGTAGGGCGTGCTCGAGGTGGTGTCGATCGCCAGGCCGACCGTGGCCGAGAGGGAGAAGTCGCTGCTCGAGAAGGCCGGCGCCGTGACCGTGCCGGTCAGGCTCGCGACGATGCCCTTGCTCTGCAGCGTCAGCGAGCCGTCGGTCAAGGTGACGAGCAGGAAGGTCGACGTGCCGTTCCCGAGCGCGAGCGTTGCGTTGTGCACGGTGATCGACACAACACCGGCGACCTTGGAGAACGTCAGCGACGCGACGGCCAGCTTCTGGCCGAGGACGGACACGTAGCCGTTCGTGACCGTGACCGAAAGTGACGGCGTCGCGGTCGTCGTGTCGATTGTCAGCGAGAAGGTGCCTCCGACCGTGACGTTCGGGACGTCCACGGCGATCGTCGCGGTCAGCGTGCCGTGGATGCCGCCGCTCAGGATGTCGAAGTGGCCGCTGCCGGCGGACACGAGCACGAAGTCGTGCGTGGCGTTCCCGAGGCGAAGGCCGACGTTCGCGAAGTCGACCGTCGTCAGGGTCGGGGTCTTGGTGAAGGAGAGGTCGCCGGTGAGCGTCTGCCCAGCGATCGTCAGCGACAGGCCCGTGACGGCGACCTTGAGATACGGGCCGGCGGGAAGCGCGAGCGTCTGCGTGGCTCCGCCGACGACGAACTGCTCGGTGACCGCGAGCGCCGTGTTGTTGAAGGAGACGCTGACGAGCGTCGCGCTGGCGCTGATGCTGTTGCCGAGGTCGATCGCCGCGCCGGCGCTGACCGTGCCGGCCACGCCGCCACCGGTGACGAGGATCAGCGCGGTCCCGTTCGAGATCGTGATGCCCGTCGTGCCGCTGCCGATGAACGCGTGAACGTTCGAGGCGGCGATCTTGATCACCGAGGTGTCGTCGCCGGTGTTCAGCTGGTGGTCAGGCCCGGCGTCCTTGACCTGCTCGAAGGCGAAGTTGCCCGTCAGTGTCTGGCTGCCGAAGAGCGTCAGCGTCAGGTTGTTCGCGCTGACACGGAAGGAGTTGGCCGGGATGGTTCCGGCGGCGGCGGTCGTCGTGTTCAGCTGGACGTCGACGGCGAAGGAGGCGGCGAAGCCGGGCAGCGTGGCGGTGACGTTGCCGCTGATCGTCCCCGAGACACCTGCGCTCGTGATCGTCAGGTTGCCCCCGCCTTCTGACAGCGTGAGCCCTGCGGACACGGTGCCGAGGCTCAGTGCCACGTGCTGCGCAGCCAGCGTGACGGTGCGCGTCGCGCCTGTTCCGGTCTGGGCGAAGGAGAAGTCACCCGAGAGCGTCTGGCCGAGCACGGTGAGCGAGACGCCCGTGCCGTGCACCTTGAGGAACGGCGAGCCCACCGTCGTGTCGATCTCGACCTGCAGCGTGCCGGTGAGCGAGATGCCGGGGATGTTCACTGCGACGGTTCCGGCGATCGATCCGGAGATCCCGGTTGCGGCCGAGTTGACGGTCAGAACGCCGTGGCCGTTCGTGATCGTCACGAAGTCGGCGGTTGCGCTGCCGATCCGCAGCGAGACGTTGCTCGCGGTGAGCGTCGTCGTGGTGCTCGTCTTCTCGATCGCGAAGTCCCCGGAGAGCGTCTGGCCGAGAATCGAGACCTGGACCCCGGTGCCGAAGAGCCGGGTGTACGGGCCTGCCGGCAGGTCGAGCGTCACGGACTGGCCGGCCACCGCGAGCGTCTCGTCGATCGCGTGGCCGGTGCGGTTGATCGCAATCCCGAATGTGCCGCTGATGCTGATGCTCGGCGGCAGCAGCCCGGCCGTCGTGACCGTGCCCGAGAGTTGGCCCGCGATGCCGTCGGTCAGGATCAGCAGGGCGCCCTGGCCGTTCGAGAGGAGCTGGGTCGAGCCGACCGAAACGGTGGCGCCGGTGACGCCGATCGCGAGCCGGCGCTGGCCGAGGTTGTTCGTCGACTGCTCGATCGACACGTTGCCGAGGAGCGTCGCGTCGCCGAGCGTGACGGAGATGTTCGTGCCGTCGATCCGCAGGAACGGGCCGGCGTCGAGCCGCGTCGTGTCGGCGAGAGTCACCGCTGCGTTCGTGGTGTTGACGAGCAGGTCGAGCGAGCCGGTCAACGTCACGGGGCCGATCACGAACGGAGCGCTCGTGCTGAGGTGGAAGCGGCCCGCAACACCGGCGGCGGTGACCAGCAGCGAGCCGTTGACGCTGAGCGCCGGCAGGTCGGCGATCTGGAGCGTCGCGCCGCTCGAGATCGTGATCGACGTGGTGCGGCTGCTCCCCGTTCCCTGCTGCTGGAACTGGATGTCGCCGTGCAACGTCTGGCCGAGCAGTGAGAGGTTGACGTTCGTGCCTTCGACGCGCAGGAACGGGCCTTGGCCGACGCTGAAGGCAACGATCGCGATGCCGGTCGGGCTCGCAAACGTGCTGCCGTCGCCGAAGTAGACGCCGTTCAGGTCGCTCGCCGCACTGTTGATCACGACCAGGTCGCTCTTCCCGTCGCCGTTCAGGTCGGCGACCGCGAGCGCCTGCGTCTTCGTCGTGTCTCCGGCGAACGCCGTCGTCGCGGAGCCCACGCCGTTCCACTGGTAGATCTTCCAGACGGTGTTCGTCTGCGTCGGGACGACAGCCCGGTCGAGCGTGACGAACGAGAAGCCGGCGTCGGCCGGGGCGCTGCCGGCGGTGATCGGGCCGACGATGCGGTAGCGAATGCCGACGATCTCGATCGGCAAGCCGAAGTCGGCCGAGGTGAAGGTGCCCGTCGGGAAGCGGAACTGGTCTGACGCGGCGGTCGTGCCGCCGTTGCCCGACGCGCGGAGGGTCGTCCCGTTGTTCAGGAAGATCTTGTTGGCACCGCCGGAGGCGCCTGCGACGCCGACCACGAGGTCGAGGTTGCCGTCGCCGTTCACGTCGACGAGCACCCCCGAGGTGGCGTCGGCGAGCGAGCTGCCGACGTTGACCGCGCTCGCCCACTGCACCGAAGTGCCGACGGTCTGATTGAGGTACGCCTTGCTCTGGCCGGCGTTGACGGCTACGACGTCGACGTACCCGTCGCCGTTCACGTCGCCGACGGCGATCGCGACGGTGTTGTCGGTTTCGCTGCCGATCGCGGTGGCCGCGCCGAGCGCCGAACCGGTGTTCACATAGAGGTGGTTCACCTGGCCGTAGTTGCCGACGACGAGGTCGGGGTGCGTGTCCTTGTTCACGTCGGCAAAGACGAGCGAGGTCGTGTTGCTCGTCGTGTCACCGAGCGCGGTTGCCGCGCCGGGGCCGTCCCACGTGGTCGTCGTGACACCGAGTGTGGTGGTCGAGGTGAGCCCGCCGCTCAGGTAGAGCTGGACGCCGACCGAGCCGTTGTGCCCGATCGCGATGTCCGCGCGGCCGTCGCCGTTCACATCGCCGAGCGCGACGGCGGTGCCGTTCGCGCCGATGCTGTGCGTGTCGAGCTTGAAGACGCCGTGCCCGTCGTTCAGGTAGATGCGGTTGGTCGCGGCGGCGACGACGAGGTCGAGCGAACCGTTGCCGTCGAGGTCGCCGAGCGCAACGCCCTTGACCTGATCGCCGGTGGTCGCGGTCGTGTCGATGTGGATCGCCGGCAGCGTGTCGAAGGCGCTCGGCGAGCCGTCGTTCAGGTACAGGAAGATCCCGTCGGCGGCAGTCCCGATCACCAGGTCAGGCTTCAGGTCGCCGTTGACGTCACCGACGGCGACCGTGGTCGAACCGGCCGGCTGGTCGCCGAACGCGATCTGCGCGTTCACGGCTGCGGTCGTGATGTTGCTGAAGGCGAGGGTGAAGCTGCCGCTGACTAAGACGCCGGGCACGGAGATCGCGACGTTGCCCGCGATCCGGCCCGCGAGGCCGCCGTTCGCGCCGCCGCGCACGACGAAGAACCCGCTGCCGTCGGTGAGGGTGACGTAGGCGTTCGAGGCGTCGCCCAACGATGCCGAGACGTTCTGGGCGAGGATCCGCGTCACTGCCGCGCCGCTGTCGACCGCCTGCTCGAAGACGAAGTCGCCGGTCAGGGTCTGCCCGAGGATCGTCAGGTGGACGCCGGTGCCCTCGAGGCGCAGGTACGGGCCGGCGGGCACGTTGATGCTCAGGCTCTGCCCGCCGATCTGGAACTGCTCGGCGACGGCGACGGTCGTCGTGTTGATCGCGAGCGCGAACGAGCCGCCGAAGGTCACGCCGCCGCCGGGGATGGCGCTGAAGTCGACGTCGGCGGCGAGCGAGCCGGCGATCCCGCCGGGCGTGATCAGGAAGAAGCCGGTCCCGTTCGAGACGGTGAGCCCGGCCCCGGCGGCGCCGATCGTGAGGTGGCCGTTCGTGACGCCGACGCGGATGAGCTTCGGGGCAGCCGTTCCGGGAGGAGCCGAGGGGCTGACCTGGCCGGTCACCTGCTCGAAGCCGAAGGTGCCGCCGAGCGACTGGCCGGCGAAGGCAAGCGTCGTCGTCGCCTCGACCTTCAGAGTGTGCGGGTCGATCGAGCTGGCGGCGACAGCCGTGGTGTTGATCTTCAGCGTCGCGCTGACGTTCAGCGGGAAGCCCGGGACGCCGACGTTGAGCGTGCCGCTCGCGCTGCCGACGACACCGGCGCTCGAGAGGCTGAACGAGCCGGCGAGGGCGGTCACGGCCACCGCCCCGTTGCCGAGGTTCACGTGCACGCCAGAGAACGCCACGCTGACACTGCCGTCGCCCGGGTTGTCGAAGGAGATGTCGCCGCCGAGGTCGATCCCTCCGAGCGAGAGCGTGACGTTCGTGCCCTCGGCCGAGCGCGCGTTGTCGAGGACGGTCACGGAGCCGACCGTCGGGACGGTGAGCGGCCCGGAGGCGCCGGTGTTGTTGAACTGGACCGTGATGTCGCCCGAGAGGGTGACGCCTGGAATGCCGATCAGCGAGACGGTGCCGGTCGCGTAGAGCACGTACTTGCCACTTGCCTGCGAGAACGCAAAGTGCGCGTTCGTGATGTAGATGCCCCGCGCGCTCGGGTTGATCGCGCCGTTCGTGAGGTGTGAGGGGCCTTGCCCGATGAAGACGTTGGCGGTGCCGCTCGCCGAGGTCTGGGACGCGGTAAACGAACCTTCGAGCTCGACGAAGTTGCCGATGCGGATCGAGCCGCTGCCGGAGAGCTCGACAAACGGGTGTGTCGCGTCGATCGCGATCTCGGTGCCGCTGAAGCCGATCGTGAGGGTCGTTCCGTTGACGACGATCGTCTCGTCGATGGCGTGGGTCGTCGTGTTGAGGCGGGCGGCGACGCTGACCCCGACGTTGAACGACGTCCCGGAGCCGGCCGCGACGTCACCCGAGAAGTTGCCGGCGATGCCGTCGGTCGAGAGCACGAACGCGCCCTGACCGTTCGTGAGGTTCAGCCCACCGGTCGTGAAACTCGCGGTGACGCCGGTGGCGGCGAGGCGCGTGACCGTCACCTGCGCGGCGCGGTAGAGCGACGGTGCGGCGCCGCCCGCGACCGCGATCAGGTCGAGGTCGTGGTCGGTGTCGACGTTTCCGAGCGCGATGCCCGTGACGCTCGCCGCAGAGCCGAACCCGATCGCGGCCTTCATCCCGCCCCACGCCGCGCCGGCACCGCCGCGGTTCGCGACGACCTGGTTCTGCGCGCCGCTGACGCCAAGGACGATGTCGGGCGAGCCGTCACCGTCGACGTCGCCGATCGCGATGCTCTTCACGGAGGCGGTCGAGAGTGACGTGCCGGCGGCGAACGGTTGCCAGACGCCCGATCCGTCGGCGCCGCGGTTCACGTAAAGGCTGGCGCCGGTCGCCGTGCCGACGACGAGATCGGAAAGCGTGTCGCCGTTCAGGTCCCCAACTGCGAGCGACGTGGCCGCGCCGGTGTCGACGGCGGTGCCGTTGTCGAACTGCGTCAGCGTCCAGGCCTGTGCGGTGACCGCGGTGGGCGACACCGTCGCGTTGAGAACGACGGTCGTCGCGTTCGTGACCGACGCCACCGTGAAGAACGTCGCTCCGATCTTGATCGTCCGGCCCTTGTCGGCCTGGGTGAAGGCGGCGGAAGCCGAGGTGAACGTCGTCGAGGCGGCGGTCGAGGCCCCATCCGCGCCGCTGCGCACCGTGCCCTGCGCGAGATAGAGCTTCGTGCCGGCGGCGGTCGCGACGACGATGTCTGCGAGCCCGTCGCCGTTCAGGTCGGAGATCGCGAGTGCCGTCGGCGCGCCGGCGAGGGTCTGCGGCAGGGCGCTCGCGGCCGCGAGCCCGAGCCACGCGTGCGTGCCCGGGTCGAAGCCCAGGTTCGCGTAGATCGAAGCAGTGGTGCCCGTGGCGAGCACGACATCGTTCAGGCCGTCGTCGGTGACGTCGCCCGTCGCGACCGCGGTCGTCGCGCCCGAGGCGCCGATCGCGGTGCCGGCGCCGAAGCCCTGCCAGGCGACGAGCTGCCAGGCGAGGCTCGCACCGGCGGCGACGACCTTGTCGACGACCACGTGCGTGCCGTCGGTGACCGTCTGGATCACGTACGCCGTCCCGCCGATCGTGATCGTCCGGCCCGCGTCGGCGGCGACAAACGCGCCCGTCGCGGTCGCGAAGGTCGTGGAGCCGGAGGCCACGCCGTTCGTGCCGCTCCGCGTGACGGCCTGGCCGTTCACGTAGAGCTTGCTGACGGCGCCGTTCGCAGCGACGACGAGGTCGAGCCAGCCGTCGTTGTTCAGGTCGGTGAGCGCGAGCCCGCTGACGTTGACGGCGTCGCCGGTGAAGAGGCTCGCGCTCAGCGCGCTGAACGTCCCGTTGCCGTTGTTGAGATAGATCTTCGCGCCGCCGGTGCCGCTCGTCCCGATGACGGCGTCGAGGGTGCCGTTCTTGTCGAGGTCGCCGACGACGATCGAGGTCGCGCTCAGCGACGTCGCCGGGAAACCGCTGACGTCGATCCCGGAGAAGCCGTTACGGAGCGACTGGTCGAGATAGAAGACGCTGCCCGCGCCGCCGATCGAGAAGGAGCCGCCGATCGCGACGGATGCACCGACCACCTTGATCCGGACGAACGGCCCGGCGGGGACGTTGACCGAGACGGAGCCGAGACCGACGGCGAAGCTCCGGTTGACGCCGGCGGCGCCGGTGTTGAGCTCGAACGAGATCGTCCCGGCGGTGACGGTGAGGCCCGGCAGGTTGATCGGGT
>WNFM01193824.1_pt1 | contig 10400 bp, 9 predicted proteins | sample 5400271 | NCBI WGS metagenome assembly WNFM01 (sample SAMN13153352, study PRJNA577476) | soil metagenome | isolation source: 60 cm saprolite on Douglas fir-dominated hillslope | place: USA:California | collected 2013-09-17 | reverse complement strand
CGGCTTGACAATCGCTCGCAATGTCATTCTTGCCCATGGTGGCGACGTTACCTTGAGCAATCGCCTGACAGGCGGCTTGCGGGTGGCTGTTCGATTGCCGCCGCATCGACAGGCCGGCTCTCCTCAATGAGTTATAGCGCGATCGTGACAGCAAGGCTCGCGCATCCACTTCTGTCCGGTTGCGTGCTGGGTCGTTGACGATCCGCTCCATTGTTAGCATGGACTAGCCGCCGACGACTGTCGGCCTGGGCCAACGGGATCAAGTCCACTTCTGTCCGGTTAAGCGCGGAATCCTTCTTGATCGTGTCCGTTGTTGGCATGGACCCACGGATCAAGTCCGTGGGTGACAGCGGTGTGAGTCATTGGCGCACAGCGACAAACGCAACTCCCAATGTCACCCTCGGACATGGACCCACGGATCAAGTCCGTGGGGACAGCGGTGTGAGTCATTGGCGCACAGCGACAAACGCAACTCCCAATGTCACCCTCGGACTTGATCCGAGGGTCCATCTCACCGGCAAATTCGATTGCCATCATGACGGCGGATAGCAGCGCCACGAATGCTCAACCCGCCTGCGATGCAACAAGCCGATCAAGCCGTGCGGCAAAGCTGCCTTGCCGCTGTTCGGCAAACAATTTGAGATCCGCATCGTCATTGCCGGCGGCGATTTCGACATAGGCCCAGCTGGCGGCGACCAGGCAAAGCGCACATTGAAAGAGCGTCAGGCGGCGCTGCATCGTGGCAACGGCGGCATATCCGGCCGATCGCAACAATCCAGCAATGGCGTCGGCATCAAGCTCGCCTTCAAGCGCAATCGCGGCAAGATCCCAGGAAGGATCCGCCATGGCGGAAAACTCCCAGTCGATCAGATGCAGGCGACCATCGGCACCCAACAGGAAGTTTGTTGGATTGGGATCGATGTGAGCCGGCACCAAGGCATAGCCTGGCGCTTCAATCTCAGCCTCGACGACACGCGCTTGCCGGCGCAATTTCTCCAGGGACGGAACCGGGGCCAAAGCAAGATAGCGATCAGCAATGTCGAAGGGGCGGAGTTCGTGTTGAAACACCACATCGGCATGCTGCAGCCGGCCGATCAACCGCCCCATTTCTGCCCGGAGCGCCGGCGACCGCAGATCATCCCGGTTCAAGGGCCTGGTATCGGCGAGATAGCGGCTCAATTGCCAACCGCGTTCGGCGTCAGAGAAAATCACCGCCGGGGCGATATCAAGGGCGGCGGCCAAGGCCGCATTGTGAATCCCGGCCGGGCGATTGAGATAGAGGCTGCTGCCGGCTCCCGGCAACCGCAGGACATAATCCGCCGCCGGATTGCCAGCGCCCGCAGCCGCATCGTCCGGCAGACATAGCCGGTAATTGCGATTGGTAATGCCGCCCAGTTGTTCAATCTGCCAGGCGGAACGCGGCCTGGCAGCCAGGGCTGGAATCGTCTCAAGGGCGGAGAGAAGATCGTCGGGTATCGTCATCACGCCTTCTATCTAGAATGCGAGCCTGTGCAAGGGAAGCAGTTTGCTTGACATTTAAGTATTTTTTAATCTCGCTCTGCCAGCTTCCGGAGTAGATCGTTTTTGAAAGAATGGGCGCATGAGTGGATCCGAGCCAATCTCCCTGTTGATGGTATCGCCAAACCAATCGGAGGTAGAATGGGTCAAGCAGCTTTGCGATCGGACCGCCAGCGATCTCACCTTCCACAGCGCCGCGGATGTCGCCGCCGCCGGTGATCTCATCACCCGGCACAAAGTCAATGTCGCGCTGCTTGATCTCGGCATGGCGCAGAATGGCAGCGATCCGCAGATTGTTGCCATGATCGCCGAATTGGGTCGCGGCGCGCCGGTCATCATCATCACCGATTCTGCCGACACGGAACTGGAACAGGCCTTCATTGATTCCGGCGCGGTTGACGTGCTGCATCGCCAGGAGCTGACGCCCAGTGGCCTGCGTCGCTCCTTCCGCTATGCCGTGGCCCGGCGCGATGCCGATCGACATCTGGCGCGCTTGCAACTGCTCGATGCCGTGACCGGATTGCCGGCACAGCCCTTGTTCTGGGAAATTCTCGGCCTGGCGGTCCGTCGCGCCAAGCGCAATCGCGATTTCTTCGCCGTCATGCTGGTGGATTTCAGGTCGCGGCACGCCGTCACCGGCGAGATCAGCCTTGAGACGCCGAGCGATGACCTGGTCTCGGTCCTGACCGGACGCCTGCAACAGATCATGCGCGGCAGCGATACCGTCGCGCGGTTTGATTCCCGGCAATTCGTCATCCTTGCCGAATCGATGCCCCGCATCGAGGATGTGCAGATCGTCGCCGCCAAGATCATCAGCGAATTGTCGAAAGAAGGCGACGAAGCCGGTCAACGACCAGAGCTGAGCATCGCCGTCGGCATCGCCCTGTTCCCGACCAGTGCCGCCAGCGCCGAAGGCCTGATCAGCAGGGCCAGCGAAGCGATGCAGCAGGTGGTCATGCGCGGCAATAACGATTTCGCCTTCGCCTGATCCGCCGGCGGTCGCTCTCCGACGCACCGCCGAGCCTTCCCCGACCTCCCGCCTATCCGACGACCATTATCGCCCGCCGCGGCCTGGATTGCGGCCGGCGGCCTCTCGCCGCATCCGGACCCAGGCCGGTCCGATTCCTTGGCAGATTCCGCGGCAGATTCCGCCGTTAACCTTCATTGAGGACTGGCACGGCTCTTGCTTCGTCTGTCTGGTCGCCTGAAGAGGCGCCATCACAGCCGAAAGGAATGGCCAGATGTTGTCGATGTTTGCAAAGCGAGAAGACAGCAAGGAACCCCATGACGGGGGCAAATTGCTCGCCAGCCCAGCCAGTCGGGCAGATTCTGCCGGGCATGGCCGCGCCCAGGCCGGTCTGGTCGGCACCTTCACCGGAACGGTGAAGCCGGGCAGCGCCGAGGCAGCGACCCAGCACGGCGCCGATGGCGGCAGCAATGCCGATGGCGGCAGCAATATGGTGCGGATGATGGGTGAAGACGCCAAGCGCCGGGCGAAGCTGCTGGCGACCGCACCTTCGGTCGGCCAATATCTCTGCCATCTCAGCCATGACATGCGGAATTTCACCCGCGCCGAAACCGCCAATGCCGTGATCGGCGCCTCGCCGGGGGAATTGCAGCGGGTCGTGCGCCTCGCCGCCAAATTGCGCGGCCGTTATCTGGCCCAGGTGGTCGATCTCGGCAACCCGAAGCGCGGCCCCATCACCGAAGCCGATATTCGCGATCTTGGCCGCGCCCGGGAGATGTATGAGGAGATCGATCGCGGCCTGATGGCGCTGCGCGGTGCCATCGAAAGCGGTGATCTCGACCTCGAAGGCACTGCCCGCCAGAACTGAGTTTACCCGAAGACGATTGCACCCCCTGAAAGTGACGAACCCTCCCGACACCGGTCGGGAGGGTTTTTTCTTTGCGCTGGCTTGCCGCAGCCGGGCTTATTTCTTTTTCGGCTTCAATGCCTCCCAATCGGCATCGCTCATGTCGCGCAGGAAATTGAACTGGCCGGCCCCCTGCAACCACTCGCCGCCATCGATGGTGACGACCTCGCCATTGATATAACCGGCGAAATCCGACAGCAGGAAGGTGGCGAGATTGGCCAGCTCGATATGCTCGCCGACCCGCTGCAACGGATTATTGGTCTCGAACTTCTTGGCCAAGGTGGCATTCGGCACCAGGCGTTCCCAGGCCCCCTTGGTGGGGAACGGGCCTGGCGCAATGGCATTCAAGCGGACACCCCGACCACCCCATTCGACCGCCAAGCTGCGGATCATTGCCAGCACCCCCGCCTTGGCCATGGCCGAGGGCACCACATAGGCCGAGCCGGTCCAGGCATAAGTGGTGACGATGGAGAGGACCGAGGCCTTGCGGCCTTCCTTCAGCCAGCGTTTGCCGCAGGCGAGGGTCGCATAGGCGCTGCCATGCAACACGATATTGAGGACGGCATCGATCGCCCGCGGGCTCAAATCCTCGGTCTTGGCGATGAAATTGCCGGCGGCATTGTTGACCAGCGAATCCAGCGGGCCGTTTTCCCAGATGGCGGCGATCATCTTGTCGACCGCTTCGGCATCACGGATGTCGCAGCCATGGATCTCGACCTTGCCGCCGGTTCCGGCCGCGAGCTTGTCGGCGGCTTCCTGCAGCACCTCGACCCGGCGGCCGCAGATCACCAATTCGGCGCCCAGTTCAAGGAAGCGATGTCCCATGCTGTAGCCAAGACCGGTGCCGCCACCGGTCACCAGAACGCGCTTGCCCTTCAAGAGATCCGCTTGAAACATAATCCCGGTCCTTCCGTTTATTGTTCTTTGGCGCGCAGCAATTCGCGCGAAATGATATGGCGCTGGATTTCCGAGGTGCCTTCCCAGATGCGCTCGATCCGGGCATCACGCCACATCATTTCCAGCGGTAATTCGTCCATCAGTCCCATGCCGCCGAAGATCTGGATGGCATGGTCGGTGACCCGGCCCAGCATCTCGCTGGCGAACAATTTCGCCATGGCGGCATCGCCATTGGTCATGCTGCCCTGTTCGAGCTTCCAGCAAGTATAGGTAACGAGGGTGTCGGCGGCGCGCAATTCGGTCGCCATATCGGCGAGCTTGAACGACGTCCCTTGGAACTTGCCGATCGCCTGGCCGAATTGCTTGCGGGTCGCCGCCCAATCGGTCGCCAGATCCAGCGCCCGTTCCGCCTTTCCACAGCAGGCGGCGGCGATGAAGACACGGCCGCCGGTCAGCCAATCATTGGCGAGATCGAAACCCTTGCCTTCTTCGCCGAGGATCTGACGTTTGTTGAGACGAACATTCTCGAAGAAGAGCTCGTAATTGTCATACGCGCGATAGGAAACACAGCGCGGGCCACGGCGCATCTCGAAACCCGGCGTCTCATGATCAACCAGGAAGGCGGTGATGCGCTTCCGGGGACCGCGCTTGGTCTCATCGACACCGGTGACGGCGAAGACGATGGCAAAATCCGGAATGCCGACACCGGAGATGAAATGCTTGCCGCCATTCAGCACATAATCATCGCCATCGGCCTCGGCCCGGGTGGTGATTGACATGGCATCCGAGCCGGCGCCGGGCTCGGTCAGCGCGAAGACTTCCGTCTTCTCGCCCCGCACGGTCGGCAGCAGGTATTTCTCGCGCTGCTCGTCGCGGCAGGCCATCAGGATCGCCGAGGGGCGGCCGATGAATTTCTGCAAGGCCCAATTGCATTTGCCGAGCTCGCGTTCCATCAGCATCTGCGACATGACGTCGAGCCCGCCACCGCCGACCTCTTCCGGCATATTGGCCGCATAGAGGCCCATTTCCTTGGCCCGGGACTTGATCTGCCTGGCGAGATCCGGCGGCATCACGCCGGCCCGATCGACCTCGCGTTCATAGGGAAAGATCTCCTTCTCGATGAACTGACGAAGGGTGTCGACCAGCATGCGCTGCTCGTCGGTCTGGGAAAAATCGAACGACATGATCGGGCTTTCGGATTGGCCAGGGGCGGTAGCTGCCGGAAACGGGAACCGGCCTTGGTGACAATTGACCCAGTGGCCGTTAAATCAGTGGCCGTTGAAGACCGGATCGCGCTTGGCGATAGCCGCCGTCAGCGCCTCCTTGGCATCGCGCGTGCGGCCGCAGATTTCGCCGACGGCGCGTTCAGCAGCCAATTGGGCGGCGAGGTTGCGGATGAAGCTCTCACGCATCAGGCGCTTGGCCGCGGCCAGGGCCACGGTCGGGCCATTGGCGAGACGCTGGGCAAAGGCAATGCCGCGTTCGAATAACAGCTCGCTGGGATGCAGCTCGGTGATCAGGCCGCGTTGCAAGGCTTCCTCGGCCGACCAGAAGGCACCGGTGAAGACGAACAATTTGGCGGCTTCGATGCCGATCAAACGCGGCAGGAACCAGGTGCCGCCGCAATCCGGCGCATAACCCATCTTGGTATAGGCGCAGGAGAATTTGGCGGTATCGGCCGAGAGGCGGAAATCGCAGGCGCAAGCCAGATCGAGCCCGGCCCCGACCGCGGCACCATTCAAGAGCGCGATGGTCGGGCGGTCGAAGTCATAAATCTCGAGACACAAGGCATGGGCCGCTTCGGTCCAGCCATAGGTCTCCAATTGGCCGGCCTCTTCCGCCTTTGCCCATTCCTGGACATCGGCGCCGGAGCAGAAGCTCTTGCCGCTGCCGGTGATCATCAGCGCCCGGCATTCGCGGTCGGCCTTGGCGGCATGCACGGCGGCGCGCAATTCCTTCAAGAGGCTGGCACTGAGGGCATTGCGCACCGCAGGCCTGTCCATCGTCAGGACACGCAGGGCACCGTGATTGTCGATCTGCAACATCGCTACCTCCCCGTCTCTCAGGTGACGCCGGACACCGCCGTGCCACCGGTTGAAAACCGCTCGTCACAATCATGAGCCGGTCATGGACTGACCTCGGCCCGATCATCACGCGACCGGCATTCCATCCTAGCAAGTCCTGGCCCAGCCCCCTCATGCGACCACCACGCATCTGTTGCGCAGTTGGCACAAGCCGGTGAGCCAGCCTGCTTCTGACATAACATTGATTGAACATTCGTTCAATATAATTAAATTAACGAATGAAAATCATTGACTTAGCGAACAATATCATGCCAGTGTTATTCATTATTTGGAGATCGCGATGGCACGGGAAGGATTGAAAGAGGCACGCCGCATCCAGTTGATCGAGGCGACGATCGACTGCATCGCCCGGCGCGGTTTTGCCGATCTGACCCTGGCCCGGGTGGCCGAGGCGGCCGGCCTCTCGGGCGGCATCGTGAACTTCTATTTCAAGAGCAAGGACGCGCTGCTGATCGCGACCTTCACCCATATGGTCGAGGATTATCGCCAGTCTGCGGCCCAGGCCCGGATCAAGGCCGGCCCTTCCGCCGTGGCGCAGATCGAGGCCACCATCGAGAACGACTTCAACCGTCTGATCGGCAATCGGAAGCGCGTCACCGTCTGGTACGCCTTCTGGGGCGAGGCGCGCTGGCGGCCGGAATTCCTGCGCCTGTGCCAGGATATTTCCGATCAGCTCAATGCCGATTTCACGGCCATGTTCAAGCAGCTGATTGCCGAGGGTGGCTATCACCATCTCAAGGTCGATCAGATCAGCCGCGGCTTCGGCGCCATGATCGACGGGCTGTGGCTCGATATCCTGATCAGCCCCCAGCCGATCGATCGCGACGACACCAAGCAGACGGTGCGGCTGTTCCTCGCCAGCCTGTTCCCGACCGAGTTCGGGCAACGATCGGCGACCGCGGGCATCGCTGCCTCGGCCGCCTGATCCCAGATCTGCTGGCCGCTATCCCCCATCCCGTCGCTGGACCATGATTGGGTCGATCGCGCGCCAGAGGTGCAAGCGGCGGCAATAGAACGGCGATACAAACAGTAAGACGTCAGTGGGGAGAACGATCATGAGCTATCCATTGCCCGACCGCGCCAAGGCCTTGCGCGATGCGACGCGGCGCTTTGTCGAAAGCGAGCTCATTCCCTGGGAAGTGCATGCCGAGCTGCATGAGGGCCTGATTCCCGACGACGTCAAGGAACGGCACAAGCAGCTCGCCTTGGAGATCGGCCTCAATGCCATGGACATTCCTGTCACATTCGGCGGCGGCGGCCTCACCATGATCGAGCAGGTGGCGGTGACCGAACAGATCGGCCGCGTCACCAATGCGCTGGGCTGGTGCTACAGCAATGCCCAGAGCTGGATGCTGAAGGCCTGCTCGCCCTATCAGATCGAGACCTGGATCAAGCCGCTGATCAGCGGCGCCGCCCATGAATGCTATGCCATCACCGAAGCCGAAGCCGGTTCCGATGTCGAGGCGATCCAGGCGACGGCGCAGCGCGAGGGCGATTGCTATCTGCTCACCGGCGAGAAATGGCATGTGACCAGCGGCAATCTGGCGGATTTCATGATCTTCCAGGCCAAACTCAGCGATGGTCCCAAGGCCGGCAGCCACTGTCTGTTCTTCGTCGACATGAAGACACCCGGTATCGAGGTCGTGCGCAGCCCGGCCTATAGCCATACCTATGCCGCGCATCACCCGATCTACCAGCTGACCGATGTCAAGGTGCCGGTGGCGAATCGCATCGGCGAAGAAGGCGCCGGGATGGGTTTCACCTATGACTGGTTCCGCTATGAGCGGCTGATGATCGCGGCACGCTGCTGCGGTGCCGCCGCAAGGCTGATCGACGAGGCGACCGCCTTTGCCCAGCAGCGCATGGTCTTTGGCCAGAAGCTCGCCGAGCAGCAATTGATCCAGGCGATGCTGGCGGACAGCGTCACCGAGCTGTGGGCAGCAAGGCTGATGACCTTCCGCACGGCGGAGGAAATCGATGCCGGTGCCGATGTCAAAGTCAGCCATGCGCAATCTTCCATGGTCAAGCTCTATGCTTCGGAAATGGCCAACCGGGTGGCCGATCGCGCGGTGCAGATCTTCGGTGGCCGCGGCTATATGCGGGAGAATGTCGCCGAGCGCTTCTTCCGCGAGCTTCGCGTCGATCGCATCTGGGAAGGCACCAGCGAGATCCAGCGCCTGATCATCGCCAACGGTCTCTATAAACGGGGCCAGGACGCCCTGATCGACTGAGATCCGACAATAAAGAGAATAAAAGCGGAGGATGCCATAGCAGTGGCGGTGGACCGCCGTCATGTCCCCGGTTCCGGCATGATGTGACGCAAATGTCATAGCGGGCGCGCCGCCGTCACCGCATAATGGCGGCCAAGAAAATCGACAACCGGATTCCATACCGGCGGTCAAGTGTCTCAGGGGGAAGTATGTGGAAGTCCGTGCAATCGGTGGTGCCGGTTCTGTTGGGTATCGCCTGCATCGAAGGTGCGCTGGGCGTCCTCAATCCGCTGATCGGCATTCAGTTGACCCAGGCCAATGTCAGCTCCGGCCTGGTCGGCCTGGTGGCCTCCGCCTATTTCTTCGGCTTCCTGATGGGCACCTTGAGCTGCCACAAGATCATCGACCGCGTCGGTCATATCCGCGCTTTCGGCGTCTTTGCCGTCTGTACCGCCAATGCCACCTTGCTGCTGATCGTGCTGCGGCATCCTTATCTGTGGATCCTATTGCGCGCCGCCGCCGGCTACACCATGGCCGGTGCCTTCGTGGTGATCGAGAGCTGGCTCAATGACAAGGCCTCGGAGGAAAATCGCGGCCGTATCTTCGCCGTCTATTCAGTGGTCGCCTGGGGAGCGTCCGGCGTCTCACCACTCGCCCTCAATCTGCAGGATCCCGCCGGCACCCTGCTGTTTTGTCTGGCCACCATCGCCATCGGCAGCTCGATGATCCCACTGGCCTTGACCAAGGTCGGCAATCCGGAGATCGGTGAGCGCACGCATTTGAGCATCCTGCGGCTGATCGGCATCTCGCCTTTGGGGGTGGTGTGCTGCTTTGCCGCCGGCATCTTCAATGGTGCGCTCTATTCGCTGCTGCCGGTCTATATCAACGCGCGGGGCGGCGACGCGCAGCAGCTCGCCTTCCTGATCAGCATCGGCACCATCGCCGCCATCCTGGCGCAATATCCGATCGGCCATATCGCCGATCACTATGGCAGACGACCGATCATCATCGGCACTATGATCCTGTCGTCGGCCTTGTCGGCCGCCTTCACGTTTATGCCCGGCATGCCGTTCATGATGCTGTTGACCCTGTTCTTCCTGCTGACCGCCTTCAGCTCGCCGATCTATGCGCTCGGCATCAGCCAGACCACGGATTATGTCGAGAAGCGCGACTTCGTCGCCGCCTCCAGCGGGTTGCTGTTCATCTGGGGGTCGGGTGCCTCGATCGGCCCGTTCAGCGTCGGCTGGCTGATGGTGCCGCTCGGACCCGAAGGCCTGTTCGACTTCCTGGCCGCGGGCTTTGCCAGCGTCGCCTTGTTCGGCATCTATCGCCTGTTCCGCCGCCGCGCCAAGACCGCCGCCGAGCAGAGCAATTACGTCGCCATGCCGGTCGGCCCCGGCGCCGTCGGCGCCCCGGAACTCGATCCCCGCGGCGAGGCCGTGCATCATCCGCCGTCGCCCTCGATGCAAAGTGGTTACAGCGAATAGTATGTCGAGAATGAGCGGCGCCTAGCTTGCCGCAGTCGAGGCCGCCAACTCATCGCGGATAGAGGCCGCCAACGCCAAAGCCGGTGGCGTCAGCGCCGACCAGTCCGGCCAGGCGAGGACGACGCGCTGGCGGACGCGCGAGCCGGTCAGTGGTTTCCTAATGACGCGCTTGCCGTCATAGGAAAGATCGCCGGCCCGCCGCGTCACCAGGACCGAGATGCCGAGCCCATTGGCCACCAGGCCGAACACCATCTCCAGCGAGCCGGTACGATGGGCGACACGCGGCTCAAGACCTTCGGCGCGGAACACCGAGAGCAGGAATTCGCGGCT
>WNFM01324455.1_pt1 | contig 10401 bp, 15 predicted proteins | sample 5400271 | NCBI WGS metagenome assembly WNFM01 (sample SAMN13153352, study PRJNA577476) | soil metagenome | isolation source: 60 cm saprolite on Douglas fir-dominated hillslope | place: USA:California | collected 2013-09-17 | reverse complement strand
TATCGACACACTTTTGTGTCAAGAGGGCCAAGCTTAGCATCGACATCTACCTGTCACCGGCGTCGCTGGCGTCGACGTGACAATGCGCGCTATTCTTGGCGTAAGCTTCCGATAATTGAAGTGAAGTTGTGCAAAGGGGAAGTCACATAATCGCCGTTGCCGGGTTGAGAAAGGATCGCTGGCAATGTTGGTCGACAATGGGCGCCCGGAGCCTAATCCAATATTCTTCGGGCGGCATAAGGAGCTGGAATGGCTGTTCGATCGGTTCAGACGGCGCGGGGCGCCGATTGTCATCTCTGGCCCGCCCGGCGTCGGAAAGACGAAGTTGCTTAAGCAGTTCCTCGCCAGCGTTCGTACACGCCGCCCGCCGTTGGCCTGGACACTGCGGGATCGCCCAGACCAGCTGATGGTCGAACTGACAGGACGCATAGAGGAACTGTACCGCGAACGGAATGTGCCGGAGATCGTCGCGATCGATGAGGCAGAGACGCTAAGCGAGCGCGACATGAATGCGGTCGCAGGTCGTCTCCTCAACCTCAAAGCCATTCGAACGGTGGTCTTCGCCACCCGACGGCGTCCCAAGATCTCTCGTGCCGAGATTCTTGAGCTCGGACCGCTCAGCACCATAGATGCCCAGGACATGTTGAAGCGAGGCCGCCCTTTGGGCGTTGATCTCAAGCAGACAAGGGGACCTGGGACGTATCCCCATCAAGGGGCAGCATCTCGCTCGTTGTTTCTGATTGCCCTGTTGATAGCTGCCGGAGCATTTATTCTGTTGGTCAGCCAACAATGAAGCGGCGGCCGTTGGCCTCATCAAACAAATCTTTGGCGTGAACGAACAAGACCCGGGGCCGGGTCAAAGCGACTAAGGGATATGTCGCACCACGACGAATACCGGATCGTGATCAATGGAGCTCAACGCCGATTGATCATGCGTGCGTTGACGAATGCCATGGCCGACGACCGTCGCTCGACCGACGCCTTTAGTCCAAGAAGGCCAGATGAATGGATGCAGCTTATTCGGCTGTTCAGCATGACTAAAGCGATGCCATGACGCGTCTAAAAGTCGGCGATCATGTGCGAGAGGTTGACGGCGAGGCAATCGGCATCATCGTCCACATTATGCGGGATGCCGACTTGGTTGTTGTGAATTGGCCCCCAAGCCAACAAGGCCTCGCTTTTCATCCCGACGATTTGGTGAAGGTGGCCCCGAAGGGGGTATCTGAAATCCCACGTTTGACCTGACGGGGCCGTGCTGCGCACGTTGATCCACACCCAAAGCAAGGCCACGCATCATCATTGGCTTGTCGAAGGTCCCTTTGTCTTGCTGGGACAGGCTCCACAATCCGTTGGCGACGCCTGGGCGAGATGATGCGAGAGCAGCCGAAGGCCCAAGGCGGAGGCGCTAACCAATATGGGGTGTGGGGTTCTGAAAACTCCGCACCAACCAGGAGGAGGAGGACGACGACGACAGCAAAGTGCTGGTTTTCCCATCAGCAGTCGAGCGTAGTCGCCGCCACGGGCTACGGATGTCCCTGCGTCACGCAGGTCCGCGATAGCCGCTGGCAGTTCAACCGTCCATTAACCCTTCTGCGCGCAACCTCGGATGCATCAATTCGCAACTGAGGTGGCAACCATGCCCTATATGCTGATGTCGCCACGGATATCGACGCACTGACGTGCGTGGCTCAGGGATCCAGCGTGCGTGCGATTGCCGATGAACTCAATCGCCGCGCAATTCTCACACCCCGTGGCGGACAGTGGCACGCTACGTCCGTGGTGCGGTTGCTGGAGCGTCTCGCGGCTTAAACCTCAGCCCCTTCATCAGATCGCCGCTGCCCTCAACGCACGCGGTCATCAGCACGCCGCGCGGTGGTGCGTGGTATGCAAAGTCGATGAGCAACGTGTTGGCGCGAGGGTAGTACCGACGTTCGTCACCAATGAAAGCGCAGCGCCGCGACCACGCCGTTCGCAATGAGCCCCTCCCTTTCGCCTGTCGATCTGGAACGAAGGGCCACCCACCCCAATTCGAGAATTTCCGATAAACGCCTGCCGTTGTTGTTAAAGTGTTGCGCTGAGAGGGAAGCCATGGCCACACGGGAACGACCTAATGACGCTCGCGCGGCGTCACCTCCGCGAGATGAACCATCGACCGGATGATGCGCTTGAGGCGCGCACCTCTATCACCAACCTCCACTACCTCCAGGTTCCCTGGGGGACCGGACCAGCGGGTGGCGATGACGACCTCGGCTGGCCTCTCTGGCCGCCTTAGCGGCTGGTCTGTCGCTTGACCTCAAGCGTCAGGCGTCGTTGCTCGGCTCTCTCCAACTCGTTCACGCGACTGGTCAGATCAGTTATTGTCACCACGACATGGTGATGGTCGGCCGTATCCCCAGTTCTCCCCAGTCTGTCACGCTCCGGTAATTCTACTGGCACAGTCCTTGCGCATTTTGTCGGTGGCCCCCATCACAGGGAAGAACTCACCATGACCCCCGACGAACAAAAATGCATGTGCTACGCACGCGAATACCTGCGTCTTGCTGGACTGACCAGCCACCAGAATGTCCGAGATCAGCTTTTAGACCTTGCGCGCGGCTGGACGGCCGTTGCGCAGAGCGAGCGCCGCAGTGATGACGCGCACGTGCTCCGTTTTACGCCAGCCACCACTTCCCCAGAAACGCAACGATCAAGGCGACAATCGAGGCCGTGAAATTGAATGTGGCTCAGTCCGGCATATTGCCGCCTTTGGCAATGCAGTCTTGGAAATAATCCCGCTGCGTCTGTGCATAGGCCCCATCTCTGCTGCCCGCCCGCTCCGTCGGGTGGGCCTTGATCGCCAGCGCGCGACACTTCTTCGCAAGCTCCGCGCTAATTAGACCGGCGGTATTCGAGCGATCCGGCGGCGCGGTTTCAGCCCGCACGGCGGGTGTGGGAAGCATCTCGTGGAGTGCATAGGTGCATTTCCAGCCCAGCTCGCTCTTGTCCAGTGAAGCGCCCGCCTATGATGCCGTCCTTGGCGAGGACACCAATGTCGCCTGCGGACGGGGCGGCACAGACGGAGGGTCCCGCCAATGTCGACATTCGAATCCCGCCAAGCGATCATCGACGATTTTTTGAAGTCGATAAACGACGTGCGCAGCGCGATCGCCAAAAGCGACGCCAGCGTCGAGGAAAAATTCGCGCAGGTGCGCGCCCAACTGGCCCGTCAGCAGAAGTAATTCAACGACGTCTGAAGTTGGGCCGCCGAAATTCGGCGACTTCTCGCAGGATGTCGGCCGCGAGCAGGCGCTCGGCTTGTTAGAGCTCAAGCACCAATCGCGAATTCAAAAGGCCGAAATCGTCGACGAGCATCTGCGCTGCTTCAGCGAGAGCGAGGTGGCCGAGGCGACGTCCGCTATTCGTCCTCTTTCGTCGGCCTCCCGACGTAATGAATAACCGTGCGCTCCGACACAATGAGCTGGCAAATCTTGTCGTGCGGTAGGCCAACGCTTTGAGGTGGCGTTTTGGTCGCTCTTAATTCTGCGATTTTACCCAGGGCGAGTCGAGACAAAAAGAGGCAATACGCTCTCGTTATGCGGCTCATGGATTTTGGCATTCGGAATAAAACGTGCCATTCGACGCTTGGACACCCTCAAGGCATTGGGCGGCTTCCGTAATCGACCCAGCAACCGTGAAATCATAGGCTTGGCCTTTGATTACGAGCCCGTATCTCCCGGCCGGAAATACAAAATCGACATTCTCTGGCCGAATCATCAACATCTCGGAGCTTTCGCTCAACGGCGCTACTCTGAACTCATATGACACGTTGCGGATGGTCCACGAATCCTCCACGTTCTCCACGCTCGCTTGCCCCGCCGTACTGAACGTCATGGCGCGCATGATTTTCGCGATCACGCGAACCGTGACGCGCTCAGGCGCGCTGCTCGCGACATCGCGGCGATAGAGGATGAACACAATTTGACCATCTGGAAGCACAGTGCGGCTCAGTGTCCTGATCGGCGTCGACATGAAAACCCGTTGGTCGGGCACTCTGCCGCGCAGCGCCTCCAACTCGTGGAGTTGGCCGCCGCTGACGGCATAAACGCCATAGACGGTCGGGAGCGGGAATGGCGAGGATTGCGGCAGCGTAGTGGCTGGCGACTGGAGAGCCTGTCCAGGCGCTTGAACAACTGGCTTCGGTTCCGGACTCGCGTTTTTCTGGACCGTGGACGCGGCCGTCTGCGGGGCTTGGTTTCCGAGCAGGCCGAATTGGCTAAGTACCACGCACAGCGCCACAGCAAAAATGGCGACCATTGCTCCCCGTAGCAGCGGCGCGGCACCCGGCCAGTGTAATGACCGCTCGACGTTTAGCGACGTATCCTTCGCGCGAGTCAAGAAGACTGGAAGCTGATCGGCATCCGCGGTCTGAGCTGGTGCCTGGTTAACGATCAGCAACGGCTCGCGCGGTTCGATCAATACCTCGCGCGCATCGATTTCCGAGCTTTCGATGAGTCGGTCGAGGGATTCCAGCGCTCTCAGTTCGTCGTGCTTCGAGTAGATGGTCTCGACGCGTTCGATCGCGGACTCGAGCGCCAGCGTCAGGCGTCTCGCCTCCACAAGGTTTATTGGAGGATTTCTTCGCCAAGCCTCTCTCCGAAGCTTGATGCGTGCGAGCTCGTAAACGGCATTGCGCAATTGCGCCGGATCGTCTTCGATGGACTTGATGACGCGGGAAAGAACCACCGCAAAGTCAACCTCCGGTGATCTGGCCGCAAGCTCCTTTCTGCTGCCAATTTCCTGAGGTTCCGGGGTCATCTAAAAGCGCGCTCCCCCGCTCGCTAAATTCCTCATACAGAGTAGACGTCGAACGATTTCGTATGGCAACCCACGACTCCTATATTTATAGGGCGAAAATACGGGAGGCATCGTGGTCCTACCCTATTGAGCAAGCGACCAGCCTGAGCGTATCCCGTCCGCTTTACTCCCGACAGCGACAGTTGAGCAGACATGCCGGATCGGCAGGTACACAGTAGCTGCTATTGAACAGGTAGTTGATCCCCACCTTCACCATCTGAATGCTGCGGTTGCTCTGGGTGAAAGTGTCGCCGGCGAGGAACGGGGACCCGGCAGGAATAATAAATGTCCGATCGTCCAGCCCAAGATAATTATACTCGACCTTCGCCGACCAATTGGGCAGGAAGGCCCACTCGATGCCCGTGCCCACCAGCCAGCCGCTGTTGGTGTTGTTGTTGGAGGCGGTGATCGATGCGCCGACGGTGAAGTCGTCGCTGCCGACCCAACCGCCACCGGCCTTGCCATAAAAGAGCCAGCGGCCATTGGTCACGCCGAACCGGGCAGCCAGGGTCGTGATCCATCTATTGTTGGAAGCCTGGATAGTTCCGACCGCCGGAATAAACACGGGACCGGTATTGTTATTATTCGCAACCCCGTCGAAGTCCCCTTCAACACCGAGAACGAAATTGCCGAACTGATAGTTGAATCCGAGTTGGCCTCCTCCGATGAATGCGCCGTTGTTGTTTCCGTTGCTAAAGTTCAGGCCCAAGAGGGTGTCGGTCACGCTATCGTGCCGCCAGGCTCCCCCAACGTTGCCGCCAAGATAGAACCCGGTCCAACTGAAGAACGCCGGAGGTACATAGACCGGAGGCGCATAGACCGGAGGCGGGGGTGCATAAGGCGGCACATCAGCGGCATTCGCGGCCATCGACGTTGCCAGCAACACCGACAGCGCTGCGGTCGTATGGAATAGCTTACGCATGATTGTTACCCACATTTTGAATTAGCTGGTCTAAACCGTACGTATTATCGGCCTCAAAAGAGCCTAAAAATCGTTTTCGGAGAAAAAAGTTTGGAAACTGTTGCAGAGTTACAACAAACATCAAATTTACCAACATCAAGACGCTATTCCCAAGGTCGGCTCCAGGTCTATCCACGTATCTTACCGCTGCTGTGCCCCCCGTATCTTCGACCCAAGCTGACTCGACCGTTGCCGACCAAAGACAGCGACACGCTGCGCACCGTGGAAGATGCCCGCGCCTATATGCTGGCGCTGTCGAAGGATCGGGAGCGAAGCGCCAAATGGCAAAGGCCTCCGAATTGCTGCTTGCCGCGGCCGATGTTGGCGCCTTCAGCAAGCAGTTTGAGCTCGCGCTGTGCTACGACGGCCGTCTCATATTTTTTCAATGAGCTGGCTCGTGGCGTCACCGCCGATCGAGCGCCGACATACCCGGCAGCGGATCTCCGAAGAACGCCGCCGTAAGGCTTTGCTGCTCTCGCAACGCCTCCCGGCGATCACGATCAGCCAATGCCAAAGGACAGGGCCTCATGCTCGGCGAGAGCGAAAGCGGGAAAACGTCATTCAAGACTTTGGCCATTGTGGTCTCCCCCGTACGGCCTCCCCTTGCCGCAACCCTAGGGCACGCCAGCACCTTGGCCAAACGGTGACGGCAGACCGTCCGAATTTGGGCGATTAACCCGGACGGGACTTCGGGGGAATGGGCCTCCTACGCTCCTATCCGAACGGCTATTCTGTTGGCTTTTCGAACAGTGGAGAAAGCGATGGCGGATGCTCAGGACCCAAAACCAAAGCCCGCAGGGGAAGCGATCAGCTCCCGCAAGGGCCTTGGCGCCATGTCCACACCGCTTCCGATTTGCCGGGGCGCGCAGCGTAAGCGCCCCGGCCGCCGGGGACTCGAAACCGGCAGCCGGGACTGGCTACGACGCAACGGGTTCGGGCGCGTCATGACCAAGACGATCCTACCAAAAAACGATTGAATGGTGAAGTCGCACGCAGAGCCGCTGGTCACCGCCCTTCGGACTCGTAGCTGCGGGCCAAGGACGCTCCACGGCCATTGGCGCGTCTCCCGTTGCAGACGGTGTCAGAATGCCGTGCCGTCGCGCATCGTTGACGCCCCATTAACCTGCCCCATAAAGAATGAGATTTTCGCGATGGATGGGATCATCTTATGGAATTTGATATGTCGAACTTCCAAGCTTTAGCCGCAAATTTGGTTGTTGAATGCGAAGTTTGCGATCTCGCTCATGCAAAACTTTCGACGCAGCCAGAAACGGACACGGAGATTGCTCCGCTCATTCTGCAAGTCGCAGCCACGTCGATTGCGGAAATCGACCTGCTGATAGCTGAGTTGCAAGAGGCAAAAAACTATTTGCAATCGGAGGGGGAGCGAATTGAGCGAGAGATCGTTCGTTATACGAACCTTACTCAGATGGCTTCGTTCACGGCCGAGATGATCTCTGAGGCCGTCTCCCAATGGCTTCCTTGAGCAACCAACGAAAATAAAACGCTTCCGAAGTCACGGCGGCCGCTCGGCCTTGTGAAAGTCTGCGGCGTCTCGCTCCAACGCATGCGCGCCTTGCTCCACGTTGTTATAGAGCGCGTTGGCGACGGCTTGGTCTGCTATTGCGCGACCACGGTCAAGCTCAAGACGAAATGCCGAGCGCAGCGTCTCCCGGTCGATGCCGCGCCCAGTGCGCGGTGAGATGACGAGCTGGCAGATATCTTCGTGCGGCAAACCAAAGCCCGATCCTTTTCGACAATCTGGCGCTGCTCATTCGGTGGGCTCAAACCGTGGCATCCCCCGCCGTGCTTTTTATTGAGGCGGTTTTGCTTCTTTGAGGCCACTGTGGAATTCTGAAACCAGGGGGCTTGATGAGCTGAGTACGAGCACTCAAAGATTCCTTGAGCGGCTCGAAGCCGTGTCGTCGATCTCACGCTCCAGATTCAAGCGTTGCGCGATGATGCCTCATAGATTGTCCTAAGCGCGCACGTATTCATGAACGCGCTCGGGGGCTTGGTGGCGTAATCCCCTTTTGCGTCTAGCGATGAAGGCGACGGTTCGGTCTTAGTGGCGTGGGTGACCGCTTTCCTTGATCTCAAGCATCAGGCGCCGCTGCTCGGCTCTCTCCAGCTGGTTCACGCGACTAGTCAGATCAGCTATCTCCTTATTCAAGGCCAGCATCCGTCCACGCGCAACGACGCTTTCCAGCGCCACCAAGAAAGAGCCGAGCCCACTCACGATTGCGAGACCGCTGGTTGCAGAAGCAGGAGCAACAAAAAGCATCAACGAGGCAAAGGAAAGCAGGCCGGTGGCCAATGCCAAGATAACGTTGCGCGCCAATGCTGTGATCAAGACTGGAAGAAAGAGAAGCGCGAGCGGGGCAACGCCGAAACTTTGCAAAAATTGACTCACATCTTCGATATGCTTAGCCATTGTTACGCGATCCCCGCGGCTCGACGCGCCAGGACATTCAATTCTTGGATGGACGACATCGGGGCGGTGCCCCGTGAAGGGTACCAGGAGCGGCTTTTTCAAATTTACTCATGGTAAACGACTCTAGGTTACATTGGCCAATGCCACTGGGGCGATCTTTCAAGGGTTTCAGCGCACCGCAAGCTCGTTCATCTGATCACATCTTTTCAAGAACGAATCAATCGCGCTTGTGAAGCCCGTGTTTCCTTATGAATGAGCGCGCCACGTTGTGTTTACCCTCGGCCCCTTTAAAGGAGGAGAGCGGCGATGCCGGGCCACATTCTATTAAGACCACTCAAATGGGTTCAGGAAATCAGCCACTACCCGGCAAACAATGTCGAAGGCCGAAATCTAAAAGTGAGCTGCACGCCTGCCGCTGCTCCTGACTTGTTGTTGAGCAACAATGCTAAGTTGACTGATTTGGCCGCAGAACTCGGCATCTTGATCGGGGAGCGGCCGATAGACGGAGATGGCAACCCCCTAAAACAAGGGATAGGGTGCTTTTATTTCAGCGACGCGCAGGCTCCGCGAGATGACCTCCCTGGAATGCTCGACCCGTTGCTACACGGTTGGTTCTACTTGAAGCCGGACAGTTACGCCGCGGTGTGGGATCAAGTCCGAGATGGTTACGCAGGCTGCAATATCACAATGAAGGTAGGTCCTGTTCAAAACGAGCTGCCCCCCAAAGTCTGGGATGTCAGTCAACCTCTTTTCATCTTGGCTGTTTCGCTGCGATTCACGCGCAAGCCAATTGCAGACAAGCCTGCCGACAACTTTGATAGCCGCCCTCGTATCAAACGGCTCAATTCGGGGACGATGTTCGGCAATCCTCTCCGAAGCTTCTTCGCCAGTCGCACACCGTGAGATGCCGTTGGCACTAAGGGCTTGAGGGCTAAGACTGAAACACCGAATATGCGATGGTCCGGGAAAAGTCGCAATTCCGTGCTCAACATGATTCGCTGTCATTGAGTCCCCGCTCATGACGGCACCAGCCTTTATCTAAACTTCCGAGTCCTGGCCGCCCTTTTCGTTTGGGCGGCCTATTTTTCCGCGCCCGCCAGAGCTTCCGCGCACGCCAGAACTCCTGCGCACTCGCTTTTGCATCGGTAGCGGCAATTGTCCTGTACTTGTTCAAGTAATGAAGAATTGCGGTTCGGATGCTCATCAAATTGCGCAAGAAATCCGTACAATTCATCGAGCAGGAGGAGAGAGCCGCGTACTCGAATATCAACTGCTCCATGAGGGCACCAGAGACGGAGGAAAATGTGGTTACAATTGGTATACCGTTGTCTATCTTCGTTGAGTGATGGCGAGACCGTGTTTCGCCATACCTGCGAGCTCGACTTCGAGGGGATCGTGTCGAAGCGACTCGGCTCGCCCTATCGCTCCGGCCGCTCGCGGCATTGGATCAAGAGCAAGAACCCGAATGCGCCCGGCGGTAAAGCGGGAAGCCGAAGAAGATTGGGGCAACGAGAAATGACGATAACGCAGGGCAAGATGCCATTTGTGTTTGGCATGGTCGTACTGGCCACTTTGCTGATCGCCGCGCCAGCAGCTCACGCAGCAATCTGTAAACATTTTGACGACTGTCTGCAGCGAACCTCCGACCCTAATAACAAGGACGCTGACGGCATAAGAGCGGGCGTAAAAGCACGTAATGGCCAGATCGTGTTGGCCGGCGCGGAGGCGTGCGCCCGCGATTTGGGTAGGAAACAGCAATGGGACAAGTGGGCGCGTGGGTGTTCAGAACTCGAGTTTGTCCAAATTGCTAGGGTGGAACTGGAACTTGGAAAAGTCTATTGCGACCGGTACTCACAATAGCGAGCCTTGAGCGGCGGTTGGCGGCACCGGCGGTGAAGCGCGAGGCCGAAGCGGATTGGGAGCGATAGCTGAATAAATTTTTGCCCGCATATCCCGATACCCCGCATTCACGCAATTAAAACACAATCTCGATCGCATCATTTCTGCGGCGTGGGATCGGGGCACTGGGAGGCCCCACCGTGAAATTTCTTGCCGCTGCGTTGGTGTTGCACGTCATGAGTCGCGCTCAGCTTAGAGAGTTCATGGTGCTGTTCGTGGTTGGCTCAGCACTGACGCTTGCGGTATTTTTCCTTGCGCTCTTGCTGCTGCCGTT
>WNFM01277432.1_pt1 | contig 10401 bp, 5 predicted proteins | sample 5400271 | NCBI WGS metagenome assembly WNFM01 (sample SAMN13153352, study PRJNA577476) | soil metagenome | isolation source: 60 cm saprolite on Douglas fir-dominated hillslope | place: USA:California | collected 2013-09-17 | reverse complement strand
CTATGACGAGGTGGCGGAACGGGCTCATGGTGGGCGGGGCAGTGTTGGCGGCAGCCGTGCCCTTGCTGGCTCAGACGTATCACGGCGGCCTGCGCGGCGCGGTGCGCGAATCGGGCGGAGTGGTGGCAGGCGCCCACGTGACGCTGCTCAACGAGGCGACCGGTGAAAGCCGAACTTCCACCACGAACAGCGCCGGCGAGTATGCGTTCGTCCAGGTCGAGCCCGGAACCTACATGGTCAAGGTTTCGATGCAGGGCTTCAAGACGATCGAGCACAAGGGAGTCCGCATCGGCACCCAGCAGTTCATCACCATGGACCTCACGCTCGAGGTAGGCGCTCTCGAGGAACAGATCACGGTCGAGGGCGGGGGAGTGGCCCTCGAGACCTCGAACGCCTCGATGGGCAGCACCCTCGACGAGAAGACGATCCAGACCCTGCCCACGGCGGGCCGCAACCCGTTCTTCCTCGCGACCATCACCCCCGGGGTGACCCACACCGGCGACCCGCAGTTCATACGGCAGCAGGACCAGACCAACTCCTCCCTGCTCTCGCTCGGGGGCGGACCGCGGCGCGGCAACAACTACACGCTCGACGGCGTCGCCATCGTCGACCTCCGCAACCGCGCCACGGTCATCCCCTCGATCGAGGCGGTGGAGGAGGTCAAGGTCCAGGTCACCACGTACGACGCGGAGATGGGGCGCACCGGGGGCGGCGTCTTCAACATGACGGGCAAGTCGGGCGCCAACGCCTGGCACGGCAGCCTGCTGGGGCAGACCCGGCCGGCCTCGACGCGGTCCCTGTCCTATTTCGCACGCAAGGCCTGCGAGCTAGGCAACGGGTCCTGCCAGAAGCCCGACACATACTTCTACCTGTACGCCGGCTCGATCGGCGGTCCGATCGTCAAGAACAAGACCTTCTTCTGGGCGTCGATCGAGGGCTACAAGACCGACACCATCGACGACTCCGTGGTTCGGGCTCCGAACGCCCGGGAGCTGAGCGGCGACTTCTCCCAGAGCGGCATCACCGTCTACGACCCGCTGTCCACGCGGCCCGACCCGAGCAACCCCGGGCGGTTCATCCGCACGCCATTCCCGGGCAACGTGATCCCGGCCGCCCGCATCAGCCCTGTGGCCAAGGCCATGCAGCAGTACTGGCCGCAGGCGGGCCCGGCCAGCTCGGAGCTCGTGGACCGGTCCCGGACGGCCACCGGCAAGCTCGATCAGATCTGGAGCGACAAGTTCCGTACCTCGGTGATGTATGCGTACTACCACTCCGTCGAGCCACAGCCTCGTTCGTACCTCAAGGACGGCAAGACCCAGGAGATCGGCGCGAACCATGCCGACCCGGGTGACGGAGCCCTCTACCGCACGGTGCACGCCGTGGCGATCAACAACACCATCACGCCCAACGCGACGACCGCCGCGCACGTGCGCTTCGGCTACACCAGCTTCGCCGACGACTGCGTGCCGGTCGCGGGGTTTGACCCGGGCACGCTGGGCTTCTCGTCGAGCTTCGTCAGCCAGGTCCCCTTGAAGAAGTTCCCGTACTTCGCCATCGGTTCGTACGGCACGGACTACAACGGGCGTACGTTCGGCGAGCGCCCCATCAACGACATCACCTACTACTCCTGGGACGCCAACGCCTCGGTGTCCAAGCTGTGGGGCCGGCACACGGCCAAGTTCGGCGCGTCGTACCGCAAGATCGGGGTCAAGAACTTCAATCCCGACCAGTCGAGCGGAAGCTTTTTCTACGACGGCCAGTTCACGAGCGCCGATCCGCTGAACGCCGACAACCGCGATCCCTTCGCCCTGGCGGCGTTCCTGCTCGGGTACCCCTCGAGCGGCGACATTCCGGTGTCCGCGCCGATCAACGCCTACATCAACTACTACGCGGGCTACGTCCAGGACGACCTCCGCGTCAACCCCAACCTGACGTTCAACCTCGGCCTGCGTTACGAGTTCGAGCAGGGCTTGCAGGAAGTGAACAACAAGATCACGGTGGGTTTCGACCGTGACCGGACCTGGCCGACGCAGGTGCCGGGTGTGACCCTCAAGGGCGGTCTGGAGTACGCCGGGGTCGACGGATACCCCACCCACCAGAGCGACCCGTCCAAAGCGAAGTTCGGGCCGCGCGCGGGCTTCGCCTGGTCGGTGGACTCCAAGACGGTGCTGCGGGGAGGTTACGGCCTCTTCTGGGCGCCTCACCAGTACCCCGGCATCAGCAGCAGCAGTCTCGGCACCCGTGGTTACACGCAGTCGACCGACTACGTGGCGTCCAGGGACGGCGGCCTGACGCCCTGCGCCGGGTGCAGCATCGTGAATCCCTTCCCGAGCGGTATCGCCCAACCGACCGGCAACGCGGGCGGCATCCTGACGGGCGCCGGGGGAACCGTGCAGTTCGTGGACCAGTTCCGCAAGTCCGCCTACGTCCACCAGTATTCCCTCGACCTCCAGCACGAGCTTCCCGGCCGGATCGTGGCGGGGATCGGCTACATCGGCGCGACCACCCGGCATCTGGGTCTGGGCGGCAACAACGATGGCACGCTGAACATCAACCAGCTCGATCCGAAGTACCAGAGCCTGGGCTCGGCCCTGCTGGACCAGGTTCCGAACCCGATGTTCGGCAACCCGGTCTTCGGCGCTTTCGCGGACCAGAAAACCATTGCCCGTCGTCAGCTCCTGCGCCCCTACCCGCAGTTCGGAGACGTGCTGGCCGCCCAGGTCAGCGGAGGCAAGGCCCAGTACCACTCGCTGGTCTTGAGGCTGGAGCGGCCCATCGTGAACGGCTGGGGCGGCCGCATCAACTACACCTGGAGCAGCAACAAGAACAACATATTCGGCGAGCAGAACCAGTTCAGCAACGACAGCGGCAGCCGCGCCCGGCCGCTCAACAGCTACGACGTCGAGGCCGAGTACGCCCACTCGACCACCGAACAGCCGCACCGGCTCAACTTCGCGCTGACCGGGGAGCTGCCTTTCGGCAAGGGCAAGAAGCACCTGTCCGAGCCGGGCATCGCCCGCGTCCTCTTCGGCGGGTGGTCGATCACGGGCGTCGGGTACTTCCAGAGCGGCTTCCCGGCGGCCATCATCCAGTCGAACAACAACGCGGGCCTGTTCACCCGGCTCCAGCGGCCGAACCTGACCGGCACGAGCCCGGCGACCTCGGGCAATACCGACAGTCACTACGATCCCTCCTGCGGCTGCATCGCCAACTGGTTCACCCCCGCCGCGTGGTCGAATGCTCCCGCGTTCACCTTCGGCAACTCTCCGCGCACAGAAACCGCCATGCGGACGCCGTTCAAGACACAGACGGACGTCGCGTTCCAGAAGATCGAGCCCCTGGGCGGCACCAGGCAGGTCATGGTTCGCTTCGAGGTGATCAACATCTTCAACAACACCCAGTTCAACGGCCCGGACATGACCTTCGGTTCCTCGTCCTTCGGCACCATCACCGCCTCCCGCGGCTTCCCTCGGCTCCTGCAGTTGATGGTGCGGTTCGCGTTTTAACGTCAAGGGCGGCCCCGGAGGGGCCGCCCTTTTCTTCCTTTCGTTTGGCCGCGGAACTCGGAGCCCGGGTCGTCGCTTCGGGCCGGCTGGCCGCCCCCGTCCCCCCAGACCAGGCTAGTATCGAGCCGTGACGTTAGCCCCTCGTTGTCGTGTGCTCCCATCGTCTTGGCCATTCTTTGTTCTCCTGCTTGTGCTGGGTCCCGGGCTCCTCCCCTCCTGTTCCAGGCCTCGGCCCGCCATCCGCAACGTTCTCCTGATCAGCATCGACACGCTTCGGGCGGACCACCTGAGCGCGTATGGCTTCCCGCGGCCGACCACGCCCAACATCGACGCCCTGGCCCGGGAGGGGGTGCTATTCAAGGATGTCCACACCCCGGTGCCCATGACCTTGCCCGCCCACGTCTCCATGCTCACGGGGACGCTGCCCCCCACTCACGCCTTGCGCGACAACCTGGAGAACCAGCTGCCCGAGGCGAGCCTTACCCTGGCCGAGATGCTCAAGCCGAGAGGCTTCACGACCGGGGCCATCGTCAGCACGTTCGTTCTCGACCGGCGCTTCGGCCTCAGCCAGGGCTTCGACAGCTACGACGACCGCTTCCAGGCCGTTCACAAGATCGGCGACATCAGCGAGCGCAAGGGCGACGAGACGACTCGCCTCGCCAGGGAGTGGCTGGACCAGCACAAGGACCGGCCTTTCTTCTTCTTCGTCCACTTCTACGACCCCCACGACCCCTACGAGCCGCCCGAACCGTTTGCCTCGCAGTGGAAGGCTCACCCCTACGAGGGCGAGGTGGCGTTCGCGGACCATTGCGTTGGCCAGGTCCTGGAGAAGCTCCGGCAGCTCGGCCTCTACGACTCGACCCTCATCGTCATCACCGGGGACCACGGGGAGATGCTCGGCGAGCACGGCGAGCTGAACCACGGGTTCTTCATATACGAGGGCGCTCTTCGGGTGCCCCTGGTCGTACGAGTGCCGCGGGCGGAGGGGACGCCCCGGCAAGTCGATCTTCCCGTGAGCCTCATCGACATCGTGCCCACCATCGTCTCCCTGGTGGGGGCTCCGGTCCCCAAGGAGGTCCAGGGTGTGGACCTCTCGCCCTGGCTCGCTGGGCGGGGGGCGGGAGGGGGAGGGAGGCCCCTCTACGCGGAGACCGTGACCCCTACTCACTACTACGGTGCCAACTCGCTGCTTGGGGTCATCGTGGATGGGTGGAAATACATTGAGACCACGCGCCCTGAGCTCTACGACCTGAAGAGCGATCCCGCGGAGGCCGTGAACCTCCTGGAGCGCGAGCCGGCGCGGGCGGACGCCCTCGGTCGCACCCTGGTGGAGATCCTGGCGGCGGCCGGCCGCGCTCCCGGCCCGGCCCCGGAACCTCTGGCCCTCGATGAGGCTTCCCGACAACGCCTGGCCGCGCTCGGCTACCTGGGCCGGAGCGGCGACACCTCGTCACACGGCTTCGACCGGAGCAAGGAAGACCCCAAGGACTTGATCGCGTTCTTCCGCTCGGACCAGCGGCTCAACAAGCTCGTGGAGGACAAGAAGTACCCCGAGGCCCGGGCGTTGTGCGAGGACATGCTCCGGCAGAGGCCGGGCTTCGCGGACTGCTATCTGCAGATGTCCAAGATCGCCGCGGCGGATGGCCAGTTCGAGGCGGCCTTGACGGCGGCCAAGAAGGCGGTGGCCGTCGGTCCCAAGAACGAGAGGGCCCATCTTCAACTGGCCGCTCTCCTGAAGGAGCGGGGCGACCTCGACCGGGCGATTGCCCACTTTCGTCAGGCCCTCGCGCTCAAGCCGAACGCCCTCGATACCCGGATCTTGCTGGGCCGCGCTCTCGCGGAGAAGGGGCAACTGGACGAGGCGGCGAGCCTTCTCGGCACCACCGCGACCGCCCAGCCGGAGAGCGCCCAGGCGGCGACTCAGCTGGGCTTCGTGCTGGCCAAGCAAGGCAAGCTGGCGGAAGCCGTCCTGAGCTACCGTCGCGCCATCGCCCTCGACCCCGGCTCGGCCGAGGCGCACGCCTATCTCGGCTCCGCGCTGGCCTCCCAGGCCCAGTGGGACGAAGCCATCACCCACTTCGAGCTGGCGCTCAAGGGCCGGTCGGAGAACGCGGAGCTCCACGACTGGCTGGGAGTGGCCCTGCGGGAGAAGGGGCGGCCGGAAGAGGCCCTCTCTCACTCCCGCGAGGCGGTGAGGCTCGCGCCCGGTCTCGCCATCGCGCACTACAACCTGGGACGCGCATTGAAACAGCAAGGGAAGCTCGACGAGGCGGTGCCGCAGTATCGACGCGCCCTCGCCCTCAACCCCGGTCTCGCCGCAGCGCACAACAGCCTGGGCAGCGTGCTCGGGTCGCAAGGCCGGCTGCCCGAAGCGGTCAGCCATTTTCGCGAAGCGCTCCGCATCGAGCCGGCCGACGCCGAGGCCCACAACAACCTTGGCCTCGCGCTGCGCATGATGGGAAAGCGCGACGAGGCGCTCGCCCACTTTCAGGAGGCGCTCAGAGGCCGCCCCGACTGGACGGCGCCCATGAGCGAGATCGCGTGGATCCTCGCGACCCATCCCGACCCGAAGCGCCGCGACCCCGCCCAGGCCGTGCGGCTGGCGGAGCGCGCGGCGGAGCTGACCGGCCGCCGCGAGCCCGCTGTTCTCGACGCCCTCGCCGCGGCCTACGCAGCCGCCGCGGACTGGGAGCTCGCGACCGCCACCGCGGGGACGGCCATCGCCCTGGCGGGGCCGCGGTCGCAGGCCCAGGCGGACGACATCGCCCGGCGGCGGGCGCTCTATCTGAACCGGCAACCGTACCGGGAGTGAGCCGGCGCGACGACTAGAAGCCTCGGGCCTCCTGGAGCTCCGGAAGACCGGGATCGCCGCTCCGCCAGTTGACGAGCAAGCGCCGGTAGTGACGGCGGGCGGACTCGCGATCCCCGAGCGCAGCCGAGGCGCGGGCCAGCCCGAGGAGGGCGAGCGATCGGTTGGGCCAGCGCTCGAGGCACCGCTCGAACTCCGCTGCCGCTTCGTGCGGCCGCCCCAGCTCGAGGAGGATCTCTCCGAAGAGCTCGGGCGCCGGCTTGATCGGCCGCGGCAGCCCGAGGGGCGGCGGCAGCTCCCTCTCCAGGCCCACGGCTTCCTGCATCCGCAGGACCGCGTCGTCCCCCCGGCCGGCGGCAACCGCGATCAGCGCGGCCAACTGTTTTTCCATCACCGCCACGTCGCGGCCGCGATTGCCGGATCCCTTGGATCCCGCGCGCCGTGAAAGCTCGGCGAGCGCCATCTCGGCGACCTGCGGGATCCCGCGGCGCGCGGCGCTCATGCCGATCGCGAAAAGCTCGCCGGTGGTGTCGAAGTCCTTTGCCGTCGCCAGCTCCTGGAAGGAGCGGGTCTCGATCACGTAGCGGGCGCGCATGTCCGACAGGATCGCCTTGAGGCGGGAAGCGCCGGTGGCATCCACCGCGCTCCTCATGAGGTCGAGCGCCTCCCGCGCCTTCTGGAAGCGGCCCTGCTGGAGCGACTCGTAGAGGAGCCAGGAGAGGCTGTGATAGTCGCGCATGCCGACGGGGAGCCCCTTGCGCTTCACCCAGGCGTCGGAAGCGCGAAAGGACGCTTCATCGGAGGCGGCCGCGTCGTCCCACATGCCGAGCTGGAGAAAGATGTGCGCGGGCATGTGCAGGGCGTGGCTCGACTCGGGCGCGACCTTCGCGTAGGCGCGGGCCGCGGGAAGGGCCAGCCGAGCGTGTTCCGGGTCGTCGTAATCATGGATCAGATAGTGGAGAGCTCCCGGATGATCGGGATTCCGGGCCAGCACCCTCTCCAGGATGGCCGCCGCCTCTTGCTGGACCTCGCTTCCCACCAGCACGTGCTGGTGCTGGTCGTCGCCCCCCTCGCCGAAGAGCGCCGGGCTGCGCGCCATCCGGCCCATGAGCGCGAGGGCGAAGAAGCAGAGCGCCTCCGGGTCCTCCGGATACGACTTGGCGAGCGCACCCATCTCCACGGCGTACGCGCGATCCCGGGCCGCGCGGTCCCCGTTCCCGAACAGGATCTCGACCGCCCGCAAGTAGCCCTTCTCGCGGTCCGTCTTCGCCTTCGCGGCGCGCGCTTCCGCCGTCGGCCCCAGCCGGAGCAGGATCTGGCGCGCCATGTCCGCATCCTGGTTGAGCCAGAGGGTCTGGTTGTAGGCCATGGCCTCCCCCCAGTAGGCCATGGCGAAGTCGCGATCGATGCCCTGGGCCTCGCGGAAAGCCTCCACGGCGTCCTCGTACTGGAAGTTGTGGAGGGCGGTCACGCCCCGCAGGAAGGGGCTTTGGGCCGGAGCTGAACCGGAGTTCGGAAAGCGAACGGGCGACAAGACGACGAGCGCGACGAGTGCGAACGGGCCCACGGCCGGATGCTAGCATGTGTGCCGGTGAGCCCAATGACGCAGGCGACGCGCCGCCCCGACTCCTCTTGACCCGAAGCATCCTTTGCACTACGGTGTAATGCATGGCCCGTAAGACCGAGGTTTACACATGGCGGGTGTCGCCGGCCCTGAAGGCGAGCCTCGAGGAGGCCGCACGGGCCGAACGGCGCAGCGTGGCCGTGAGCCCGAGCGTCAGCGCCGCCTGCACCAGCGGGCTGCCCTCTTCGCCGGACGCATCTCCGGAAGCGCCAGCCGTCGGGCCGAGAGGTCACGCGATCTCATCCGGGCCCGTCTGCGGCGCGCCGCCGGTGCTCGCTAGGGCTCTGGCCGACACGGGAGCGCTGCTCGCATACCTGGATCGCTCCGACCGCTGGCACGAGCGATGCCGGTCCGCTTTCGTCGATTTCCGGCTGCCCCTCGTCACTTCGACGGCCGTCCTGACCGAGCTTTTCCACCTCGTGGGCGACAGCCGGCGTGAGACGGAGGTCGCCCGGGAGTTTGTGGAGTCCGGCGTGCTCTCGATCGCTCCCCTCTCCGATCGGGACCTGCCGGACCTCCTGGACCTGATGCGCCGCTACCATGATCGGCCAATGGACTTCGCGGACGCCACCCTCGTTCACATCGCGCAACGCGAGTCCCTCTCCACGGTCTTCACTGTGGACCACGACGACTTCGAGACGTACCGCATCGGTGGGCGCAAGCGCTTCCGCATCCTGCCGGAAAGGTAAGCGATTACGGCGCTTTCGGGGTTCGCTGCCCCGACCGTCGTGGAACTCGTGGGTATAGACTCAAGGCCGTGAGTGCGATGTCGCCACAGACGCGCCGCGGCTTTCTCGAAGCCTCGGCCGGCTTGGCGCTCGCGACTTGGCTCGCCCCGGTCGCGAACGCGCGGTCCCAGGAGGCGGCCACCTCGAACGGTAGCGAAAGGCTGCTGGGAACGGTGCCCTTTGCGGGAGAGGGCGCCTTCCCTCTGGAAACAACCTTCGGCGCAGGTCTCGGGCGGCGCCGGGCCCTCGATCTCTCCACTCTTTCGCCCGCGGGGCTGCTCACTCCCCAGGACAGGTTCTTCATCCGCACCGGCTGCCCCGACCGCCTTCCCCCGACGACCTCGTGGAAGGTCCGCGTGCACGGCCTGGTGGCGGCGCCGGTGGAGGTCCCGATCGGGGAGCTGAGGAGCGAGGCGGTCCCGATGGGCGCCCACCTCCTCGAGTGTGCGGGAAACTCCCGGGCCGCGCATTTCGGGCTCATGAGCGCCGCCCGGTGGACCGGGGTGCCGTTGCAACGGCTCCTGGAGCGCGCCCGCCTGCTGCCCCGAGCGACCCAGGTGCTCGTTTCGGGGTTCGACGAGCACTCGACTCTCGATCCGGGCTCGGTGCCGGGAGCGAGCTGGATCTTCGGCCTCGGCCAGATTCGCGAATCGCGCGCCTTTCTCGCCACCGAGATGAACGGGGCGCCCCTGAGCCTCGACCACGGCTACCCGCTCCGCCTGGTGGTGCCCGGCTGGTACGGTTGCACGGCGATAAAGTGGGTGAACGAGATCGCCCTGGTCGACGATGAGGCCCCCGCCACCGATCAGATGCGGGAATACGCCGGGCGGACCCATCAGGATGTCGCGGGCCCGCGCGACCTCGCCCTGGTCCAGGAGGGGCGCCGCCCGGAAGGGCCGCGACTGGCCAAGGACTTTCTCCCGGGCACCATCGATCGGGCGGCGCTCCCGGTGCGGGTCGAAAAGCTCGGCGCCCGTGGCGGCCAGGTCTCGTATCGGATCGTCGGCATTCTCTGGGGTGGCCGGACTCCGCCGGGCGCCCTCCGTATTCGCTTCAACCCGGACCTGAGCTTCGAGCCCGTCTCGGAGATCGGGAGCGCCTCCTCGAGCCCCTGGACCCTCTGGTCCCACAACTTCCGACCCCAAGCTCCCGGGCGCTACCGGATCGAGCTCGCCGTCACGGGCCGGGACGTGCGCACACGCAGGCTCGACATGGGGTTCTACGCGCGAGAGATCGAGATCACGAGCACGTGACCCGCCCCGCAGCACACCCGGGCGGTAGTTCCTTGACGGCCTCGGGGCGAGGGGGTTAAGGTGCCGCGTCCTCGGAGGGGGCGCTGCTCATGAGCTCAGGTCTGAACATCCGTCCGCAAGGTGCTTTGGACTTCCTGTCCCTGGGCGCTCTCATCCACCGCCTCGACCCCGGAGTGGTGCCCTTCCGCAAGGCCAGCGAATGCGCGATCCACGTCAGCGGCGGCGAGTTCAATACCGCGGCCAACCTGGCCGACTGCTTCCGGTTGCCGACGGGCATCGCGACCGCCATGGTCGACTACCCGATCGGCGACCTGATCGCGGAGCGGGTGAGGGCCATGGGCGTGAAGGGCTTCTACAAGAGGTTCAAGCACGACGGGGTCCGGGGCCCGAACATGGCCGCGGTCTACAGCGACCGGGGCCAGGGGGTGCGGGCGCCCGTGGTCTTCTACAACCGCGCCAACGAGGCCGCGGCCCAGCTCGC
>WNFM01055960.1_pt2 | contig 10401 bp, 10 predicted proteins | sample 5400271 | NCBI WGS metagenome assembly WNFM01 (sample SAMN13153352, study PRJNA577476) | soil metagenome | isolation source: 60 cm saprolite on Douglas fir-dominated hillslope | place: USA:California | collected 2013-09-17 | reverse complement strand
GAAAATCGGCGACCAACGCGTCGCGCGAGCGCGTCAGCCGATTGAACAGCGTCGACTTGCCGACGTTCGGGCGCCCGACGATGACGACGGTGGGTTTCAGAGGCGCACGAGGACCAGCGATCCGCCCTCGGTCTGGACGAGGAGTCCTCCCTTGATCGGAACCAGCGCCTGGATCGCGGTGCCGTCGGTCGCCAGGCGCCCGATGATCTCGCCGTCGCCCTGCGCGAGGACGTGCAGGAAGCCGAACCCGTCGCCCACCACGATCTGGCCATCGGCGATCACCGCCTCGGTCAGGCGCCGGTGCAGCAGCTTGTCCTGCTTCCACACGCCCGCGCCGGTGATCTTGTCGAGCGCGTGGATCGCGCCCGAATCGTCGACGAGGTAGAGGTTGCGGCCATCATGCGCGAGCGGGCGCGAGCTCGAGAGGTCGCGCGACCAGATCATGGTGCGCGATCCGATCTCGAAGCAGGCGACCTTGCCCTGGAAGGCCACGGCGCAAACGTTCGCCCCGTCGACCAGCGGCAGCCCCGCGACGTCGGCGATGCGCTCGAGCTCGGTCGAGCCGCGCGGCACGGACACGGTGACTTCCCACGTGAGCTTGCCGTCGTCGATGTCGAGCGCGATGAGCTTGCCGTTGGGATATCCGGCGACCACGTCGCCGCCGATGGCGAGCACGCCGCCACTGCTGCGCAACAACAGCGCCGGGCTCGCGCGCTGGAACACCCAGGTGCGCTTGCCGTCGTCGAGGGAGAGTCCGAAGATGCGCCCGTCGGACGTGCGCACCACGGCGACCTTCTTCGAAACCGAGGCCGGCGCGATCACCTCGCCCGCCACCTGCGCCTCCCAACGCGTCTTACCGGTGAGATCCAGTGCGACGATTTCGCCCTTGAGCGAGCCCGCGATCAGGATTCCCTCGGTAGCGACGAGCCCGCCGGAGAGCTTCTTCTTGGTGTCGATGCGCGACGACAGCCGCGGCATAAATGCGACCGCCCTCGTAACCCGGCCTGAAGGCGTAGCCCCCCGACTTGCCGACCGGGACGGTCCACGCGGCCTTGAGCGCGATCGTGGACTTCACCGGGCCGAGCGGCGTGGGCTTGTTGGCGGGCTCGGCGAGGATGCCGACGGCGACGAGCGGATTCCAGCTGGTGCAGCCGGCGAGCGCGAGCAGTCCCGTCGCGAGGATGGCGCTGAGGATCCTCATTGCGCGCCTCCCAGGGCGCTCAGCTTCGTCTCGGCGATGTTGCGCACGGGATTGCGCGGTGTCGCCTTCTCCATCGCGAGCTTGTAGGCCGCGCGCGCCTCGTCGATGCGCCCCTGCGCGAGCATGACGTCGCCTCGCAGGTCCGCGGCGAGCGCGACGAAGGCCTCGTCGGTGTTGCCGTCGAGCGCCTGCAGCGCTTCGGAAAACTTCTTCTGCTCGAGGAGCACAGCGGCGAGCCGCAGCCGCGCCACTCCACGGTGCGCCTCGACGCCGTTGGCGAGCGCCCATTCGAGGCGCTTGCGCGCCTCGTCGAGATTGCCGGCCTCGAAGGCGTTCTTCGCCAGCACCAGCGCCGCTTCCGAGGCGTAGAAGGAGCCCGGATACTTGTCGATGAGCGCCTTGCCGGCCTCGGCGACCTTGGCCGCGTCCTTCGCCTTCTGTCCCGCGGCCACCGGGGCGTACATCGACGCGGCGTTCTCGGCCTGCTGGGTGGTCCAGTAATGCCAGCCACGATAGCCCGCGAAGCCGAGGATCGCGGCGGCCAGCGCGCCGATCACGTACCAGCGGTTGTCCTCCCACCACGCCTTCATCTCCGCGAGGCGTTCCTGCTCTTCGAAATCGTACGATCCGGACATGCTCATCTCATCTCGTTCAGTGCTTCCACCGCGGCGAGCGTCTTCTGCTCCCCGCCGTCGCGAAGCGGTTTCAGGGTAACGCGCTGGGTGCTCACCTCGTCGTCGCCGATGATCACGGCATAACGGGCTCCGCTCGCGTCGGCTTTCTTCATCTGCGACTTGAAGCTTCCTCCAGGGCCGAGCACGACGTTCTTGCCGCGTTCGCGCCAGTCCTCGGCGAGGCGCCACGCCACCATTTCGGCGCCCTCCCCGGAGTGCACCACGAAAACATCGATCCGCGCCTCGGCCCGCGCTCCGGCGGAGGCCATCGCGAGCAGCACACGCTCGATGCCCATGCCGAACCCGCAGGCCGGGGTGCGCTTGCCGCCGAGCTGCTCGAACAGGCCATCGTAGCGGCCGCCGCCCGCGATCGTCGACTGCGCACCGACGTGCGGCGAAACGAACTCGAACACGGTGCGATTGTAATAGTCGAGGCCGCGCACCAGGCGCGCGTTCACGTGGAAGGCGATCCCGGCCTGCCCGAGCAGCACCTTGAGCGACTCGAAATGTCCGCCGGCGGGCTGCGCGAGGTGGTCGATGAGCCGCGGCGCCTTCTCGATCATGGCCTGCATCGCCGGGTTCTTCGAATCCAGGATTCGCAGCGGATTGGAGTGCAGGCGGCGCTTCGCGTCCTCGTCGAGGACCGCCGCGTGCTGCTCGAAGTGCGCCACCAGGCGGGCGCGATGCGCCTTGCGGTCCTCGGCATCGCCGATGGAGTTGACGTGCAGCTCCACGCCCGGAAGCTCGAGGCGCTTCCACAGCCGCGCGAGCATCGCGATCTGCTCGGCGTCCACGTCGGGGCCGTCGTAGCCGAGCGCCTCGACGTCGAACTGGTGGAACTGGCGCTGCCTGCCCTTCTGCGGGCGCTCGTAGCGGAACATCGGCCCCGCCGTCCAGACGCGCATCGGCCCGTTGTAGAGCAGGTTGTGCTCGATCGCGGCGCGCACGATGCCGGCGGTGGCCTCGGGCCGCATCGCGAGGCTCTCGCCGTTGCGATCATCGAAAACGTACATCTCCTTCTCGACGATGTCGGTTGCCTCGCCGATACCGCGCACGAAGAGCGGTGTGGGCTCGACGACCGGAGTGCGGATGTTGCGGTAGCCGTACTGCTCGAAGATCGCGCGCGTCGCGTCCTCGAGCTGCTGCCATAGCGGGGACGCATCCGGCAGCACGTCCTCCATGCCGCGGATCGCCTGGATCTTGTTGCTCACGAGTCGGCGGCCGAGATGGGGATGGTCCTGGACCGCGCGGCGCGCGGCTTGGCCGCGGCCGTTCCGTAGCGCCGGTTCACGTAATCCTCGACGATCGCCTGGAACTCCTCGGCGATCCTCTCGCCCTTGAGCGTCACCGTCTTCTCGCCGTCGACGTACACCGGCGCCACCGGCTTCTCGCCCGATCCGGGCAGCGAAATGCCGATGTCGGCGAGCTTGGACTCGCCCGGGCCGTTCACCACGCAGCCCATCACCGCGACGTGCAGGTCCTCGACGCCGGGATATTGCGCGCGCCAGATCGGCATCTGCGCGCGCAGGTACGACTGGATGCGATCGGCCAATTCCTGGAAATAGGTGCTCGTCGTGCGCCCGCACCCCGGACAGGCCGACACCATCGGCGTGAACGAGCGCAGCCCCATCGTCTGCAGGATTTCCTGGGCGACGATCACCTCGCGCGTGCGGTCCCCGCCCGGCTCGGGCGTGAGCGAGACGCGGATGGTGTCGCCGATGCCCTCTTGCAACAAGACGCCCATCGCCGCGGTCGATGCGACGATGCCCTTGGATCCCATCCCCGCCTCCGTGAGGCCGAGGTGCAGCGCGTAGTCGCAGCGCGCGGCGAGCGCGCGGTAGACGCGGATCAGGTCTTGCACCGCGGAGACCTTGCACGAGAGCACGATGCGATTGGCGGCGAGGCCGATTTCCTGCGCCCGTGCCGCGCTCTCGAGCGCCGAGGCGATGAGCGCCTCGCGCATCACCTCGTCGGCTTCCTTCGGCACGGAAAGGCGGTGGTTCTCGTCCATCATCCGCGCGAGGAGCTCGGGATCGAGCGAGCCCCAGTTGACGCCGATGCGCACCGGCTTGCCGTTCTCGATCGCCTTCTCGATCATGGTCGAGAACTGCTCGTCGCGCTTCGACCCGTGGCCGACGTTGCCCGGGTTGATGCGGTACTTGTCGAGGACCACCGCGCACTCGGGCACCTGCGCGAGGAGCTTGTGCCCGTTGAAATGGAAGTCGCCCACGAGCGGCACCTTCACGTTCATGCGCTCGAGGCGGTCGCGGATCTCGGGCACGCGCCGGGCGGCTTCGAGCGTGTTCACGGTGATGCGCACGATCTCGGAGCCGGCGCGCGCGAGCGCGGCGACCTGCTCGGCGGTGGCGCGCGCGTCCTCGGTGTCGGTGTTGGTCATCGACTGGACGAGGATCGGCGCGTCGCCGCCGATCACGTGGTCGCCGACGCGAACGGGGCGCGAAACGCGGCGCGGGGCAATGGTTGAGGTCACTCGGCTGCCTTTTCGGTTACTCGGCTGTCTCTGGGTTCACTCGACAGTGAAGCGCGCCACTGCTACCCGGGTGTGCGGCTCGAGGTCGAATTCCTGGTCGTTGTAGAAGAGCTGCACCTCGGGCGCGTTGCCGACGACCACGTTGAAGGGCGGCTTGCCGGCGACCTCCGCTTCGCTGCCGGGCGCATTCAGCCTCGAGAGCAGGATGCGTCCCTTGGCATCGCGGATCTCCACCCATGATTCGCCCTTGAAGCGAAACTTGAGGATGCTCGCGTCGGTGACCACCTTCGGCCTCTCGGCCTTCGGCGCTTCCGCTTTCGCGGCGATGACCCGAGCCAGCCTGGCCGCCTCCGCCTTCGCCGCGTCGGCCCGTGCCGCTTCGGCCTTTGCCGCTTCGGCCTTTGCAGACTCAGCCTTCGCCGTTTCGGCCCTCGCGGTTTCGGCCTTTGCCGCCTCGGCGCGCGTCACCTCGGGCGGGAACGCCGGAGCCGATGGCGCGATCACGGATGCGGGCCCTGCGGCGGGCGCCACCGGAGCCGAGGCGAGCTCGACCGAAGGCTTGCGCGCGGCTGCCGGAGGCGCGGTGCGAACGAAGAGCCACCAGTACATCGCCGCGAAGCCGACCGCGAGCGCTACCGTCGCGATCACCGCCGCCTTCACGTAGGGATTGGACAGGCGATCGGCGAGCGGGTCGAAGCGGATGTTCTGCGTCGGCACGACGATGCCCGGACGCCCGACTCCCGCGCCGCTCTCGACGAGGAGCCGCATCGCGTCGTCCGCTGGCAGCCCCAGCACCTTGGCGTAGTTGCGCACGAAGCCGCGCAGGAAAGTGCCCCGGGGCAGGCGCGTGTAGTCGCCGGTCTCGATCGCCTCGACCTGGTAGGCGCTCATGTGCAGGCGCTGCGCAACGTCCGCGCGCGAGAGCGACTGGCGCTCGCGTTCGGCGGCGAGGACCTGGCCGAGGTTCGGCGGGGGCGCGCCTTCGACGCTGTCGGTGGCCGAATCCACGGGACTACTGCGCCTTCTCCGCCGGTTTCCCCGGAGCCTTGCTCTCGAGCTCCACCAGCTGCGGAGAGTCCGGGAAGCGGCGCCGCAGCTGCTGCAGGAAGCTCTGCTCGGCAGCCGAATCCTGGTTGGCGCGCGCGATCCTCACCCCCAGGACGAGCGCGTCGTGCGTGGGCGTGGCGAGACGCATGTAGCGCACCAGGAAATTCTCCGAGTCCTTGGTCGCGCCGCGCTCGAAGGTGATCACCGCGAGGTTGTAGAGCCCGCCGATCAGCTCGGGCCGGATCTGCACTGCGCGGCGCAGGTAGTTTTCGGCTTCCTGGTTGCGCCCCAGGCGGCGCAGGCACAGGCCCGCGGAGAGATAGGCCTTCTCCGGCGTCGGGTAGAGCGTGTCGTGGGTGGCCTTCTCCATCAGCTCGAGCCCGCGCGCGGAGTCGTTGCGCAGGCACAGGAACCAGCCGTAGTTGTTGAGGACTTCGGGATCGTTGGGCTTGAGCTTGAGTGCCAGGTTGAAGGCCTCGCGCGCCTGCGTGTCCTCGCGCAGCTCCATGTAGATCAACGCCTGCATGTTGTAGCCCGCGACATAGGTCGCGTCCTCGTGAATCGCGAGGCGCGCCTCGGCGAGGGCGACCGCGAAGTTGCCGCGCTGGTAGTACTCGCCGGCGAGCGACGTGTGGACCTCGGCGCGGCGGCGCGCATCGTAGCTGGTGCCGGTCTCGGTGACCGGGCGCAACTCGGTGCTGCTCTGCGAGACGCAGCCGGCGAGCCACAAGGCGAGTAGCACGAGGACGATGCGCATCAATGCCCCGGGGTCGAGTGGATGGGGATGCTCTTTTTCTTCATGCGATTCACGACCTGGCCGGCGAGTTGGCCGCAAGCCGCGTCGATGTCGTCGCCGCGCGTCCTGCGCACCGTGGCCACGTATCCCGCGTCGAGGAGGATGCGCTGGAAACGCCTGATGCGGGAGTCGCCCGAGCGCACGAAGCCCGAGTCGGGGAACGGGTTGAAGGGTATGAGGTTCACCTTGCTCGGCACCGTGCGCAGCAGCTCGGCGAGCTCGTGGGCGTGCTCCGGCGCGTCGTTCACGCCCTCGAGCATCACGTACTCGAACGTGATGAAGTCGCGCGGGGCGACTTCGAGGTAGTCGCGGCAGGCCTCGAGGAGCTTGGCGATCGGATAGGCGTCGTTCACCGGCATGATGCGGCTGCGGATCGCGTCGTTGGGAGCGTGCAGGCTCACCGCGAGCGCCACGGGCAGAGCCTCCTTCAGCTTGCGGATGTTGGGCACCACGCCGGAGGTCGAGAGCGTGACACGCCGGCGCGAGAGCCCGTAGGCATGATCGTCGAGCATCATCGACATCGCGTCGACGACCGGGCCGAAATTGTTGAGCGGCTCGCCCATGCCCATCATCACGACGTTCGAGATGGGGCGCGGCTCGGCTTCGGTGCGCAGCCGCGCATTCGCGACCCATAGCTGCCCGATGATCTCCGCCACACCCAGGTCGCGGTTGAACCCCTGGCGGCCGGTCGAGCAGAACTTGCAGTCGAGTGCGCAGCCGACCTGCGAAGAGATGCACAGAGTGCCGCGATCGTCCTCGGGGATGAATACCGTCTCGATGCCATTGCCGATCCCGACATCGAAGAGCCACTTCACGGTGCCATCGGCGGAGCGGTGCTCGGAGAGGATCGTGGGGGGGCGCACTACGGCCGACTGAGCCAGCTCGGCGCGCAGGCTCTTGGCGAGGTCGGTCATCGCCTCGAAGTCCGCGACACCGCGCTGGTGGATCCACTTGTAGACCTGGCGCGCGCGAAACGGCTTCTGGCCGCGCTCGGCCAGCCAGGCGGTGAGCGCGGGGAGGGTGAAATCGAGGAGGTTCGCCTTCTCGGGCATCGCCCGCTACCTCGAGTAGACCTGGCTCTGCGGAAAGAAGTAGGCGATCTCGGTGGCCGCCGTCTCCGGGGCGTCCGATCCGTGCACCGCGTTGGCGTCGATCGATTTCGCGAGATCGGCGCGAATGGTTCCCTTGTCGGCCTTCTTCGGGTCGGTCGCGCCCATGAGGTCGCGATTCTTCGCGATCGCGCTCCTGCCCTCGAGCACCTGGATCATCACCGGCCCGGAAATCATGAACTCGACCAGGTCCTTGAAGAACGGGCGTCCCTTGTGTACCGCGTAGAAGCCTTCGGCTTCGTTGCGCGACAGGTGCGTCATCCTCGCCGCGACGATCTTCAGCCCCGCCTTTTCGAAGCGAGAGTAGATGTCGCCGATCACATTGCTCGCCACGGCATCGGGTTTGATGATCGAAAGGGTGCGCTGCACGGGCATGAAGAGATTTCTCCTTTGGCGCTGCTAAATCGATGAAACAGCGTGCTAAATCAATGAAAACCTTGAGCTTTTCATTCTAGCACACGGGATCCTTTCCCGCCACCGACCAGCTCGGCTTGAGCCCCTCCTGCCCCTCCCCGCAAGCGTACTCGGCAGCGATTCCCACGCCCGGCACCCAGACCACCTGCTCGGCGTGGAAGAGCAACGGAAGGTTTTCCCGATCCCACATCGGAATCGCGCGCTCCTGCAGGAGATTCTTGAGCGTGCGGGTGGGGCGGTCGGCCGCGAGACGCATGCTTTCGCCCCCCGAGCGCGACGCGAAGTACCAGCCCCCGGCGCGCGCGGGTCCGGCAGCGATGCCCTCGCCCACGGCGGACTCGAAGAACACCTTGCCGCGATTGCCGCCGAGCTCGACCTCGCGCTCGTGGTTCCACGCCACGCGCCACACCTCGCGCTCCGCGCCCGCCACCGGGCGCTCGAGGTGACGGTCGATCAGCGCCGTGCCCTGGTGGCGCACGATCGACACGCCGCCGTGGTCGATACGCACGCGCGCGTCCTCGCGCGCCTCGTAGAGTTGACGCGCCATCTCCTCGAGGCGCGCCTCCCTCGGCATCGAGATCGCATTGCGCGCGAGAAAGGCGCGCAGCGCGTTGGCGCGGCGCGCGCTGCCGAGCGCCAGGCCGAGCGGCAGCGGCTCGCCCGCGCGCTCGGGCACGCCGTCGAGCGTGGCGAGCTCGTCGAGCAGCTCGCCCGCGGCGGCAGCATGGCGCGCGAATCGCGCCAAGGCCTCCTTCCACGCCGGGTGGCGCGCCTCGAGGAGCGGGGCCACGTCGTGGCGCAGGAAGTTGCGCTCGTGGACCGTCGATTCGTTCGACTCGTCTTCGACCCAGCGCAACCCGTGGTCGCTCGCATAGGCCGCCAGCTCCGCACGCGAGTGCTCGAGCAGCGGCCGGAACACATGCACGCCGGTGCCGCGCAGCTCGCGCAGCTCGGGCATCGCGGAGATTCCCTTGAGGCCGGTGCCGCGCAGGAGCTGCAGGAGCACGGTCTCCGCCTGATCGTCGAGCTGGTGGGCGAGCGCGATATAGGGCTCCGGCCGCGCGGCGTAGACCGCGTAGCGCGCCGCGCGAGCCGCGCCTTCGAGGCCGAGGGACGAGGCCGGATCGACGCGCACGTGCTCGACGGTGAGCGGCACGCCGTGGTTGGCGCAGAAACGCTCGCAGTATTTCACCCACTTGTCGGCGTTCGGGCTCAAGCCGTGGTGCACGTGCAGCGCGCTCACACGGTGTCCCGCGGGCACGGCGTGCTCGGCGAGCAGCTCGAGGAGCACGCTCGAATCGAGGCCGCCGGAGAATCCGACGCAAATCGGCGCCCTGGCGGGGATTACCCGCGCGAGCCGCGCGCGAATGTCGGCCGCGATGGGCTCTTGCCCCATCATCTCCCCCCTACCCGGCAAGCTCCTTGAACTTGCCGTAGTTGACCCAGCGTTCCTGGCGGCGCTCGAGCAGCGCGTCGGGCGACAGGTCCTGGAGGCTGCGCAAGCCCTCCTGGATCGCCTTCTTCAGGCTCTTGGCGGCCTCCGCGTGGTCGCGATGCGCCCCGCCGAGCGGCTCGGCGATGATCTTGTCGATCACGCCGAGCGCCTTCAATCGCGTCGCGGTGATGCCGAGGCTCTCGGCCGCCTCGCCAGCGTTCTCCGCGCTCTTCCACAGGATCGCGGCGCATCCTTCCGGCGAGATCACCGAATAAGTCGAGTACTGCATCATGAGCGTCACGTCGCCCACGGCGATCGCGAGCGCGCCCCCGGACCCACCCTCCCCGATCACCGAGACCACCACCGGCACGCGCAGCCCCGCCATCGCGTAGAGGTTCTTGCCGATCGCCTCCGACTGCCCGCGCTCCTCCGCGCCGATGCCCGGATAGGCGCCCGGAGTGTCGATGAAGGTGAGCAGCGGCATCGCGAATTTCTCGGCGAGCTTCATGAGCCGCAACGCCTTGCGGTAGCCCTCGGGCCGCGGCATGCCGAAGTTGCGGAAGATCTTGTCGTTGGTGTCGCGCCCCTTCTGGTGGCCGATCACCATCACGCTCTGGCCGTTGAACCGCGCCGGCCCGCCCACGATCGCCGCGTCGTCGGCGAACGCGCGATCGCCGTGCATCTCCTCGAAGTCGGTGAGGATCGCGTTCACGTAGTCGAGCGTGTAGGGGCGCGGTGAGCTCGCGGCTCTTCTTCGAAAGGCGCTCGATCTCCTGCGAGATGTCGACCGCGGAGTCGTCCTGCACGAAGCGCAGCTCCTCGATCTTCTGTTCCAGCTCGGCGATCGGCTGCTCGAAATCCAGGAAACTGGTTTTCACGTATCGGGGCGCGGCCGGGGATGGCGAATCATAGCAGTCTACAATCCCGAAACCATGGCGAACCGCCTGACGAAGATCGTGACCCGCACCGGCGACGACGGCACCACCGGCCTGGGCGACGGCACGCGGGTGGGCAAGGAGTCGCTGCGGATCGAGGTGCTGGGCAACATCGACGAGCTCAACAGCGCCCTGGGCTGCGTGCTCGCCGAAGGCCTTCCCGAGCGCGTCGCGGCGATCCTCGTTTCGGTGCAGAACGACCTCTTCGACCTGGGCGGCGAGATCTGCATCCCGGGGCGATCGGCGCTGTGGGACGCCCACCTGCAGCAGCTCGACCAGCGCCTCGAACAGCTGCGCGA
>WNFM01041869.1_pt1 | contig 10401 bp, 11 predicted proteins | sample 5400271 | NCBI WGS metagenome assembly WNFM01 (sample SAMN13153352, study PRJNA577476) | soil metagenome | isolation source: 60 cm saprolite on Douglas fir-dominated hillslope | place: USA:California | collected 2013-09-17 | reverse complement strand
CGCGGGCGACCCGATCCAGAACGGTGTGGCTGATCCGGGCCACTTCGCGCTACGTCTGCGCAACGAGACGCAACGCTTCTCGCCGGATTACGCCAGCGGGCCGCTCTACGGAAACCTGCTGCCTCGCCGCCCGTTTCGCATTCGGGTCACGGATGGCGTCACCACCTGGAATGTCTTCCGGGGCTACGTCCAGAAAATCGTGCCCGACTCCGGCAGTTACGGGCCGCGTGAGGCAGCGATTGAAGTCACCGATCTACTGGGCATCCTCGCGGTGCAGAAGATCAGTATGGACCTCCAGCGCTCGAAGCGCGCTGATGAGTTGATCGCGGGTGTGCTGAACATCGCCTTCAATGCGCCTGCCGCTTCGGGCAGCGTGACGTTCAATACCAACGTGGCTAACAACGACACGGTGACGATTGCAGGCCAGGTCTATACGTTCAAGACCACGCTCGGCGCGGGGACCTATCAGGTGCTCATCGGCGCGACGGCAGCGGCCTCGGCGGCGAATCTCAGGGCGGCGATCAACAGCGAGGGCGTCAACGGCACCACCTATACCAGCGGCACCAATCGCCTTGCGGGGGTGCTGGCCTCGCTATCGGGCAGCGTGTTGACCTTGACGGCAACCTTGCCGGGAGCCGCCGGGAATGCGCTGACGCTGGCAAAGAGCAGTTCGCACCTGACGCTATCGGGTGCAACGTTGACAGGCGGCGCGGATCGCCCCGTTGGGTTGACGAGCTTGCAGACGGGCAGCGAAGCCTTTGACGTGGCAGCGGATCTCTGGCAAGGCGAGTCAACCTCGGCGCTGGACGCGCTGCGGGAGATCGTGACTTCCGAACATGGCTTTTTGTTTGTGCAGCGCGACGGCACCCTGACGTTCTATAACCGCAAGCAGGTCTTCACGGCGCTCACGTCGAGCCTCACGCTCAACCTCGACCCGTTTCGGGTCTATTCCAATCTCTCCGTAGATCGCGTCTCGAACCAGATCAAGGTCACGATCCACCCCCGCAATTATGTCGGCGCGATTGGTGTGCTGGCAAGTGTGCCAACTGATTTGCGGCTGCCTCCGGCGGATGCGGTTACGGGGCCAAGCGTCCACAATATCACGCTGAAGTTTCGCGATTCTGCAGGTCAACCGTGCGGAGGGACGGACTTGCAGCTTCCGCTCGTCGTCGGCACCGACCTGATGTGTGGCACCTATCCCGGCGGCTGGACTGATCGCAACAATTCGCTGGTAATGGGGCCCACCATCGTCAAAGGTAGCGAGGTCACAATCCCGTTCTATAACAGTGAAGTGGCCCGCACCTGGTATCTGCACGGCTTGCAGGTGCGCGGGCGCACGGTGACGACTTACGATCCGGTGGTGTTCACCAAAGACGACGCGACCAGCCAATCGACCTATCTGAAACGGGTGCTTGCTATCGATCTGGCGCTGTCCTCGGATGAGGTTTTCGGCGATGCACTGGCGGCCTACCTGCTGGACCGCTACAAGAACCCATTTACGAACATTGAGCGCATTGTGACGGTGACCGATGCGCAAGAAGGCTTTGCTGGCATCAAGGTCTTTGTGAGCGGCTTCCAGCTTGAGGTGAGCGCGCAGAAATTCGTGTTTGATATGACCACCTTTCGTGCCGACGACAAAGGCTATTGGAACCTCGGCACCACAGGCTACGGCGAACTTGGCACAGCGACGCGGCTAGCGGTGTAGCAGCAGGGTGAGATCAGGTTTAGGTTTGAGTACACAAGGGCGCCTCGGTGAGGCGCCCCTACAGACACGATCCTTGTAGGGGCAGGTCACCGACCTGCCCTGAATTCTCTTGAAATGTGACTCTAGGCAAACGAAAAGGAGAAGCGATGCCCTGGACAACACCACCGACATTCACACCGGGTCAAGTGGTCACCGCCACTGACCTGAATTCCTACTTACGGGATAACCCAAGCTATTTGCTTGGACGCCCCAACAGCGCCATCCGACGCAACAACGGCTCTGATTACACAACATCCTCCACCTCGTTTGTGGACATTGACGCCACGAATCTGGCAATCACGTTTGTGCTATCGGGAACCGCGGTGCTGATTACGTTCGCGGGTGCGCTCCGTATCGCCGCTGCCACGCAACAAGCCGATTTTGATGTCACCGTCGATGGCGTTCGTTACGGCCTGGGTAACAACGGTTTGATCAGCATCAACATTCCGAATGCGAGCGTGGATAATCTTGTCAGCTTTGCGGTTCTGGTATCCGGACTTGCCGCCGGAACACACACCTTCAAATTGCAGTGGAAAGTAAGTGGTTCAACCCTGACGCTGCGGGCGACATCCTCGCAGAATGAGCCGACGTTTTGCGCTGTGGAGGTGGCCTGATGCGTGAAGTTAATGTAGCCCTCGTAACGATCCATACGTTGGCCCTCGACTCCGCCCTGCGCGCGGTGCTGCCCGGTAAGGTCGTCGGCGTTTCGACCTACGGCCCGGAGCGACCTGTCTCACTCTGGCTGGAGGACAGCGCCACCGATCTCGACGTGACTTCCGCCGAAGCGTTGGCAACGGCACACGATCCCGTGTTCCTGAGCGTGGACAAAGCGCACATCGCAGCGGATGGCGTAGACACCTCAACGATCACGGTTAGCGCGTCACAATCGGGTGCGCCCGTGACGCTGGTGGTCGCGGGCACCCCGGTCAGCGTGACACTCATCAACGGCATCGGCACTGTGACGATCACCAGCGCCGACCCCGCCGCGATTTCCGTCAGCGTGCAAGACCCCGCCAACCGCACCACCGATAGTTACTCCATCGAGGCCATGTGACGGATGGTCTTACTTACAAGTTTTGAGTTCGCGTAGGGGTGCGAGAATTCCCCCACCCCAAACCCCTCCCCCGTAAAGAGGGAGGGGCTTCAACACAGCATTTTCCCCTTCCCCTCTTTACGGGGGGAAGGGGCAGGGGATAGGGGGAGAGTGCCCACATCCCCAAATCGAAGTCAACAGAATAAGGAGTCAAATCGCTATGCAACGATATCCACCGGGCGCGGTAAGCGCCACACTCAACACCGTTGTCACTGACCAGCAAGTGAAAGTGACCAGCGCCAGCGGTGACGCGCTGCGAAAGGCGCAGGCCGCCGCCCCCGGCAACCCGCTGGATACGTTGGACGTGCCGCAAGCGTTGGCCTGGATCGATGCCAACGTGACCGACTTGAACAGCCTCCGCGCCGTACTCAAGGCGGTGACGGCGCTGATCATCATCCAGCGCGCCGATTTCGAACGTAGCACGTCCGCAAAATCCGCCAAGTAAGCCATTCTAAGGAGAGTCTCACCCCATGTCTGATACCCTGATCAATGCCAATATCGCTCTGGCGCTCGGTGCCCTGCTGATCGTGTTGTCGCTGTCGGCGCTGGCGATTTCCGCCCGTGAGCGCGGCAAAACCGATAAGCTCGCCGTTGATGAAATCCTGACCGCGCTCACTCCGTGGCTGTATAAGGCCATCATCGCGGGTGAACGGGCCGCGCTGTGGGGCTTGCAGCAAACCGATGCCGTCATCACAGGCACGGATAAAGCCCAAGTCGCGGAGAGTCTATATGCGCTGCTGCCGGATGTCATCGTGATCGATGGCCTGCCGATCCCGGTCGCTCGCATCAAGGCCTTGGTGCCGCGAGATACCTTTGCCGCGTGGGTCAAAGACCTCTACGACGGCACACACGCGCTAATCCTGGCGAACGAAAACTATCTCCGTTCACAGGTCGCCGCGCTCACACCGCCTGCGCCTTCCGTAAACTTGACTCCGGTTGGATCGTAAACCAGGGAATCGCGATTAAGTTTGCTTTGCACGAGTCGCTCGACCACCGCATTTCCCTTTCCCTCCGCTTGCGTGGGGGAAAGGGGAGGGTTAGGGGGCTTCATAAGCCTCAAAAGGAGAATCAATGGACCTGGCTCAAGCACTGGTGAAGTTCCTCCAGGAGAATGGCGTCGCCAGCGCGATCCTGTTCTTCGTGGCGTGGTTTCTGGTTGGCAAGGTGTGGCCCTGGTACACCACCATTTATCTGCCCGTCTCGCTGACGCGCCAGGATACCCGTGATCGGATCATGTCGGAACTGCGCGACGCGATCCATGAACTGAAAGCGCTGACACAGCAGCTTGTCAGTGAGATGCAGCAGCATGATGCCACCACCCGCGATCTCGTGATCGCGCTGGGCAGCAATCAACAGGCCATACTCGATCTGCTGCATGATAGTGAACGGCTCGAAGCCTAGCGAAATTCCGATATAACACAACAGCGGCGACCTAAAGAGCTAAAGGTCGCCGCTGTTTTTGTTTTAATCGCCGCGAATGGCGCCTCATTTACCCCTATCCCCCACCCTTTCCCCGCACGCAGGGAAAGGGAGTCAAACGTGCCTTCCAAGTCCCTCCATGCCTGCGGGGAGTGATTAGGGTGGGGTAATTGCCTAATAAACCTCAAATCGATCTCCGCAACGCAGTTGACGATTTCTAGACGTTTGTTGGATACGATGCAGGATATTCGAAACGCATTAAACAATTTGCAAAGGAAAAGAGGATAAAATGCCTGATCTAAGTTCAATGTTTGTGATGCCGTTGGTGTTGGGGATAGGGATCACCATTTTCACCCTGGTGATCATCTTTGTTGTGTTTCGCCGCGTCATTGGCATGGTTGGCGCTTCCAATCAGCTTTTGGCGACCGGAGAACCCGCCCAGGCCACGATTCTGAGAATGTGGGACACTGGCACGCGGCTCAACGACAACCCGATGGTTGGTCTGGCGCTCGAAGTCCACCCTGCCAGCCGCCCTCCCTACCAGGTTGAAACGCGCGCGCTGGTTCCGCTGGTCAAGATTTCGCAGGTGCAGACCGGCGCAAATATCGCCGTCCGCTTTGACCCCACCGATCCCTCAAAGGTTGCCCTCGTCCTGCCCTAAACGCCAACCCTCGATCTCACTACATATAGAAAACGGGTCAGGTTGTGAAGCCTGACCCGTTTTGATTCTAGTCGCAGAAGCACTTTCGGCGGAGGTTTATTAATTCATGTCCCACGGGGTCACGAGTTGAACAAAGTTGCCGTCGGGGTCAGCCAGGGTAGCGATCCATCCGCCACCCAGTTCATATGGCTCTTTGATGACCGTGACTTTCAAGGCTTTGAGCCGCGCAAATTCCTCTTTGACCTGCTTGGTTTCCATGTTGAGGATCATTCGTGCCGGTTCTTTTGACTGGCCTTTCACTTCCGAGTGTTCTCCCACCATCAAAGCACCGTTGGCACCGGTCCACACAAATGAGCCGCCTTCAGTCATATCGGCAGGTCTGCCGAAGACTTTCTCATAGAACCCCGCAAGTGTCAAGTTAACCGTGGACGACATTTGTTTATTCTGCACCTTGTCTTGACTGACCATGATTTCTCCTTTACAAACCTCTCGGTTCTCAGAAGGACATTTCCTCGAACACCTAAGATTATAGCACAAATTTAGCCCACTTGTTCTATTCTCAGCAAAGGTTCATCTACCGAAATTTTGCAAGTTCATCGGCCTGACTCGCCGCTGAATCGGTTGGAATTGACGAATTATTGACGATCTTGTTTTATGCTAATAGAGTGCAAGTATGGCACGCGCATTGTTTCAACCTTTCATTACAGGAACTTCACTCACCGTTTGCCACCCAGTATCTAAACTCGTATCTAGTGTGGGAGGATCGTACAATGGCTAGAGAACAGGCACTTCAGTTCATTCAGTATGCCAACAAAGATCAGAGGGTGCAGACCAAGCTTCAGGCAGTCAAAGATGGCGGGGTAGGGCTAGTCAAAGTAGGCAAGGAATACGGCTTTGACTTCACCACGGAAGAAATGAAGAGCGTCATTGAGGCGCAGCAGATACCAGAGTCCGGCGAACTCTCTGACGAAGCGCTGGAATCTGTCTCCGGTGGGCTCGTGGTGATAGCCATTATTGCTATCCTCATCGGTCAACTCCTGCCTGTCGTACAAGCCAGCCCAAAAACAAAATGAGCTAGCGCTAGCCTCTCCAAGCGCCTTCTTGCTACAATTGAACACGGGGCAAGCATGTAAAGCCTTACCCCGAGTTTTTGTATCGGATTAACTGAGGCGCTACATGTGTTTCCAAGGCTGGGCGGGTCACCTACCCGCCCCTACAAAAGACGTTCATGTAGGGGCGCATCGGTGATGCGCCCTCTGCTGCCCGCGATTTATGACCACCTCTCGATTAACCGATCCTGAATGACTCGTCATTTTATGAACGCGCTATAAGATTAATGCGCGTTTTTATAGATTTTGTTGATCAAGGAGAGTGAGCTTTGTTAGACCAAAAGGACACTTCTAAGCTATCCACAGCACTGCACATCCCATCGGATGAACAGGTGAATGAACTGCTCCAGAAAATGACTCTGGAAGAAAAGATCACCCTGACCGTGGGGTTCGATAACTGGAATACGAACGCCGTAGAACGGCTCAACATCCCTTCTATTACCATGAACGACGGGCCACACGGATTGCGCAAGCCGCCCTCCGCTACTGCAATGGGTCTCGGTGATTCGATTGCGGCGACTTGCTTCCCCCCGGCGGCATCTACCGCCGCGTCGTGGGATCCTGACTTGCTTGAATCTATGGGGCAGGCGTTAGCCGAAGAATGTCTGGCGCAGAATGTTCAGGTCATTCTCGGACCGGGCGTCAACATCAAACGCACACCCCTTGGCGGGCGCAATTTTGAATATTTCTCCGAGGACCCGCTTGTGGCGGGGGAAATGGGCGCGGCGCTGGTGCGCGGTATTCAGTCCAAAGGGGTTGGCACCTCCGTCAAACATTACGCCTGCAATAATCAGGAATGGGAGCGCATGTCCATCAGCGTCGACGTGGATGAGCGCACCCTGCGCGAACTCTACCTGCCCGCCTTTGAACGCATCGTCAAAGCCGTGCAGCCCTGGACGATTATGGCGGCCTATAACAAGGTCAACGGCGTCTACGCAACCGAGCATCGCCAGCTTTTGCAAGACATTCTCAAAAATGAATGGGGCTTCGAGGGCGTGATCGTTTCGGATTGGGGCGCGGTGGTTGTGCGGCCGACATCGCTGGCAGCTGGTCTGGACCTGGAGATGCCCGGTCCCGGCGGCACCACGACCGAGGCGATTGCGCGATTGGTGCGCGCGGGCCAGCTTGCCGAAGGCGCGATTGACGCGGCGGCCTTTCGGGTACTGCGTCTGATGCTACGCGGTGAGGCCAATCGCAAACCCGGTTCCGTGTTGGATGGTGATGCCCATCACGCTCTGGCCCGCAAAGCCGCTGCCGAGGCGATGGTCCTTTTGAAAAATGACAACAATGCACTCCCCCTTGATCCGCAACACCTCGCCTCAGTCGCCGTCATCGGGGGTTTTGCAAAAGTCCCGCGCTATCAAGGCTCAGGCAGTTCGCAGGTTGTGCCAACGCGTCTCGATAACCCTTATGACGAGATTCAGCACTGGCTCGGCGATAAAGTGAATGTCACCTATGCTGAGGGCTATAGCGACAGCGACCAAATTGATGAACGGTTGCTAGCTGATGCAGCGTCGAAGGCCAAAGCAGCATCCATCGCTATTGTCTTTGTCGGCCTGCCGGATTCGTATGAATCCGAAGGGATCGACCGACTCCACCTGTCGCTGCCAGAAACGCACAATCGCTTGATCAGCGAGGTGTGTCGCGCACAGCCCAACACGATCATCATTCTATTGAACGGCTCCCCGGTGGCGATGCCCTGGTTAGCTGCACCCAGAGCGATCCTCGAAGCCGGGTTGGGCGGGCAGGCGATGGGCGGTGCCGTGGTGGACATTCTGTCAGGCAAGGTAAGCCCGTCTGGCAAGCTGGCGGAAACCTTCCCGGTGCGCCTGGAAGACACGCCTGCCTTTTTGAACTATCCCGGTGAAGCAGGCGTGGTGCGTTACGGCGAAGGGCTATTTGTGGGCTATCGCTATTACGATGCCGTCAAGATCGCGCCGCTGTTCCCGTTTGGCTTTGGCCTGTCGTACACCACGTTTGAATACAGCGGATTGCGAACCAGCAAGACAGAACTTCGTCCGGGAGAATCGCTCGATGTGGAGTTTACGGTACGCAACACGGGCAAACGTTCCGGCAAGGAAGTGGCGCAACTCTACCTTCAGCCGCTGGCTTCGCAATTTCGCCGCCCGGTCAAAGAATTGAAAGCATTTGCCAAAGTCGCCGTAGATGCAGGCGAAACGGTCACGGTGCGTTTAACCCTGCAAGATCGAGATTTTATGGTATTCGACCCTGAACGTCATGCGTGGCGCATGGAGGGCGGCACGTTCCAGATTTTGGTCGGCGGTTCCAGCGTTGACCTGCCGTTAAGTAGCGCCGTGACCGTCTGGGAGGACCCACAATCCGCGCGGCGGCACTTCACCCGCATGACGGCAATAATGCACTTTCTCGATGACCCCGTGGGGCACGATCTGGCGTTAGGCGTCTTCGCCGGGACATGGATGCTTAACGCGCTGAACAGAAACCCTGACCTGTTCGGCAGTATGCCGATCTGTAAGCTCGGCAATTTTGCGCGGCTGCCCTCGGATGCCATTAATAAGGTGGTTGAGCAGGTCAACCGGACTCCGCTGCCGTAGAGCGGCACAAGTACAGACCATAGCATTCGACCCGCTTGGAAAGTGCAGGAGCCAATCATGATCAACCCTCGGTGAAGCACAATTGATCATGCCAATTTGATATTATGCGCCTAAGTTGGTTTTATCACTTTTCTGATTGCGGAGGACCTCTGCTAGATTCTCGTTTATTGTCCGTGCCGCAAACGCTTCTGCCTTTGCTTTCAACTCGCCTGGAATTTGAGCTGCAATCAAGGAAAAGGCATCACCTTCCGTCACAGTCTTTGACACGAGCAATGCTGTAGATAAGACTTCGACGCAGGCCCAAAAACGTTTGAGTTGCACTTCGACATACGGATAGATTTCTCCAAACAGTTCATCCGTCTTGGGATGGACGATTGAAAGGCGCTCGTCTATCATTTCACTGATGTAGCCCGCTAGAAAGTGCCACGCTTTGTCCAATTCGGGCGACGTTTGTCGAGAAATGGCCTCTTGAAGATTGTATTTGATACGCAATGCTGCGTCACCTGCCATGAGCACCTGAGGAACCGTGACAAAGCTGCCCAAACCTATCGTTGTCGCATCCCACTCAGCGCTCGGACCCTCTATGGAAACCTGCTTGAATGCAGGCAAAATTAATGACCTATCGACCGGGACATACTTTTCAGTTAATCCTGCACGAATAAGATAGGACATTACGGCATGTCCGGCTTCTCGAAAGGCGCGAGTCTCTGGTGTAGTATTTATAGTAAAAACCGTAATTTCTCGCTTAGCATGGGATAGCCGCATTGCACCTAGTCAGCCTCATCAAGGCTAAAATGGCAAAGTGCAAATTATTGATGTAGTGTGCTTAATTCGCTACCGTCGTCGTGACGCGATCCGCGTGGGCGGCTTCAAAAGCGGCGGTTTGCGCATCCATATCGAGCAGGTAGCCAAGCTGATCCACGCCCTGTAACAGGCAGCGGCGTGCAAAGCCGTCAATCGGGAACTTCACGGCGCGCCCGTCGGGCAATGTAATTGTCTGCTTTTCGAGGTCCACCGCGATCTGCGTCTGCGGGTCTTCCTGCACCAGACTCAACAGTTGCTGGTGTGTTGCCGCGTCCACCTGGATCGGCAGCAGGCCGTTTTTGAGCGCGTTACCCTGGAAGATGTCGGCAAAGTAGGTGCTGATCACCGCCTGGAAGCCGAAGCCTTGCAGCGCCCAGGGCGCATGTTCCCGCGACGATCCGCAACCGAAATTGTGCCCCGCCAGCAGAATGTGAGCGGCTTTGGCTTCCGGCTTGTTCAGCGCGAAGTCCGGGTTTGGCTGTCCATTGGCGTCGAGCCGCCAATCGGCAAACAGGCTATCGCCCAGCCCCTGCTTATTGGTGGTCTTGAGGAAACGGGCCGGGATGATGCGGTCCGTGTCGATGTCGTCAATGGGCAGCGCTACGAGCGTGCTGGTAAATGGTTTTAACGGGTCCATATAGTTATTATGCCTTCTGGCTTTCTTTCATCATGGTACGAACGTCCGTCACCACGCCATTGATGGCGCTGGCGACGGCGGTGAGAGGGCTGGCGAGGAAAGTGCGTCCGCCCTTGCCCTGACGTCCCTCAAAGTTGCGGTTGCTCGTGCTCACGGCATATTGTCCCGGCGAAAGCTGGTCGCCATTCATGGCGATGCACATGCTGCACCCGGCCTCGCGCCACTCCGCGCCTGCCGCCTTGAAGATTTCGTGCAGCCCTTCAGCCTCAGCCTGCTTTTTGACTTGCTGCGAACCGGGCACAACCAGCATCCGCACGTTCGGCGCGACCTTGTGATCGCGCATGAGCGTCGCGGCTAGCCG
>WNFM01182589.1_pt2 | contig 10402 bp, 8 predicted proteins | sample 5400271 | NCBI WGS metagenome assembly WNFM01 (sample SAMN13153352, study PRJNA577476) | soil metagenome | isolation source: 60 cm saprolite on Douglas fir-dominated hillslope | place: USA:California | collected 2013-09-17 | reverse complement strand
ATCGTGGCAGGCATCATCGCGGTGGCGCTCGGCTGACCTTAAGCCAGTGCGGCAGCCGCGGCCCGCGCCGCCGCGGGCAGGGCGTCGGCGATCCTGGCGATCGCCTGGTCGTCGTGCGCGGCCGAGACAAACCACGCCTCGTACGGCGACGGCGGCAGGTACACGCCGCCGTCGAGCATCGCGTGGAAGAACGCGGCGTAGGCGGCGCCGGACTGCGAGCGCGCCTGCCCGAAGTCCCTGACCGGCCCGGTCGCCCCCAGGAAAAACGAGAACAGGTTGCCGGCCTCCTGAAGCCTGAAAGGCACCCCGGCGTCGGTTAGCGCGCCGGCCGCGAGCCCGGCGATGGCCGCGGCCGCCGCGTCGACCTTCTGGTACACCTCCGGCGTGCATTCACGCAGCGTCGCGAGCCCGGCCGCCGTGGCGAGCGGGTTCCCGGACAGCGTCCCCGCCTGGTACACCGGCCCGGCCGGCGCCATCAGGTCCATGATCTCGGCCCGGCCGCCGAACGCGGCCGCTGGCAGCCCGCCGCCCATGACCTTGCCGAATGTCATCAGGTCCCCGGCTACTGCCTCGCGCCCGTACCAGCCGGAGCGAGTCACCCGGAATCCGGTCAGCACCTCGTCCATGATCAGCAGCGCGCCGTATTCCGCGCAGAGCGCGGAGAGCAGCTCGTTGAATCCGGCCGACGGCGGGACCACCCCCATGTTCGCCGGGCACGCCTCGGTGATCACGCAGGCGATGTCGCCGCCGTTCTCGGCGAACGCCTGGCGCACCGCTTCCGGGTCGTTGTAGGGAAGCACTATGGTCTCGGCTGTGACCGCGCTGGTGACGCCGGGCGAGTCGGGCAGCGCGAACGTCGCTACCCCGGAACCCGCCGCGGCCAGCAGCGCGTCCACGTGCCCGTGGTAGCAGCCGGCGAATTTGACCACCAGCCGCCGTCCGGTGTAGCCCCTGGCGAGCCGCAGCGCGGACATCGTGGCCTCCGTACCGGAGTTCACAAGCCTAATTTTTTCAACGGGCATCCGGCCGATAATCTCCTCGGCCAGGTCGATCTCGCCGGGCGTGACCGTCCCGAAGGACGTGCCGCGGCCGATGGCCTGGCTGAGCGCGCTGGTCACCGCGGGATGGGCGTGCCCGAGAATCATCGCTGGTGCCGCAGGTGTCGGTCAAGTACGCGCCGCTGCCCGATGCCATGAACACCGGCGTCCCGCCGACCGCGCCGAACGCCCTGACCGGCGAGTTCACACCGCCCGGCGCCACGGCGCAGGCCCGGGCGTAAAGGTCAGCCTGGGGCGTGGCTGCTGGCTCCGCTGTCATTAACCGACCTCCTCGCATGCATCGGCTAGCACCTCGAGCAGGCGCAGCGCGTCGGGCAACGGCGCAGCATCGGGGTGCACCAGCCATCTGGCCGTCGTACCGCCGCTCAGCCTGGATGGCGGGGCAAGCACATAGCTGTCCCTGCAGTGCCAGCGCAGGCCCGTGATGGCCGGGACCGTTTCAGGCTCGCAGTCCAGGTGGCAGGTCCACCATTCGTCTTCGTCGGCCAGCGCCGCCCGGCTGGCGACGAAGAATAGCGTGCGGCCCTGGGCGCCGGTCGCGACCGGCCCAGGCCGCAGGCCGGATCGCGAAAGCCGGGCGAGTGCCGCCGATCCGGCCCGGCGCGGAACGTCGAGCACGTCGAAGGCACGGCCGGTGACCAGCAGGATGCTCGACTGTGGCATCGCGGTCCACCACTGCGCGACGACGGCGGGGTCGGAACTGGCCTCGCGTTTCCACGCGGGTGACAGCGGATGGGCGCCCGGGGCGGGGCAGCCGACTCGGTCACAGGAGCAGGCGCGGCCGGCCCGCACCGGCTGGGGCTGGCGCCCGCGCGGGCGCGCCCCTGCGCATAGTGGCCAGCCGAGCGCTGCGTAGCTGAGGGCCGCCAGGGCCAGCTTCTCGCCGACTTTGCGGCGCCTGGGTCGCAACACCGCGTCGACCATCTGCTGACCTCCCCGTCGGGCCTCCCGCCGCGCCCTGGGGACGCCAGCGTCCGCTGACTGCACTAACGTTAGCGGAGGCGCGTCGCCATTTCCGTGGCCCAGTAGGTCAGGATAATGCTCGCGCCGGCCCGCCTGATGGCGGTCAGGGACTCGGTGATCACCCGTTCCCTGTCCAGCCAGCCTCTGGCCGCGGCTGCCTCCACCATGGCGTACTCGCCGCTGACCTGATATGCAGCCACCGGGAGCAGCACCGACCGCGCGACCAGGCTGATGATGTCCAGGTAGGCAAGCGCCGGCTTGATCATGACGATGTCGGCGCCCTCGCTGACGTCGAGCAGCACCTCGCGCAGGGCCTCGTCGGGACTGCCGGGATCCTGCTGATAGGACGACCGGTCGCCGAACTGCGGCGCGCACTCGGCCGCGTCCCTGAAAGGTCCGTAGAAAGCCGACGCGTATTTCGCGGCGTAGGCGCAGATGGCCATTTCCGGAAAGCCGCCCGCGTCGAGCGCGGAACGGATCGCCGCCACCTGGCCATCCATCATGCCGCTCGGCGCGACGACGTGCGCTCCGGCACGCGCCTGCGCCAGCGCGATCGACGCGTAGCGCTCGAGGGTAGCGTCGTTGTCCACCTCGCCCGCCGGGGTCAGGATCCCGCAATGGCCGTGATCGGTGTACTCGTCCAGGCACAGGTCGGCCATCAGGACAGTGTCGTTGCCCAGGTCGGCAGCCAGGTCGGCGAGTGCCAGCTGCACGATGCCCGACGGGCTGTCGGCTGCCGAGCCGCGCGCGTCCTTCTCGGCCGGGATGCCGAACAGGATCAGGCCCCCGACGCCTGCGCCGGTTGCCGTGGCCGCCGCCTTGCGCAAGCTCTCCCTGGTGTGCTGCAGGACACCGGGCATCGAACTGACAGGCTGGGGTTCGCTGATCCCTTCCTTGACGAACAGGGGCTGAACGAGGTCAGCCGGGCGCACGGCCGTGCGCGCCACAAGCCGGCGCATCGCCTCGGTCCTGCGCAGCCTGCGGGGCCGGGCTTGCGGGAATCCAGCTGCCATGACGAGACTCCTGGGCGTCGCTGTCGTCGCTGTCTTACCTGAGCCTGCGCCGGGCCCCGCGGCGCCGCTCGCTCGGCCGGCGCACCGGCTCGCCTGCCTCGATCGCCGCGGCGCGGATCGACGCTCCGTGCTCGGCGAGCGCGTCGACCAGCAATGCGGCCGACGGCTTCGGCGCGACAACGTCCACCCGCAGGCCGAACTCGGCCGCAGTCTTCGCGGTCTCTGGTCCGATGACCGCGATCACGGTCACCGCGTGCGGCTTGCCCGCGATCCCGATCAGGTTCCTGACCGTCGACGATGAGGTGAAGAGCACGGCATCGAAGCCGCCGCCCTTGATCGCCTCCCTGATCGGAGCGGGCGGCGGCGCCGCCCGCACGGTCCGGTACGCCGTGACGTCCTCGGCCTCCCACCCGAGCTCGGTCAGCCTGGCCACCAGGCCTTCCGTGGCGATGTCGGCGCGCGGCAGCAGCACGCGGTTGATCGGGTCGAGCAGGTCGTCGTAGGCCGGCCAGCTGTTCGCCAGCCCCTCGGCGGACTGGTCGCCCTCAGGCATCAGGTCAGGCGAGATCCCGAACGCCCGCAGCGATGCCGCTGTCTGCTCGCCGACCGCCGCCACCTTGACTCCGGCGAAAGCCCTGGCATCCAGGCCGTACTCCTCGAACTTCTCCCTGACGGCGCGGACGGCATTAGCCGAGGTGAAGGCGACCCACTGGTAGCGGCCGGTTACCAGCCCGCGGACGGCGCGCTCCATCTGCTGCGGCGTGCGCGGCGGCTCCACCGCGATGGTCGGAACCTGCTCGGGAACCGCGCCGTAGCCGCGCAGCTGCTGGCTAACGCTTGCCGCCTGCTCCTTCGTCCTCGGCACCAGAACCCGCCAGCCGAACAGCGGCCTTGTCTCGAACCAGGACAGCGACTGCTGGGCCCTGACCACGTCGCCGACGACGGCGACGGCCCGGCCATGCGCGGTCAGCAGGCTCACTCCAGCCGCCTTGAGGTCGGCGTTCACAGTGCCGAGGGTGCTGGCCACGGTGTGCTGGTCGGTGGTGGTGCCATTCCAGGTGATCGCGAATGGCGTGGTGTCCGGCCAGCCGGCCGCGATCAGCATCTTGGCGATATCGGCGATGCCCGTTTCCGCGCCGAGTATCACCAGCGTGCCTGGCCCTGTCGAGAGGCGGCTAACCTCGGCGGCGTGAACGATTCGCACGTCGCCCGTGACATCGGTGGTGAGCGGTATTCCGGCATAGGCGGGCACCGCCGTCGCCGCTGATACTCCTGGAACGATCTCGAATGTCACCTGCGCCTTGGCGCAGGCTGCGGCGTCTGCCGCAGCGGAGCAGAACAGGAACGGGTCGCCGCTGTAGAGCCGGAGCGCCACCTGGCCGGCCTTGGCGGATTTGATCAGCAGCTTCGGGTCCTGGTCCAGTGTTGCCGAATCCACCATGGTCGCATCCGGGCGGAGCAGGTGCGCGACCCGCTCGTTAACCCACGGGGCGCCGACGACCAGGTCGGCTTCCGCCAGCAGCGCGGCCGCCCTGAGCGTCAGCAGCGCCTCGTCGCCCGGGCCGACACCCACCAGCGCGACCAGGCCGCGGCCTGGCAATCCTGCTGGCCCCGCGTGGCCAGCCTTCACTCCCGCCTTCTTCTCGGGCGTGGGGTTCACGTCGCATCGTCCCCGATTTGCAGGTGTCCATCGGACACATTCGAATATCTTCTGGCTCCCCGTCTGAGCAGCTCAGCAGCGACCTGACGGCCGATTGCCGCAGCCTGCTCGGCCGGCCCGGCCGCGCTCGCCCGCAGTGCCTCTCCCCCGTCGGCTGGCGCGACAATCGCGTCCAGCCGCAATGCGTTCGCCCCGGCTGCATAGGCGCCGATCGGCGCGGAGCAGCCCGCCTGCAGCGCGGCGAGCACGGTTCGCTCAGCCTCGGCAGCAGCACGGCTCGGCCGGTCATCGACCTGCCTGAGCAGCCGAGCAAGATCAGGCCGGCTGGCCAGGCATTCTACGGCGAGAGCGCCCTGACCGGGGGCCGGCATCATCTCATCGGGCTCGAATACCTGAGTCACCGCGTCGAACGGCGTCGACCTCGCCCGAGTCGACCTTTCCGAGGCGCGTTCCTGCGTTACCTCGGATCGGCACCGGCCGCAGGTCCGGCCTGATCATCAGCAGCTGAGCGGCGCGGCGGGGCGAGCCGGTCCCGATCCGGGCCGCGGTGGGCAAATCGGCGAGCTTGGCGCCGTTTCTGGCGGCGAGCGCGTCGCGCGGGTCTTCCCTGGGCGGTACGGCGGCCAGAGTCAGCGCGCTGTCCTGCCCGGTCGGGAGATCCTTGAGCGAGTGCACGGCGAAGTCGATGTCACCGCCAAGCAGCCGCTTGCGCAGCTCGCTGACAAAAACGCCGGTCCCGCCGATCTGCGCAAGATCGGCCTGGCTCACGTCGCCGAACGTGGTCAGGCCAACCAGCTCGACCTGATGTCCGGTTCGCGCAGTGACCAACCCGGCGACGTGCGCCGACTGCGCCATCGCCATGGGGCTGCGCCTGGTGCCAAGCCGCAGCGTAGCGTCATTCACTCGGTTGCCTCCTGCAGCGACCATGCCAGCAGATCATCGTCGGGTCGCTGGACCGCCTGCACGCTCTCGGGATCAAGCCCGAAGAGCACGCGCAGCGCCATCTCGTACGAGTCGGCGCCCGGCGACCCGGCCAGCTCCTTCACCCGCACGGTCGGTCCGTGCAGCAGCTTGTCCGCGATCCTGCCCATCGTCTGCGCGATCTCCCGGCGGGTCCGCGAATCAAGATCGCCCAGCCGTCGGTCCAGCCTGGCCAGCTCCGATTCCACCACAGTGGTGGCCTTGGCGCGCAGCGCCACGACGGTCGGCGCCACACTGACTGCGCTGTGCGCCTTCAAGTAGGCGGCCAGCTCCAAAGCCACGATCCGCCGGACGGCGACGATGTCGGACTCGCTCGCCAGGCCTGCAAAGCCGATCCGGCCAGGCCGATCCCGGCCCCCGGCTCCCCCAATGCTCTCCAGGTCGATCAGCCGCACCCCGGCCAGCTTGCCAGCCGCGCTCTCGATATCACGCGGCAGCGCGAGGTCGAGCAGCACGAGCGAGCCGGGTGCCCGCAGGACGCCATCGGCGCCACGGCGCCGTCCGGTGCCGGCTGGCTCGCCGACCAGCAGGCCGGGCCGAAGGCTGAGCGCCCGCCGCACCATGGCCTTCGTGACGACATGCTCCGCCGCTCCCGTGCACGCGACCACGATGTCTGCCCCCGCCATGCGGAGGGGCAGGTCGTCCAGGCCGGTCGCGCTCGCGCCGTACTTGCCGGCGAGCCGCTGCGCCCGCGCCGGTGTCCGGTTCGCGACGACGACCTGCCCGGCCTTCTGCCGGACGGCAGTGGCGACCGCGAGCGAGCTCATCGAGCCAGCGCCGATGACCAGCACGCTCAGTCCCTGGAGGCCCTCCGAGTCGCGCGCACGGGCGGCTAGTTCCAGGCCCAGGCTGACCAGATTCTGCCCGGCCGCGTCGATGCCGGTCTCCGCGTGTGCTCGCCGGCCGGCCCGGAGCGCGAGCCTGCTCACGTCGGAGAGCTCCCGGCTCAGTGTCCCGTGCTGACGGGCTATCTTGACGGCGTGCCTGACCTGGCCGAGTATCTGGCTCTCGCCCACGACCATCGACTCGAGACCGCACGCCACGGCCAGCAGATGCTGTACTGCACGGTCGTCGTAATGCAGGTACGCGGACTTGGTCAGCTGGCTAAGCGGCAACCCCGAATGCCGGGCAAGCAACTCGCCGACGGCCGCGACGCCGCCGTGGAACCGGTCGACCTCGGCGTATACCTCGATCCTGTTGCAGGTGGACAGAACCAGCGAGCCCGCGACGTTCTCTGCAGCAAAGACATCCTGCAGCAGCTTGACCTGCGCGTCGCCGGACACCACGGCACGCTCGAGCGTGGTCACCGGAGCGCTGGCGTGACTGAGGCCGACCGCGAGCACGCTCATGACCCAACCGCCTCGGCCCGCACCTGACCGTCACCATCCAATGCCAGCGTTCTCTTCGCGCCAGCGGGACTCCCGTTGCTGGCCGCGACGCCGACGCCGGGCTCACCCCGGTGCAGTACCCGGACCACCGACCGGCGCTGGGCGTGGAACGCGAGGATCTGCAACTCGATCGACAGGTCGACTTTACGCACATCCACGCCGTCAGGCACGCTCAGCACTACAGGCGCGAAGTTCAGGATGCTGGTGACGCCGGCCGCCACGAGCCGGTCGCAGATCCCCTGCGCCGCGACGGCGGGTGCCGTGATGGCGCCGATCATCACCCCGTAGTCGGAGACCACGCGCTCGATCTCGTCCGCCGCCCGTACCCGGTGGCCTGCGATGACGCTGCCGATCACGGCCGGATCAGAGTCGAGGAGCGCGGCGACGCGGAACCCGCGGGACGCGAAACCGCCATAGTTGGCCAGCGCCCGGCCCAGGTTTCCGGCTCCTACGATGACCACCGGCCAGTCCTGGGTGAGCCCAAGTTCACGCGACACCTGGTAGATCAGGTAGTCCACGTCGTAGCCGACGCCCCGGGTGCCGTAAGAGCCCAGGTGTGACAGGTCCTTACGGAGCTTGGCTGAGTTCACGCCTGCGGCGGCCGCGAGTTCCTCGCTCGACACTGACGCGATGTCGCGGTCGGCGAGCGCGTACAGGGCACGCAGATAGAGCGGCAGGCGAGCGATGGTCGCCTCCGGGATGCCCTGCAAGCTGCTGTCTGACCTGGTTCGGCGGGACATACGCCGGCAACTCCTGGGGGGATCGTCGCCACGGGCGGGACCTGCGGAAACCGTCCGCTTCATGCTCTCGCTCTACACCGTACGCTCTTGTGAACGTTTGCACAAAGTCGGCAACCCCGCCCGGCCAGGCGCCGGTCACCTACGAGCTGAGCGCCCGGCGGAGCCTGCTCTCGTCCACCCGCCAGAAGTCGTGCTGAACGCCGTCAATCAGGGTGACGGGAATCATCTCGCCGTACTCCCGCAAGTCGTCGGCGGAATCGGTGACATCCCGCTCGACCCAGGCGATATCCAGGTCCGCAGCGACCCTGGCGATGATCCTGCGCGCCTCATCGCACAGGTGACAACCCGGCCGCGACAACAAGGTGATTGTGCGCGCCGTCACCGGTGCCAGGAGTCCTCGTCGCGCAGCCCGGCCCAGCCCTCGTAACCGGGCTCATCGGCGTCCTGACCGCCCGGGCCGTGGCGCAAGGGAGCGGATCCGGGCGGCTCGTGCGGCGGAGGCCGGCCCTGGTGTCCGGCCGCGCCAGCGGCAGCACGCCGCGATGCGCGGGTGACGCCGGTCAGGTCGATCCCCGACTCGCTGAGGATGTCGGAGATCGCCGAGTAGGAGGGAAGCGCGGAAACCTTGGCCTGCTGCAAGCCGAGCTCCTCAGCGACGTACCTCATGACGTAGGACCGGGCGAGATGCTCGTCATAGGCGGCGCGGTCGCGGTAGACCTCGTACAGAATCCGCTGCATCGGAGCGGTAGGCACGGCGTGGACGATGTAGACGAGGGTGCCGGGCTCCCGCGACCTGACCTCCTCGACAACCCGCTCGGTCATCCGGTCGAATTCGGGAAGCCGGTCGTCGAGCAGCGTGTAGATCGTGATCTGGCCGAACAGCTGCGACGCCGGATCGCCTCCCTCAGCCAGCCGACTGCGGTGGCTGTCGTTCATGGCCAGGTCGCCGTATGGCTCGAGAACGCCCGCGCGCGGGTCAGGCTCAAGCTGGCCCGATTCGTACTGGCCGGGGTCAAACCGGCTCGAGTCGTACTGACCCGAGTCATACTCGCCAGAGCCGTACTGGCCGTGGTCGGACCGTTCCGCCGCGAGCGCGGCGAGTGCAGGGTAGCCGATATCGGCGTCTGGATCTCCGGCCCGCCGGCCTGCCCCAGATCCGCTGCGGCCCTGGTAGGCGGCCTCGTCCCGGTATCCCGAGCTCAGGTAATCATCGACCGGATCGAGGCGGTCGCCCGCGTCTTCCGGCTCGGCATCCGATTCATGCCAGCCCTGGCCGCCAAACTGCCTGCGGCCTGCCCGGTCGCCGGCCAGGCGGTCATCGGCCAGGCGGTCATCGGCCAGGCCCCTGCGGCTGGCGGTCGTGGCAGCGAGCCAGGTAAGCGCGGCAGCCAGCACCGTCGTCAGGGCGAAGATCGCGCTGCTCAGGCTGACGTGGGCGAGCATCATCAGGCCTGGCACGGCGATTACGACGGCGGCGGCCGCTGCGGTGAGCGCAGGCCTGACCATCGCCTCGAACGCCGGGCCCCGGCTGGACCTGACGAGCACGACAAGCCCGCTGACCACCGCGGTCGCGACCGTGAAAACGGCGAGGAAGTCGATCAGGCCGACGGGTATCAGCTGATAGAAGACGGCCGGGTCAGGCCAGGAACTGGTTAGCGGGGTGGTCGTGCTCAGCGGATCGTTTCCGAGAATGACCAGGACGATAACGCCGATCGCCGACACGGCGAGCCGCATGGCGAAGCGGCCTGGAACGCTCCTGCCGATCATTTCGACGAGGCCGAGGCAGAGGCCGAGCGGTGCGACGGCCTGAGCGCCGATCTCCATGCCGCGGAAAATCGGATCGCTGTAGCCGGACAGGTAGCCGAGCGCCTGGGCGGCGAGCGCGACGGCAAGCCCGAAGACAGCAAGCGTCCAAGCGATCAGGAAGATCCTCGGTGTCCGAACGCAGCGCCCGGCCAGCGCACCGGTTCCCACCGCCGCGGCCACAGCGCCCAGGCCGACCACTATCAGAGAGGTTGTCATTCCTGCCTATGGCGCGGAAACTCACCTGCTCGGCGAACTCCGCTGTCCAGCTAAGTAGCGGCCCTTCCCGGCGAGGTCCGCTCAGGTTTACCTAGAGTACCCATTAGGCTCGACTACCGTGACGGCGCTACCAAGACGCCATGACAGGGCCGCGGTCGCGGGGGAGGCGGCCGCCGCAGCGGCGATGGTCAGCCGCCCGCCGCCGGTCGCTCCTGACCCGCGGGCCGCCGCCTTCTTCGATGTCGACAATACCCTCATGCGGGGGGCGTCGATCTACCACTTTGCCAGGGGCCTGGCGGCACGCAAACTGTTCGGGCCTCGAGACTTGGTCAAGATGGCGATCGGCCAGCTGATCTTCCGGGTTCGGGGAGCCGAGAACGCCGATCGGATCGACGCGGCCAGGGAGGCAGCGCTGGCATTCGTCGCGGGCCACAAGGTCGAAGACATCACCTCGCTGGGCGAGGAGATCTACGACGATACGATGGCCAGCCGGATCTGGGAGGGCTCAAGGGAACTCACCCAGGCGCATCTCTACGCTGGTCAGCGGGTCTGGCTGGTGACCGCCACGCCAGTCGAG
>WNFM01057289.1_pt2 | contig 10403 bp, 12 predicted proteins | sample 5400271 | NCBI WGS metagenome assembly WNFM01 (sample SAMN13153352, study PRJNA577476) | soil metagenome | isolation source: 60 cm saprolite on Douglas fir-dominated hillslope | place: USA:California | collected 2013-09-17 | reverse complement strand
GGATCGGCACCGGATTGAGGTAGTGAAGCTTCTCGCGGCCGCGTTTGATGGTCGCGACCAGGTTGGCCTCCTCCAGAAGCCCTAGATGCTTGCTCACCGCCTGCCGCGTCATGGCGAGGCGCGCGCACAGCTCGTTCAAGGTCTGCCCGTTGTCAGCGCGCAACCGATCCAGAAGGGCCCTGCGGCTTGCGTCGGCCAGCGCTTTGAACACTGCATCCATCGTGACAATATGCAACCTTTTGGTTGCATGTCAAGCGCAATATTTCCGTGCCGATTCCAGAAGAGGCAACCGAAACGATGCAAGTGATCGATGAAATTTAAAGGTCGAATTTAAACCGGGAGCTTAACTTCAACTGGCACTTTGGCGGGCTCAAGTAATAGTTGAAGCGCGTCACTGATTGATACAGGTGCCCATATAAGTGTTGCGGTCACCCGCGGCCTGACCATAGACGCCGGCCTGATGCGCGCAGCGCGAGGCGCGGTCCTGAAAGGTCTCGCGGCCGCCGGGCCCTGCACCCGGCACTGTCGGCAAGTTCGGAAGCACCCGTCCGGTCTGCGGCACAACAATGGGGGGCATGGTCGATTTCGGGATGGTCACGTGCTTTACGGTGCCGCGCGGTGATTTGTATTTCGGAGCGAGCCATGGCTCCGGGCTTTCGGGCCTGGCTCCCCTCTCCGGGACCATGATGCTGTAGTCGTCCCGCATGATGTCGTAGTCCTTGCCTGCTTGCGCGCGCGCCGGCGCTATCGACGCTGTTGTCAGGACAAGGAGCAGGATGACTGAGGGTGCGCGCATCATGTCTATGACATAGGAACCCCGCCGACGGCTCGCTACTCCTCCGGCGCCTCTTCGATTGGGTCGTAACGTTTGGTGTCAAATCCGAGCAGATTCCACGACTGCAGCATATGCGGTGGGATCGGGGCCGACACGTCGATCACGCCGCCGCGCGGATGCGGTACCGCGATACGGCGCGCCAGCAGATGAAGTTTATTTTGAATACCGCCCGGCAAGTGCCAGTTCTCGATGTTGAAATATTTCGGATCGCCAACGATTGGGTGGCCGATATGCGCCATATGCGCGCGCAACTGATGAGTGCGGCCGGTCACCGGCTTGAGCGACAGCCAGGCCAGCTGCTGAGCCGCCGTCTCAACCACCGCGTAATATGTAACGGCGTGCACGGCATCCTTCTCGCCGTGCTTGGCAATGCGCATAAACGAATCTTCCTCGACCTCCTGCTTGGCGAGGTAGGTCGAAATTCGCCCCTGCGCAGGCTTGGGCACTCCCACGACAAGCGCCCAATAAACCTTGCGCGCCGCCCGTGAGCGGAAAGTCTTGGCAAGCGCCGCTGCGATAAAACGTGTCTTGGCCACCAGCAGACAGCCCGCCGTATCCTTGTCGAGCCTGTGGACGAGGCGCGGACGTTGGCCGTCGGGCCCGCGCAAGGCACCAAGCATGCCATCGATATGGCGCGTCGTGCCGGAGCCGCCCTGCACGGCGAGACCCATCGGTTTGTTAAGCACAAGAACGTCCGCATCCTCATAGAGTGTGATCGACTTCAGGAAAGCGCGATCCTTCTGCGCCGACGGCGCATCATCGCGGGGTGGCGGCGCTTCAACTTTCAGCGGCGGGATACGCACCGCATGACCGGCTTCGAGCCGGGCTTTCGGCTGCGTCCGCTTGCCGTTCACACGCACCTCTCCTTTGCGGATAATGCGCTGGATGTGGCTGAACGACAGACCCGGAAACCGTGCTTCGAAAAACCGATCGACGCGCATCCCGTTTTCGTCCGGAGTAACGGTGACGGTCTGGACGCCCGATGACACTGCAATTGCCGGCGGCTTTTTGGCCTCCATGTCCTGAAAAGCGCTCACGCGCGGCGGACGAGGCTCGGACGATGCAGGCGGCTTCCTCCTTCGAGGAGTGCCGTCGATATGTCCCTGAGAATGGTGGCGATTGGCACCGCGCTTTTTGCCAGAGCCGCGATGCCGCGGCCCGGCTTGTTGCCGTCCGCCGCCGGGCTGGCGTGGCCCCGAACGCCCGCGGTCGCGGCGACTCATGCCGGGCCTGCAGCGAACCGTTCGAGCGCGGAATCGAGCCCTTCGAGTCCGTCGAGCCGTACCTTGAAAAGATCGCCCAGCGCGTCGCGCAGTTCGCGCGCATTGAGCGTGCGTTTTTCGCTGCCGCCATTCAGCCCGTGCACGGACAGCACGTTATTGGCGAGCGCGTAACGGCGGCCGGGCTCCGCACGCGCGCCCAGCAGACCGTTGACAAAAATCGAATGGGGATGCGTCGAGACGAACCAGTTGCCCTGCTCGTGATCCGGCTGCAGCTGCTCGGACAGATCGAAGCGGTACAGCTTCACCCACTCGCCGCGCATTTTGAACTGCAGCAGATAGTGTTCGCCGTCCTTGAGCACCTGGAACGGCTCGTGCGGCGTCGCCTGCTCCATGCCCGATTCCAGCAGCAGCGGCGCGGTCAGCACATTGCCGCCAAAACCGACATCGGCGAGATAACGCTCGCCGTCGAGATCGACCAGCAACAGCATGTGCGAGCGCGGCGTGTTCACGCCCGGTGGCACATTCCACAATACGCGCGCCGCAAGTTCGGTGACTTTGAAGCCGAGCTGGCGCAGGGCATGCGCAAACAGCAAATTCTGCTCGAAGCAATACCCGCCGCGCCCGTCATGCAGCATCTTCTGTTCGAGCGAAGCGGGATCGAGCAGCACCCGCCGCTTTAGCAGCGGGTCGAGGTTCTCGAAGGCGATCGCTTGCGGCTGCAATCTGTGCACTTCACGCAAGGTCTCAAGTGTCGGCTGGCGCGGACCGTCGTAGCCGACCCGCGCGCAATAAGCATCGATATCAATCATCCCCCGCCCCGCTCTTTCCGCAGCTTGGCCCAATACTCCAATCGCTTCTTGATCTCGCGCTCGAAGCCGCGCTCGGGCGGATTGTAGAACATCTGGCGCGGCAGCGCGTCGGGAAAATAATTCTGGCCGGAGAACGCTTCTTCGGCCTCATGGTCGTAGGCGTAACCGCGGCCGTAACCTTCCTCCTGCATCAATTTTGTCGGTGCATTGAGAATATGTTTGGGCGGCAGCAGCGAGCCCGCCTCCTTGGCGGTGCGCATCGCCGCACCATAAGCGGCATAGCCGGCGTTCGATTTCGGCGCCGTGGCGCAATAGATCACAGCCTGCGCAATCGCGAGATCGCCCTCGGGCGACCCAAGAAAATCGTACGCATCCTTTGCGGCATTTGCGATCACAAGCGCCTGCGGATCAGCCAGCCCGATGTCCTCGATCGCCATGCGTACCACGCGGCGCGCGATATAGAGCGGCGGCTCACCGGCATCGAGCATGCGGCAAAGATAGTAGAGCGCGGCGTCCGGATCGGAACCACGCACCGACTTATGCAGCGCCGAGATCAGGTTGTAGTGGCCGTCCTGGCTCTTGTCGTAAATTGGTGCGCGGCGCTGCACGATTTCCTGTAGTTTCGCGGCATTGAAAACTTCATCCTTGCGCGCAGCGCGCCAAATTTCTTCGGTCAGCGTGAGTGATGCGCGGCCGTCGCCATCGGCCATGCGCTTAAGGACTTCGCGCGCATCTGGATCAAGCGGGAGCCTCCGGCCCTCGATCGTCTCCGCACGTGCGAGCAATTTCTCGATCGCGTCCTCATCGAGGGACTTGAACACAAGTACCCGCGCGCGCGACAGCAATGGCGCGTTCAATTCAAAAGACGGATTCTCGGTCGTCGCCCCGACCAGAATGATGGTGCCGTCCTCCATCACCGGCAGAAAACTGTCCTGCTGGGCGCGGTTAAAGCGGTGAATCTCGTCGACGAACAAGAGGGTCCCTTGCCCCATTTCGCGCCGGCGGCGTGCTTCCTCGAACACTTTTTTGAGATCGGCGACGCCGGTAAAAATGGCGGAGACTTGCTCAAAATGCAGATCGGTCGCCTGAGCCAGCAAACGCGCAACCGTCGTCTTGCCGGTGCCAGGCGGGCCCCAAAATATGAGCGAGCCCAGCGACCGCGTCGCCAGCATGCGCGTGAGCGCGCCATCGGGGCCGAGCAAATGGTCCTGGCCCACGACCTCGTCGAGTTTCTGGGGCCTGAGCCGGTCGGCGAGCGGATGCGGCGCGTCTTTCTCGAGGCCTGCGGCGGCGAACAGGCTCGGGCCGCTCGCTTTGGCGCGAGAGGTCATGGCAATGACTCACATGCCCTGGACGCGGCGCAGCACTTCGCGCCGCGCTGCGCCCGGGACACTGTGCCGTGCATCCCCGGCCTCATCCGCTGAACACCGCGGAAATCTTCTGCCCACCGCGCAGGATGATAATGCGCCAGCTGCGATTAGGCGTACCGGTTAGCCGTTCAACGTCGCCCGTTTTCGTAATTCGTTCGCCGTTGACTTCTTCGATCACGTCGCCGCGCTGGAAGCCAAGATTGCTGGCATAAGAGCCGGCGTCGACGTCGACGATGGCCACTCCCTGCTCGACATTTTGCAGCTGCAGCTCGTCCGCAAGCGCCGGCGAGAGATTGGCAATCTTGACGCCGGAAAACGGCGAGCGTGAGCGGATGGTGATTTCATCGCGCGGCGTTTCCGGCGCTTTCTGCAGGGCGATCGTCGCTGTCTGTTCGCGCCCGGCCCGCAACACGCCAAGACGGGCGCTGCCGCCAAGCGCCTTGGTGGCGAACCGGTAGTCGAACGCGTTGGGATCGTCGACATCTTGTCCATCCACCGACACGATGAGATCGCCAGCCTTGAGGCCGGCGCGCGCTGCCGGGCTGTCGGCGGTGACATTGGCCACCAAGGCCCCGGCCGGGCGCTTGAGCCCCATGCTGTCCGCGATATCCGGCGTGACCGCCTGCAATTTTGCGCCGAGCCATGGTCGCAATACAGCGCTGCCGCCACTTTTGGCGGACGCCACCACGACACGCACCATGTTGGCGGGAATGGCAAAACCGATCCCTTGCGAGCCGCCCGAGCGCGAGAAGATGGCGGTGTTGACCCCGATCAGCTTGCCGGTGAGGTCGACCAACGCGCCCCCGGAATTGCCGGGGTTAATTGCGGCGTCGGTTTGAATGAAAAAGCGATAATCGGAAATGCCCACTTGCGTGCGCGCCAGCGCCGACACGATACCGTGCGTCACCGTCTGCCCCACTCCGAACGGGTTTCCGATCGCCAGCACGACATCGCCGACCTGCAAGGCATCGGAATCGGCGAAATCGAGCACCGGAAATCGCTCATGGCCGTCTTTGATCCGCAGGATCGCAAGATCCGTGCGCGGGTCCTTGAGCACGAGTGTGGCTTCAAACTCACGTTTGTCGGCGAGCGAGACTTTGACTTCGTCGGCGCCCTCGATGACGTGATTATTGGTGACGACCAAGCCGTCGGCTTCCACGATCACCCCGGAGCCCAAAGAACGTTGCAGCTGACTGCTGCTACCGCCTGGCACGCCAAAGAAGCGGCGGAAAATCGGATCATCGAGGAATGGATTGCGATTCTGCACCACCTTGGCGGCGTAGACATTGACCACCGCGGGAGCCACGTGCTGCACCACCGGCGCATAGGACAAGCGCAGTTCGGATTGGGTCGGCAGCCGCCGCTCTTGTGCAGAGGCCACATTTCCGGCCGCAATGGCAGCAATCAGGACAGCAGGCAGGGCTTTAAGGCGCATAGGTCCAATTTCCCGGGGAATGGCCGAGATATAGGCTTCTAACCGGTCTAAATGAAGGCCGTCATACCCCTATTCCCGCCCGGGGTAACGCCTTATTCCAGCGCTGGCACCGTGCGCAAATAGGCCACGACGGCGTCCAGATCGTCCGGCGTTACTGTTGCGTAGTATTGGTAGCCCATCGGCGGCTTCAGCTTGCTGCCGTCCTTGCTAATGCCGGCGGTAATCGCCCGCTTGATCTCGTCGTCGGTCCAGGCGCCGATGCCCTTGGTCTTGCTCGACGTGATATTGCGCGAAACGGAAACGCCCCACGGCCCGGGGAATTCAAATCCGCCAGCGCCCAAGCGCGTGTCCCACCGGCGCACGCCCTTCTCCATCGGCGTATGGCACTCCATACAATGCGCGATGGTGGCGAGATAGAAACCCTTTTTGACCTTGTCGCTCATCATCCCTTCGGTGAACGGTTTTTCGCCGCCCGGGATCACCTTCTCGACCTGCGGCATTTTGTAGACCGGGTCCGCAACCTTGTTGCTCACCTGCTTGAGCGTTCGCAAATAGGCAACGACGGCATTGAGATCGCGGTCGGTCATGATGTGATAGAAACCGGTTGGCATGATCATTGCGACGTGCACGCCGTTCGAACGAATGCCAGTGCGCATCATTTTTTTGATGTCGGCATCGGTCCACGTGCCGATACCCGTGTCTTTGTCCGGCGTGATGTTCGGCGCGGTGACCTTGAATGGCGGTTCATCCCAGGACAGTCCGCCGGAATAATCCTTGCCTGCGATCGCCGCAGGCGGACCTTTCGGCGTATGACAATTTCCGCAGGTCATGATGCCGTTGACGAGATAGTCGCCGCGCTTGACCAGGTCGGACTGCGCCGACTGCGCGCTTGCGGTGCTCACTAAGGCCGCCGCGAGCGAAGTTGCCAACAATGCCGTACGAATTGTCATGAGTTCCCCCCAGCGAAGTCGATCTATGCCGATCGCTAAGTCCCGATCATAGCCGTCAGTCGAAAACCGGCAAACAAAAAGGGCGGCACACGGCTGCCGCCCTTTTCCGATAGATGCAATTAGGAGTTAGGCTGCCGCGGTCGCCGTTTCCTCAGCCTTTTTCTCTTGTACGGGCCCTGAATCCTTGCCCTTGGCTTCGACGTCCCGGTCGACGAATTCGATAACCGCCTGAGCGGCGTTGTCGCCATACCGGAAGCCGGCCTTGAGCACGCGGGTGTAACCGCCGGCGCGCTCTTTGTACCGGGGGCCAAGCACCTCAAACAGTTTCTTGACCAATACAACGTCGCGGATTTGCGAAATCGCCTGACGGCGTGCGTGGAGCCCGCCCTTTTTCGCGAGCGTCACCAGCTTCTCGACAATCGGGCGCAACTCCTTCGCCTTCGGCAGAGTGGTGACGATCTGCTCATGCTTGATCAGCGCCTGGGCCATGTTCGCGAACATGGCCTTGCGATGCTCCGCAGTACGGTTGAGCTTGCGGTGAACCTTGCCGTGACGCATCGCAGTATCCTCTTCGCTTTTCCAGTCATCACCGGGCTTGTCCCGGTGATCCCGCTTACGCGGGCGGTGCGCCCCTTATCGAGATGGCCGGGACATGCCCGGCCATGACAAGGATGGCGTTTTAGTAGTGATCCTCGAAGCGCTTGGCGAGCTCCTCGATGTTCTCCGGCGGCCAGCCCGGCACTTCCATGCCGAGATGCAGGCCCATCTGCGCCAACACTTCCTTGATCTCGTTCAGCGACTTGCGGCCGAAATTCGGCGTGCGCAGCATTTCCGCTTCGCTCTTCTGCACGAGATCGCCGATGTAAACGATGTTGTCGTTCTTCAGGCAGTTTGCCGAACGCACCGACAATTCGAGCTCGTCCACCTTCTTGAGGAAGGCTGGATTGAATGCGAGGTCCGGAATGGTCTCGGCGGCCTCTGCCTTGCGCGGCTCTTCGAAATTCACGAACACGTTGAGCTGGTCTTGCAGGATGCGCGCAGCATAGGCCAACGAATCTTCCGGCGACACGGCGCCGTTGGTCTCGATGGTCAAGGTCAGCTTGTCGTAATCGAGGATCTGACCTTCGCGCGTGTTCTCGACCTTGTAAGAAACCTTGCGCACCGGAGAGTAGAGGCTGTCCACCGGAATGAGGCCGATCGGTGCGTCCTCCGGGCGATTGCGCTCGGCAGGAACGTAGCCCTTGCCGGTATTGACGGTGAATTCCATGCGGATCTCGGCGCCCTCGTCGAGAGTGCAGAGCACGAGATCCGGATTGAGCACGAGAACGTCGCCCACCGTCTGAATGTCGCCGGCGGTGACCGTGCCGGGGCCTTGTTTCTTGACCACCATGCGCTTGGGACCTTCGCCCTGCATCTTGATGGCGATGTCCTTGATGTTGAGCACCATGTCGGTGACGTCTTCGCGCACGCCGGCGATTGACGAAAATTCGTGCAATACGCCGTCGATGTGCACCGACTGTACCGCCGCGCCTTGCAGCGAGGACAGCAGAATACGGCGCAGCGCGTTTCCGAGTGTGACGCCGAATCCGCGCTCGAGCGGCTCGGCGACGACCGTCGCGATCCGCGCGGCATCGCTGCCGGCGGAAACCTGGAGCTTGTTCGGCCTGATCAATTCCTGCCAATTCTTTTGGATCACGTCTTCACCTTTTCAGCGGCGCGGCCTTGTCGCGCCTAGCGCACCCCACCCGCCGTGTGGGGAAAATCTCGGCGGAAGCACGCGCGCGGGATTACGAATCCGCGCGAAGAAAAATCACACCCGACGACGCTTGCGCGGCCGGCAACCATTGTGCGGGATCGTCGTCACGTCGCGGATCGAGGTAATCGTAAAACCGGCCGCCTGCAGCGACCGCAGCGCCGACTCGCGCCCCGAACCCGGGCCCGAAACCTCAACTTCCTCAACTTCGAGAGTGCGCATGCCGTGCTCCTGCGCCTTCTTGGCGGCGTCTTCAGCAGCGACTTGCGCGGCATAGGGCGTCGATTTGCGCGAGCCCTTGAAGCCCATGGTCCCGGCCGACGACCAGGCGATCGTGTTGCCTTGCGCGTCGGTGATCGTAATCATGGTGTTGTTGAACGAGGCCGCGACATGCGCGACGCCCGAGGCGATGTTTTTGCGTTCGCGCTTTCGGACGCGGGTGGCTTCCTTACCCATTCTCAATCCTTTCGCGCCCGTGCGCCGCAATCGGCGCGGGGCTCATCCTGTTATCAACTCGCCCCCGGGGTCTTCTTCTTGCCGGCAATGGTTTTTGCCGGGCCCTTGCGGGTCCGCGCATTGGTGTGAGTGCGCTGGCCGCGGACGGGCAGGCCTTTGCGATGGCGCAGACCGCGATAGCAACCGAGATCCATCAGCCGCTTGATGTTCAACTGCACTTCACGGCGCAGGTCGCCCTCGACCATATAATCGCGGTCGATGATTTCGCGGATCTGCAGCACCTCCGAGTCGGTGAGCTGCGACACACGGCGCTCTGGCGGCAGGTTAACCTTGCCCACGATCTCTTGGGCAATCTTGTTCCCAATGCCATGGATGTACTGCAGCGCGATCACCACGCGCTTGTTGGTTGGTAGATTGACGCCCGCGATACGAGCCACTTAACCTCTCCTATATCGACCGGCAGCGCGGAGCGCGCCGAATTCCTGTGTCCCATGAGTGGGATAGCGCAAAGCGTAACACGACGCCTGTCCCCGCCTCGCTGGGGCCCGGCATCGCGTCAAACTCCTGAATGTGCAGCTTATTAAGGGATTCATCGCACTCTCGTCAACCTCCGCCGGGTACGGTTTTTGCGCTGTGCAGACATATTTTTGCTGCGTTTGACCCCTGCGGACCGCTTCCGGCGGGGACCCCCTTTTGGGGCGGTTCTCTTGGTTCTATTGGTTCTCTTGGCCTTTTTGGATGATTTGCCCTTCCGCCGGCTCGATTTAGCCGCCCTTCCAGCCCCAGAAACCCTCGCGGAGCTCGATAAACGGTCGATGGCGGCCGTAACCTCGTCAATCGAGGCCATGCCGTCCACGCTCCTGAGCAAGCTCTTGGCAGCGTAATAATCGACCACGGGCGCAGTCTGTGTCCGGTATGCCGCGAGCCGGCCTTTGAGCACCTCGTGATTGTCGTCGGCGCGCACTTTTTCGCCGCGAGCGGTCATTTCGGCAACCCGCTTTTCGATGCGCCGAAGCAGGATGCCTTCGTCGACTTTCAACTCGATCACTGCGTCGAGCTTAAGCCCGCGCTCCATGAGCAAGCGGTCGAGCGCTTCCGCTTGCGGCACGGTGCGTGGAAAGCCGTCGAGGACAAAACCACGTTTGGCGTCGGGCTGGTCAATCCGCTCGGCGATGATTGCCACAACCACGTCGTCGGGAACGAGCTCACCGCGATCCATTACGGTTTTGGCCCGTAGCCCGACCGGCGTGCCGGCGGCAACGGCGGCGCGCAGCATGTCGCCCGTCGAGAGTTGGACGATTCCATGCTTGGCTACCAGGCGTTGCGCTTGAGTGCCCTTTCCCGCCCCCGGCGGGCCGAGCAGGATCAATCTCATCGCGACCGACCTCGCAGCTTCGATCGCTTGATGAGGCCCTCATATTGATGCGCGAGCAGGTAGCCTTGGATCTGCGCCACCGTATCCATGGTGACGCTGACGACGATAAGCAGCGAGGTGCCACCGAAATAGAACGGCACGGCCGCGTAGGAAATCAACATTTCCGGAATGAGGCAGACAATCGCGAGATAGAGCGC
>WNFM01024625.1_pt1 | contig 10403 bp, 12 predicted proteins | sample 5400271 | NCBI WGS metagenome assembly WNFM01 (sample SAMN13153352, study PRJNA577476) | soil metagenome | isolation source: 60 cm saprolite on Douglas fir-dominated hillslope | place: USA:California | collected 2013-09-17 | reverse complement strand
CGACACAAGCTTCGAGGCGCTGACGCCTGAGCAGCTCCTCCTGCCCACCATCTGGAGCGACACCGAGGTCGACGTGCGATTCCGGCTGAACCGGTTCGGCGGCCACCTCGCCGAGCACACCATCCAGTGTGAGAAGACCCTCAGCTGGCTCGACCTCGCCCCGACCGAGGCGCGGCTGATAACGCGACGGATCTCCGCCCTCCGCGGCCTCCACGAGCGCTACACCGACCCCGCCCTCCTCGACCAGCTCGACCAGGCGAACCGGGACCGAGCAGCCGACTACCGAAGCCCATAGCGCGTGATCAACATCTCTCCACCATTCGGTGGGGAGAGACTTTCTTGGACTCTCTTCAGCTCGAGAGCAGCACCAGCTCCTCGGCGAGTCGCAGCCGTCCATCCGGCCCACCCATCACGGTGTCGAGGAGGACCACCCGGTATCCGAGGGCATGGATGGCGGCCGCCTCGGCAGCGTCGCGGTGGTCGAGCACAAACGTCTTCGCGTATCGCTGGTAGCCGCGGGCGACGCCGGTCGGGGTCGCCTCCCGGCCGAGCCCCTGGAGCATCTCGACCGTCGGTCCCTTGAGCGCTGCCCCGGCCACGATCGGGGTGATCGCCATCGTCTTGGCGGGATCGACGAGGTCGCCGATCACGGCCAGGATCGGCTCGATGCTGATCGCCGGGTTGGAGGGGCCGATGATGACGCGATCCGCCTGGGCGAGGGCCTCCGCAACCCCGGGCGCCGGCCGAGCCGCCTCCGCGCCGACGCTCTCGACCGCCGACACGGGCAGGGCGTGGCGTTCGCGCACGAAGTACTCCTGGAGGTCGAGGCGCCCCTTCGGGGTGGTCACCTGGGTCCGCACCGGCTGCTCCGACATCGGGATCACGCGCGCCCTGATCTTCAGCCGGTGCGCGAGCTCGGCGGTGACCGCCGCGGGACCGAGCCCGGAGTTGAGGAGGCTGGTCCGCAGGAGGTGGGTGGCGAGGTCGCGGTCGCCGAGCCCGAACCACGGGTCCTCGCCGTAGCGCTTGAGCATGTCGAGCATGGCGAACGTCTCCTCGGCGACGCCCCAGTGGGCTTCCTCGTTGAAGATGCCGGCGAGCCGGTAGAGCACGGAGTCGGTGTCGGGGCTGATCGCCAGGCCGTAGAGCTCGAGGTCGTCGCCGGTGTTGGTGATCACGGTCAGCGAGCCCGCTGGCAGCACCCCCTGGAGGCCTTCCGCCAGCATCGCGCCCCCGGTGCCCCCGGCGAGGAGGGCGATGTTCACGCCCCGCTCACCGGAACATGTCCTCTTCCGCCGGCCGGATCAGCTGGCGGCCAGTGCCCGGCTCTCCCTCCGCCCGATAGCCCCTGATGACGACCGCCGGCACCCGGTCGGTCTTGCCCATGACGAGCTCCGCGGCGCCGGCCAACTCATCGGCGATGGCGATCACGGTGCCGACCATGGTCCGCCCGAAGTCGTCGTCCCGGCCGCGGTAGTCGACCACGGCGGGCATCCCTGCGACGCCCAGTGCGACGTTCTGGATCCCGATCCGCCAGGCCCGGCCGAAGGTGTCGGAGACGATCACGGCGACACTCCGCCCGGTCAGCTCGCGAAGCCGATCTCGGAGCGCCGCGGCGCTCGCGTCGGGGTCGACCGGCAGCAGGCAGAGGATCTCGCCGCCGGGCACGTTGCTGTGGTCGACGCCCGCGTTGGCGCAGACAAAGCCGTGCCGTGTCTCTGCGATGATCACCCGCTCGGTGCGGACCAGCCGCACGCTCTCGTCGATCACCGCCTGGACCTGGCGCGGGTCGGAGCCGTTCCGGTGGGCGATCTCCAGCGCCTGGCTGCTCGGCGTGATCTCGCGCATGTCACGGAGCCGACCCTCGGCCTTGGAGACGACCTTCTGGGCGACGACCAGGATGTCCCGGTCATCGAGCTGCGCCCGCTCTGCGAGCAGACCCGCGAGGTCGTCGCCGGGCGTGACCTCGGGCAGCCCCGTGACCGGGTGGAGCTCGATCAACCAGCCCGCCGGCGGGCGCGGAACGCGGCCAGGTCGGAGGGCTCGTCGACGTCGAGCGCGAGCTCGGGGGACTCGTAAGTCTCGAAGCGGACGCCGCGTGCCTGGGCGTCGGCTTCGAACTTTGCCAGTGAGTCGTCGCCGAAGTGGAGGTCGATCACGCCGGGCGGAGCAAGGTAGAGCGCGTTGGTGCCTCCCCGGCCGGTCGCTGGTACCGCGACGACCACAGGCCGCGGCAGCCGATCGGCCCAGTCGAGCAGGCGGTCGACGACACCGGCGTCGATCAGCGGCAGGTCGGTCGAGAGGACCAGTACCGCCTCGGCCCCGCTCTCCAGGGCAGTTGCGATGCCGAGCCGGGCAGCCGGGTTCTGGCCGCCTGCCCGCTCTTCGACCACGACCTGGTTGCCCATCTCCCGGGCAACCTGCGCGGGCGTCTCCGAGCCGGCCACGACGAGTGCCCGGGGACCCACCGCCGCGAGAGCCGCGAGGGCGAAGTCGGTGGCGATCACCCGCCGCGACGCCGGGTCGAGGACGGAGCTGAGCCGAGTCTTGGCGAGGTCGAAGTCCTTCATCAGGAGGACGACCCGAGTCATCACCAGCGCTCCCGGAGGCGGGGCAGGATCTCCTCGCTGTAGAGGTCCAGGAACCCCTCCTGGTCATTGGTCGGTGAGTGGAAGATCAGTTCCTGGAAGCCGAGCTGGACGTACGGTCGCAGCTGCTCGACGTGCTCATCCGGGTTGTCGGCGACGAGCCAACGACGATGGGCCTGGTCCTCGATCGCCTTGGCGCGGCGCTCCAGCTCCCGCGGATCCTCGACCCCCGCCTTGTCCTCGGCGGGGAGGGCGAGCGGGGCCCAGAGCTTGGTGTCCTCCATCGCCCGCGCCCGATCGTGGTCGTAAGAGACCTTCATCTCGATCGCCTTGACGATCTTGTCGTAGTCCCGGCCGGCCTTCTCGGCTCCCTCCCGGACGGCCGGCAAGAGCTTGTCCGAGTAGAGCTCCATGCCCTTGCCGGAGGTGCAGATGAAGCCGTCCGCCACCCGGCCGGCGAAGCGCGCGGCGACCTCGCCGGAGGCGCCGACATAGATCGGCACCTGCCCGTTCGTGGGCTTGTCGTAGAGAGTGACGTCCCTGGTCTGGAAGTACTCGCCCTGGTAGGTGACGAAGTCCTCCTGCCAGAGCTTCCGCATCAGCTCCACCGCCTCCTTCATACGCCCGAAGCGGACCTTGAACTCGGGCCACTCCATTCCCGTGACGGGCACCTCGTTCATCGACTCGCCGGTCCCGATGCCGAGGATCAGGCGGCCCGGCGCCAGCCGCTCCAGGGTCGCGAAGGCCTGGGCCACGATCGAGGGGTGGTAGCGGAAGGTCGGGGTCAGCACGCTCGTGCCCAGCGTCACGCGCCGGGTCCGCTGGGTCGCGGCGCCCAGCCATGCCAGTGAGAAGGGGGCGTGCCCGTCGGTGTGGCGGAAGGGCTGATAGTGATCCGAGACCCAGACGCTGTCGAACCCCTTCTCCTCGGCGAGCACCGCCAGGTCGAGCAGCTCCTGCGGCCCGAACTGCTCCGCCGATGCCTTGTAGCCGAGCTTGAGTCTCATCTCCGTCCGAAGTACCGGCGCCAGCTGAAGGCGATTCCACCGATCGCCGCGATGCCCACCACCGCCGCCAGCGCGAGCAGGCTCCGGCTGTCCAGCAGGGCCGGGTTGGGGAAGGTGAAGGCGAGCCAGAGGATGCCGAAGAGCATCAGGGCGACCAGGATGGCGGCGCGATGGAGCCGGCGCGGCGGGCTGGGCTGACGCGTCATCGGGTCGGCAGCCTCGTCCGGCCGAACTCCTCACTGGTCTGGTACTCCTGCCACTCCGGGTAGGGTCCCGACTGCTCGTCGAGGTCGCTCTCGGTCCAGGAGTCGACCCGCTTGACCGCCTCCCGCAGCATCGCCTCCAATCGGTCGAGCGGCTCGTTGCGGGCGAACTCGCCCACCTCCTCCACGTGCTGGTGGCGGAGGGTGGTGTCCCAGTCGTCCCGGAACCAGGTCGCGATCACCCAGTAGGTGTCCGGGGTGTCCTCCGTCCACTCGACGTCGACGCTCGCCTCGCCGCCACCGGCCCGCGCCCAGGCCAGGCGCCAGAGCGGGTCGTCGCGGTGGAACTCGATGAGCTTGACGCCCTCCGCCTCGGCGGCACGGCGGATGGCGGGCGCGACGATCTCGAAGGCGGCGTCCATCTGGCCGAGCTTGTCCCACGAGGTACCCGCCACAGCGCCTTAAGCTTAGTTCGGGTTGCTGCACCGGCTTGGGACCGTCGACTCCACCCAGCTGGCGGCTGCCGGGATGCCGCTCGGGTCGGTCGTCGTCGCCGACCACCAGACCGCCGGTCGGGGACGCCACGGCCGGAGTTGGGAGGCGCCGGCGGGAAGCGGCCTCTTCGTCACCTTCGTGCTCGAGCCGTCCCCGATCGTCGTCTTCGCAGCCGGGGTGGCGGCCGCCGAGGCGTGCGGGCGGGGTGCCCTGCTCAAGTGGCCGAACGACCTCGTGCTGGGCGACCGCAAGCTGGGCGGCATCCTGGCCGAGGTCCGCAGCGATCACGCCCTGGTCGGGATCGGGATCAACCTGAGCTGGGCGCCGGCCGGCGCCGCAAAGCTGGGGGACGACCGCGACGCCCTCCTCGAGCGCCTGCTGCCGCTCATGACCGGTTGGACCGCTGCCGAGCCGGAGGCGGTCATGCGGCGCTGGCGCGAGCTCTCCTGGACGCTCGGCCAGACGGTCCGGGTCGAGCTCGGCGGCGAGGTCATCGAGGGGTTGGCCGAGGACGTCGCGGAGGATGGCGCTTTGCTGGTGGGCGGGCGCCGGGTCATCGCCGGCGACGTGACGCGGGTCCGCCCACTTTGACCACTCATCACTGCGACTGAGATGAAAATACGAACGTCTTCGAATGCATCGTTAGCCCCCTCCCGGCCTGCGGCCGGACTCCCCCACCAAGTGGGGGAGAGACGCTAAAGGCTGCGTTGAAAATCTCTCCCCCACTTGGCGGGGGAGTACCGGCGAAGCCGGGGAGGGGGCGACGAGGAGCGACCACGGCCCCAATTTTCATCGGCCACATGTGGCGCCCAGCAAGCGCCATCGATACTTTGTGGGGAGGGTGGCCTATTTGTCAGTAATCGATAACAGCTTCGGGAGAAGGTCGCCCGCGGTTCCTCGGAGGACCACCGTCGCCAGCTCGTCGAAGGGTGTCGGCTCGGCATTGAGGATCAGCAGCGGCGCCCCCGCATCGTGCGCGACGAGCGGCACCTGGGCGGCGGGGTAGACGACCAGCGAGCTGCCGACGACGAGCATGAGGTCGCATTCCTCGGCCAGCTGGAACGCCCGGTTGGTGGCCTCCGGGGGCATCGCCTCGCCGAAGAACACGGCGGCCGGCTTCAGGTGGATCCCGCCGCAGCGCAGGCAGCGCGGGGGCATCTCCTCCTCGAGGCGGGCCTGGACGTGGCTCCGCGGCTCGCGGTCCCCGCAGTCCAGGCAGACGACCTCGCGCCCGTTGCCGTGCAGCTCGATGACGTCGCTCGACCCGGCGAGGAGATGGAGCCCGTCCACGTTCTGGGTGACCACCGTCTGCAGGTTGCCCCTTTTTTCGAGCTCGACCAGGGCCAGGTGGGCGGAATTGGGCTGAGCGGCGAGCAGCCGGGCGCCGCGTTCGCGGGCCACCTCCCAGTAGGCACCGGGATCGTTGACGAAGAAATCTATCGAGGAGGTGTTGGGGTTGGTGGTGTTCCAGAGCCCGCCCTTGCCGCGGTAGGTCTGGATCCCGCTCTCCTGCGAGATCCCGGCGCCGGTGAAGGCGATGCCGTGACGGGCGGACGCGACCAGCTCGGCGGCCCGTTCGAGGTCGGCCGGCGCGGTCACAGGCAGGTGCGCGGGGGGAAGATCAGCCACTCGGCCAGAATTCTAGGAACCTGGTGCCCCGCCCTTGAACTACCGCGTGCTCGCGATCTACCTCATCTCCGCATTTTCCTTCGGCGCCGGCGGCGCTCGAAGCCTGGCGATCCCTCTCTACGCCGACCAGCTCGGTGCGAGCCGCGGCGAGATCGGCCTGCTCTTCACCACCTTCACGGTCACGGCCGCGCTGCTGAGCCTTCCCTCGGGCCTGCTGGCGGACCGCTTCGGGCGCCGCAACATGGTCATCTTCTCGCTCCTCGTGCTGGGCCTCTCCCAGCTGCTCGCCGGGTTCACCCACGACATCCGCGTCCTCTTCGCCAGCCAGCTGCTGGGCGGCCTCGGCGCCGGTGCTTCGCAGACCTCGGTGATGTCGGCCCTGGCCGACCTGGTCCCGGTCGAACGGATGGGCCGCGCGATGGGGTGGCTGACGCTTTCCTTCCAGACCGGCCTGCTGGCGGGGCCGGCGGTCGCCGGGATCCTGCTCCGCTGGCTCACCCTCCAGCAGGACATCCTGGTGACGACCATCCCGGTGATCGTCGCCCTCGGCCTCGCCTTCTGGGTCAGCGGCGCCGGCGGCCCCAGGGGAGTGAAGATGGAGATCCGCAAGCCCCTCCGCGCGATCTCCTCCCAGGCAGGCTTCATCGGCCTGGTCATCGCCCTGCTGGCGGTGACCGTTCTCTGGGGCACCTACAACGCGTACATACCGGTGTTCGGCAAGCGCGGCCTGGGCCTGACCGGTCCCGAGGTGGGCTACCTGCTCGCCATCCAGGCGGTCACCAACGGCGCGACCCGAATTCCCGCGGGTCGCCTGCTCGACCGCATGTCCCGCAAGGGCGTGGTGGTCGCGGTCTCGACCCTGGGCTTCGCCGCCGGCCTGCTTCTCCTGCCTCACCTCCACGGCTTCTGGATCCCCACCCTCCTGATGCTGGTGACCATCCCGATGGTCGCGACCGCCTTCATCGCGATCGGCGTCACCTTCATCCAGATGGCCAGCGCGGATTCGCGGGGCACCGCGATGGGCGTCTATTCGACCGTCCTCTTCGTGGGCCTGGGAGCCGGTCCGGCGCTCTTCGCCTCGCTGATGGACCGGAGCTACGTCGTCGGCTTCACCGCCTGCGCGCTCGCCGGGGCGCTGCTTGCCGGGCTTTCGCTAGTGGTTCGGAGCGAGCCGATCCGGCGCCGCCGGGCCGCCGTGGTGCCGCCGACGCCGTAGCCGGCTACGGGGAGAGAGACGCCCAGCTGAGTTACCTCCTCCCCGCCTGCGGCCGGACTCCCCCACCAAGTCGGGGAGAGACTTTTCGGGTCCGGATCCAGTCGGCGATCGCCCGGCGGTGGCTCGAGAAGGCTAGCTCGGGGAGGTTGTCGGGGGCGAAGAGCCCGACCTCGAGCGTCTCCGAGCCGGCACTGGGAGACTCCCCCTCTTCCAGTTCGCCGAGGTAGGCGATCGCCACCATCCCCCTGCCGTCGCCACGGACGATGTGGTAGACGTCGAGCAGCGGACCGATCTTGACCTTCGCGCGGACCTCCTCCAGGCACTCTCGGGCGGCGGCCTCGGCCGGGTGCTCCTCCTCGTTGACGAAGCCGCCGGGCAGGCACCAGAGCCCATAGCCGGGCTCGATCGAGCGGCGGCCGAGGACCAGGCCGCCGGGCGTCTCGATCACGACCATGGTGGCAACCACCGGGTTGGCCCAGGCGGTGAAGCCGCATGCCGGACAGACGGGCACCGAGCGACCGTCGATGTCGCGCACCTCCATCAGGTGGCCGCACTGCTGGCAGAATTTCGCCATCACTTTCCGCTCGCTAGCGTATCGCCGAGGCAGGCGAGAGCCGCGGTAGCCCGGTTTATACTCGCAAGCGCCCTGGACCTCATCCATTTCGAAGACCTCGAGCTCGGTGGCCGCTGGGCCACCCGGGGCCGCACCATCACCGACGCCGACCTCGCCGCGCATGCGGGCGTCTCGGGCGACTTCGGCTTCCTCCACATGGACGCGCCCCGTGCCGCGCAGAGCCATTTCGGCGGGAGGGTGGCCCACGGCTCGCTGCTGATCTCGATCGCGGTCGGCCTCGGCTCGATGGACGTCCCCCAGCCCAACACGGTCGCGCTGGTGGGCAGCACCTGGCGCTTCCTGAAGCCGGTGAAACCGGGGATGACCGTTCACGCGGTCTGGCGGCTCGGACGCAAGCGCGACGTGACCAATCCCCACTGGGGCCTCGCCGTCTGGCAGGTCGAGCTGGACGACCAGAACTCCGAACGGGTCCTCGAGGGCGAGGTGTCGATCCTGGTCAACCGGCGCGACGTCGCCACCGCCGCCGCGCCGCGAAGCCGCCGGCGGCGGCGCGGCAAAGCGCCCCTGCCCCTGCCCGCGGCCACGGCGGAGGCAAACCTGCCCGAGCCCGCACCCGCGGACACGCCCTCGCCGGCAAGCCGGCGCCGGCGCACCAGCAAGCCGCCCGCCGCCGCAGAGCCGGCGATAACCGCCTCCGAACCGCCGGTCGCCGTCGCGGCGACGGAGATCACGCACGAACCGGTGGCGGCGGTCGAGCCGGCTGCCCCGTCCAGCTCGTCCCGCCGCCGCAGGCGCCGCCGCGGCGGAGGTGGCGGTGGCGGCGGGGCAGCCGCGGGCGGCGGGACGGGGGATGCGCGCGGGACCGCGACCGCGGGCGAGGCCCCGCCTCCGGAACCCGCACCGGCGGCAGCTCGCGAGCCGGTACCGGTGGCCGAGCCGCCGCGCAACCAGTGGGCGGCGCCCGAACCGGCTGTCCCGGCCGAGGTGGCCAGGCCTGCCAAGGCCACCGACGGCAACCCGGTCAGCCGGGTCTTCGGCAGGCTGCGAAGGCCCCGCCAGCCTGCTAAGCCGGCGGCTCCAGCTCCTGAAGGAACTCAATCACCTTCCGAGTGAGCTGACTCGGCGTCGAAGCGCCGCTGGTCACCCCGACCCGTTTGACGCCGCGAAACCACTCGCGGTCGATCTCCTCCAGAGTGTCGATTAGGTGGGCGGGCTTGCCGCCCTTCTTCTCGACGACCTCCACCAGCCGCTTCGAGTTGGAGGAGCGGGTGCTGCCGACGACGATCACCAGGTCGACGTCCTTGGCGGCCTCGACGGCTGCCTCCTGCCGTTCCTGGGTCGCCCGGCAGATCTCGTTGTGGACCTCGGCCTGCGGATAACGCAAACGGACCTTGTCGATGAGGTCGTCGGTGTCCCAGACGGAGAGCGTGGTCTGGCAGGTGATCGCGACCTTCTCGGAGGTGATCGCGAGCGAATCGATGTCGGCCGCCTCCTGGACGAGGTGCACCTTGCCCGGCCCGTGCCCGATCGCGCCCTCCGGCTCGGGATGGCCGCGGAGCCCGATGTAGACGACCTCGTAGCCCTCGAGGACGAGGCGGTCGATCAGGTCGTGGGTGCGGATCACGTCGGAGCAGGTGGCGTCGACGGCGTTGAGCCCCATCGTCCGCGCCTTCTCCCTGACCGCCGGCGAGACGCCGTGGGCGGTGAAGATGACGGTGCCCTCCTTGATCTTGTCGAGGCCCGCCATCCGGTCCTCCGCGTCGACCAGCTTCACCCCGTGCTCCTGCATCTCGTCGGTGACGTGGGTGTTGTGGACCAGCAGCCCGAGCATGTGGACCGGTCCCTGGGTCTCCTCGCCGACGTGCTTGGCGATCCGGATCGCGTCGACCACCCCGTGGCAGTAGCCGCGAGGGGTGATCTTGAGGACGTCCATCTCGGGAGAAGCCTACCCAGCCACCCCGGCGAACAAATCCCGTTCCGGCTTCGGCGCGCCCGTCTCGCCGCGGGCGAGGACGAAGTGCTCCTCCCCGAACGCGCGCTCGCGCAGCTCGGTCGGGGTGCTCAGGAAGAATGCCTCGGGTCCGTTCTGGCTCAGGTGAGCCCGGAAGGCGGCCAGCTTGCCGTCGATGAACGGCCGCACGTCGACCACGGTCGTGATCTCCTCGTCGGGCACGCCCATGTTGGGCGGGAACGAAGGAGGCTCAGGCGCGTCGGGACGGGTCGAGAGCTCCGCCCAGGCCTTCAGCCCGGAGCGGGGAAACGCGTGCCAGTAAAACTTGCGCGGCTCCCAGCCCTCGGCCTTGAGCAGGTCGAGCGCGGCCGTGGTGACCTGGTGGGCCTTGATGTGGTCGGGGTGGAAGTAGGTGCCAGTCGGGTCGTAGGTCACGATCACCTCGGGACGCTCCTCCCGGATGACCTTCGCCAGCCGCTCTACGGCCTCGTCGAGGCCCGCCTGGTGAAAGCTGGCCGGGTTCTGGTTGTCGTCAGTGCCGGCCATCCCGGAATCGCGGTATTCGAGGAACTCCAGCCGGTCGACGCCCAGGATCTTGGTGGCGGCCGCCAGCTCGGCCGTGCGGACCTCGGCCAGGCGGGGCCGGTTAGCCGCCTCGTCCATGTTGTGGATCTCGCCGACCTCGCCCCGGGTGGCGGTGACGAGGACCACCCGGTGGCCATCGGCGTGCGCCTTCTGCA
>WNFM01193730.1_pt1 | contig 10404 bp, 7 predicted proteins | sample 5400271 | NCBI WGS metagenome assembly WNFM01 (sample SAMN13153352, study PRJNA577476) | soil metagenome | isolation source: 60 cm saprolite on Douglas fir-dominated hillslope | place: USA:California | collected 2013-09-17 | reverse complement strand
ATCCAGCAGCGCTACGGATTCAGCAAGCCGCTCGAAGAGATCGTCCAGGCCGGGCAGATTGGCAACGTCCTGCACGCGTTCAAGACGAACTTCCTTTACGAGCTGCCGTTCGGCCGCGATCAGCGCTGGGCCAGCAACCTTGGCGGCGTGATGAATGGTCTCGTCGGCGGGTGGGAGTTCGACGGCGTCGGCCGCATCCAGACCGGCGAGATGCTCGACTTCGGCAACGTCCGGCTCGTCGGGATGAGCGAGGACGAACTCAGAAAGGCCATCGACCTGCGCGTCGGCACTGGCGGCCAGCTCTTCATCCTGCCGGACGACATCGTCCAGAACACGGTGAAGGCGTTCCAGGTCAGCGCCACGTCGGCGAACGGGTATGGCGCGCTCGGCGCGCCGACCGGCCGGTACCTCGCACCCGCCAACGGGCCGGATTGCCTCGAAACGGCGCCGGGCTTCGGCGACTGCGGCATCCGCAGTCTCGTTGTGAACGGGCCGCAGCTCGTTCGGTGGGACCTCAGCCTCGTCAAGCGCGTCAGGATTCACGGAGACGTCAACTTCGAGTTCCGCGCCGAGGCGCTGAACGCGTTCAACAAGCCGTACTTCAACACGGCCTCGACGAGCGGCATTCCCGTCGGCATGTCCACGACGTACACTGCCCCCGGCGGACCAGTCTCCAACCAGGGCACGCCGACGGCCAACTCGATCGCGGCGACCAGCGCGGACGGTTTCCGTCTCACCAGTCTACTGGGCGACAACACCGCACGCATCATCCAGTTGGTCTGGCGAGTTCGATGGTAGCCCTCGCGCTGTAGAGCGCTCGGACCTCACGCTGTAGGGTGCTGGGACGGCAGGTTGCAGGGTGCTGCACCTTGCGCCGTCCGCACTCTACGCCGTAGGCCTCAGCACCCTTCAACCAAGTGCCCGCCTTTCCACCAACTATCCGGCCCCGCTCCTCGTCTGACAGATGTTCAGGAGGAGAGGTCTATGAAGCTGACGAAGCTCGTCGGAGTCCTGGTCACCTTGGCCGGCCTTGGCATCTTCGCCCTCGCCGCGGCACCGTCCGTTTCCGGTCGCTTCGACTCGCCTGTGTACGCCCAGGCGCTCGCTCAGCGCGAGCAGGGTCCGCGCGCGCTGACCGTGCTCGCGGGGCGCGGCGCTGAAATCGGTGTCTCGATCCGCGACGTCGAGAAGGCCGAAGCCGACCGTCAGCACGTGACCGGCGGGGCCGTGGTCGAAGAGGTCCGCCCGGACACGCCCGCCGACAAGGCCGGCCTGAAGAAGTCCGACATCATCGTTGAGTTCGACGGCGAGCGCGTGCGCAGCGCGCGGCAGTTCTCGCGCCTCGTGCAGGAAACGGTTCCCGGTCATCAGGTGAAGACAACCGTCGTCCGCGACGGCCAGAAGAAGGACCTGCAGCTCACGCCGTCCGAGGGACGCGGCGAGATGAGCGTGTTCATGAACGGCGACAGCGGCGTCACGCGCAACTGGCTGGGCGACGTCGGCGATTGGAGCGCCTTTCAGAACTTCGGCGACCGCATGCGCGGGTTCAACTACAACTTCGACATTCCGGGCGCGCTGTCCGCCAGGCGGCTGGGCGTCACCGTCGACGAGCTCACGAATCAGCTTGCCGACTACTTCGGCGCGAAGGACGGCGTGTTGGTGACCGCGGTGACGGACGGCACGGCGGCGTCGCGCGCCGGTCTCAAAGCGGGCGACGTGATCACGTCGATCAACGGCGCGCGCGTCCACTCACGCGACGATCTCGTGCGCGCCCTGCGCGACGGGGACAGCAACGAAATGACGATCGGGTTCGTCCGGGACAAGAAAGAAACGACGGTCAAGGCAACGCTCGAAGGTCCGTCTCGCCGTCCCGTACGTGGCGCGCGACCGGCGTAGGAGTCGCGGGAGACTAGGAGTTCGCCGCCCTCTTTTCGGCCGCTTCCACAGCCGGAGCGGCCACGACGTTCGCGAGGTGCGCGGCGAAGATCACGGCGAGCGCCTGGACGCCTTGCGAGGCCTCCGCGCCTCCGCGGATTTCCGCGCAGAACACGCCGACGCATCCGTCTGCCGACAGAATCGGCGCCGCGACGGCGCCGTTGCCGCCGCCGGGCCGGGCAAGCACAATCTGCAGCGTGCTGGAGCGATACGCGGCCGCTGCCGCGTTGTCCGAGGATCTCGGCATCGTCTGAATACGCGCGACGGCTTGCGGGCTGTAGCCGTGCGTCAGTGCCGGCTGCAGCGTTGTGCCCTCCGGGCTTCCTATCCACAGGACGATGCCGCTCGCGTCGAGCGACTCGGCGGCGCGGCCGAGCAGCCGCTCGAGATCCTGCGAATCCCTGACGCGTCCGAAGTCGGTCGCCAGCGCCGCCGCGGTGCCGAGCACGGCTGAGGCGCGGACCACAGGAGCCGCAACGCGGGAGAGCGGCTCGGGCACAGGCGGCGCGACGACCATAGTGTCCGCCGCCGGGATGAACAGGAGGACGACGACCATCAGGCAGGCGAGTGCGGCAGACGAGGCGATCGCAAGCGTTTGACGCGCTCGTAGCGCCGCCGCGCGCGCCTCGTACGCCTGATGCTCGGTCGTTCTCGCCAGCTCGACGTGCCGCCCGGCGGTCGCGATCGCGTTGACGCCGTCGGAGAAGATCGCATCTCCTGCGGTCAGCAGCTGTCCGGACTTCACGAGGACCTGCACGCGCGCGTCAACCTTCTGAAACTCCACGACGGCCCCTGCGGCCCGGTCGAGCGCGCCCTGCACGTCGGAGTCTCCCGTTGATTCCCGCAGCGCCGAGAGCGTGCTCGTCACGGCCGCGGAAGCCGCCGCCACCTTCGGCGTCCAGAAAGCGACTCCCTGGCCTGCTGCGACGTACGCCTGCTCGCCGGCGCGCAGATCCGCCAGCGTGCTTGCGGCGTCGCGTGATCGCTGTTCGAAGTCGCGCGCGGACGCGTCGAGACTTCCGATTCGCGTTGCGTAATTGAAAAACAATAAACCGCCGACGGCGAGCCCGATCCACGCGGCGCCGCCGAGCGTCAGTCGAATCGCGCGGGATTCCATGCGAGGCCCTTGAGGGAGGTCAGCGACGTCAGAGTATCATAGGCGTTCTTTGCCGGCGATGCTGATCTGGCTGATCGTTGCAATGAGTGCAACGCCGATGGCGCAAGCGCCGCGCGGCGTCGCCGTGTCCGGCGTCGTCCAGGACCAGACCGGTGCAATTCTTCCTGGCGCGCAGGTCGCGCTTCTGGCGGCAGGTGCGACCGCCCCGTCGCAGACCGTCGTCAGTGATGCCTCCGGCGCGTTTCGCTTCGACCGCGTGCTTCCTGGCGCGTACGACATCCGCACCGAGTTCCCGGGTTTCAATTCGAACCTCGCCCACGTGCGCGTGACCACTCGCGCGCCGGGTTCGACGACAATCGTCATGACGATCGAGGGGTTCAAGCAGGAAGTCTCGGTCGGTGGCGCCGGCACCGAGACGAGCACGAACACGGCCGCGAACCTGAACGCCATCACGCTTGACGAAGACGCGCTCGACAACATGCCCGTCCTCGATCAGGACCTCGTCGGCGCCGTGTCGCGCTTTCTGGACTCGAGCGCTATCGGCACCGGCGGCACGACGATTCTCGTCGACGGCATCGAGGTGAACACTCTCGCGCTGTCGGCGTCCGCCGTGCAGCAGATCAAAATCAATCAGGATCCGTATGCCGCGGAGTTCATGCGTCCAGGCCGGGGCCGCATCGAGATCATCACCAAGCCCGGCGGCAAGGACTACAGCGGCACGTTCAACCTGCGCTTCCGCGACTCGGCTTTCAACGCGACCAACGCGTTCGCGTCCACGAAGCCGCAAGAGCAGCGAAGAATCTACGAAGGCACGCTCGGCGGTCCTGTGCCCGGCACGAAGAAGAGCAACTTTCTGTTCTCCGGCTCTTTCGACAGCCAGGACAACCAGTCCATCGTGTTCGCGGACACGCTCAGCGGCTCGGTGAACGTCAACGTCGCGACGCCGCAGCGGAATCTCCTGGCGGCCGGCACCTGGAATCACCAGCAGAGCGACCGCACCACGCAGTCGATCCGGTTTTCGCATCTGCACAACCGCAACACGAGCCAGGGCGTCGGCGGTGTGAACCTGCCCGAAGTCGGCTTCAACCATCAAGACACCGAAGACGAGGCGACGTTCAGCCAGCAGACGATCGTCTCGCCGAAGCTGCTCAATGACTTCAAAATCCTCGTCGGCGTCGAGAACGAGCCTCGGACGAGCTTGAGCGCCGCTCCACGCATCGTCGTGCAGGACGCCTTCACCGGAGGCGGCGCGCAGCAGGATCAACTCCGCACCGAGAAGCATTTCACGCTGGTTGAAGCCATTACGTGGTCGCCGGCGAAACACACGATCAAGTTCGGATTGAACATTCCCGATTGGAGCTGGCGCGGAAACGACGACGACACGAATACGGGCGGCACCTTCTATTTCTCGAGGCTTGCCGATTACGCGGCCGGCCGCCCGTACTCGTTCATCCAGCAGGCGGGCGACGGCCACACGCTCTTCATCGAGAAGGTCGTCAGCGGTTTCGTGCAGGACGAGATCCGGCTGCGACCGAATCTCTCCGTGGATTTCGGCCTGCGCTACGACTGGCAGAATTACTTTCACGACATGGACAACTTCGCGCCGCGCGGGTCGTTCGCCTACGCCGTGGATGAGAACCGCCGGACGATCATCCGAGGCGGCGCGGGCGCGTTCTACGATCGGTCCGGCCCCGGACCCATTCAGGATCTTCTGCGGTATGACGGTCAGCATCTCGCGCGCTACGTCATCACCGATCCCGGCTATCCGAATCCACTGAAGCCAGGCCAGAGCCTGAGCGCGCAGCCCGTGAGCGTCGTGCAGCTGTCGCCGGACGTCGTCATTCCGTACATCGTGCAGTACAGCGTCGGCGTCGAGCGCCAGCTCAGGCCCAAGACGACGCTCGCGGTCAACTTCATCGGATCGCGCGGCGTGGACATGTTCCGCTCGCGCGACGTCAACGCGCCGCCGCCGCCGCTGTACCTCGCTCGTGCCGATGCTGCGCACAGCGTCGTCCGTCAGATCGAGTCGGCGGGCACGATGCGGACCGAATCGCTGCAGTTCACGCTGCGCGGCCAGATGTCGCGCTTCTTCAGCGGGTCCGCCGAGTACAACTTCGGCCGCGCCTACAACGACACGAACGGCATCGGCTGGATGCCACCCAACAGCTACGATCTGTCCCTCGAGTACGCGCGCGCGGACTTCAACACGCGCCACCGCGTCGATTTGTTCGGCACGGTGACGCCGGCGCAGGGCATGAACTTCGGCGTGTCGCTCGGACTGTACTCAGGCCGGCCGTATTCGCTGACGACGGGATTGGACCTCTTTAATACGGGGACGGCGAATGCGCGGCCGCCCGGCGTGCCGCGCAACAGCCTTGAAGGGCCAGGCACGGTCAACCTCGATCTGCGCTGGTCGCGTGAGTTCGTCGTCTCGATGCAGGGCACGAGGAAGCGCACCGCGACCGTCGGCATCGACGCGTTCAACGTGGGAAACTACGTCAATTACAACAATCCGATCGGCAATCTCAGCTCGCCGTTTTTCGGCCAGTCGATTGCGGCGCAGGCCCCGCGCCGGTTGCAGTTCTCCGCGCGAATCAGATACTGACCCGTCCTACTCCTTCACCGACGCTTTATATCCGAGCGCGTTCTCGACGCGATCGATCAGCGGACGCGATTCGCTGAGAATCGCCTCGCGCTCCCTGCTGCCGACGGGAACGATGATCATTCCGTCCGGTCCGACCTTGTTCATGAAGACGAGCGACCCGCGGACGCCGCCGATGTCCGCGTCGGTCAGGCCCGGACCGTAGAACATGACGTGCGGGTTGGGATTCGACGGCGTGACCTTGCCTGTCTCGTCTATGCGATAGCGCATAGGCGACAGCATGTACGCCACGCCGGTTCGTGAAGGCGCGCGATACGTGCCGTTCTTGAATCCGTCGGCGACGCGGCGATCGATCTCCGCGATCGACGTGCCTCCCAATCGCAGCCGCGCGTCGTCGAGATCGATCGGCAGCAACGTCCTTGCCCCTTCGGCATCCCAGCACACCGGAAACACGTCGCCGCCGCGACGGCTGACCACGCACGTGAACGCATTTGTGCCTTCACGCGCCCGGACGTACCCAGTCGAATCGAGCACCAACACTGTCGCGCGGTCGCGCACGTGCTTCGGCGCGGCATTCAATGCCAGTTCGATCTCGAGGTCGCGGGGAAGCATCGGATGATCCGGAAATGTCGCACGCGACGCCGGCGTCTGGGCGGTTGCCGGCATCGCGGTGAAGACCGCGCTCGCGAGCGCCCATGCTCGCAGCCGTAGATGGATGTTCATTTGGCACTCCCTGCCGGCATTCCTCGCCGCGCGGTATGCGCGGCGGCCGTCAATGCCCGAAACGCTGTCCACATCGCGTCCCATTCCTTCCCGGTCATCGACGCGCGCAAATGCTCTTGAGCCCGGCGCCACGCCGGCCTGGCCGCCCCGAGCCGCCTCTCGCCGGCCGCCGTCAGGAGGTACCGCCGCTCGCGCCTGTCTTCGGCCTCGGCCGTTTCGATCCACCCCTTGTTCTTCAGCAGCTTCAGGTTTCTCGACAGCGTCGTCTTGTCCAGCGCGAAGCGCTCGACGATCGCGGCCTGGCTGCACGGACCTTGCGAGCTGAGCACGGACAGCAGCGCGAACTGCGTGCCTTCGATCTCGCTGGACCGCAAGTGGCCGTCGTACAGCTGCGTGACAGCCCGCGCGGCGCGGCGCACGGTCGCGCACGCGCACGGAAGGTCGACGAGCGCGTCGGGCCCAGGCAGCTTAGTGCTTCGGCGCACTTGGGGGCTCCGCGATCAACATGCGCAGCGGCGTGAGCGGCGTCAGCGCGACATAGTCGAACGTCGCCAGGCTCGCCTTGCTGAGCGGCAGGGTGTCGGTGATCGCTTTCGCCTCTGCAACCGTCGCGCAGTTGAGGATGAACACGACGCCGCGGCCGTCCGCGCGCGCGAACCACTGGGCGATCTTGCCGTCGAGGTAAAGCTTCACCGTGTCGCGGACTTCGTTCGGCATCACTTTCATGATGTCGGCCCGCTGGGCGTCGGCCTTCACGGTCAGGGTGGCTAGAACGCCGATGATCGGCGCGGGCGCCGGAGCCTGGGCGGCGGGATGCCCTGAGGCGGCGAACGCGAACGCGAGCGTGAGCGCCAGCAGAGCGGCTGGGAGGGAACGATGGCTTGTATGCATGAAGGTAGTATATACAACTATCAACGGATCGGGTCAAATCCCAGCCACCAGCCACGACAACGTTTTTGGTCCTCCGCCCGTCGAACGCCCCATGGACGTCCTCCTCACTGACCTCAAGTACGCCCTCCGCCTCCTGCGAAAGGCCCCCGGCTTCACTGCGGTGGCCATCGCGACCCTCGCGCTCGGCATCGGCGCCAATAGCGCCATCTTCTCGACCATCGACGCGGTCATGATTCGCGCCCTGCCCTATGCCGATCCCGACCGCGTCGTCATGGTCTGGGAAGACGTGTCGTCCATGGGCTTCGCCCGGAACACGCCGGCGCCCGGGAACTACAACGACTGGGTCCAGATGAACCAGTCGTTTTCGGCGATGGCGGCGACACGCGGCGCGGCGGCGAACCTGACTTCTGACGGATCGCCCGAAGCGCTCGTCGGCCGGCGCGTGACGCCGAACTTCTTCGCCGTTCTCGGCGTTCAGCCGGCGATCGGGCGCACGTTCAGCGAAGAGGAGAACAAGGCGTCAGCGCCCGTGGTCCTGATCAGCTACGGCTTGTGGGAGCGGCGGTACGGCGGCGACCGCGCGATCCTGGGCCGCACGCTGCTGATGAACGACAACAAGTACGAAGTCATCGGCGTGATGCCGCGCAGCTTCGTGTTCCGCAACCGCAACATCGATTACTGGACGCCGATCAGTTTTCCGCCGGCCGTGGCCGTCGATCACGGGTCGCACTATCTGAACGTCGTCGCGCGGCTCAAGTCCGGCGTCACAGCGGAAGCCGCGGATGCGGACATGAAGCGCGTCGCGGAAGAGCTGAAGCGGCGGTATCCCGACTCGAACGGCCCGGGCAGCGCCGTGGGCGTGCCGCTCAAGGACGATCTGCTCGGCAACACGCGCCTCGAGCTGCTCGTCTTGATGGGCGCCGCTGCCGCGGTCCTGCTGATCGCGTGCGCGAACCTCGCGAGCCTGCTGCTGTCACGCGCGGTCGGGCGACGAAACGAACTGGCGGTGCGGACGGCGCTCGGCGCGACTCGCGCGCGACTGATCCGTCAGATGATCGCCGAGTCGATGGTGTTATCGCTCGCGGGCGGGCTCGCGGGCCTCGCCGTCGCGCGGCTCGGCGTGTCTGTCGTCGCGCAATTGACGCCGATGGGTTTCACCGGCGGAGGCGCGACGATCCTCGAGGGACGGCTGATCGCGTTCACGCTCGGCGCCTCGATCCTGACCGGACTGCTGTTCAGCCTCGTTCCCGCCATCCAGGCGGCGCGCGGATCGCTGCGCGACGCGCTTCAGCACGGCGGGCGATCGTCCGTCGGCGGACGCGCGAGGCTGACACGAGACGCGCTCGTCGTTCTACAGGTGGCGGCTGCCCTCGTGCTGCTCGTCGGCGCAGGGCTGATGCTGCGCACGCTCGCCAACCTGCGCGCGATCGAAGTCGGCTTCCGTCCGGATCACGTGCTCACGGTGCGCACGGTCCTGCCGACGACACGCTATTCCACCGGCGCCTTGCGACAGGGCTTCTACGATCGTGTCGTCGAACAGACGCGCGCGCTGCCTGGCGTCGAATCCGCCGCCTACGCGGCGGACGTGCCGTTTCAAGCCAAGGGCGATACCACGTGGTACCAGGTCGAGGGCGTGCCGCTCGACCGCGCGAACCCCACCGATGCGCTGCTGCGCTCGGGAACGAGCGATTATCTGAAGACGCTTGGCGCGACGCTCGTCGAAGGCCGCTTTTTCGACGCGCGCGACTCGGCCGACGCCCCCAAGGCGATCATCATCAACGACACGATGGCCAGAAAGTACTGGCCCGGCCAGTCGGCGCTCGGGCATCGCGTCCGCTTCAATCCGAACGTGCCGTTTCACACGATCGTCGGCGTCGTGCGCGATCTCCGGGAGAGCGGCTTCGAGCCGGCGATGAAGCCCGCGGTCTACCTGCCGATTGCCCAGGCGCCGACGACGTGGGCGGTGCCGGAGAACCTGGTGATACGCACGACGAACAATCCGGCGGACGTGGCCTCGGCCGCGCGCCGCATCATCGCGAACGTGGATCCGACGCAGCCGATCTCGAGCGTGCGCACGATGGACGACATCATTGATCTCGACGTCGCTGACCGGCATCAGCAGATGCTGCTGCTCGGCGGGTTCGCGGCGCTCGCGCTGATCCTTGCGTCGGTGGGTCTGTACGGCGTGCTGTCCTACGCGGTCACGCAGCGCAGCCGCGAGCTCGGTCTGCGCATCGCGCTCGGCGCGAGCGCGGGATCGGTGATGCGGATGGTGGTCGGTCGCGGCCTCGCGCTGACGGCAACGGGTCTCGCGATCGGCCTCGGCCTCGCGTGGATCAGCGCGCGCACGCTGCAGGCGCTCCTGTACGGCGTGACCGCAGGCGATCCGGCGACGTTTGCCGCGGTTGTCGGCGTGCTCGGCACGATCGCGCTCGCGGCATGCTACCTGCCGGCACGCCGCGCCTCGCGTGTGGATCCAATGGTCGTGCTGCGTGAGGACTAGCGGCTAGAACCGCACCAGCAGCTCGGCGTATCCGAAGTGCGCGCCGGCCGTCCTACTTCACCACCGTGATCGTGACGTCGATCTTGGTGACGTCGCCGCTGATCTTGTCGGCCGCGACCGTGAACTCCGTGGATTGCCCGTCCCTGAGAATGACGGCGTTGCTCGACTGGAACGTCCGGAAGCTCGGGATATCCGCAATCTTGGCGACGCCCTGGGCGGTCTTGCCGTCGGCGTAGATCGACGTGTCTTCAATGGAGATGTCCACACGGAACCGGCCGTTGTCGAGCGACCGCGCCGTGCAGTCGATGTTCGTTCCGATCGACTGATACGTGACGGGCCCCATCGGCCCCTGAACGGGCGACTCCTTCGGCGCCACCATCGACGGAACCGGCACCTTGGCGCCCGTCCGCAGCCGCGCGACGTTGTAGGGGTTGAAGCGTCCATCGGCCGTGATGAATCCGTCGTTCGCGTTCACGGCAAGCGTGTACGGCAGGCTGCTGACTTTCTTCTCGCCTTCGTACCGCGACACGACAATTTGCACCTTCAGCGGCACGATCGCTCCCGATAGCTTCTCCTGTGCCTGAGCGCCGCTGCTGAACATGCTCGACATCACGATCGCCGACACGAACATCA
>WNFM01035519.1_pt1 | contig 10404 bp, 10 predicted proteins | sample 5400271 | NCBI WGS metagenome assembly WNFM01 (sample SAMN13153352, study PRJNA577476) | soil metagenome | isolation source: 60 cm saprolite on Douglas fir-dominated hillslope | place: USA:California | collected 2013-09-17 | reverse complement strand
CCACCAGCGTCTGGATGAGGTGGTAGAGATTCGTGACCGGCTGCAATCCCTTTTCGGGATCGAACGGCATCGTCTTGAGCAGGAACTGATTGTATGCAATCGGCTCCGCGTTGAGGATGCAGATCGTATACCCATCAGGCGGTGCTTCGGTGCAGGCCCGCGCCCCGACGTTCTGCATGCCGCCGGGGCGATTCTCGACGACGATGGGCTGTCGCCAGCGCTTGAGCAACTCGTCTCCGAGCGCGCGCATGAAAATGTCGCTGATCCCGCCGGCGCTGGTGGTCGTCAAGGCCCTGATTGGGCGCGCGGGGTAACCCTGCGCCAGCGCCGGACCTGCGAGCGCGCCGAGCGCGAGGATGAACCAGAATTTCATCATCGCTCGCTCGCTAAGCACGCTACCGCCGCGTACTCGGTCTGCTCCCCTCCCCCTTGTGGGGGAGGGGTTGGGGGTGGGGGCAGTGCGATTCCTTCACAGGTGGCGCCATCATTGTCTCGCCGCATCACCCCCCTCCCCAACCCTCCCCCACAAGGGGGGAGGGAGCAGACCGAGTTTGCCGCTTGCGCTGATTCCACTCTACACGAACGCCCTCGAGCGGCTCACCTTTGACCGAAGAGGGAGAGCACCCACTCTCATCATCTCACCCCGCCAGCAGTTCTTTCACCCATCCGCTTGCTTTGCCGAAATCGATCTTGCCGGCATAGCCCTGCTTGAGCGCGGCCATGACCTTGCCCATGTCCTTCATGCTCGTGGCCCCCGTCGCCTTGACGACCTCGGCCACGGCCGTCTTCGCCTCCGCTTCCGGCATCTGCTTGGGAAGGTACGCGCTGATGATCTCGATCTCGCCGCGCTCGCGCGCGGCAAGCTCCGCGCGGCCGCCTTTGTCGTAGAGCTCGACCGCTTCCTGGCGCTGCTTGATCAGCTTCTGCAACAGGCCACGGATCTCTTCGTCCGAGAGCACGCTCTTGCCGCGGCCCTGCGCCTCGAGGTCGGCGTTCTGGAGCGCGGCATTGATCAGGCGCAGCGTCGAGACGCGCCGCTCGTCGCGGGCTTTCATTGCGTCTTTCAAGGCGGTGTTGATCTCATCGCGCAGCACGGCTATGGCCTCTCGCAAAGTCGCGCCCGAGTCGAGCCGAAGGAGCCGGCGGCGCGTTCAAGACTTAGGCCTTCGATGCGCGAGAAACAACCTGCAGCGGCGCCTCTTGCGGAGGATCACGCCAAAGCGTCTTGGGCGGAGGCGAAGGCGAGCGCGGTGCTCGTCCTCGCCGACGGCACCGTTTTCGAAGGTATTGGCTTCGGCGCAACCGGCCACGCGGTAGGCGAGGTCTGTTTCAACACCGCCATGACCGGCTACCAGGAGATTCTTACCGATCCCTCCTATGCGGGGCAGATCATCACCTTCACGTTCCCGCATATCGGTAATGTAGGCACGAACGACGACGATATCGAAACGGTGAACATGGCGGCGACGCCCGGGGCGCGCGGGGTCGTGCTGCACACCGCCATCACACCGCCGTCGAATTACCGCGCGCGGCGCCATCTCGACCAATGGCTCAAAACGCGCGGCGTCATCGGCCTTTCCGGCATCGACACGCGCGCGCTCACCAGCCGCATTCGCGTCAAGGGCATGCCGAACGCGGTGATCGCGCACGAGCCCTCAGGCCGATTCGATCTCGATGCGCTCAAGCGAGAAGCGCGCGAATGGCCGGGTCTCGTCGGCATGGATCTCGTGCCGATGGTGACCTCGGGCCAACGTTTCACCTGGGACGAGACGCCGTGGGAGTGGGGCAAGGGCTATGGCCGGCAGGAGCGACCGCGCTTTCACGTGGTCGCGATCGACTACGGCATCAAGCGCAACATCCTGCGCCAGCTCGCGGGCAAAGGCTGCCGGGTGACCGTGGTGCCGGCGCAGACTTCGAGCGCGGACATTCTTGCCCTCGAGCCCGACGGCGTCTTTCTCTCAAATGGACCGGGCGATCCGGCCGCGACCGGCGCGTATGCCGTGCCGGTGATCCGCGACATCATCGACAAGGGCATCCCGACCTTCGGCATCTGCCTCGGCCATCAGATGCTCGGCATCGCGGTGGGTGCCAAGACGGTGAAAATGCACCAGGGCCATCACGGCGCCAATCATCCGGTGAAAGACCTGCGTACCGGCAAGGTCGAGATCACCTCCATGAACCACGGCTTCGCCGTCGATAGCGCCACGCTGCCGGCGAGCGCGACCGAGACCCATGTGTCGCTGTTCGACGGCTCGAACTGCGGCATCGCGCTCAAGGACAAGCCGGTGTTTTCGGTGCAGTACCACCCGGAAGCGTCCCCCGGCCCGCGCGACAGTCATTATCTGTTCCAGCGCTTCGTCGAGATGATGCAGCAACAGAAGAAACGCACCTGACGCTTATAGTGCCGCGGCATCTGCCGCTGTCTTACTGCGGCCGCTCGATTTGCGGAAAATGCCGTTTGCGCCTGCAACCAGCCGCAAAAAACTTTCACCAATTGCCAACTCGGTGTAGGATACGTCAGCCGGTGTTGCTCGCCGCCGTCAATTCTGCGCTCGCAAGTATCGGTCTTTTGTCCCTCGTCAAGGAGGGGCCATGGCAAAGAAAAGGGATGCGACTTACGACCGACTGATCAAAGTCGGGTTGCAGGATCCCTTCATACGGGGGATCGCCGGCGTGGTCGCCATCGCTACTGCCGCGAGCATTGCTATTTTGACACTGGGCAGCGGCACGAAGGCGGTCATTACGATCGCACTATCCCTCTTGTTTGGAGTGGTGCTCGTCGTTCTGCGGGCACTCATGAAATACGCCGATAGCACCTTCGTCAGACTGGTTTGTTTTGCTTCTTCTGCCGTAATCGTAACGGTCTTCTTAGTCTTCACAGTGCTTCTCGTCCCCGCGGCCGTCATCTGTTGGCCGCAGCCATATGCGCAACTCCTCAACCTGCCCAACTGCTTAGCCAGCATCGAACAGGCCACCATCGAAAAACCGTTCACGCCTGTCGAATATACGGGGACAGGCATCACTCACAACGCCGACAACGACAGATATCTTGTTTTGGTCTTCTATCGACCGGACCGCAAACAAGACGCTGAACGCATCGTCGGCGCGCTGCGATCGGCCGGCTACCGGAGTGATGCCGGCGAATCCAGTCTCGACGAAGTCCTTGTGCCGGACAGGCATCCAGGCCTGACGCTCGTCAGGCCGACAGCTCTCGCACGCCCGATCGCCAGCGAAGTGTCCAAAGTGGTCAGGCTTGCAATACCGGTCAAGGCCTCATCCGTGTCGGTGTTTCCTGATGACGTCGCATTCCAGCGGGGCAATATTCAAATCGATCTGTTCTGACGGAGACGCGTGCAAGAGCATCAGGCTAAACCATTGCGAGTATATCCATCGATACTGTACTGCAATCTCCTAGCCTTCGTGCTCGTCGCGACAGCGCCTGCGGGCGGCATCGCTCAATCTGGGACCAGTTCGCCGACCGATGCTGTAACGGCGCTCATCAAAGCATATCCGGATTTCCTCGATCGGATCGAGCAAAATGATCTCGTTTTGAAGGACGGCACGCGCATGCGCATCGACGATGGCAAGGGCGCCAAGTCCTTCGAGGCGTTGCTTGATGATCCGGACATCAAGGATATGTTCTCGATGAAATATCCACTTGGCGAGCAGGGCCTCGCGCCAGAGGTGAATTTTGATCCGGGACGCGTGAGATACGCGCCACTATTCAAGAAGATGTATGGCGACTGCCACAGCGCCGGCTTCGTGACGAACATGACCGACGTCGTGTGGCTGCCCAGCAAATACGGCAAAAGCCTCAAGTTCTCGAAAATCAACGGCGCGGCGACCGCGTTGCAACGCGTATCGGATGAGCTCGACAGCCTGCCGCGGCGGTTCTTGACCTACCTAAGGCCGACCCAGGGCACCTATAACTGTCGTCTGGTCGCCGGGACGAATCGCGAAAGCACGCATGGTCTGGGTATCGCGATCGATATTGCCGGCGCGCACTCCCATTATTGGATGTGGTCGAAGCCAGACGCCGACGGCCGCTATGCCTACAGGAACGAGATCCCCTGGGAGATCGTGCGCATTTTCGAAAAGCACGGCTTCGTGTGGGGCGGCAAGTGGTACCACTACGATACGATGCATTTCGAATACCGGCCGGAAATCGTCTCTGCCGTGAACTAGGGCGCGCGTACTCATAAATCCGGCTCTGTAAGCGCGGCTCGCTGAGTGTCCGCTTCGCTCCGCAAGCGACTGAATTGCTGCGTCGCCGCGAATTGCAGCGATGTGCGTCATAACGCGATGCAGCAAATTAGGGCGATGTTCCCGGACTCGAAATTAGCACCGATCTCAGCAACTACCCTCGCTACTCAGGCCTTTGCGGACTATCTCGCAAGCGCCTTTCCTAAGCCCAATCTCAACCTGAATCACCGATGCGCTGCGGGGCATCGTGCCGCTGCACTCCGTTTGTTAGCGTATCCAGGCATCATTTGGGGAACCCTGGTCTGGGTTTGCCCTACGAAAGCCACCGACTACAGGCTTCAGATAGGAAAGGTTCCACGTCGGGGGTACAGCAATGATGCGCGCCACGGTAGTCCGTGCGCTTGTGCTGACGGCGGCTTTTGCCGCGGCATTGACGCCGGTCACGTGCCTTGGCGAAGACACCAATCAGTTGCCGACCAGGGCAACAAAGGAGTTGCCGCCCGAGCTGCTCTCGCTGTTCCGACAAAAGAAGATGCCAAAACATTCACCGATCCTTGTGCGCGTTTTCAAGGAAGAGGCGGAACTCGAAGTCTGGAAGCAGGACACCACCGGCCATTTCCAGATCCTCAAGATCTTTCCGATCTGTCGGTGGTCGGGCGATCTTGGGCCGAAATTGCATGAGGGCGACCGTCAGGCTCCAGAGGGGTTCTATACAGTTACGCCCGAGTTGATGAATCCCAATTCCAACTTCTATCTTGCGATCAACACCGGCTTCCCGAACAGCTTCGATAAAGCGAACGACCGCGGCGGCAGCTTGCTCATGATCCACGGTGACAGCGAGATCTATTCGCTGGCGCGCGACTCGCTCCTCGGCCGGCCGTCATTCCAGGTCCAGGCCTATCCGTTCCGCTTGACGCCGGCGAATCTGGCGCGGCATCGAACTCATCCGCAATTGGCCTTCTGGAAGATGCTCAAGATCGGCAACGATCACTTCGAGGCGACGCATCTCGAACCCAAGGTGGATGTGTGTAATCGCCGCTATGTGTTCGATGCGCAACCTCCCCTGAATTCGCCGAATCCTCTTGTGTTCAATCCCACCGGTAAATGCCCCGCCTTTGTCGTGAATCCGAAAATCGCGCGGCGGGCGCTGGAGAAACAACGCACCGACGAGGTCGAATACGCGCAATTGCTTAAAGACAACGTGCCAGCCGCCCCAATCTACAGCGGACTGGACGGCGGAATGAATGAGGTCTTCCTCGCACGGTTTCCCGGCAGAGTGACGCTTGCGAAAGTGCTGCCGTATGCATCTCACCTGCCGCAACTGCCACCGATCCCCTGGGTCGACAACGATGGTTCGTTGACGAGTAAATTGTTTGGCACCTTGTTCTGATCGACATGGGCGTTGCGGTACGCACGTCCATGTCCGCTTCACCCGCATCAGCGTGATGAACTCGTGCCGCCCCCATTCAATCACCTCGCCGGCGCGGGCCGAGTTGCGTTGCGGCGCGGCAGAACGCCACTGCGCCGACGATCGAGGATTTCCATGACGCGCGGAAGCAGGGCGGCAGCAATGATGGCGTGACCTTGGTGCGTGAAATGTATAAGATCAAAGGCACGATAGCGCAGCGGCATCTCCTCATCGTACACAATCACGCTAATCGAGCGAGCCTGTAGCCGGCGCTCCATCTCCGCAATGTTAGCGGCGCGCTGCTCCTTGCTGACGAAGAAACGCCGATCGTTGCCGCCCGGCTCCAAGATCACGATGTCTGTTCCATTCGGCACATCCTTATCGACGCGGCGGAGCATCATCCCCGTCGTTTCGAAAGGCACTCCGGCATTAGTGACCTGAGCATCGATGCCCTTGGCTCGGAGCAAGGCCTCCAACTGCGCGGGATATGCGCCTTGGTTGCCAACATACCAGCCATGGGTGTTGCTGGCGCCGATCGCGACAATCCGCAGCGGCGCCGCGTTGCCGGCCGCGCTTGCACACATCAGGCCCGCCAACCCTAACAAGACCGCTCTGCCGAGGCAGCGCGCGATGGCTGTTTGGAGCGCGTGCATTTTTTCGCTCTCTATTTCGTCCAACTTCAATCAATCCCCCACCGGCTCGGCGCCCAGTTGACCACAAGCGGGCATTTGGCCCTTCGAGGACAATGGAGCCTATGCTACAAAGACTGCGCACCACGGATCGTACCCGAAAATCGACACCGGGCTTCATCACTTTGGCGCTTCGTGTCACCCCCGGCGCCCCCATGACAATCATCAAAGAGGGAAGCCAATTTTGGATTCGAACAGACGCAGCATGCTGACGACGGGCGCTGCGGCAACAGTGATAGCCGCAGCGCCACGCGTATTTGCTCAGCAGATTGGGCAAGGAGGAGCTACTATGTCCTTCTACGAAAGAGGCACCGTTCGCATCCACTTTGAGGAGGCCGGTTCCGGCTTCCCGTTGTTGCTCATCCCCGGCGGGGGATTGAATTCGGCGATCTCCAACTTCACCGGCAACTCGCCTTTTAATCCGATCGAAGAGTTCAAGGCAGAGTACCACTGCATCACGGCCGACCTGCGCAACGCCAACGGCGGCCAGTCCACGGGCCCGCTCGAGATCGACCGACCATGGGACGCTTACGCGGACGATCAACTCGGGCTGATGGATCACCTGCGCATCGACAAGTTCATCGTGGTGGGCTTCTGCATCGGGGGTCCATTCATTTGGAACCTCTTGAAGCGGGCACCCGATCGCATTGTCGCGGCTGTGCTGGCGCAGCCCAGCGGGTCACGTCCCGAGATGCGCGACCTGTTCTACGAACGCAATATGAAGACCTGGGGTCCAGCGCTGACCGCCAGGCGGCCCGACATCACGATGGAGATGGTCGACAAGTTTCTAACCAAGATGTACCGCACGAACCCCGATTTCGTTTTTACCGTGACCCGCGATTTCGTGCGTAATTGCCAGACACCTGTATTGATCCTGCCGGATGATATCCCGGCGCACCCGTACGCGGTCGCCATGGAGGCTGCGATGCTCGCGCCGCATGCCGAAGTGAGCATGTTCCCGTGGAAGGAGCCCAAGGAGCGAATCCCGCTGGCGGTGCGCCAGATACGTTCCTTCCTCCGTGCGCATCGGCCTGCTTCTGCTTAGAGCTAGAGCATGATCCCGCAGCAAACAGCGTCCTATTCTATCACTTCGTCGGCGCGGGCGAGCAGCGTTGGCGACACTTCGAGGCCGAGCGCCTTCGCGGTCTTGAGATTGATCACCAGCTCATACTTGGTTGGTTGCTGCGCCGGCAGATCGGCCGAGTCTTCGCCCTTTAGGATGCGATCCACATAAGACGCTGCCCGCCGCCACTCGGCCAGATTGTCGGTGCCATAGGAGATCAGGCCGCCGCTGGTTGCGAAAAATCGGTAAGGATAGACGGCGGGCAGCCGGTATCGGGCCGCGAGTGCAACGATCAGGTCGGCGTGCACCGTTGTTGGCGGAGGTTAGTGAGGGGGTGTCGGAGCTTCGAGTAAACCTCAATACGGGCGCGATATCATCGTGGAGGACCGATCATGAAAAGGCTGGGTGTGCTTGGAATTATCGCTGGTGCCGCGTTATTGACGGCGGTTCCCCTCTCAATTGAATGGTCACAAAAGAATGTGGGCTCCGCAGCCCCAACTCTGACGCTGTCACAGGCTGACGCCGCGACGGCCGGGATGGAGCGGCGTCAAACGCGGCGCACAGCTCGCCGGGCCGGGCGCGAGACGCGGCGTGCAGTGCGGCGTGGCACGTCGCCACAGTAAGTCCCGCTACTCGGCAAAAGCTTGTGGGGGTCACCGAAGGGTGGCCCCCTCGTCCATTGAGCACCCCCGAAATGAGCGGCCTATCGACAAACGAGATTGCTGGTTTCCTGATCGTGGCGCTCCTATTGACTCTAGTACTCGTTTTTCTTCTCCGCTGAAGCGTTGACCGATGCCGCGCCGCGAGCGGCCACGCGGCCGCGCCACCGAATAGTGTGATGAAGTCGCGCCGCCTCATGGGGGCTTACCCCAAGGCCAAGATCACGGACTGACTATAGCAGGTCTGGAGTGGGGCGGTGGCGTGCATCGCAACGAAAGAGGGCGCCGTATGACCGCTTGGGGTCAAACTCGACCGATCGATACGCCGCGCGCGGTCGCGGCATGTCCGCTTCTGCTCTGATCGCGCCCAAATTCGTGCAACGCCGCTAAAACGGCATTGAGTGCTATTTCCCGTAAGCTTGCTGCTGCTTTGGCTGCGCGTGAATGAGTCCGCGCCCTAATCCTCGACCTCGGTCCGATCGTCCAGCCGCGATCGCAACCCGCCTGCCCGTTTGCGCGTTCATATCGCGGGAGCGCCTTTGCGAGGAGGCACCATGCCCAAATCGACCCGGCCGGATGAACCGCTCGCGCTGATGTTCGGCGACGACGGCTCCATACCCAACAATCCGCATCTGCCGTTTCTGGTCTATCGCGGCGCGATGGATGTCGCCGGCGCAGATAGCCCCGAGCGCGTCATCGAGAGTACGTTTTCCGCAAACGGCTGGGGCGACATGTGGCGCAACGGCATTTTTCCCTACGTGCACTATCACTCCAAGATCCACGAGGCACTCGGAATAGCGCGCGGCTGCGCCAAGGTGCGCTTCGGCGGCGCGGCGGGCGAGGTGCTCGAGCTCGAGGCAGGCGATGTCGCGGTGCTGCCAGCCGGCACCGGCCACCAATGCCTGTGGGCGTCGCCCGAGCTGTGCGTCATCGGCGCCTATCCCAAGCGCGGCAACTACGATCTGTGCCGCGGCAGCAAGGCCGAGCATGCCAAGGCGCGCAAAACCATTCCGGAAGTGCCGCTGCCGGACAGCGATCCCGTGCATGGCAAGGCCGGCCCGCTGACCACGCTCTGGCGGGCGGCGCCGGTTGCCCTATAGTCCGCCCGCCGCGAAGGGAAGCGGGGGACGTGCGCGATGGGCGACTGGATCGCCTTCTGGGATTCCAAGCACTCGATCTATGTCAACGCCCGCCATCGCGACGTGCACTACCGCACGATCGCGCAGGACATCCGCGCGCATCTGCCGCCTGGCGCCGCCATGCTCGATTACGGCTGCGGCGAGGCGCTGCACGCCGAGATCATCGCCGCCTCGGCGCGGACACTGATCCTGTGCGAGGCCGCGCCTAAAGTGCGCGCCGCCCTCGCGCGCCGCTTCGCGGCCCATGCCAAGATCAAGGTGTGTGCGCCCGAGGAGCTCGCGGCATTGCCAGCCCAATCGCTCGACGCGGTCGTGCTGCATTCGGTCACGCAGTATCTCGCGCCCGACGCGCTTGATGCGCTGCTCGTGACGTTCCGACGCGTGTTGACCGAGCAAGGCATTCTCATCGTGGGCGACGTCATCCCGCCGCATGTTTCCGCGTTGGGAGATGCGGCGGCGCTCCTTCGCTTTGCCGCGGCAAACGGCTTTCTCGGTGCAACCATCGTCGGTCTCTTGCGCACGCTGCTCTCAGATTACTGGCGGCTGCGCTCGCAACTCGGGCTCACGCGCTATGGCGAGGCGGCGATGATCGCAAAGCTCGCCAGCGCCGGGTTTGAGGCCCGTCGCGCGTCCGCCAATATCGGCCACAACGCGGCGCGCATGACGTTCATCGCGCGGCCGGCGTGAGGCGGCCGCTATCCAGATCCGCCGACCCCGCGGCGCTCCTCCTTCTTTGCAAGCCATTTTCCCAGCGATTCCATCCACTTAGCGGCTATTCGCTTTCGCGCGGCCAGGGACCGCAAAATTTTTCAACGACATCCCATCACAAAATGAATTTAATTCTTGACTTCTATTTGCACCTTTGCTACATAAGGCACATCCTAGCTCATTCGGGGCGTGTTCTCGAGCCATACCTGAATACGGAGCGAGGAGTGGCGTCCCGCGGCAGCGGCTCTGGAACCGTCGCCTCGGGAGGTAGGGAAAGCCGACGCCGGGCACTACGACCCGGACGCAAGGAGCTTGCTGCAACCGAACCGAACCTGCCGAAGCGAAAGCTTGAGGCAGGCTCCGGTGAGAGAAGCGCGGCACCCGGAGCCCAAAATCGCCACGGTGAGAGCGCCGAGAGGCGGGCGTCCCGCGTCATGGGACGCAAGGCGCCTCGCACGCGCCTGGCGTGCGCGCCAATGCGCACGCCCCACGGGTGCCTCGCAAGCACCCGTACGTCTCTCGGCGCTCCGCCACC
>WNFM01014622.1_pt2 | contig 10405 bp, 8 predicted proteins | sample 5400271 | NCBI WGS metagenome assembly WNFM01 (sample SAMN13153352, study PRJNA577476) | soil metagenome | isolation source: 60 cm saprolite on Douglas fir-dominated hillslope | place: USA:California | collected 2013-09-17 | reverse complement strand
AAACGCCTGGTGTCAAGACTGGAGCGTTCGTCGGTCCACTAAACAACTGTGGTCCGTGGCCGTTGTAGTTTATGCTATCTGGCCCATTCAAAAAGGGAAGGAAGTGCCGCCCCCAAAGCCCGAGGTAAAGAATCCCGCCGCTTCCAGGAACGGCGCAAAGGCCGTCGCGCCAAGTTTGTAAGAGATTGCAGTGTTATAGCCGAACGTAGCGGAGTTGCTAGAAAATCGTGCCGCAAAAAGCTGGCAAGCAAAAAGGGCACAACACCAGTGCAGTTCGCAAACGGAATTCGTTTCATCAGGTCTCCTGTGTGATTAGGAGGTGTACCATTGTTTGGACGCCGGCCATACAAGACTCTGTCCCGGCTGCGCGATTGCCCCGGTCTACCAGGGCGCGATCCAAACCGGCAAATCGATGTTCGCGGTCTGGGACGCTTCCGCGTGAATGACAGCGGCCTGGCTCGCTTCCAACAGTTCCTCGTCGATTTCGTTCACATCGAAGCTGGCCAGCGCGCGGTAATCGCCTGGAGGCAGACTCTCGAAGCGAAAGCGCCCCTCGGTGTCTGACACCAGTTGCAGCGGCCCGGCGAGCGACCGGCGCGCGGACTCGGCGACTGGCCACAGGAAGACGGGCGCGCCGGGCACGGGCTTGCCGTCCGTCATCACCCGGCCGGCGATATGCGCGGCTTTGTCGGATACCGTGACCCTGATCCGCCCGGGGTAGCGCGTTTCTATGAAGGCCTCGTACCAGTCGGAAACGCGCTCAGGTTTCCCCGGCCGCCGGGCCACGACGCCTCGCATATTCACGATGGATTCCACATACTGGCCAGCCGATGGATGGGCGCGAAACTCCCAGTGCCCGGGAGCGAGAGTCGTGCGTGGCCCGATGATCTCACGCTCCGTTTCGATTTCCGCCAGGTCCTGACGACGGCCCGTCAGCTTGACGGGGACACTGGCAGAGCCCGATCCGGATCGAACTTCGATGTCGACGGCTGGCGACTGCGAGACTTGCACAGTAGCCGCCAGATTGTCGCGGCCGAGAAACAGCTCCGTGAGGCCTGACGCCGAGCCGTCTTCCAGAGTGACAAATACCTCGTAGTCGGCCGGCGCGAGCGCTTCAAACAGATATCCCCCGGTGGGACAGGCGCTCTTAGCGTTACGACGGCCGGTTTCGGAGGACAGGGTCACGATGACCGGGCCCACCACATCGCAAGCGATGACGCCGCCGAGGCGGAACAATGCCCCGGGATCGGGGCTTACGTCGGCGTCCGTCGTGTCGGCGTCCACGGTGACCCGGTGTACACGTGCGTCGCGGAGCTCCCGCGCCTGTGGCCCGTAGGTGGGCAGCCAGCCCGAACCGTCATCCAGCGTGTGTCCGGCGGAGCGAACCCAGTATTTGCCCGGGTCGAGGCCGTGAATGCGATACACACCGCGATCGTCGGACACGGCGGTTCCAGCCGATCGCAGCGGCAGCCGCGCACGGTAGGCCAGAACGGAGACTCCCGCCCGGGCGACGCCATTCTCATCGAGGACGCGCCCAGTGACGGCGCCCTTGTGACGCAGCCGGAGCTCGGCAAACAGGGCGGACTCTTCGGTGACCTGAATGGGAGTTCCCCAAGTACCCGTCACGCACGGCGACCAGCAGGTAGACCCCAGGAGGGATGGCCGAAAACACGAACTGCCCGCTGCGGCCCGCTCGCGTCGTGAGCGACTGAACTTTGCCGCCGCCGGATACCGGCACCGGGTCCAGGCGCACCACCGTCCGCGCGACCGGACGACCGGAAATCTGTTCGAGCACAACGCCCTGAATGGTCCCGGCCCGGACACAGACGGCGGCAGCCAGCAAAACAAGGATGCGATGCATCGGTGCGCTCTTCATTGCTTGACGGCTGGAGTATGCGGAACGTGGAACTGTTTCATTGGTAACAATTCGGTAACAACTCTTCTTAGTCGAGCACTCGACAATTCGCCGATGAAGGAAGATGAAACGATGATTACCAGACATATCGCCACCGCGATGGCAATTCCGTGACGGTGACGCAGCGCAGCGTGGAACCGGTGCGTCACCACCCTGCGCTCGAAAATCGAGCCCGATCCGCACAATCCGGTGTATATCCAGACCATTCGTGACATCGGGTACCGGTTCGAGACGTAGCGTACGCACTCGCGCCTGCTAGGCTGAGTATATGAATCGACAGATCACGCTGGCGGCGCGGCCCACCGGCCTTCCCAAAGAATCCGATTTTCGCCTCGTCGAATCCGCGATTCCAATTCCCGGACCGGGCGAGGTCCTGGTCCGCACCCTCTATCTCTCGGTCGATCCCTACATGCGCGGCCGCATGAACGACGCCAAGTCCTACGCCGCGCCCGTCGCCATCGGCGAGGTGATGGTCGGCGGGACAGTCGGACGCGTCGAACAATCGAACGACCCGAACTTCCGGGCCGGTGACATCGTCGCCGGTAATACCGGCTGGCAAGATTACGCGACCCCCAAGGGCAAGGATCTGCGCAGGCTCGATCCGTCTCTCGCGCCGGTCACGACCGCGCTGGGCGTGCTCGGCCATATCGGTCTGACCGCGTACTTCGGCCTGATCGACATCTGCCACCCGCAGGCCGGCGAAACGGTTGTCGTTTCCGGCGGAGCCGGCGCAGTCGGATCCGCTGTTGGACAGATCGCCAAATTCCTCGGATGCCGGGTGGTCGGGATCGCGGGAACGGATGCTAAGGTCGAATACCTGGTGAGCGAGCTGGGCCTCGACGCCGCGTTCAATTACAAGACCACGGCCGACTACGGCGCCAAAGTCAAGGAGCTCTGTCCGAACGGCGTGGACGTTTACTTCGATAACGTGGGCGGCCCCATCACCGACGCCGTCCTGTTCAACATAAACGTCCACGCGCGCGTCAGCGTCTGCGGGCAGATCTCGCAGTACAACGCCGAGAAGCCGGAGACCGGCCCGCGGCTGCTGGGCCTTCTCATCGTCTATCGAGCCAAGCTCGAAGGATTTCTGATCACCGATTACGCTCCCCGCTTCGCCGAAGGCTTACGGCAACTGGGCGCCTGGTTCGGCCAAGGCAAGCTCAAACACGCGGAGACCATTGAAGAGGGCCTCGAGAACGCCCCGCGGGCGTTCATCGGGATGCTGCTGGGCAAGAATCTGGGCAAACAACTGGTGAAGGTGTCGGCGCTGTAATGCCGCTCGTTCCGCCTTATATCGAATCGCTCCGGCCGTATGAAGCGGGCCGCTCGATCGAAGAAGTCCGCCGTGAATTCGGGCTGACGCGCGTCATCAAGCTGGCCTCGAACGAGAATCCGCTGGGGCCTTCTCCGCTGGCGCTGGAGCGGATGCGCCGCGCGGCCGGCGAGCTGAATCTCTATCCGAATGGAGGACTCGACCTGCGGCGCGAGCTGGCGCGCCAATTCGAGGTTCGCGTCGAAAACGTGATCGCCGGCAGCGGCTCGGAAGGGATCATGTCCAACATCATCCGCGCGTTTCTGTGCGACGACGATGAGGTGCTCACTACGGAATCCGCGTTTATCGGCTTCCAGGTACTGGCGAAATCGCGCGGCGTGAAGTATCGCACCGTCCCGTACAAGGATTGGCATTACGATTTGGACGCCCTAGCCAGTCTGGTCAATGAGCGCACCAAGATCATTTATCTGGCGAATCCCAACAACCCCACGGGAACGATCTTTACGAGGCACGAGTTCGATCGTTTCTATGCGCACGTCCCCGAGCGGGTGCTGATCATTCTGGACGAGGCCTACTTCGAGTACGCCAAGGACAACCCGCGCTATCCGGATTCGATGCACTACCGTTATGACAACGTGATCACGCTGCGGACGTTCTCGAAGGTCTACGGCCTGGCCGGCGTGCGGATCGGGTACGGTTTCGCGCATGAAGAGCTGATCGCGAATCTGCTCAAGGTGAAGCTGCCGTTCGAGCCGAGCACGCTCGCGCAGGCTGCGGGCATCGGCGCGCTGGCGGACAAGGAGTTCCTGCACCGGTCGCTGGAGTTGAACGCGCGCGGCATTCGGTTCTTGTCGGACGGCCTGCGGGGGATGGGGCTCGAGGTTCCACCGTCGGACGCGAATTTCATGATGGCGCCGTTTCCGAGCGAGCAAGAGGCCAGGCGGATCACCGACCAGCTATTGCTGCCGCGGGCAATCCGCATCTCGACTGGGACTGACGAGGAGAATCAGGCGGTGATGTCCGCATTGGCGCTATCCTAGGCTCATGGAATCCGAAAGTGCAAGCGAAACGGGACTGCCGGCAGTTAGCGAGGACGGAGTCGATCTGACGCTGATTCGTTCGATGCTTTCGATGACTCCCGCCGAGCGTCTCCAATTCCTGCAGAACGCCGTTCGGTCTATCTTGAGAATGCGTGCAGAGCTCAGCGCCTGACTATCATCAGATCCTACGGATTCTGACCGGACACGGGGTGAATTTCATCGTAGTCGGAGGTGTGTCCGCGGCGATCCAGGGAGCCCCCTATACGACGTTCGATCTGGATATTGTACACGCCCGCGACGCGGAGAACATCAGGCGGTTACTGTCAGCTCTTGAAGAACTCGAAGCGTATTACCGGACGAATCCCGAAAGGCGAAGCAAGCCCGACGCCTCGCATTTGTCCTCGCTGGGACATCAGAGGCTCACCACGCGCGTCGGTCATCTCGATATGCTGGGGATGATTGGCTGGGGGCATGAGTACGGCGACCTGCTCCCCAATAGCGTAGAAATGGATGTAGGAGAGGGTGTCAGAGTTAGGGTGCTCGATCTCGAGACATTGATCCGGACAAAAGAAGAGGTGGCTGCTGAGAAGGACCACGCGGTTCTCCCGCTGCAAGAAAAATCGCGCAAGCGAGAATAGCTATTAGCGCTACCCGCTCATCGCGGCCAGGAACTCCGCATTCCCTCTGGTCTTGCTGAGCTTATCCAGCAGCAGCTCCATCGTCTCCACCGGCGACAGCGGATTGAGCACCTTGCGCAAGATCCACACCCGGTTGAGCTCTTCCTTCGGCATCAGCAGCTCCTCTTTGCGGGTGCCGCTCTTGTTGATATCGATCGCCGGGAATACGCGCTTATCGACCAGTTTCCGCTCCAGGTGGATTTCCATGTTGCCCGTGCCTTTGAATTCCTCAAAGATCACGTCATCCATGCGGCTGCCGGTGTCGATCAGCGCGGTCGCGATAATCGTCAGCGACCCGCCTTCTTCGATATTCCGCGCCGCGCCGAAAAATCGCTTCGGCCGCTGCAGCGCATTCGAATCGACGCCGCCCGACAGCACCTTGCCCGACGGCGGCACGATGGTGTTGTAGGCGCGCGCCAGGCGCGTGATCGAATCGAGCAGAATCACCACGTCCTTCTTGTGCTCCACCAACCGCTTGGCCTTTTCGATGACCATTTCGGCCACCTGCACGTGGCGCGTGGCCGGCTCGTCGAACGTCGACGCAATCACTTCGCCCCGCACCGAGCGCTGCATGTCGGTGACTTCTTCCGGCCGCTCGTCGATGAGCAGGACGATCAGCGTCGTTTCCGGATGGTTAGTAGTGATCGAATTGGCGATCGACTGCAGCAGCATCGTCTTGCCGGTGCGCGGCGGCGAAACGATCAGGCCGCGCTGTCCCTTGCCGATGGGCGTCAGCAGGTCCATCACGCGGCCGGAATAGTTCTCGCGCACCGTCTCCAGCTTCAGCCGCGCGTTCGGATAGAGCGGCGTCAGGTTGTCGAAGAAGATCTTGTTGCGCGCTTCCTCCGGCGGCTCGAAGTTGATCGCGTCCACCTTGATCAGCGCGAAATACCGCTCGCCTTCCTTGGGTGGACGGATCTGGCCGGAGATGGTGTCTCCCGTGCGCAGGTCGAAACGGCGGATCTGCGACGGCGAGACGTAGACGTCATCCGGCCCGGGCAGATAGTTGTACTCCGGCGCGCGCAGGAAGCCGAAGCCGTCCGGCAGGCACTCCAGCACACCTTCGGAGAAGATCAGGCCGCTCTTTTCCGCCTGCGTCTGCAGGATCTTGAAAATCAGCTCCTGCTTGCGGAGTCCGGCCGCCCCGGTGACGGACAGATCCTTGGCCACCTGGTTGAGCTTCTGGATGCTCATATCCTTGAGCTCCACCAGGTCGAGGGTCGGCGAGCCGTTCTTCTGCGGGCCCTGGCCCTGTTTTCGCCGGTGCCCCTGCTGGGGAGGCCCGCCTTCCGGCCGCTCGGCGGGCTGTGCGGCGTCACCCGGAGGATCGGCGACGGCTGGCTTCGCCTCCTGCGGCCTGGCGGCGTCTTGTGGCTTTGTTTCCTGCGGCTTGGCTTCCTGTAGCTTGGCTTCCTGTAGCTTTTCTGGCTTGTCCGTGGTTTTTTCGGACTTCTCGGCAGGTTTATCGTTACGTTCCATTTTCTTCTCGGATTTTTCCGCGGGCTTCTCTTGAGTATCCGGCGGGGTCGCCGCGACTACCGGCGTGTCTTCATTATCGCTTGCCAAATTTCCCTCACTCCCCGGCCTGTCGTGGCCGAGCACAGCATCGGATCTTCCGCGCCCGTGCGCAGGTTGACCAGACTTTGCTGCCTTTCCGATTGATTCTTCAGTTTATCCATTTTGGTCGCCACCACCAGATAGGGCCGGTGATGGGCTTCGAGCCAGAGCTTCAGCTCGAGATCGGGCGCCATCCAGGCGCGCCTGGCGTCTAGTACGAGGACCGAAAGCTCCAGGGCTTTTCGATCGAGCAAATAACTTTCAATGAGCTTTTTCCACTCGAGCCGGATCTCTTCGGGGACCCGAGCGTATCCGTACCCGGGAAGGTCGACGAAATTGTACTGCGAGTCGACTCGATAGAAGTTTAACGCTTGCGTACAACCGGGATTACTGCTGGTGAAGGCCAGCTTTTTTTGCCCTACCAGGGCGTTAATCAGGCTGGACTTGCCAACATTACTGCGTCCTAGGAACGCTATCTCCGGCAACTCCTCCTTCGGGAACTGCTCCGGTCCGGAGGCGCTCAACAAATATTCCGAAATAACTCTTGGGGCAACGGCCGGGGGCGGCCTCTTGCGAAAAGGATTCCCACTCATTTGCTGCAAGAAAAAGCCTAGTGAGTGAGCTTTTCTTCGCTGGGCAGCGTCATCTCGACCGGCGGGAGCGGCAGCGCCTTAACCTCGCTTTCCAGAGCGATCCTCAACACCTCGTCCATCGACTCGACGAAATGGAGCTTCATCAGGTTGCGAATATTCTCTGGGATATCCGGCAGGTCCTTCTGGTTATCTCTAGGCAGTATCGCCTCATAAATGCCATGCCGGTAGGCGGCCAGCAGCTTCTCCTTGAGCCCGCCAATCGGCAGCACCCTGCCGCGCAAGGTGATTTCACCCGTCATGGCCACATCGCACCGGACGGGAATCTTCGTCAGCGCGCTGCAGATTGTAGTTGCAATCGTGATGCCAGCCGACGGCCCATCCTTGGGGATGGCGCCCTCCGGCACGTGCAGGTGCACGTCCAGATTCCGGTAGAAATCCCGCGGCAGCCCGAATTGATGCGCCCGCGACCGGATGTAACTCATGGCCGCCTGCGCCGATTCCTGCATCACTTCTCCCAGCTTGCCCGTGATGGTCAGCTTTCCCTTGCCTTCCATTAGGGTGGCCTCGGTAGTCAGGATCTGCCCGCCCACTTCGGTCCAGGCCAAGCCCACCGCCGCGCCGACCTCGTTCTTCTTGTCCGCCTGAAGATCGCGGAACTTGATCGGACCGAGCATATCCTGAAGCACTTCCGGCGTGATCACCACCTTCACGGGATCCTTCTTGCCGGCATCCCCTCCCTGGCTGGTGACCACATTGCGCGTGATCTTTCGGCACAGGTTGCCGATCTCGCGCTCGAAGTTCCGCACGCCGGCCTCGCGGGTATAACCCTGCGCCAGCGCCGCCAACCCCTCATCGGTGAACTGAATGTTCTCGCCAGTGAGCCCGGTCTGCTCCATTTGCTTCTTAACCAGGAACCGCTTGGCGATTTCCAGCTTCTCCAGCTCCGTATAGCCGGACAGCCGGATCACTTCCATGCGATCCTGCAAAGCCGGAGGAATGGTGTGCAGCACGTTCGCCGTGGCGATGAAGAAAACCTGGCTGAGATCGTACTCGACGTCCAGGTAATGATCGACAAACATGTAGTCCTGCTCGGGATCGAGCACTTCGAGCAGCGCCGAGGACGGGTCGCCTCGGAAGTCCATGGACATTTTGTCCACTTCATCCAGCATGAACACCGGATTCTTGGTTCCGGCCTTCTTCATCATCTGGATGATCTGCCCGGGCAGCGCGCCGATATAGGTCCGTCGATGGCCGCGCACTTCCGCTTCATCGCGAACTCCGCCCAGCGACATACGTACGAATTTGCGCCCGGTCGCCTTGGCGATCGACATTCCCAGCGACGTCTTGCCCACGCCGGGAGGTCCAACGAAACACAGAATCGAGCCCTTGGGGTTCTTCACCAGCCGGCGCACGGCGAGAAACTCCAGAATGCGATCCTTGATCTTTTCGAGACCATAATGATCGGATTCGAGCACCTGCTCGGCGTACTTCAGCTCGCGATTCTCCTTGGATTTCTTTTTCCACGGCACGGCCAGCAGCCAATCCAGATAATTGCGCGACACGGTGGACTCGGCCGACATCGGCGGCATATTTTCCAGCCGCTTCAACTCCGCCATGGCCTTTTCCAGGGCGTCTTTCGTCATGCCCGCCAGCTCGATGCGCTTGCGCAGCTCATCGATCTCGCTCTTCTCGCCGCGGCCCAGCTCTTTCTGGATGGCCTTGATCTTTTCGTTGAGGTAGTATTCTTTCTGCGCCCGCTCCATCTGCCGCTTCACGCGGCCCTGAATGGTGCGATCGACGTTCAACTTTTCGATCTCGATATCGAGCACTTCGGCTACGCGCGTCAGCCGGTCGATCGGGTCGAAGATCTCGAGCAGCTCCTGCTTCTCTTCTATGGTGAGCTGCAGGTTTGCGCCGACCGTGTCGGCCAGCTTGCTCGGGTCATCCACGCGGATGGCTGCGATCATGGTCTCGTAGTTCAGGTTTTGGCTGAGCTTGACGTACTGCTCGAACAGCGTGGTGACGCGCGACACCAGCGCTTCCAGTTGCGTGCCCGTCTCCACTTTGAAGTTGAAGGTGCGCACGACAGCGCGGAAAAAGCCATCGTCATCGCTCACCGAAACCACTCGCGCGCGCTCCACCCCTTCCACCAGCACTTTGATGTTCCCGTCCGGCAGCTTGAGGCTCTGGACGATGTTCACGATCGTGCCGACATTGAAGATTTCGTTGGGCTTGGGCTCGTCGATGGAAGCGTCGTGCTGCGTGGCGAGAAAGATCTTCTTATCGCCCGTCATGGCTTCTTCCAGCGCCCGTACGCTCGATTCCCGGCCCACGACGAACGGCGTCATCATGAACGGGAATATGACGACGTCCCGAATGGGCATCATCGGCAAGCGTTTTGTATCGGATTTCTCTTTTGAGGTAAGCATTTTAGTAAGGGATGTCGGATTTCGGATGTCGGATTTCGGGTGTATTGGTTCCAGCCGCAAGCTCGGATACTCGGAACGAATTTCCCGAAATCCGACATCCGAAATCCGACATCCGTCTTTTATCCAGCCTTTTCGAGCAGCGTCAGACTGATCTTCTGGGCCAGCACCATTTCTTTCGTGACCTGGAACTCACGGACCTTCTTATAGGACGGGATGTAATACATCAGATCCAGCATCAGATCCTCAAGGATCATGCGTAAGCCCCGCGCGCCGACTTTTCGCTCCATCGCCAGCGCGGCGATCGCGTCGAGCGCGTCATCGCTGAACTTCAGGCGCACATTTTCAAACTCGAAAAGCTTCTGGTACTGCTTTATGATCGCATTCTTCGGCTTGGACAGGATCTGAACCAGCGCCTGCTTGTCCAAGTCCTCCAGCACCGCGACCACCGGCATTCTGCCGATGAATTCAGGAATGAATCCGAACTTAATCAGATCGACAGGTTGTACCTGTTCCAATAGGCCGATGTCGCGGCGGCCGCTCATCCCCAGCGCTTTGCCCGGCGTATCCCGCTCTTTGTCCTCTTCGTGGAGGAAGCCCATCGATTTTCTGCCAGCCCGCCGCCCAATCACTTTCTCGAGCCCAACGAAAGCGCCCCCGCAGATGAACAGAATATTGGTCGTGTCCACCGGAGTGAACTCCTGGTGCGGGTGCTTGCGTCCGCCCTGGGGCGGGACGTTCGCCGTGGTTCCCTCGAGGATCTTCAGCAAAGCCTGCTGCACACCCTCGCCCGACACGTCCCTGGTGATCGACGGGTTCTCGTCCTTGCGGCAGATCTTGTCGATCTCGTCTATATAGATGATTCCCTGCTGGCAACGTTGCACGTCGCCGTCGGCGGCCTGCAGCAGCTTGAGGATGATGTTC
>WNFM01193529.1_pt3 | contig 10407 bp, 7 predicted proteins | sample 5400271 | NCBI WGS metagenome assembly WNFM01 (sample SAMN13153352, study PRJNA577476) | soil metagenome | isolation source: 60 cm saprolite on Douglas fir-dominated hillslope | place: USA:California | collected 2013-09-17 | reverse complement strand
CGTTCCCCCGACAGGGTAGCTCTGGGGCGCCAGGAAGGTGCCGTCACCGACCCCCAAGAGCACCGTCACGGTGCCGGCGTTGTAGTCGGCGGTCACCAGGTCCTGTATCCCATCGCGATTGAAATCGCCCACGCCCACGTAATCGGCGCCCCCGCCGGCCGGGAAGTTACGCGCCGCCTGGAAGGTCCCATCCCCGTTGCCGAGCAGCACCGAGACGTCGTTGCTGCCGCGGTTCGAGGTGACGAGGTCCTTCTTACCATCGCCGTTGAAATCGCCCGCCGTGACCCAGAACGGTCCGGTCCCGACGGGGTATACCCGCTGAGGGCTGAAGGAGACGGTCTGCCCGAGCGCGGGAATGACGAGCGTGCACGCGAACAGCGTAAGCGCCACGGGCCGCGACAGCCTGAGTACGCTCCAGGTCATTGGGGCGTCGTTCCCTTCGGCTGGAGAAGCTAGACGCTCCGGGACGGAACGCAATCAGGCCGTTACTGAAACGCGCCTAGGGATTTCACGGAATTCGACATCAGGGATTGAACCGAAAGAGGGGCGGCCCCCCCGATTGCGTGTTTTCACGCATAGGCGTTTCGGGGCACGCCCGACTAGCGGGGAGTCCTCTCCTGCCCTATGTTTGCGAGCGTCAACTCGAAAGGGGGGAGCACCCTTTGGCGAGGATTAGAGGCCCTCTACCACGTGGAGCCGGGCAGACTGCTCGCGACTCTCCGGACGCATCGGCTCCGGCACCCAGGTCATGGTGATGTCGCGCTCGGCGGACGAGCCCCTGACGGCAGGGCCTGAGGTCGAGCGGAGAGGGATCCCCATGATCAGCCTGGCCCGTTCGGCCTGGCCACCGCCGGCGGTCGAGCGCGACGTTCGCCCGCTGCGCAAAGCACCGCTCCAAGCCGAGTGGAGCTTCTACGCGCGATACGCCTGGTGTCTCGACCTCTTCCCGACGGTCCGGGACGTGAGGCGCCGCCTCCGCGACGAGTTGTCGCGCCAGGGGGAGGCGCTCGAAGACTGGCAGCGGGAGGAGGTCGCGGTCAACGCCTTCTTGCTTTCGTGCGCCGTCGCCGACGCCGTGGACGATTACGCGGCCGGAGAGAGCTACGACTTCTCTCCCGCGGCGGTGCTGCCCGGCATGCGCGTGCTGACCGGCGCCTTGGAACGGGTGCTCGACGCGCGACGCCGCTATCGCGCGCGCGGGCAGACGGGCTTGCGCAGGTGGCGCGCCGCCTGGGGCTCTGCGCAGGTCGAGTTCCTCCAGGCCTGGCTGAGGGACGGTCCTGTCGATCGCGCCGCGATGGCTTCCCGCGAGGTCGCGCTGGCCGCCCTGCTCGATCACAGGCTGCCGGAGGCGCTGTCGCGCCGCCGGGTCAACGTGCCGGCCGCTTTCCGCACGCAGGACCTCACCCACCACGACGTGATCGAGATGACCGATCGCTTCGTGGCTGCCTTTCCCGACCGCGAGCGACCCATCCTGGTTCTGGGCCTGCGCACCGCCGGCTCCTACTTCGCCCCGCTCGTCTGCGCTTCCCTGAGGCTTCGCGGTTACCACGGCGTGGAGGCGGCGACGCTGCGTCCGAAGAAGGGCATGGCGCCGTGGGAGGCGAAGGCGCTCGCGCGCTGCGCGGCCCGCCACGGCCTGGCGGTCGTCGTCGACGAGCCGGCCAACACGGGTGCGACGCTCGTCCGAACGAGCGAACTGCTGGGCCAGGCTGGCGTACCGCCGCAGAACACCGTGCTGCTTCTTCCCGTCCATCCGACGCGCCGGGACTGGAACGAGGCCAACGAGTGCCTGCCCCTGCTGCGCAACACCCTGATCACTCTCCAGCCCGAGCAGTGGCACAAACACCGGCGGCTCGATCCCGAGCCCATCGCGCGGCAGGTGCAGGAGTACTTCGAGGCGCGTGGCTACACCGAGGTCGAGGTGTGGCCGAGCCGCGAGGCGGAGCGCTTCAACCAGCGTCTGCAGCGCCTCTCGGAGGAAAAGTTCCACAGCCGGCTCAAGCGGGTGTACGAGGTGCGCCTTCGGGACGGGAACGGGCGCTCCGAGACGCGCTTCGTCCTGGCCAAGAGCGTGGGCTGGGGCTGGCTGGGCTACCACGCGTTCCTGGCCGCCGAGAGGCTCGCCGAGTTCGTGCCGCCCCTGCTCGGGCTTCGCAACGGCATCCTCTACCTCGAGTGGCTGCCGAAGGGCGGCCTCTCGGCCCTGCCCCGCGATCGCGAGGAGCTGGTGCTCCGCGCCGCGTCCTACGTCGCGGCGCGCGTCAGGTTGCTCGGCCTCCCGAGGGACCCGCTGCCCGAGATGCCCAGGCATCACCGCAAGGGCATCGTCCTGCTGGCCGGCGAGCTGAGTCGGGCCTTCGCATCGAAGCACGCCGCTGTGCTGAAGCGGGTCCGCCTTTGCCGGGAGCTGGTGCGCGGGAACTGTCCGGTCCCTACCCTGATCGACGGGAAGATGCGACTGCTGGAGTGGGTCCAAGGGTCGGGGTCCTTCCTCAAGACCGACTTCGAGCACCACGGCATGGGAAGGACCGCGCTCAACCTCACCGACCCGGCCTACGACCTCGCCGAGGCGTCCATGCATCTCGGCCTCTCCGCCGCCGAGGAGCAGGTCCTGGTCCAACGGTACCGCCAAGCCTCCGGCGACCAGGGCGTCGAGGAGCGTCTCTTCCCGTACCAGCTGCTCGCCGGGATCTACGCCCTCAAGGGCGCCATGTCGAACCTTCGGGACCCGCGGCTCCGGCACCGGCACCAGGAGTTCAACCAGAGATACGTCGAAGCCGCGGACTTCCTCACGGCCCACACCGCGCGCTTGTGCGGGCGGCGGTGCGGGCGGCCCGACGCTCCCGCCTGGCGCTCGCCGCTGGTGGTCCTCGATATCGACGGCGTCCTCGACAAGGTCATCTTCGGCTTTCCCTCCACGACCGCGGCGGGCATCGAGGCTCTCAGGGTCCTCCACGCCCACGGAGTGCGCGTCGCCCTCAACTCCTCACGGACGCTCGACGAGATCCGGGAGTACGCCCGGGCCTACGGATGCGCGGGCGGGGTCGCCGAATACGGCAGCGTCGCCTGGGACGCCGTGTCGGACCGCGCCCAGGTCCTGGTCACGGAAGAGTCGGCCGACCAGCTGCAGCGGCTGGCGCGGGCCCTGCGGCGGATACCGGGGGTCTTCCTCAACGACCGCTACCGCCACTCGCTGCGCGCTTACAGCTACGAGGGCGGCCGGACCGTCCCCCTGCCGAAGGCGCTCCTCGACGGGACCCTGGCCGACCTCGGCCTGGACCGCCTGCGGCTGCACCAGACCTGCCTCGACAGTGCCGTGCGGGCGCACGAGGTGGACAAGGGAAAGGGCCTGCTGGCGCTGCTCGCCCTGGCCGGGGTCGAGGACGCCCAAACCATCGCCATCGGCGACTCGGACGCGGACCTGGCCATGTTCCGCGTCGCTTCTCTATCGTTCGCGCCGCAGCACATCTCCGCCAAGTCCACCGCGCGCATGCTGGGATGCCGCATCACCGGCCGCGCGTATCAGCCGGGGCTGCTGAGCGCGGTGCGATCGATCGTCCATCCGCGGAAGGACCGCTGCCCCCGCTGCGAGAATGCCCGGACACTGGCCGCCGAGGGGCCGTTCTGGGAGCTGCTGAAGGAGGCCGACCGCCGTCCCCTGGATTCGCTGCTGCGGGCCCTGGCCGACCCGATGTCTCTTCAGGCTTTCCAGCGATGATCTCCTGGCCCGCCCTCGTCACTCGCGCGCGCCTGCTTCGCCGCCGGCCGCTTCTCCTGAACGTGAGGAGTCTGCTTCAGCGGATCCCCTTCAAGCCCCTGGACATCAACTGCCTCTATTTCGGGGAGTACCTCGGCATTCCGCCCCAGCATCCCGGCTCCCTCCGAGGACGGGCGGAAGTCAGGACGGGAACCCTCGAGGACCTGGAGGGGCTCACGCGATGCCAGGACAAGCGGCGGGCCTTCCTGAACAGATTCAAGGCCAACGACTATTGTGCCGTCGCCGTCCTGGACGGCCGCATCGTCGGATACCAGTGGTTCTGCGACAGGCCCCTCTACGTGGAGGAGCGCTACGGGTGCAGGATCGAGATTCCCCGCGACACTGTCTACGAGTACGACATCTACATCCTCCCCGAGCACCGCCTCGGCGGGCTCTGGTTCAAGTTCCACTGTCTCTACCTGAGGGAGTTGATGGGGCGCCTGCAGCGGCAGAGGGTCGTCGGAATGGTCGACTATGGCTCGCGCCTTTCCATGAGCACCCACTTGCGATTCGGCTTCACGCTCTTCCGCAGGGTCGTCGTGATCCAGATGTTCGGCGCGTCGATCCGCATTGGAAAGGACATCCGTGGCGACAGGGCCTCCCTGCCGCGCTGGATCTGGGGCGGAGAGAGGGCGACGCCGCAGGGCGGGGAACGAACCGAGTCGCCCTCCCCGGGAGCGGCGAGAACGGCACCGGTGATCGGCGCGGCCCACGCGACGAATACACCGTGGCCGGATTAGGACGTAGGGCTGTCATTCATGTGCGGCATCGCTGGGATCCTGAGGCTCGACGGTCAGTCGGTGGAGCCGACCCTTCTCGACCGGATGATCGAGCGGGTCAGGCACCGGGGGCCCGACGACTGCGGTACCCACACGGACAAGCAGGTCGGGCTGGCCCATGCCCGGCTCAGCATCATCGATCTGGCCTCGGGCGGCCAACCGATGCACAACGAGGACAGGTCGGTGTCGATCGTGTTCAACGGCGAGATCTTCAACTACCTCGAGCTCCGGGCGGACCTCCTCCAGAGAGGCCATCGGTTCCGGACGGAATGCGATACCGAGGTCATCCTGCGCCTCTACGAGGAGAGCGGCGAGGAGTGCGTCCGGCACCTCAACGGCCAATGGGCATTTGCCATCTGGGACAGCCGGAGGGAGAGGCTCTTCCTCTCCCGCGACCGGCTGGGGGTTCGGCCGCTGTTCTATACCGTGGCCGGCCAGGCGTTGATCTTCGGCTCGGAGATGAAGTCGCTCTTTGCCCTCCCCCACGTCTCCCGGGAGATCGATCCGATAGCGCTCGACCAGATCTTCACGTTCTGGGTGACCCTTCCGCCGCGGACGACGTTCAAGGGCGTCCGGGAGCTGCCGCCCGGCCATTCCCTGACCGTGGAAAAGGGTCGGATCACCCTGGCGCGGCACTGGAAGCTGGATTTCGACGCGGGCGAAGACGCGGCGCCGGGACCCCGGACCGAGGACGAGTATTCGGAAAGGCTGTTGGAGCTGCTGGTCGACGCGACCCGCATCCGGCTTCGCGCGGACGTGCCGGTGGGAGCGTATCTCAGCGGCGGGCTGGACTCGACGCTCGTCACCGCCCTCATCCGGAAGTTCACCGGGGCTCCCCTGAAGACCTTCTCGATAGGCTTCGACGATCCCGAGTTCGACGAGAGCCGCTATCAGCACGAAGCCGTGCGCTTCCTCGGGACCCACCATCAGCAGGTGCGTTGCCCTCGTGCCGACATCGGGCGCGTGTTCCCGGACGTCGTCTGGCACGCGGAGCGGCCCCTCCTGCGCACGGCTCCGGCGCCGCTCTACATCCTTTCCGGCCTGGTCCGCCAGCATGGCTACAAGGTGGTGCTGACCGGAGAAGGCTCGGATGAGATGCTCGGCGGCTACGACATATTCAAGGAGGCGAAGATCCGGCGCTTCTGCGCGGCCCGTCCGGAGTCCAGGCTCAGGCCGTTGCTGCTGAAGAGGCTGTATCCCTACCTGGGCGCCCTCCAGTCGCAGTCCGGCGCCTACCTGAAGGCTTTCTTCGGCGCGCGACCGGACGAGGCGGGCGACGAGCTCTTCTCCCACCTTCCAAGATGGCAGCTCACCTCGAAGCTCAAGGCGCTCTTTTCCGACTCCCTCCGATCGGAGATCGGCGATTACGATGGCCTTGCGGAGCTGCGAGACGCGCTGCCGGCAGGCTTTTCGGGGTGGGACGGTCTCTGTCAGGCCCAGTACCTGGAGGCCACCACCCTGCTGCCCGGTTACATCCTGTCGTCCCAGGGCGACCGGATGGCGATGGCGCACTCGGTCGAGGCGAGGTTCCCCTTCCTGGATCACCGGGTGGTCGAGTTCGCGGCGGGGATCCCTCCGCGTCTGAAGATGAGGGTCCTCAACGAGAAATACCTGCTGAAGCGCTGTGCGGCGGGCCTGGTGCCTCCATCCGTGAGGGAGAGGCCCAAGCAGCCCTATCGAGCCCCCGAGGGAAAGTGCTTCTTCGGCGGAGCCCGCCTCGAGTACGTGGAGGAGCTGCTCTCTCCAGAGCGCATCGCGCACGACGGCATCTTCAATCCGGTCACCGTCAACAAGCTGGTGGCAAAGTTCCGCGACGGCCGCGCCGTCGGGATCAAGGACAACATGGCGCTGGTCGGGGTTCTCTCGACCCAGCTCGTGGCCGACCAATTCGTCAGAGGCTTCAGAGAGGAGTTCGCGCATGCCGAACGTCGAGCAGGAACTGCGGCGATTTGTCGTTGACAACTTCCCCTTCGGGCAGGTGGGAGATGGCCTGTCGAACGACGATTCCTTCCTCGATCGGGGAATCATCGACTCCACGGGCGTGCTGGAGCTGGTGACGTTCCTGGAGGAGACGTACGCAATCAAGGTGGAGGACGAGGAGCTCATTCCCGACAACCTGGACTCCATCAACCGGCTGGCGAAGTTCCTGGAGCGGAAGCTCCAGCTTTCCCGTTAGGCGGCGACGTGCAGGTGGAAGAGTTTCTCGAGCGCACTGCTCGCCAATTCCCCGACAAGACCGCCCTGGTGTGCGGGGACCGGCGCCTGACCTACGGCCAGGTCGAGGAGCAATGCAATCGTCTGGCCCACGCCCTGATCGGAGAAGGCGTACGGCCCGGGGATCGGGTGGCCATCTATCTGGACAACTCCGTGGAAGCGGTCCTGTCCGTCTTCGCGATCTTGAAGGCCGGGGCCGTGTTCCTCGTGGTCAATCCCACGACCAAGGCCGACAAGCTCGCCTACATCCTGAACAACTGCCGGGCGAGCGCCCTCGTCACCGATTCCCGGAGACTCCCCGGGATCCAGGACGGCGCGGCGCAAACGCCCCATCTCAAGACCGTCTTCGTCGCCGGCGAGGTGGTGAGCGGGCCTCCGGAGAGCGGCCTGCGGTCCATTGCCCTCGATCCCGTGTTCCAGTCTAGCAACCGGTCAGGCCAACCTCCCCGGAAGCGGCGCATCGACATCGACCTGGCGGCGCTCATCTACACCTCCGGATCCACGGGAAGGCCCAAGGGCGTGATGCTGACGCACCTGAACGTCGTGTCCGCGGCGACCTCGATCACGACCTACCTCGAGAGCGTGTCCGCCGACGTCGTGCTGTGCGTCTTGCCCCTGTCCTTCGACTACGGCCTCTACCAGGCCTTGATGGCTTTCAAGGTCGGCGCCACCCTGGTCCTGGAGCGCTCCTTCGCATATCCGCATGCCGTGCTCGAGACCTTGATGCGCGAGAAGGTCACCGGGTTCCCCATCGTACCGACCATGGCGGCCGTCCTGCTGCAGCTCGACCTGGGCAAGTACGACCTGGCCAGCCTGCGTTACATCACCAATACCGCGGCCGCCCTGCCCACGCACCACATTCGCCGGCTCCGCGCGCTCTTCCGGAACGTGCAGCTCTTCTCCATGTACGGGCTCACCGAGTGCAAGCGCGTCTCCTACCTACCGCCGGACCAGATCGACGTCCGGCCCGCTTCCGTCGGCCGCGGCATGCCGAACGAGGAGGTGTACATCGTGAACGAGGAAGGGCAACGCGTCGGCCCGGGCGTCATCGGCCAGCTCGTCGTTCGCGGCTCCAACGTCATGAAGGGGTACTGGGACCTGCCGGAGGAGACCGACCGGGTCCTGAGGCCGGGAGCCTTCCCCGGAGAACGGGTCCTCTACACCGGCGATTTCTTCAAGATGGACGAGGAGGGATACCTGTACTTCGTCGGCCGCAAGGACGACATCATCAAGACTCGCGGAGAGAAGGTCAGCCCCCGGGAGGTGGAGGACGTCCTCTACTCCCTGGACGGCGTCGCGGAAGCGGCCGTGGTCGGAGTCCCCGACCCCCTGCTCGGCCAGGCAATCAAGGCCGTCGTTACCCTGCGCGAAGGCGCCGTGCTCACGGAGCAGGACCTCCGGCGCCATTGCGCCCGGCACCTGGAGGATTTCGCGGTGCCGAGAGCAGTGGAGTTCCGGGAGTCGCTGCCCAAGACCACGAGCGGGAAGATCAGCAAGCGGGAGCTGAACGCGCCGGTGGGGGCGGGCCGGTGAAGGGCCGCTGCGCATTCTCGCCGGAGGTGCTGGAGATCGATGCCGCCCGCGAGGCCGCGCGGATCGAGGCCGGCATCCGCGAGAGCGTCTTCCCGCGGCTCCGACGCAAGGGAGCCGTGCTCGGGCTCTCCGGCGGCATCGACAGCAGCGTGGCGGCCGCCCTTTGCGTGCGGGCCCTCGGAAGGGAGCGGGTCCTTGGACTGTTCATGCCGGAGGCGGACTCGTGCGAGGACAGCCTCCGCCTGGGCCGTCACCTTGCCGGCTTCCTCGGAATCAGGACGGCCCTCGAGGACATCACGCCCATCCTCGCCGGCGCTCGATGCTACGAGCGGCGCGACGACGCCGTCCGCAAGGTGGCCCCGGAATACGGCGACGGATGGAAGTGCAAGATCGTGCTGCCCAACCTCCTGGACGGCTCGGCCTATCCGCTCTTTTCGGTGGTGGTGCGGTCGCCGGAGGGCGAGGAACGGTGCGTGCGGCTGACCGCCGAGGCCTGTCTCGGCATCGTGGCCGCCACCAACTTCAAGCAACGCGCGCGAATGGTGGTGGAGTACTACCATGCCGACCGCCTCCACTATGCGGTCGTGGGGACGCCCAACCGCCTGGAGTACGACCAGGGCTTCTTCGTGAAGAACGGGGACGGGGCGGCCGACCTGAAGCCGCTCGCGCACTTGTACAAGACGCAGGTGTATCAGCTCGCGAAGTATCTGGACATCCCTCGGGAGATCCAGGAACGTGCCCCGACCACGGATACGTATTCGCTGCCCCAATCCCAGGAGGAGTTCTACTTCGCCCTTCCGTACGACAAGATGGACCTCTGTCTGTACGGAATGAACCACGGCATACCGGCGGCCGAAGTCGCCGCCGCGGCCGGTCTGACCGTCGAGCAGGCCGAGCGGGCCTATCGGCTGATCGACTCGAAACGAAGCGCCACCCGCTATCTTCACCTGCCGCCGCTCCTCGTCGAAGAGGTCGGGGAGGGCTCTCCAGAGGTGCTGTGGACTTCTGCCTGACCGAAGAGCAAGAGCAGATTCGCGGCACCGTCCGCGAGTTCGCCGAATCGGAGATCCTTCCCCACGTCATGGAATGGGACGAGGCGGCTCGCTTCCCCGCGGAGATCGTTCCCAAGCTGGCGGACATGGGGCTGCTGGGAGTTATCTTCCCGCAGGAGTACGGCGGGGCCGGGCTCGGCTACCTCGAGTATGCGATCGTCCTCGAGGAGCTGGCCCGCGTTGACGGCTCCATCGGCCTCATCGTCTCTTCGCATACCTCGCTCTGCACGAATCACATCTACCGCTTCGGGGGGGAAGAACAGAGGCGGCGATACGTCGTGCCGCTAGCGCGGGGCGAGAAGCTCGGCTGCTGGGCGCTCACGGAGCCCGAGGCCGGCTCCGACGCGGGGGGAACGCGCACCAAGGCGGAGCGCCGTGACGGCGGCTGGGTGCTGAACGGGGCGAAGACATTCACCACCAGCGGGGGCCATGCCGACGTGTGCGTGGCCATGGCGGTGACCGACGCCTCGAAGGGTCCGCAGGGGATCTCGGCCCTGATCGTCGAAAAAGGCACGGCGGGCTTCTGGCCGGGCAAGAGCGAGAACAAGCTGGGCATGCGCGCCAGCGACACCTCGGAGGTCGTCTTCGCCGACTGTCGGGTGCCCGCCGACAACCTCATCGCCCCCGAAGGCAACGGCTTGATCCAGAGTCTCCAGATCCTGGATGGGGGCCGGATCTCCATGGGCGCCCTGGCCGTCGGCATGGCCCAGGGGGCCTACGAGACCGCCGTCCGCTACGCCACGCGGCGCAAGCAGTTCGGGAAGGCGATCAGCGAGTTCCAGGCCACCCAGATCAAGCTGGCCGACATGGCCACCCAGATCGAGGCGGCGCGGCTCCTGGTCTTTCGGGCCGCCTGGCTCGCGGACCGCAAGCGGCGCTTCACAAAAGAAGCGAGCATGGCCAAGCTCTTCGCGAGCGAGGTAGCGGTGCGGGTGGCGGGCGAGGCGGTGCAGATCCTCGGTGGATACGGCTTCATCAAGGACTCCCCCGCCGAGAAATACTATCGCGACGTCAAGCTGTGCACGATCGGCGAAGGCACGAGCGAGATCCAACGGCTCGTCATCGCCCG
>WNFM01190957.1_pt1 | contig 10409 bp, 9 predicted proteins | sample 5400271 | NCBI WGS metagenome assembly WNFM01 (sample SAMN13153352, study PRJNA577476) | soil metagenome | isolation source: 60 cm saprolite on Douglas fir-dominated hillslope | place: USA:California | collected 2013-09-17 | reverse complement strand
CGAATACGACGCAAGCAACGAACTCAAGCAACTGACGCCGGCCAACTGCGTGTTTGGCCGCGGCAGGATCGACGGCCGCACCGTGGTGGTGGTCGGCGACGATTTCACCGTGCGCGGCGGCTCGGCCGATGCCTCGATCTCGACCAAGCCGCTGATGGCCGAGGAGATGGCGCACGATTTCCGGCTGCCGATTATCCGATTGATCGAAGGCTCGGGTGGAGGCGGCTCCGTCAAAACCATCGAAACCCAAGGGCGCGGCCAATCTGCCCGGCGGCATCGGCGGCACCCGCTGGTACTGGTACACGACGGCGAACATGGCCCGCGTGCCCGTGGTCGGATTGGGGCTGGGTTCGGTCGCGGGTCTTGGGGCTGCGAGGCTTGCGGCAAGCCATTTTTCGGTCATGACCAAGAATTCGGCGATGTTCGTCGCCGGTCCGCCGGTCGTAAAACGCCTCGGCCAGGATCTCACCAAGCAGGAACTTGGCGGCGCCGATATCCAGACCCGCGCCGGCGGCGTCGATGATGCCGTCGATACCGAGGAGGAAGCCTTCGCCTGCGCCAGGCGTTTCCTGTCTTATCTGCCCTCGTCGGTCTATGAGCTGCCGCCGACGCTGCCCTGCGACGACGATCCGGAACGATCAGAGCAATCCCTGATGAAGGCGGTGCCGCGCAACCGCCGCCAAGTCTACAAGATGCGCCCCATCATCGATGCCGTCGTCGACAAGGGCTCGTTCTTCGAAGTGAATGCCAATTTCGGCCGTCCGGTGATCACTGGGCTTGCGCGCCTCGAAGGCCGCGCGGTGATGTTGCTGGCGAGCGATCCCTTTCATTACGGCGGCTCGTGGACGGCGGATGCCTGCGACAAGGTGATCCGCTGGGTCGACTTCGCAGAAACCTTCCATCTGCCGGTGGTCTATCTGATGGATTGCCCGGGCTTCATGATCGGGCTCGAGGCCGAGAAGTCTGCGACCATCCGTCACGGCGTGCGCGCGATGGCCGCCGTCAACCAGAGCACCGTTCCCTGGTGCACCATCATCGTGCGTAATGCCTTCGGTGTTGCCGGTGTCGTGCATCAGCCGGCGGACCGTTACTCGATGCGGTATGCGTGGCCGTCGGCCTATTGGGGCTCGCTGCCGCTGGAAGGCGGCATTGAGGCCGCCTATCGCGCCGACATCGAAGCGGCGGATGATCCGGCAGCGAAGCTGAAGGAGATCGAGGATCGCCTCAACAAGCTGCGCTCGCCGTTCCGCTCGGCCGAAAAATTCTGGGTCGAGGAAGTGATCGATCCCCGCAAGACGCGCTCGCTGCTGTGCGAATTCGCGCGGCTCGCCGAACCCGTCCGCACGGCAGGGCCGGTGACCAACATGGCGATAAGGCCGTAAGAGTGTGCCGTCATTCCGGGATGGTCCGAAGGACCAGACCGCAGATGCGCAATTGCGCATCGGGGAATCTCGAGATTCCGGGTTCGCACTTCGTGCGCCCCGGAATGACAGCTAACTAAGGCTGCTCGTTCTCGCGATGCACGTCGTGAATGATGATGCCCATGCCTTCGTCCGGCATCCGGATCCAGTCACGGCGCTTCAGCGTCCGCTTGGTGTCCTCGTGGCCGCTCATCCAGTGCTCGCGCATTGAGGTGCCCGAGAACTCGTGATCCTTGGCGTCGCCTTCATAGGCCGTCTGCTGGTAGATCAGTTGCAGGATCGCGATCTCGGGCAGGTTACCGATTCCGGCCTTGATCTGGCGTTCCTCCTCCGACAATTGATCTTCGGGGATTTTCGACAGCGCCTTGTAGAGCCGGGCTTTCAGATTATGGGTCTTGCGGTAGACGTCGGTATTATGGCGCGTGCGCGACGAATACATGATGTCCTTGTGCCGGGCCGCCACGTCCTGGATGTCGCGCGGCAGTGCGCCGCGCGCGCTGAACAGATCGACCTGAAACACCAGCGAATTGAGGCTGTCTTCCTGGTCGAGCAGATGCTGCAGCGGCGTGTTCGAAACGATGCCGCCGTCCCAGAAATGATCGGTGCCCACTTTTACCATCGGCAGCGCCGGCGGCAGCGCGCCGCTCGCCATGATGTGTTCGGGAATGATCACATCATGCGCGTTGTCGAAATAGATGAAATTGCCGGAGAGAACGTTGACGGCGCCGACCGCAAAGCGCATGCGCTTCGCGTTGATCATGTCGAAGTCGACCAGTTCGAGCAGCGTCTGGCGCAACGGTTCGGTGTCGTAATAACTGGTGGCGGTCCGGGCGCCTGCGGGGCTCAACCACGGATTGGTCTGGTGCGGCGTGAAGAAGCCGGGCTGGCCGAGTGTCGTCGTCATGAACGAACTGGCGATATTGCGCGCCTTACGGTAGATGTCACCGTCCGGCGTGTAGTGCCAGATCTTGCGGCTGGTGATCCGGTCCCAGAAAGTATGAAGCCGTTCGAGCCGGCGGTCCGGCGGATTGCCGGCGATGATCGCCGAATTGATCGCGCCGATCGAGACGCCGCAAACCCAGTCCGGTTCGATGCCGGATTCGTGCAACGCCTGGTAAACGCCGGCCTGGTAGGCGCCGAGCGCGCCGCCGCCCTGCAGCACCAGTGCCACGCGGTCGCAGCGTTCGGGTCGCCAGCCACGTCCATGGGTAATCGTTTGCTCTAAATTTGGGCTCCGCGCGTCCATAATTGTCACTCCTTGCGCGGCGACCATTCAGTGCAGGCGTGACGCCGTGATGACAAATCACGGTCATGCGGCTGAACGAACTCCCTTCACATCACTGTCAATGACGGCCGTTAGCAATTTGCCGGGGAATTCAAATTTGGGGAGTTGCGATGCGCAGGGAAGACCTATTCAAGCTTCCGTCGATGCCGGCCGCCGGGCCGAGCTATCCGGCAGGTCCGTATCGCTTTATCGACCGCGAATTCCTCGTCATCACCTACGAGACCGATCCCGAACTGATCCGCGCCGCGCTGCCCGAGCCGCTGGAGCCGATCGAAAATCCGATCGTGCATTACGAATGGATCAGGATGCCGGATAGCTCGGGTTTCGGCAGCTACACCGAATCCGGCCTGGTCATTCCGGCGCGCCTGCACGGCGAAGACGTCAATTTCGTCTGCCAGATGTATCTCGACGACGATCCGCCAATCGCGGCCGGCCGCGAGATCTGGGGCTTTCCGAAGAAATATGCCCATCCCAAGCTTGAGATCGTCAAGGACACGCTGACCGGGACGCTGGAATATGCCGGCCAGCTCGTGGCCATGGGCACCATGGGCTACAAGCACGAGAGCATGGCGAGCCATTGGGACGTGACCCGGGCGACGCTGTCGAAGACGCAGATCAATCTGAAGATGATCCCGGGTGTCGATGGTCACCTGGAAATCTGCCAGCTGGTGGCGATCAACCTGATCGATATCGTGGTCAAGGGATCGTGGATCGGGCCGGGACGTCTACATCTGGTGCCGCACGTCAACGCGCCGGTCGCGGACTTTCCGGTGCGCAAGGTGATCGGCGCCCATCACTTCCTGGCCGACCTGACGCTGCCGTTCGGCCGTGTCGTGCACGACTACAACAAGGAAGCCGAGCAGCTGGCCTCAGCGCCGCTCGCGGCCGAATAGACCGGTGGGAGGGCAGCGCCTTCCGCCGACATCAAACTGTAACGAACACGTAATTGAGTAATCCGGGGGCTCGGGCGGCGAACAGATTTCGCGCGCCGGCCCGAGGGGGTTGATGATGTCCAGCGTTGATGAACGGACGCGCCATGCTGGCTGAACCGGCAAAGCTCGCCAGCACGCCGGTGTCCGGCCTCGCTGCCGCCATTCCGGGGCTGGTATGGGCGTTTCGCCTGCACAGCGATGGCCGCGCCGAAGCGCTGCCGATCGACGCGCCGATCGAAAATATCCATGACGGCCGGCTGTGGCTTCATTTCAACCTGACCGATGCCCGCGCGCGATCATGGCTCGCGGCTATCGACATTCCCCCGCTGGCGCGGGAGCTGCTGCTGTCGAAGGACAATTACCAGCAGCTCCACACCGGGGATCACTGCGTCTACGGCGTATTTTCCGACCTGGTTCGCGCGATCGACACCCCGACCGAGGAAACCGGATTTCTGCGCTTTGCGATGACGGAGCGCTTGCTGGTCAGCGGCCGCCATCAGGCGCTGTGCGCGGTCGATGCGACCCGGCGGGTGCTCGAAGGCGGCCACCGGGTCGAAACCGTCGCGGCGCTTCTGGAAAAGATCATCGACGAAGTCGCCGACACCATGGACCGCATGGCCGACAAGATCGGCACCGATATCGATGATATCGAGGAGCAGGTGCTGGCCGGGGAAATCAAGCCTGACATGCGCGGCCAGCTCGGCCGGCAGCGGCGAACCTGCGTCCGCCTGCACCGGCAACTGGCCGGCCTGCGCGTGCTGTTTCATCGGCTCGAACAGAAGAACACCGACGATATCAATCCGGCGCTGCGGCTGCAGGCCGGCCGGCTGGCGCAACGGCTCGACGGCCTCGACCACGATATCGTCGAACTGCGCGAACGCAGCCGCCTGCTCGAAGAAGAGCTCCGCTTCAAGATGGAAGAAGAGAGCAACCGTCATCTGCATGCGCTGTCGGTCGTCACGACACTGCTGCTGCCGCCGACGCTGGTGACGGGCATTTTCGGCATGAACACCAAGGGCCTGCCGCTGACCGACGTCGAAACCGGATTTCTCTGGGCGGCGGCGCTGATGATCGGCTCTTCCGGCTTGGCCTATTTCATCATGCGACGTCTGGGCATCGTCAGATAGAGCTGGCGAGCCGCGGCATCCCCCATGTGCAGTGTACTGTCCCGTTTAGCCATCCTGATCGCGGCGGCGGCGTATCTGGCGTTGGCGCCGGGCGCGCACGCGGAGCAGGGCGCGGTCGCGACCAAGGATCCGCGCGAGGCGCTGGCCGACGCCGGCTATCAGTTCAGCATGACCTATATCGGGGAGGGGCTTGCCAATGTTTCCGGCGGTGTGCGCACCGGCGCGATCTATACCGGTCGTCTCGATCTCGGCACCACGATCGACCTGGAAAAGGTGGCGGGATGGACCGGCGCCACGTTGCACGCCAACATGTTCCAGATTCACGGCGATGGATTGTCGCGCAGCTATATCGGCAACCTGATGCTGGTCTCGGGCATCGAGTCGCTGCCTGCCACCCGGCTCTACGAACTCTGGATCGAACAGAAGCTGTTGGGCGGGAAGGTTTCCGTTCGGGTCGGCCAGCAGGCGTCGGACGTTGAATTCTTCGACAGCACCTACGACGACATGTTCGTCAATTCGGCTCTAGGGTGGCCCGGCATCACCGGGATCGTGCTGCCGACGGGCGGCCCGTCGCCGCCGCTCGCGGTGCCCGGAATTCGCGTCAAGGCGGAACTCTCCGACCAGATCACGGCCTATTTTGCGTTGTTTGACGGTAGCGCGTCGCCGCCGAATGCGACGGTGGATCCGCAGATCTCCAATCCGCACGGGATTCTGTTTCGCGTCAACGATCCGCCGTGGTGGATCGGCCAGGTCAAATACAGGTTCGATATCGGCGAGAGCAAGCTGCCGGCGACCATTACCGGCGGCGGCTGGTATCACATGATGTCGTTTGCCGATCAGCGTTTTGGTGCCGACGGCCTATCGCTCGCCGACCCCGGCAGTTCGGGCGATCCGTTGCTGAAGCGGCGCAACTACGGTGCGTTCATGGTCTACGAGCAGATGCTCGCGCGCGCCGCCCCCGGCTCGGACAAGGGAATTGCGTTTTTCTTCCGCGCCTCGGCCAATCCGTCCGACCGCAATCTGGTCAGCTTCTATCTCGACGGCGGGTTCCTGTTTACCGGCTTCAGCGACGCGCATCCGAACGACAAGTTCGGAATTGCTGCAACCTACGCCAAGATTTCGGATCGCGCGCAGGCGCTCGATCGCGATACCCAGTTCTTTACCGGCACGCCGTATCCGATCCGCGACTACGAGGCGATCCTCGAAGTCACCTATCAGCACGAAGTCAGGCCGGGTTTCCTGCTACAGCCGGTATTTCAATATATCGCCCATCCCGGCGGCGGGCAGGTCGACCCCAATGATCTCTCGCAGACGCATCGGATCAAGGACGGCGTCATGGTCGGCGTCCGCACCACCATTACCTACTAAGCGGGCGCTACGGCCGGTTTCGGTACAGGCCGCGAGACGGTGATCACCAGCAGCGAGGCGACGACGCAGAGTGCGCCGGCAACAAAGAACGCCGGCACGTAGCTCGCAAGCAGTGTTCGCGACAGCCCGGCGCCGAAGGCCGCAGTGCCCGCACCCAACTGATGGCCCGCAAAAATCCAGCCGAACACCATGTTGGCGCGTTCGGGCCCAAACCGTTGCGCGGTGAGCCGCACCGTCGGCGGCACCGTGGCGATCCAGTCCAGCCCGTAGAACATCGCGAACACCGACAGCCCGTAGAACGAGAAATCAGTGAAGGGGAGGAATAGCAGCGAGAGGCCGCGCAGGCCGTAATACCAGAACAGCAAATGGCGGTTGTCGTAGCGGTCTGACAGCCAGCCCGAGACGATGGTGCCGAAGAAATCGAAGATGCCCATCGCCGCGAGAAGGCTCGCCGCCTGCACCTGCGGAATCCCGTAATCGAGGCACATCGGAATCAGATGCACCTGGATCAGGCCGTTGGTGCTGGCGCCGCAGATGAAGAACGTTGCAAACAGCACCCAGAACACGCTCGACTTCGAGGCATCGCGCAGCGTGCCGAGAGCGGCTGCGATGATCGGCGCGTTATTGGGCGGCGGCGCCGGGAGTGGTTCGGTGCCTTCGTCGCCGAACGGCCGCAAGCCGAGATCGCTCGGCCGGTCGCGCATGATCATCAGCACGGCGAATGCCGCCACGCATAACATGACGCAGACCAGTCCCAGCGCAATCCGCCAGCCGTAATGATCGGTCAGTGTCGCCAGCAGCGGCAGGAACGCCAGTTGCCCGGTCGCGACGCTGGCGGTGAGAATGCCGACGACAAGGCCGCGCCGCCCTACGAACCAGCGTGCGGCGATGGTGGCCCCCAGCACCAAAGCGGTCATGCCGGTACCGATGCCGATCACCACACCCCATAGCAGCATCAGATGCCAGACCTGAGTCATGGCCAGCGATGCGAGGAGGCCGGAGACCACGACCAGCAAGGCGGTCAGCGTGACGTTGCGCAGGCCGTAGCGGTTCATCAGTGCTGCGGCGAACGGGGCCATCAGCCCGAACAGGATGAAACGGATCGACAGCGCGGAGGAAATCTCCGCGGTGGTCCAGCCGAATTCCTTCTGCAGCGGCACGATGAACACGCCGGGCGCGCCGACGGTGCCCGCGGTGATCAGGGCGGTGAGGAAGGTCACGGCGACCATCGCCCAGCCGTAATGGATGTTGCGGCGGGCGAGGGCGGCTGACAGCCAGTTCGAGATCATTGAGCCTCAGTGGGGTTCGCAGGAAGTTTTATCCGGAAGTTGTCCTGGCCGTTTTCTTGGCAGCTTTCCGGGAGCGCATCTTCGAGATTTGCTTGGGATTCTCTTGGTAATTCTTGCTGATTTGCCTGACCTGCGCATCATGACGCAAGTTCAGTCTGACTGGAAATGCCGTAGTTCCCTCATTTTCGGACATAGGCCGCGAGCGCTAGTGAGTGATCCGCTCCACAGCGATTGCCGTGGCCTCCCCGCCGCCGATGCAGAGCGCGGCGACGCCGCGTTTCAGGTTCTGTGCCTCCAGCGCGTGCAGCAGCGTCACGATCAGGCGCGCGCCGGTGGCGCCGATGGGATGGCCGAGCGCACAGGCGCCGCCGTTGACGTTGAGCTTTTCCCTGGGAATACCGAGGTCGCGCTGCGCTGCCATCGCCACCACCGCAAAGGCTTCGTTGATCTCGAACAGATCGACGTCGCCGACGGACCAGCCGACCTTGTCCAGCAGCTTGCGAATCGCCGGGATCGGCGCGGTCGTGAACCACTGCGGTTCCTGGCTGTGGGTGGCGTGGCCCTTGATTTCGGCCAGTGCCGGCAGGCCTTCGCGATCGACCAGCGAGCGTTTCGCGAGGATCAGCGCCGCTGCGCCGTCGGCGTTGGCGGAGGAGGCGGCCGGCGTGATGGTGCCGTTGGCGCGGAACGCCGCCTTCAATCCGGGGATCTTGGCGGGATCGACCTTCAGCGGGTGCTCGTCATTGGCGACGATGCGCGGGCCGGCCTTTTCGGTGATCGTGATCGGCACGATCTCGGCCCGGAACGCGCCGCCCTCGACCGCCTTGCGCGCGCGTGTAAGCGTCTCGATCGCGTAAGCGTCCTGGTCCGCGCGGGTGAATTGATAGGCCTCCGCGGTGGCCTCGCCGAAATCGCCCATCGAGCGGCCGGTCTCATAGGCGTCTTCCAGCCCGTCCATCATCATGTGGTCGATGATGCGGTCGTGTCCGGCGCGATAGCCGGAGCGGGCCTTCGCCAAGAGATAGGGCGCGTTCGACATGCTCTCCATGCCGCCTGACAACACGATATTGGCGGAGCCCGCATTGATGATGTCGTGGGCCAGCATGGTCGCCTTCATGCCGGAGCCGCAGACCTTGTTGATGGTGGTGGCGCCGGTGGCGTCAGGCAATTTGGCGCCGCGCGCTGCCTGACGGGCCGGCGCCTGGCCCTGTCCGGCCGGCAGCACGTTGCCCATGAACACTTCGTCGATCCGCTCCGGCGCCAGTTTTGCGCGCTCCAGCGCGGCGCCGATGACGTGGGAACCGAGCTTGTGGGCGCTGAGCGGCGCGAGGTCGCCCATGAAACGGCCGAGGGGCGTGCGGGCGGCGGAAAGGATGACGACGGGGTCGGAGGTGGTGGTCATGGCTGATCTCCCTTGGAGAGGCGGACATTAGATTATAATCATCATATGATGCGCTGCAAAAATTGCAACGGGACGATCCCGATAAATTGTCGTGAGGGATCCAGCCGACGTAACGAGGGGCACTGTCATCATCCGCCTTGTGCGCAATTGCGCACTGGAGCGGATGATCCAGTAATCGCCGGCGGTTACTGGATGCCCCGCTGGAGCCTGTCATCGGGCTCGCCGAAGGCGGGACCCGGTGGCAGGGCATGACGAACTGCCGTCAGCGCTTCCGGTCCAAAAATCCCTGCATCAGCCGCTGCGGCTCGCCGGTCAGGTAGGATTGCCCGAACACGCCGACACTCAGGTTGACGGATTCGGTCAGCGGCAGCTCTTCCCACTGTCGCAGCAGCGCCTTCTGCGACCGCAGCGCCTGCGGGCCGCATTCGAGCAGTGCCTTGACCGTGTGCTCGACCGCGGCATCGAGGCCACCTTGCGGCGCGACCTTGTCGATGAGGCCCCAGGCCAGCGCGGTCGGCGCGTCAATATTTTCAGCCGTCATTACCAGCCAGCGGGCGCGGCCCCAGCCGATCAGGCGCGGCAGCAAAGCGGCGTGGATCACCGAGGGGATGCCGACGCGTACTTCCGGCATCCCGAACATGGCGTCATGCGCCGCGATCCGGAAATCGCAGGCGGCGGCGACTTCCAGCCCACCGCCGAGGCACCAGCCGGGCAGGCGCGCGATGACAGGCGCCGGAAACTGCCGCACAGCCTCGCAGAGGTCGCGCAGCCGCGTGATGAAGGCTTCGGCCGACTTCTGGTCGAGTTTTGCCATTTCCTTGATGTCGGCGCCGCCGATCATGCTCTTTTCGCTCTGGCCGGCCAGGATCACCGCGCGGATGTCCGGGTCCGTGGCGAGCTTCTCGAACCCTTCGCGCACGCCTGACGTGACGGCGGAGGAGAGAATGTTGAGCGAGCCGGCGTTGCAGATCGTCAGGCGCACGACGCCGCGCGCGTCGCGGTCGACGCCGCAATGGGGATTGAGCATTTCCATCTGATTTTCTCGGGGCTTGTTGGGACGGTTGGCGCCACTTCCCGGACATTGCGCAGGGTTGTCAAGGGTGGGTGGGGTACCGCTGTTGCGAGGCGGCGGTCGCGTGTGTAATATTATAATCATCATTCAAAAGGAGCCATCATGACCGCGACCGTTTCAGCCGACCTGTTCTCGCCCGACGAACGCCGGGAGCGGGTAGTGGACTGGCAGGCGCCGGGACCGGCAGCGAAGGCCGCAGCCGGGATGTCGGGCATGGAGGCGATGTGCGCGATCCGCGACGGCCTGCTGCCGCCGCCGCCGATGGCCCGGCTGATTGATTTCCACATGCGCGTCGCCGAACCGGGCCGGATCGTGATGGAACTCGAGCCGCATGAGAGCCTCGAAAATACCATCGGGCTGCTGCACGGCGCGACCGCGGCGGCGCTGCTCGATACCGCCATGGGTTGTTCGATCTCGACCATGCTGCCGGCAGGGCAGGGCGCGGTGACGCTCGACCTCAAGCTGACCTATCTTCGACCCCTATCAGTACGATCCGGAACCATCTCGGCCGAG
>WNFM01053973.1_pt2 | contig 10409 bp, 7 predicted proteins | sample 5400271 | NCBI WGS metagenome assembly WNFM01 (sample SAMN13153352, study PRJNA577476) | soil metagenome | isolation source: 60 cm saprolite on Douglas fir-dominated hillslope | place: USA:California | collected 2013-09-17 | reverse complement strand
TCTGAAAAATCGGCCAAGCAATTTTGGTGCGCCATTGGGTCGCATCACTGGTGGTACGCGCATCGACGAGATAGTACTCCCGAACAGGACCAACCACGGACAACGCATGCTTGGAAACGTAGACGCCAAGTGCGCCATACGTGACATCCACGTTGGCGAGTGAACCGTCGTGCACCGTGACGGCTACCTCAGCGGCTGGCACGACCAGCGGCGACACCCGACCAACGGTCTGCATCTTGCCAGAGATGGGAACAAATATGGTTACTTCACCACGTTCATGGTGAAACAGGTCGCTCGAAAAGAGACCACCGCTCGGACCAGACGGCTGCAATCCTTGCACAGCAATGGTTGCATACAATTCGCCAAGAGCCCCGTGATACCATACCAACAGATAGCTCAGATCAACGACTTCCTGGATGCCTACGGCCTGAGTGGCTGGAATCGTTCGGTGTTCGACTGAGATCGGAGCGTGAGCGGGTTCCAGGAGGTTGCGCAGCGACAGCACTGCCTGACGCGTCTGCTCAAGTTCCCCCTCTAACCGACCCAGATGGGCAGCAATCAGCGCATTGCGTGTGTCGAGATCCGGTGCTGCCAGCACAGCTTTCACCTCATCAATGGGCATACCCAGATCCCGGAACCGCTGAATAATTTGTGCGGTCGGGAGTTGTTCCACGCGATAATAGCGATATCCCGTGTGTGGGTCAACTTCAGCCGGTTCAAGGAGTCCAACCTGATGGTAGTAGCGCAGGGTTTTGATGCTCAGATGTGTCATCAAGGAAAAGTCACCAATGGTCAGTTCATCGCTCATAGATAGAGATACCCCCCATGTGTTCGCGTGTCGTTCATAGATAGGAGTATACACTCTCCACCTACAGGAGAGTCAATCCAAGAATCGCCTCTTGACTCTCCTCTCACAGTATACGCGATACTCTCTTCATAGCGTTCCACATGGATGAGCGCAAGAGAAAAAGAGAAGATGACCAAAAGGAGAACCTCATGACGAACAACTTGAACCCCATTATTGCCCAACACATCGCGGCGGTGAACGCTTTTGACACGAACGCGATCGTCTCGACCTTTGCCGATGACGCCTTCGTCAACAATCAGCAACGCGAATTCTGGGGGATTGACGCGATCAGGCGATGGGTTGAGAAAGAGCGGGTCGGCGATCAGGTGACGATGGAGGTGCGTGAAGTGGTCGAGCACTATGGGCAGATCATCGTCCGATGTGCCTACGACGGCAACTACGACAAAACCAATCTTCCCCCTGGCGACCTCATCTTGTCGAACTACTTTACCGTTCGCAACGGCAAGATTGTGAGTCTGATTGTCATCTACAACAGGCCGGCTGAATACTAGAAGCAAGAAAGACAGAGACGAGGAACCCGTGCCGTGAGCACTCATCGCGCCAGAAGATTCGAGACGTTTGGCTCTCATATGACTGAAGCATCGGCGCAAAAGCGGCAGAAACGCTTTTTTCTGCCGCTCCTCCTCTGTCTTTCCTCTCATCGCGACGAGCATGAGGAGAGGCTTCATATTTCTGACGCTTCTTCATCATACTAATCCTTAAGAAGACAAACAGCAGCGAAGTCTCATACCTGTCACCTGCTGATGTCCTCCTATTGACTTATCAAACATCAATTGAAAGGAAATCAATAATGAGCAATGATTTCGAGCCAAAGTCCAGTATGACAAGGCGCCGCATGCTGCATCACCTCGGTGTGACGAGTGTTTCAGCCGTCACGTTGGCTGGTGTGGCATATGAAGCATCGTCGGTGCTCACCCCAACGCCCGCGTACGCTTCCGAAGCGACACCATTAGAGGGCATCGATGTTTCGCACGCCACACCTGATCTCGTGCGTCTCCTCACAGGATTCTTTGCGGCCAAGAATGCGCATGATCCAGTCAAGACCATGTCCTACTTCTCTCAGCAGAAGCTCACCTATATCGACGGTACACTCGGTTGGGCGTTCTACACATGGCAAGACTTGAATGCGCTTTTCACGAAACTCATGCCAACATGGCCACCAGCAGCACGGTCTTACCCGGTCAGGATTCTGGGCGACACAACGAGCGCATTGGTTTTCTTCACTGATACGCCTGAACTGTTCGGCCATGAGATTCGGACGATTTCGCCGATAAACTTTGAGGATGGGAAGGTCGTTCGTTGGGTGGACTACTGGGATGGTCGTCACTTCGGGGCCGCGGATGTGGCAACACTGCGCACTCCCGCAGACCAATTCCCACAGGACTTCAAAGAGTCTACAGTTGGTGAAACCGCTTCACCGATCATGCGCCAGGTTGCCGCCGAACTCGCTCAGGCCTTTGCGACAAACAACGCTGCTGCCGCCGGGCAACTGTTTGCACCCGATGCTGTCTTCGAGGACATGACATTGCATACCCAGGTCATCGGTCAGTTGGCCATCACTGGGTATTTGCAACGTGCCTTGCCACAGCTCCCTTATGGGTATCAATCAGCGATACGCCATGTCGTAGGGAGTGCCCTGGGCGGCGGTTATGAATGGACATCATCCATTGGATCAGTTCCTCGTGGCGCGCTCGGATTGGAACTCAACCAGCAGAGTCAGGTCACAAGACTGACCGCAGTCTGGGATGGATCACTGCTCGACGACGCTGAGTTCAACGCACAACTCACACTGACAATTGAACACTAGTCTCTCTGTCACCACCCACGCTCTGAGGTTGTGTTGCAAGAATGAAGGTGCGATGGTAAACTCTTCTTTCTTTGGAGCATAGCAGACGAGCATCATGTGAACTATTGTTGTTCATGCGATTGGCATGAACAAAGGGAGGAATGATGAACGATTATAAGGCTTGGAATCGCCAAATTATAGAGGAATTTCATGCGAACGAAGGCAAGGTTGGTGGACCGTATGCAGGAGCGCCTCTGCTCCTGCTTACCACAATGGGCGCGAAGAGCGGCAAGCAGCGTATCAACCCTCTGGCATACACAACTGATGGTGAGCGCCTGGTCATCATCGCGTCCAAAGCCGGCGCGCCAACCAATCCTGATTGGTATCACAATATCGTCGCCCATCCCGATGTCACCGTTGAGGTCGGAACCGAAACCTTTGAGGCCAGAGCTACCGTTGTAGAAGGCGCGGAACGGGATGAGCTCTACGCCAACCGGGTAGCAATTATGCCCAATTTCGCCGAGTATCAGGCGAAGACCACACGCAAAATCCCGGTTGTCGTGCTGACACGCAAGGAGTAAATACAACTCGATTTGCCAGTTCATTTGCTCGTATCTCGCCTCTTTTCGCTGAAAAGAGGCGAGCATGAGGCGAACCATTTTGCCGTGAATTTAGGGGTCAACATATCCAATCCTGCTTTCTGTACGCTAAGGCTTAGAAGCTTCATGGTAGGCTGCTGGCATGCTGGGGCCATAGTAACGGGCGAGGGGCGCTGGCGGCCGCATGCCCGCGACGGCTATCGGCCCGTCGCGGTGGATGTGACCGGGTTCTGGCGGCCGCGCCTGTGTGACTGCCCGACCACCCACTACCAACCGGCGACGGGGAAAGCCCTGCCTGCGATCCCCGTGGGCCTCATCGCGCGAGTCGGCAGCGATGGAGCGTTTACCACTTGCTGGGCCTGCCAGCCTGATTACGGCGAAGACGGCCTCGTGATTGGAAACGATCCACACAGGACAAAGGAGCATATCTCATGTCAACAGAAGAAAACAAGCTAGTAGGTCGTCGTTTCTTTGAGGAGGTCCTGAATAACGGGAACCTGGCTGTCGGCGATGAACTTGGTGCGGAAGTCGAGGATGAGGCTCTTGAAAGGAAGATCTTCGGGCTGGCACTCGCTCTCGCCACTGAACCGTCAAAACTGGGGCAATTGCGTCAGATGCTGGTGCATCTCCAGGAACAAAGAGGTCTCGCTCTCGACTTCTCTACCTGGGCCATTGGGCAAATTGACGAACGAGTGATGTCGATGGCGCTTGAGTATGCCCATGACGCAGAGCTCGTTTTGCAAATTCTCTCGTTCAAAGGCGGTACCTTTGACAGTCTCATACATGCGATTGAAGACATGTACCAGCAAGAGAAGATTTCTCAACGGGTCTATGTCAAAGCGAAGCTATTGCTTCGGGCAAATGAACCGCCGAAGCCTGAGAAGCCATCTCATGAGGCACAGCAACAACAGCCAGATGGAAGTCATAGCACTGCGTCTCCCGGATTAGAGCAGACGCTCATCGAGATGCTGGCCACCCTATCCATCCCGATCATCATGAAGGTGGAAACTGACGATAACGGTCAACCTTTCTATGTCTGGCATATCGGTGAATCCACGTCACGGCAGCCCTTTGGCCTGTACGTTGGCACCAACAAGCAGTTGATAGACGCGCTCTCGCTTGCTCTGGAGAGACTGATCAAGCATGTGGGGCAACAGCCATAAAGAGTCAGAGTAGAAGACGATCAAGAGGAGGTAGACGTATGTATGACACAGCTACCAACCCCATGGCCCTTCGGGACTTCAGGGCCCGTCTGCACGGTGAATTGATCCTCCCGGACGACGATGGCTACGACAGCGCCCGCCGTGTGTGGAACGGGATGATTGACAAATATCCGGCCCTGCTTTGCCGCTGTGCTCACCGTGCCGACGTCATGCGTGCGGTCGATTTCGCCCACAGCCAGCATCTTCCCGTCGCCGTCCGGGGTGGTGGCCACAGCGTCATTGGCAAGTCCGTCTGTGATGGGAGCATCGTCATCGACCTTTCTCAGATGAAGGGGGCCGAAGCCGGACTCACGCTGGGCGAATTCGTCCGTCAGTCACAGCCATTTGGGCTGGTGACCACGACCGGGACCGTTGCTGGGACCGGGCTCTCGGGCCTCACCCTCGGCGGCGGACTGGGTTGGTTCATGGGGAAATACGGATTGACCATTGACAACCTGCTCTCGGTTGACATCGTCACCGCTGATGGGCGAGAGCTCATGGCCAGCGAGACTTCGCATGCAGACCTGTTCTGGGGCGTGCGGGGTGGTGGCGGCAACTTCGGCATCGTGACTGCCTTCGAGTTCCAGATGCACGCGGTCGGCCAGGTGCTGGCCGGTAAAGTCGTCTACCCGATGAGCAGAGCGAGAGAGGTGCTGCGCTTTTATCGAGAGTACACCAGCACAGCTCCCGATGAACTGACGGCCTACGCCTCCCTCATGACCACGCCGGCCGGTCTCCCCGCGATTGCTATCAACCTCTGCTACTGTGGACCCCTGGATGAGGGCGAGCGCCTGGTTGAGCCGGTCAGGAAGTTTGGTGTGCCTCTGGTCGATCTGATCCGCCCGAAGCCGTACCTCAACGTGGTCACATCGGCCGATGCGGGAGCACCTGACGGACGGAACTACTACGAGAAAGCCAGCACGCTGAAGCACCTCAGCGATGGGGCGATTGACACGATTGCCGACTGCGGTGCAGCCTGCACCTCACCATTTTCACAGATACTGATTCAGCATGTCCATGGAGCCGCAAGCCGGGTCGGCCCGACCGAGACCGCCTTTGCGCTGCGGGATGAGTCCTATGTCATGAGCATTGTTGCCGCCTGGGAGAACGAACAAGCCGATCTGCATAGGGCGTGGGCTCGCACGTTCTGGATGGCGATGCAACCGTTTGCGAGCAGAGGGGTCTATGTCAATTTCTTGGACGACGAGAGCCCACGGGATGCGCAACGAGCTGGCAGCAAGAAGGCGATGTTGTGTGGAGCGGCTTCACTAACAATTTCGGTCCTCTCGCTTGCTTGCCGGCGATCTCGTAGAAATTCCGCTTCATCGCAGCACACATGTATACAACGAAGAACGGTCTAGCGCCATTTCATGCGACAGGTACATCTCGTTGCGAATACCAGGGGTCTGGCGTGCTCGATAGGAGCGCCTGCTCTGATATATATGGTTCCTTCTCGTTGCTGAATCTGTAGGCAAGTAGCTTCCTGTGAGCTACCATCTTTTTAACTTCAGTCACACTACACTCTAACCAATGTGCCGTCTCCTGGTAGGTGTAGAACCTCAGTCCCTTTATAGCCTTCATATGCTCTCATTTCTATTCTAGTTCCGAACTGCTGGGAACTACTGTTCGTCGTCCATCCTGCCGATTGCCATGATGGTGTAGGAACGTGGTGGCCGCTCTTCTCTTCCTTACGAACTCGGTGGCCGCTTTTTACAGGGAGGGTACGACAACGACTCCCGCACGTTTGGCCCTCCCCACGAGATGCACAATGAGATTGTTGAAAGAAGACGACCTGCTGTGTTGGGAACCCTGTCCGGGGGACAGGTAACCGCATCGCTGCTGACCCAACCGGCTGTCCATCGTGCTCTCTGGTGCTAGTATGACAGGGAAGCGTCCTGAAAGCGTCCTGAGCAGCGTCATAAATGGGAAGTCCCTCCCCATCAAGTTACCTGCCTGCCACAGGAAGCTGGTTCGTGCGGCAATGCTTGTGTTTGACCTGCAACGAACTCACATGCTACGATATCTCTACCGGGGTCAGTCCCCTGTGAAACACGATATGTACGCTTGCTTAGAGATAGATGATTCGCCTGGCAGTAGTCCGGCACCACATGGAGGGAGGCGCTGCTCCGCCTTTGTGTGGAACAGTTCCTCCCATCCCATCATTGTCGGACAAGAAGAGAACCTACCATGGGTCTGTTACGTCTGGCCGTGCTCGGCCCACCTGAAGTGGTGCATGACGGCAGCCGCCTCACCTTTGCCTTGCGCAAGGCGCAGGCCATGCTGCTCTACCTGGCGGTGGAGGGGGGCCTGCATCCTCGGAGCAAGCTGGCGGCGTTGCTGTGGCCCGACAGTGAGCCCTCCGATGCGCGCAAGAACTTGCGCAACGCCCTTGCCCTGCTGCGCAGCCTGTTCGCCAATTCCGACGCCTCGCCTTCCCAGCACAGCCACCTGCTCATTGAGCATGAGCTGCTCGGCCTGAACCTGCAGGTTCCGCTGGAGCTGGATCTCGATGTGGTGCAGCAGGCCTGGAAAGAAGCCCAGGCGTTCTCCATGGTCCCCGCTGAGCCGCAGCGCTCCTCCCTGGTCGCCCAGGTGCAGCACGCCCTCTCCCTGGTGCGCGGTCCGTTCCTGGACGGCTTCTGGCTGCGCGAGGAACCCCCCTTTGACGAGTGGGTGCGGGTGCAGCAGCACCAGTGGCAGGTGCGCCTGCAGCTGCTCTACGATCGGCTCTCCTGCTGGCAGGAGGCCGGTGGAGAGTGGGAACCGGCCAAGGCCACGCTCACACGCTGGCTGACGCTCGACCCGCTGGCGGAGGAGGCCTACCGGCGCCTGATGGGCGTGCACCTGGCACAGGGGGAGGCCACGGCTGCCTTGCAGGTCTATGCCACCTGCCGGGCACGCCTGACCCAAGAGTTGCAGATCGCGCCCTCACCGGACACTCGGGCCCTGGCTGAGCATATTCGCGCCACAGCGGCTAGCCGCAGCGGGAGCGCGCCTGCCCGTTCCTCCACTGCCACGGCGGAGCGCCGACCGCCCAGCGAGCTGATTGCCCCACTTGTCGGACGGGCGGCAGCCTTCAGCCAGCTCGTCAGTCACTACCAGCAGGCGCGGCAGGGGCAGCCACAGGTCGTGCTGGTGGTGGGCGAGGCGGGCATCGGCAAAACGCGGCTGGCCAGCGAGTTTGTGGCCTGGGCGCGGGCGCAGGGGGCAGAGGTGCTGAGCGGGCACGCCTTCGAGATGGGGGGACGCCTGCCCTATCAGCCGGGAGGCGGAGAACGCGCCGGAGGATCTGCTGGACGACCTGTGGCTCTCTGAGCTCGCACGCCTGCTGCCCGAGCTGCGAGTGCGCTATCCCGATCTGCCACCCCCCACTGGGGATGAACTGGCGGCCAGGGTCCGGCTCTTCGAAGCGGTGGCACGCCTCCTGGACGCCCTGGCAGCGCGCGCGCCGCTGGTGCTGTTCCTGGATGACCTGCACTGGATCGATGAGGCTTCGCTGGACCTGGTGCGCTACCTGGGCCACTATTGGAAGGAGCATGGCAGCCGCATGCTGGTGCTGGGTACCGTGCGCAGTGAAGAGCTGGCGCCAGGGTCGCAGCTTGCCGCAGAACTCGCTAACCTGGGGCGTGACCTGCTGGTCAGCCAGGTGGTGTTGCAGCCACTCAGCCAGGCAGAGACCCGTCAGCTGCTTGAGACCATCGTCGGCGAGGGAGCGCAGAGGACGTGGAGCGAGGAGAGGCGCCAGCATGGCCCTGCTCGGCCCGCCCCAGCAGAAGCAGGGGCATCGCCTGCGCAGTGGTCGGAGACCCCGCTCTCCGCGCTCGGCAACTTCCTGTTTGCACACACCGAGGGGCAGCCCTTGTACCTGCTGGAGACGCTCAAGCTGTTGCGCGAGCGGCAGTGGCTGGTGCCACGGCTTGGTGCGGATGGAGTCTTCCGGTTGGAGCTGGTCGTGGAGATAGCCGAGGCCGTCGCGCAGGAGCAATCCCGGCGCGAGCTGTTACCGCCTTCGGTGCGGGCGATCATCCAGGCGCGCCTGGCGAAGCTCCAGCCTCCCGCGCGCCAGCTCGTGCTGGCCAGCGCCGTGCTGGGCACCCAGGTGAGCGCACAGCTGCTGTGGCAGGTGGCCGAGGTGGAGGGGCAGGCAGGCATAGAGGCCCTGGAGGAGGCCGTCAAGAGTGGCATCCTGCGCGAGGAGCAAGCAGGAGGACCAGGTACAGGCCGCCGAGGCAGCTATCGCTTCGCACATGAGCTGATCCGCGACGTGGTCTATACTGAGCTAGGCGCGGCGCGGCGGCAGGTCTTGCACCAGCGGGCCCTGGCGAGGCTGCAGGCCCAGGGAGCACCGGCCGCCGAGCTGACCTATCATGCGCTCTTGGCCGGCGAGGATGAGAGCGCCGCTCGCTACAGTATACAGGCCGGGGATGAGGCGATGGCCGTCTTCGCGGTCGCAGACGCCATCGGGCGCTACGAACAGGCACGCGCCTTGTTGCAGGAGCAGCGGCGGATACAGACCGTGCTGGAAGCCTGGGAGGTCGAACACCTCTATGCCCATCTGGGGCGGGCCTACGCCTCACAGAACGCCTGGCAGCAGGCCCAGCAGGCTTATGAGGAGCTGGTCGCCTATGCGCAAACCCAGCGTCTGCCCACACTGGTGAGCAGGAGCCTCAACCGCCTGGCGATCCTGGCAGCCCAGCAGTCGTTCGACAAGCCAAGTGTGCAAACGCTGCTGGAGCAAGCCTACCAGATAGCTGAGACCAGTCAGGATCAGCGGGTGCTGGCGGAAACAGAGTGGAACTTAGCACAGATCACGGTCGATGTGTGGGCGGACCCAAAGCGTGCCTTACCGCATGGCGAGCAGGCGCTCGCTCTGGCACGAGCACTACACGACCAGGAACTGGAAGCAAGAAGTCTCTCCTCACTCGGATTGATCCGTATTCTTGGGGGAGACTTTGAGGAGGCCTTACAGTGTGTGGAAGCATCGCTGGCGCTGTATGCGCGACTTCGCAACGAGCAGAGCGCTGCGCGGGAGCTTTCAACTACACACTTCCTCAGTGGAGCACCACTCACCCAATCCTTGACGTATCGCACGACAGAAGCCTTGTGCTGGTGGCTCCTGGCTTTCGCGCAACTGCATGCCGGACAGGTGCAGCACAGCATTCGCAGTGGTCGCAGGGCGCTCGCGCTCTCCCAAGAGAGCAAGAACGACTGGGCACAAGTCAACAGTACGTTCTCGCTCACTTTTGGCTTGCTGGAAGCAGGGGCCTATGAAGAGGCCCTCGTGCTCACACAACGCGCCGTCACGCTGGCGCGGACCCTTCCTCCGAAGCAGCAACTCCATCGTATGCTCTATGCCCTGGGCAGTGTGTATCAAGCCGTGCAGCAGTGGGAAGAGGCGCGGGTAGCCCTCGAAGAGGCAGAAGCCGTGGCAGAGACGGTAGACCTCGGACCATTTCACTTGCCCGCCCTGACGCGGCTGTGCATGCGCTGTGCCCTGGCAGGACAGTGGGAACAAGCTTACGGGTACGCCTGCAAGGCCATCGCCCTACGCAAGAGCTCTGATGCGGCATTGATCATCCTGGATTTCTACCGGCAGTATGAAACGGAGGCCTTACTGCGTGGGGGGAATGAACGCCAGGCGAAAGAGGAAGTACAACGACTGGGGGAATGTGTAGGACCCTACCGGCGCTTCCGCATTGTCTACCTGCGCTCGTTGGCGACCCTCGCCGCCTGGGAGGGGCAGAGCGAGCAGGCCATCGGCCACCTGCGCGAGGCCATCCAGCTGGCAGCAGACCTCGGGTTGCCAGGAGAACACTGGCAGATCCAGGCGGCGTTGGGCAGCCTGTATGAGGCAGGGGGCGAGCCTGCGCAAGCGCGTACCGCCTTTGGTGAGGCAGCGAGGATCATCCAGGGGCTGGCGGAGGGGATCAGGGATGAGGCGCTGCGTTCGCGCT
>WNFM01000072.1_pt1 | contig 10409 bp, 10 predicted proteins | sample 5400271 | NCBI WGS metagenome assembly WNFM01 (sample SAMN13153352, study PRJNA577476) | soil metagenome | isolation source: 60 cm saprolite on Douglas fir-dominated hillslope | place: USA:California | collected 2013-09-17 | reverse complement strand
TCCAGGATGATGAGGTCGGGTTTGATCTGTTCGATCTCGCTGATTTGTTGAATGGGGAAGCCGGCTAAGATGACTTCATACCCCTCTTCTTCCAGCAGCGTACGGAACAATTCTAAGATTTCCTGCGTGTCATTGACGACGAGAATTCGGGCTGCCATCGAGTTTCTCCTTATAATGTGAGAATATACGCTGCCCGAATGATAACATACCCTAGGTATCGTTACAAAAGAGCTTACGCGAACGGGCATCAATGCCCACTATCCCCCCACGTCTCCATCACCTGCCTGAGAGTAGCAAATTCAGCAAGATGATACGCATTATGATCTGCCACGAGGAGCATCTCCCGCAAAATAGTTTGGCCGCTCCCATGCGGAATGGGAGCGTACAGATTCACGGTGGGATCAGCAACTATCTGACTCAGCGTTTGAAGATCTGCGCGAATGGAGGTAAGTGTCTGTTCCCAGGCATCTTCATCGGCTTGTGCGTCCCTGGCAGGCCAATAGCCTTCAGGCCATAGGGGCGAGACATGCTGTGGATTTCTGATAAATTCAAGGATATCCCATTGCGCTATACGCAGGTGTTCGAGCAGATGCCAGGGGGTATAGGAGAAATGCGGCGGTTTTGTGTTCATGTGTTCGCGAGGGAAATTCGCGACAACTTCATCGAAGGTCATATGGGCGTTTCCACCTTGAAGATGTACGCGCAGTTGTTCGCGTAGTAGTGTATCCGGCTCCATTTCGATTCACCTCATTGAAAATGATCATAGGCTCTCACAAAAGCTTACTGCGGCTCAATCTTTATCAGCGCATCGCCTTTCTGCACTACTTTCCCACTGGTCGCCACAATCGCTATTACGCGGCCTGAGACCTCGGACTGGATTTCGTTGAATACTTTCATGGCTTCGATAAGCGCTACTACCTGTCCCACATGCACCATGTCGCCAATGTTGACAAACGGGGGGGATGTAGGTGAAGGGGCGGAGTAAAAGACGCCTGCCAGGGGCGCGGGGATGGCGATGCTGTGATCTTCTTTTACAGTGTGACCGTTGGTGCCAGGGGCTACCTGTATCCCCGGCTGAGCCGAACTCAATTGCTCAGTGGGCACAGAGACCATCACCATGTCTGGCCGTCGCCGGATGATAATCTCTGTGCCCGCCTCGGTGAGTTCCAGTTCGCCGATGGTGCTGCCCTCGAGCACTTTTATGAGTTCTTCGACGCGCTTGATCCAGGGCGTCTCATGCTCGTGTATGTCCATCTTCGTTACTCTTTAGATTATTTTTCCTATATAAACGAGGGGGCAGCCACCCCCTACGGTTCATAGCGTTTGAAAATGAGACAGGTGTTGTGGCCGCCAAAGCCCATGGAGTTGGACATGGCTATATTAACTGTCGCCTGGCGCGCTTCGTTAGGCACGTAGTCAAGATCGCAATCGGGATCGGGATGGTGCAGGTTGATGGTTGGTGGTATAACTCCTGTCAGGATGGTCATGATGGAGATAACGGCTTCAACTGCGCCTGCTGCTCCCAGCGTATGCCCGATCATCGATTTGGTTGAGCTGATTGCCAGGCGATAGGCATGCTCTCCGAAGCAGGTCTTGATGGCCTGGGTCTCCGTGCGATCGTTGTAGGGAGTCGAGGTGCCGTGCGCGTTTATGTAATCCACCTGGTCAGGGCGCAACCCTGCTTTTTGCAGTGCGCGCCGCATTGCTCGCACCAGGCCTGAACCACCAGGAGCAGGCTCGGTTATATGGTACGCATCCCCCGTTGCGGCATAGCCGACCAGTTCAGCAAGGATCTTCGCTCCCCTGGCTTTGGCGAATTCGAGATCTTCCAGGATCAGCATGCCCGCTCCCTCGCCCATCACAAAGCCGTCGCGGGTGGCGTCAAACGGGCGGCTGGCTCCCTGCGGATCGTCATTGCGGCGCGAAAGGGCATGCATGTTATCGAAGGCGGCCATGGCGATGGGTGTTATCGCCTTTTCACCGCCTCCTGCGATCATTGCTTTAGCATCGCCACGGCGGATGGTTTCCCATGCTTCTCCAATGGTGTTGCCGCTAGTAGCGCAGGCGGAGACGGCGGCCCAGTTTGGGCCTCTCGCGCCAGTGAGGATCGAGACCATTCCGGGCGCTCCATCCACAATCATCATGTTAATAAAGAACGGGCTGATGCGGTCCGGGCTTTTGTCATGGAGAACTTTGAACTGCTCGTGCAGTGTTACCAGGCCCCCGATACCGCTGCCAATGTACACGCCAATATCATCGGCGTTCTCATCGGTAATCATTAAGCTCGACTGGTCAAGCGCTTGCCTGGCAGTGGCGATGGCCAGATGCTCATACGGGTCGTTACGGCGTATCTCTTTGCGATCCATATACAGGGCAGGGTCAAAATTCCTGACCTCGGCACCGAAATGCACGCGGTGCTGGCTGGTGTCGTAGCTATCGATTTCACCTACTCCGGATTTGCCATGGCAAAGTGCTTCCCATGACGATGCCAGGTCGTTACCTACCGAGGTAATTATTCCCAACCCGGTTACAACTATACGAGACATAGAGTCACCTCCCTGAAACTTATATGCCCAATGCTACTGCTTCTTCCTGCAGGAAACCGGTATACGTCTCCCCACGAATAAATCCTTCATGCCCGAGTAAACGCTGGTGAAACGGTATAGTGGTTACCAGGCCTTCGATCACAAACTCACCGAGCGCGCGCTGCATGCGTGCAATTGCCGCTTCGCGCGTTTCCGCCCAGACGATGAGTTTGGCCAGCAAGGAGTCATAGTGCGGTGGAACTGCATAGCCCGCGTAGAGGTGGCTATCGACACGCACTCCTGGACCACCTGGAGGCAAATATTTCTCCACCACACCCGTTTGCGGGCGGAAATCGTTATCTGCATCCTCCGCTGTAATCCGGCACTCGATGGCGTGACCACGGAACTGGATATCTTCTTGCTCGAGCTGGAGAGGCATCCCGGCAGCAATACGGATCTGCTCCTTGACAATGTCGGTGCTTGTGACCAGCTCTGTCACCGGGTGTTCAACTTGTAAACGAGTATTCATCTCCATAAAATAATAGCAGTCCTGGTCATCCACCAGGAACTCAAGCGTACCGGCATTACGGTATCCCAACATCTCCACCGCCCGAATGGCTTTCATACCCATTTCCTGGCGCAATTCAGGAGGCAGGTGCGGACTCGGAGATTCTTCTAGTACCTTCTGGTTACGTCGCTGGCATGAGCAGTTGCGCTCGCCCAGGTGCACACCATGTCCAAAATTGTCCACCAGTACCTGAATCTCAACGTGGCGGGCATGTTCCAGGTAACGTTCGAGGTACAGGCCATCATCACGGAAAGCCTCGCGTACCTCATTCTGGGCCGTAGTGAATACACGCTCGAACTCGTCCGCGCGTTTCACCAGGCGAATGCCGCGTCCTCCGCCCCCGGCGGCTGCTTTGAGCATGAGGGGGAAACCAATCTCCCTCGCCACCTCTATCCCTTCGGCAAGTGTGCGCAAAGTGGGGGTGCCCGGGAGCATTGGCATTCCTAGCTCGGACATGGTCTCACGGGCAGCTACTTTGTCACCCAGGATTGCCATAACGGAAGCCGGCGGTCCAATAAAGGTGATATGGGCATCCGCGCAGATTTCGGCAAAGCTGGTATTCTCGGCGAGAAAACCATAGCCTGGATGAATGGCGTCTGCGTTTGTTATCAACGCTGCGCTAATAATATTGGGAATATTCAAATAACTTTTGCCGCTTGCGGCTGGCCCGATGCAGATATGTTCATCGGCCACGCGTACGGGTAATGAATCACGGTCAGCTTCTGAATGTGCAATGATGCTGCGAATCCCCATCTCGCGACATGCGCGAATGATCCGCAGCGCAATTTCACCACGGTTAGCAATTAGAATTTTACGAAACATACGTGCAAGGCCTCTCCCTCGGCTATGTTCCCTTTTGTATGGGAATGGTGTACGCTATTATACCACGCTTGCCGCGATGGGACTAGAGAAGAGTATTATAAGGAACTGTGTAAAATCGTGACAGCTTCGTGATGTAAAGCGACACATATGTGATGAGGCTGTGAGTTCAGGGCTCTACACTGTTCTGCTGTGAGTTGCTTCTCCCCATCCACACTGACTTCCACTTGAGAGAAGTGGGGGCCTCCTGGAAGAAAAACTTGCACATCCGGTTACTAATCATCGTAGAGCTTCCATAGTAGAAGAGGAGTAATCTCCAGTGAAGTTCACTTTTTATGCGTTCGCCTGCTTATTGTTTTTGCACAGAGAAAAAGGAGAAAGAGACGATGAAGGCAGCAATCGTGCACGAGTTCACATCACCGCTTCGCATTGAGGAGATAGCCAAGCCGGAGCCGGGTCCTGAGCAGATTGTCGTTCGGATTGAAGCGTCGGGACTATGCCATACGGACATCCACGCCGCTCATGGAGATTGGCCGGTTAAACCCAAACTTCCATTCATTCCAGGCCATGAAGGTGTAGGCATTGTCGAAATGGTCGGGCCGGGAGTGACTGAGGTCAAAGAGGGAGACCGGGTAGCCATTCCATGGCTGGGCTATGCCTGCGGTACCTGCGAGTACTGCGTATCAGGATGGGAGACACTATGCGAGAAGCAGCTCAATACCGGCTACTTCCTCGATGGGTGTTACGCTGAATATGCCAAGGCCTTCGCAAAATATGTCGCGAAAGTACCCGCGACCCTGAATCCCTTGGAGGCAGCCCCACTGACCTGCGCAGGCGTCACGACCTATAAAGCGATAAAGATGAGTGGGGCGCGTCCCACGGACCTTGTGGCTATCTTCGGTATCGGTGGACTCGGACATATGGCCTTGCAGTATGCCAAGATTGCTGGCGCCACAGTTGTGGCAGTAGACCTGGTTGACGAGAAGTTGGAGTTGGCAAAGAAGCTCGGCGCGGACTACACAGTAAACGGCCTGAGGGAAGATCCGATTGAGGCCATCAAGAAGCTTGGCGGGGCTGACGCAGCGATCAGCCTGGCGGTCTCACCGCGGGCTTTCGAGCAAGCGTTCCGTGCGCTTCGGCGCGGTGGGACCCTGGTCTTTGTCGCGCTCCCGGCGGATAACTACATGCAGCTTCCGATCTTCGAGACGGTGCTCAATGGGATCAAGATCGTCGGCTCGATTGTTGGAACGCGCCTCGACCTCGCAGAAGTCTTCGACTTACACGCGGCTGGGAAGACGCACGTGATTTATGAGAAGCGACAACTCGAGGACGTCAATCACGCCATAGAGGAAGTTGAGCAGGCTCGTGTTCCGGCACGGCTGGTCTTCGACATGGCCTGAGGCTGAGGGCCATCTGCATCACACATTACTGAAGCAAGATGGCTGCACCCTCAGTGGAAAAGGAGCGATTGCCCTGCACGGCCACAGGGCGGGGGCAAGCCCCGCCCCTACTATACACGGGCTTGGCGAGCCAATCGGAAGTATAGTAGGGGCGATCCCTTGCGGTCGCCCTGGGGTGGGGACTACGCTGCAACCTGCCTTAAGTTGGTGCGTATGGGCCCATGCGCTCTATCGCTTCGCTCGGCTCAATACCCTGCAAAACTATGAAATGTACCCTGTTCACTCAGGCATTCTGTGATACTCTCCCCCGCTTTTAACGTAATTCCTTTAGTTCTTAGAAAGAACCTGTGGGATATTTGCTCGCCCTGTGACTCGTCGGTTTATTTGCTTCGGTCATCATTGCACGAAGGCACATCCCTGGGCGTTCTTCACTTTTTACAATACATTGCGATTTATTGCATCCTCTACTTAAGAGCGAAAGAAAAAGCGAGTGCGGGGAAAAGATTTTATGAATATGGGGAGCGACTTGGGTGTACCCCTGCCGGGTACCCGGCTCCCAGTATGGTCGTTACCCGTAAAACGAGATAAAAACAGCGCGCTGACGGCCGAAATCGGGGGCAAGAAGGTCTCCTTTGACGAGTTGTACCAGCAGTACTACGCGCGTGTCCTGGCATACTTGTGTTTTCGTACCGGCTCGACGGATATCGCCGAGGAACTGGTATCACAGGTGTTTGAGCGTGCCCTGAGCCATCTTGACGACCTGCAATCACCGGGAGCGGTAGGCGCATGGCTCTTTCGCATTGGCCGCAATTGCGCTTCGGATTATTACCGGCGGCACCGCACAATGGTATCTTTGGAGTCGCTTATTGATACAAACCATCCCAGGGAATGTTCACCAGAGGAGGCGATAGTGGCTCGCGAGGAACGTATGCTTTTGCTTACCCAGCTCAAACGGCTGTCAGAGCGAGAGCGCGTGGTGATCGGGTTAAAATTTGTTGCATGCCTCCAGAACCGCGAGATTGCACACATGTTGCATATGCCTGAAGGGACAGTTGGTTCACTGCTCCACCGGGCGCTTACGCGATTGCGAGATGCCCTTCACGAAGAGGGGGACGATTAAAGGATGCTACGCGTTTCCTCGCAGGTGTGCAGCCTGAGCCTCGGCAAAACGCGCTTCTTCGCGGCGGCGAAGTTTCTTCAGAGAGTCGGCTTTGCGCTGCCAGTTGTCGGGGTCATTTGGCTGCAAGCGAATGGCTTCTTCCGCGGCTTTCAATGCTTCTTCATGACGACCCAGCTGGTAAAGTACCAGCGATTTGTTATGCCAGGCGGTTTTGAGACGTGGATTCAGCTTAAGAGCGCGGTCATAAGCGATCAGCGCCTCGTAGTAGTTACGCATGCTATACAGTGTGTTGCCTTTGCCATTCCAGGCCAGCGAAAAGTTCGGGTCGATGTCCAGCGCGAAATTATAGGCTTTCAAGGCATCAAAATGGTGTCCGAGCTGGCGCAATATACCTGCCTTGCCACTCCAGGCAGGAGCAAAATGCGCATCGGTCTGCAGCGCCTGGTCGTAGGACTGCAAAGCTCGCGTAGTGTCGCCTAACTCATCGAGGATGTTGCCGCGTCTATTCCAGGCTTCGGTATATTTAGAGTCTTCCTGAATGGCGCGCTCAAACATACGCAGCGCCTGTTTCAATTTACGCTGAGCATACAAGGCCTGGCCACACCCAAAATAAGCAGAAGCAAGCTTATTATCCAGGTTAATAGCCTCTTGATACGCTCTTTCAGCCTCGGCATAGCGACCCATTTCATAGAGTAGCACACCCTTATTACTCCATGCCTGGATTAAGCCCGGGTCGGAGCGCAGTGCTGTTTCAAAAGCCTTCAGAGCTTGCTGGGAATGCCCCAGGACATTTAAAGCTATACCCTTACCATTCCAGGCTGCCGCATTATTGGGGTCCAACTGCAAAGCATGTTCGAAAGCATCGAGCGCTTCCCGGTGGCGGCGCAGCTTACTGAGCACCGTTCCTTTGCCATTCCAGGAAGTCACCAGCCCTGGGTCCAGCTGTAGGGCACGTTCAAAAGAAGTCAATGCTTCCTGTTCCAGCCCACGCATGCGCTGGGTTAAAGCGTATCCTTGCCATCCTAACGGACTGGTATTATTCGCCTGCAATAACTTGTTGTAAGCGGCAACGGCTTCATCCAGGCGCTTTTGCGTATAGAGTGTATAGGCATCTGCCAGCAGCGGGTCAGGACTTAATGACCCCGAAGTCGACCGGGACTGCGAGGCACTAATTGCTTCTAACCCATTCAATACCTCAATCGCACTGGCCGGTCGTTTATCGCTATCCATTTCCAGCATTTTTTGCAGCAAGGCATCGAGCGCGGGATTGACAGCAGGGTTCAGCCGCGAGGCAGATGGAAAGAAAAAAGGCTGATCGCTTGGGTCCTGGCCCGTCAGCAGGTGATGCAGCAGGGCTCCCAGGCTATAGATATCAGAGCGCGGTGTGCTCTGTGACTTGCCGTATTGTTCAGGAGCCGCGTAGCCAGGCGAACCAAGCGCTACCGTATCGTGCTGTTTTCCCGGCTTGAAAATGCGCGCAATACCAAAATCGATCAGAAAAATATGGCCGCTTTCGCTGATCATCACATTGGCAGGCTTCAGATCGCGAAAGACAATGGGGGGCTCATGCGTATGCAGGTAGTTTAGAACATCACATAGCTGCTGCGCCCACTTGATGACTTGATCTGCTGGAAGTGGACCACCGCCAATTTGCTCCAGGTATTCTTCTAATGTCTGGCCCTCGATGAAGTCCATCACCAGGTATGAGCGGTCGTTTTCGGTGAAGCTGTCATAGATGCGCGGCAAATTGGGATGAAGCAAGTCCGCGAGCAGGTGCGCCTCACGTTCAAAGGCTTCTTCGGCCTCTTGCAGGCGAGCAGGAGGTAATCCCGTGCTACTCATCTCTTTGATAGCTACCGGGCGATTATTAAAACGCGTGTCGGCGGCTTTGTAGACAGCGCCCATTCCGCCTTGACCGATACGGCTCAGCAGTTGGTAACGTCCAGCAAGCAAGGTCTGCACTGGCAGAGAACCAGTTGTGTATTGGAAAGGAAGCAGCGTGGCACAAAACTGGCAAAAGCGAGCTGTTACTGGGTTCGCTGCCCCGCAGTTATCGCAATATTGTTCCTTTTCTTGCGTTGTCATAGCTTTTCCATTTTATGCCAAAGCTGTAACCATTCTTCGATACTTAACGTTTCAGCACGGCGCGCTGGATCGATACTTGCTGCTGAAAGCCAGGCCTGCACTACCGCATCTTTTCGATGCAGCCCGTGCGCCAGCGAATTATGCAGTTGTTTGCGGCGCTCTGAGAAACCGGCCTGTACGAGACGAAAGAAGCTATCACGCTGGTTGCTCGTCAGTGGCACCTCGTCCTTCAAGTCGATGCGTAGAATAGCCGAGTCAACTTTGGGCGCGGGATAAAATGCACGCGCCGGCACATGGTCGATAATTTTCGGCTTGCCATAGAACTGAACGCTCACCCCAAGTAAACTGAGATCGCCCGGTTCAGCAACGATGCGCTGTGCGACTTCATATTGTACCATCACCACGAGCAGGCGCGGCGGATTGGTGCTTTCCAGGAAATGACGGAATGTTGGGGCGGTAATATAATATGGCAAATTAGCCACGAGTTTATAGGCTGCCGACTCAAAAACCTCTGCTGGATCAACATAGAGCATGTTGCGTTCGACCAATTCGACATTGGCAAAATAGCGTGTAGTTTCGGCGAGCAGCGACAGCATATCGCGCTCTAACTCGACCGCTACTACGCGCCGGGCATGTTTTGCCAGTTCTCGGGTCAAAACGCCTGTTCCTGCGCCAAGCTCTAATACCTGATCGTCCGCGTTAATCTCTGCTGCTCCAATGATACGCTGCAACACTGAACGGTCGACTAAGAAATTTTGCCCAAAGGCTTTGTTGGGCCGCATTTGATGGGCGTAGAGCAGGTTGCGTAACTCACGTAGGTTTGTCAGGTCTATTTCATTATCTATCTGCGGGATGCTTTGTTCGATCTCCGTCAATGTCTTACTCTATAATCAACGTTTATCACATACATATATTATACAACTCTCCAACCGGGATAACCCTCGCATTCTTTTTAGATAGGAGGGGAACGGTTGCCCCTTGCGGGGAGCAGTTTTTAAGTAAATGGAATCTACAGGCCCAGTCCCTTGTTACAGTTGACAGGGTTCCTGGTATCTCCCTAGAACCGCCATCGACCGCGCCGCCAGGAGCGGTAGCGGACGCGGCGCGGCCGGAACGCCCTCATGAAAAGGCCGAGTATAACAAGTACTATTATAAGCGGCAGCAGGATGAAGAACAACACCGACAAGATGATTGAGCCGAAAGCGAATGCGGCTAAACCCAATAATAGTCCCCCGTGTGCGAAAATTGTTTGTGACAATCCTATGACAATCAAAATGAGTATGAGAAGTCCGAAGCGCATAGGATTGCGCCTGTGCGGTTGTGGCCTTGCCCAGGGAGGGACACCCTGCCCACCCTGTGTCGCATTGTATGAATTATATGGGCGATACCCCTGGTACGGGCGATATCCCTGCTCGTAGGCGTCACCGTCACTCATAGGCGGAATGTATTGAACCCCGGGCTGTGATTGCGCTGAGCTTTGAGAGTTAGCGTTGCCGGGGGCTTGCGCACCGTGATCTTGTGGTGTCACGGTGGGGTCATAGTTGAAAGGCAGCTCATCCCTGGGAACCCCTCCTTGTTTCAGCTTGCCTGACCAGGAATAAGGATACTGCGGCTGATGAATTTCAGCTTCTTCGTTTGTCGCACCCTGCTGATTGGACTGCGACTCAGGCGAAAATTGTTGTTGGCTCATAAAGGCTCCTCTGCCTCCACTCCAGGGATATCGACAATGAAGAGTAACGACCAAAGTCGGTCGTGTCATGCTGAGCGTAGCGAAGCATCTGGCTGCCCATCGAGAGATCCTTCGCTGCGCTCAGGATGACAAGTGACCCGCGATGATTACCGATCTTGGTCGTTAATCTTCATCATACGTGATACTTTTCATCTTACTGCAT
>WNFM01358146.1_pt1 | contig 10410 bp, 10 predicted proteins | sample 5400271 | NCBI WGS metagenome assembly WNFM01 (sample SAMN13153352, study PRJNA577476) | soil metagenome | isolation source: 60 cm saprolite on Douglas fir-dominated hillslope | place: USA:California | collected 2013-09-17 | reverse complement strand
TCGCGCGATTCTTCTGGACGAAGAAGGCGTGCTGCATCTGGCGAACTTGTCGCCGGACGGATTGAAGGTCGTGTGCAGCTTCCAGGCGCTGGACCACCTCGCGTGGACTCCGCCCTCCATTGCCGGAACACGGCTTTACGTTCGCGACCGGAAGTCGATCGCCGCGATCGAACTGAAATAAGGTGGCTGGGCGAAAACTCAGGCTCGACAGCCGACGTTGCCGCCTGAAAGGCAGGCTGCCCCACATGGCGGCAATCAACGATACGTCTTATCGTCCACCCGGCTCAAATCCGCTCCATCATTCAGAACGCCCAGCGTGACGATGGCAAACGTGAAGACGTTCGTTCCCGGTTCGAGATGGCCTCCAAACGCCCGGTCGGGAGTAGACAGCGTCATATGCGCATGGATCTTGCCATTGATGACATAGCCGTTCATGCCGATCAAGTCCGCGGGCTCAGACGGGTTCTTGACGAACATGTTCTTGGATGGAAAGTCCCGATTGCTGACCTGGTGTATGTGGTATCCGCGGACCGAACCGGCGCCGGAAAGAACCACGGCGTTGCGGATCTTCTCCTGCTTCACCATCTTTTCCATGCCGGCGAGCAGGTCCACATCGTATTTGAAGCGTAGGACCAGGATGCGCTCGAATTGCCCCTTGATGGCGTAAACATCCGGTACTTTGTCGCTGTTCGGTTTCGTATCTCCCTCGGGCGTGGGCGCCGCATTCACTATTTCCCGGCGGGTTTCCTGAGCGGACAAGACACCCGCGATCGTAAGCGTGAGGATTAAGGGTTTCATATCGATTCTCTACCAGCTAAGAGGGCACGGAACAATAATCTGTACAATTGTGGGGCAGCTTTCAAGCTGCGCGCCGATTTATCGGCGCTCTGTGGACGCGCTGGTCACCAGCAAGAGGCCGGTTGAAACCGGCCGCAGGATGAATCCTGGATGAATCCTGCCACACAATTGCACAGATTATTGTTCCGTGGCCACTAAACTCTAATGCTACACGAAACGGCTTGCCGGAAGAGTATGCGACCGATGAGGCCGGCGTGCGGGGAGCGCCGGCGATCGAGTATTTCTTCGCATATAAACGCGATATGCTTTAGAGCGAGATCGGACGAAGGAAGACGCCCCCACATCGCCTGTGCGCCAGGCTGACGGATCGAGAATGGTTCGATGAGGTTTTGGAGAATGACTAGCGCCTGCGCGGATCAAGGCCCACCTCCGCGAGGAACTCTCGCACTTGCCAAACTACACCTGCCTTGAAACGATCGCCCGCTTCCATAGGGAGTCCGTCCACCCATACAGCCTCCGGCGGAAAACCAAGCCGAAAATGGAAGCGCTGGACACGCTGCGGCTGGAAGTCGCTTACAGCGATCGTCGCGAATGGTATGCCTGGCCGGGCGCCCCGAGCTTTCGCGAGGACCATCCCGCAGCCTTCATCGGAAGCGGAATGATCGGAAATGGGGCTTTTGCGCTGGCTCCGCACAACCTCTTTATAGCGGACGTAGCCACTTTCACGTATCGCGGCGAGGAGGCTGTGGGTGGCCGCATGGCCTTCCGGTATGATTTTCGCTTACCGCAGTGGATGAAGCCACTACAGATTTCCATTGCCGGCGGCGCCGGCGCCGCGGGCGAGGAAGGCTCATTCTGGGTAGATCCGCAGTCACTGGATCTGTTGCGTCTGGAGACTCGGGCCGCCGAGATCCCCGCCTTCCTGCCGTTGGTAGCGATGGATATGACCATCAGCTACGCCCGCACGCGCATCGGCGAATACAACGCGCTCCTGGCGGAGTGGTCCGATTTGCGCATGATAGAGCTGCCAGCCGCCGAGAGCTACGATCGCTTCGAATTTACACACTGCAGGATGTTTCACACACAGAGCGCCATCCGGTTCGAAGCAGACACTGTCGATCCCGCCAAGGTTCCGCCGGATGCTTCCGGAACCGTTGCGCCTTCGCCGGAATCCGAACGGGGCGTACCTGCCCTATTGCCGGTCGCCGTGCGGCTCACAACACCGATTACGGAAAATGATACGGTTGGGACGCCGATCGAAGGCGGAATCGCCGGCGACGTGCGCCGCAGGGGGAAGATCGTTCTTCCGAATGGCTCTGTGGTCCGAGGTCGAATCCGGCGGCTTGAACGATTCGAGACGGGTCGATACTTCATCGTAGGGCTCGAGTTTACGGAAGTGAAAGTGAACGGAGAATCGCTGCGCTTTTATGCCGATCTCCTGAGCATCGACAAGAAGCCGGGAATCCGGCCGACTCTCTCCAGGCAGGTTTTGGCGCGCGGTTCGTCTTCAGTCAGCGGGGGTTATCGCGCGGCGACCGAGGAAATCACTCTGCCTCAGTTGCCGGGCGTCGCGTCATTTTTCGTCCAGGGCACGACGTTTACCATTCCCGGTGGCTTCCGTACGCTTTGGAGAACGCGCGGCCTCATTCGGTAAACTGGCTTCCACTGGACCGCGACTCGCATGTCCGGCCGACTACAAACCGGATAAGCCAGCAGCGACCCGTTAGGAGCCACGCAACAATAACCTGTGCAATTGTGGGGCGGCTTTCAAGCTGCGCGCCGATTTATCGGCGCTCTTTGGGATGGGCTGCTCAATAGCAAGAGGCCGGTTGAAACCGGCCAGCAGGATGAATCCTGCCCCACAATTGCACAGGTTATTGTTGCGTGTCTCCTTAGCCCATCCTGATCGCCCCAACCGGTTGTGGTTTCAGCTTTACGCCGCCCATAGCGAGGAGACGAACCGCGAGCTGGTGGAGACGGCCGTAGCGGCGGGTTGCCGGACAGTCGCTCTCACCGAGGACGGTCTTTTCAGAAAGTCAACCGTCGAGAAGTGGCGGCATCGTAAGGCGGTTCATCCCTGCCGAGAGTAATCAGCCGCCAGTTCTCGAAGCCTCTAGATTACACCTGCGTCATCCCATCGATCACTCGACTTTTATGCCGACGCTGGTGACAGTGCGCTCCGGACCGTCAAACGGCGCGGTAACCACGGTGTGGATTTCCTTGCCTTGTCTGACCACCACGATGGTCAGGTTTACAAACCCACCGGTGCTCGGAACGAGATGAATGGTTCCGGTGCAATTGGCATTGACGTGATAGGAGCCGGTGACGGGGGTCCACTCGATCGTGGGCGGGACGCCATTGATAACGAGATGGTCCACCTGCGTCAGATTACCTTTGCCGTCAAAGCGAGTCATGTGCACGCCACGGATCGGTAGGGCAACGCCGGGGGCCGGGAGGACCAGGCCTTCGACGGCGAATCCGTAATCGCCCAGAAGGGTTTGGTTCGAGCAGGCTCCACCCTCCGACTCAGCTCTGGCCGGCGAGCCTGACGTCAGTAACCCGCAAACGATCATCAGGGGAGTCGCGATCATCGAGATTCTCAAAGTTTGTTTCTTCATTTGTGACCTCCTTTGGTCAGGAGTGACTATGACGTTTTGGGGCGGGAACTTCAATCGGCGGCAGCCTCTTTCCTTATCTTCGCTGTGTCGCTTGATAACTGGCTGAGAATCAGTATTTTGCGCGGTCAAATCTCCTGGACGAACTCGTTTTGATCGGGCGCATAATGGTATATTGCATTCGCGGGCCGCCCCACGATGGAAGAGATCAAGCGTCAGTCATGGCCAATCCGGTTTGGGATCTTCGAGGTTGATCTTCAGGCGGGCGAACTGCGCAGGCAGGGCTTCAAGGTCAAGCTGCAGGAGCAGCCGTTTCAGGTTTTAGTGATGCTGCTGGAGCGTCCCGGCGAGGTCGTGACGAGGGAAGAACTCCAGAAAAAGCTTTGGCCGGCGGACACTTTCGTCGATTTCGAGCGCGGTCTGAACAGAGCCATCAACAAGCTCCGCGAAGCGTTGGTCGACGATGCCGACAGCCCACGCTTCATCGAGACCCTGCCACGGCGTGGATATCGCTTCCTTGCGCCGGTTGAGACGGAAGGGACGCGGGAACCGGAGGGGACTGGCCGGAGCCAGCTCGCAATCGTGCCGTCCGATCGTCCCCACAAAGTGGAAGGCGCCGTTTCGAGCGCCGCGGTTCCGAGACGACAGGTTCTCCCTTGGGCTGTCGCCGGGGTACTGGCGGCGATCGCGGTGGCTGCTTCCTGGAGGCCATGGCGGTCTCCTGCGATCGTAGCGGACCGGCCATTCCTACAGTTGGACCTGGACGCCGGCCCGGGCGAGTTCTCGCAGCCGGCAATCTCGCCCGATGGCATGCGCATCGTCTTCGTTTCAAAAAGTGGTTTAGCAATCCGGCGCCTCGATCAATCAAAGACTACTCCACTCGCTGGTACCGAGGGCGCGTTCTATCCCTTCTTTTCACCGAACGGGCAGTGGATCGCCTTTTTCGCGGCCCGCAAGCTCCAAAAAGTTGCCGTAGAGGGTGGCGCTCCAATCCCGCTTTGCGATGCCCCCCCCGACGATCACATCGTTGCGGCACTGGACCTGACCCGAGGGCTTTTCCGGGTACCCGCCGCCGGTGGGGCGCCGCAGCCGTTGACGGACTCGAGAGAGGACCCCTCGGGTACACTGATGCATCGCTGGCCGCAAGTGCTTCCGGGCGGCAAGGGCGTGCTGTTCTCGGCCGTAAACGGAAGTTTCCAAGGCTCGCTCCGGGCGCTTACCCCTGACGGCAAGCTCAAGACGGTGGTCGAGAACTCCACCCATGGTCGCTATCTCGCCGGCGGATATGTCGTCTACTACCAGCGGCAGACGCTGTTTGCAGCGCCCATGGACGTGGACCGGCTGGAGTTGACGGGCCCGGCTGTGCCTCTTGTGTACGAAGTGTCTCACTCAGGAGATCGAGCAGACTTCGACCTGTCCAATTCCGGTACGCTGGTGTACCGCCGTGGCACGGCGGGAAATAGCCGCCCTTCCTGGCTCTACTCCTCCGGGAAGACCGAGCCGGTGCTGGCGAACCCGGGCAACTACGTTACGCCTCGCTTGTCACCGGACGGGACGCGGCTGGCGCTATCGATGATCCAAGAGGGTAAGCAAAATCTCTGGGTGTATGACTTCAGCCGGGAGACCTTGACGCGGCTGACGTTCGATGCTGCCCCTGAAATGTTTCCCACCTGGACGCCGGACGGCGAGTTTGTCGCATACCGATCTGGAAATACCCTGGCATGGACCCGGTCGGATGGTAGCGGGAAGGTTGACCGTCTGGAGGGCGTCAGCCGCGATGCAGGCCCGTGGTCATTCTCGGCGGACGGAAAGTGGCTCGCGTTCTGGCCGCTTCAACCGGGCTCGGATCTCTGGACTGTGCCCGTGACGCGAACACCTGGTGTGTTGCGATTGGGGCGCCCTCAACCGCTCTTGCAGGGGGCGGGATCTAAAGGCGCTCCTGCTATATCGCCGGATGGCCGCTGGGTGGCCTATACCTCCAATGAGTCCGGAAGTTTCGAAGTTTACGTAATGCCCTTCTTACCACCAGGATCGGCGATGGGCCGCAAATGGCAGGTGTCGAATGGAGGCGGATGGAGTCCGATTTGGTCCCGCAACGGCCGGGAGCTGTTCTATCAAAGATTCGACACCCGGGTCCAACTAGCCGCCTATACGGTTAAGGGTGATTCGTTCGTGGCAGAAAAGCCCCGATTCTGGTCGGAGAAGCAGATGGCGGACATCGGTTTTTTCCCCGGTTTCGATGTGGCGCCGGACGGCAAGCGCGTGCTGGCGCTGTTGGCTGCTGAGGACCCCCAGCCCGAGACGCTCCTGCATGTGCTGCTGAACGTGGATAGCGAGCTGCGCCGGCGCGCGCCGGCGCACGGCAAGTAATGTCCGCGTAGTGTCGCTCATTCTGAGCCGCGACAGTAATGGCGCGGTCCGGCTGCGGGTAGTTCATATCCGTAGCAAGCCCGCGCCATTACTGTCGCGGCTCAGAATCTGAGAGAAGCGTTCTCGCAACGGGTAAGCACGCGGCGCTCTCCTGTCATAAACTAGGAGACTTATGGGAAAGCTGGAAGATCGCTGGCGACGGTCAGTGTCACGACGCAACGCACTCCGCGGGCTGGCGGGATTCCTCGCCGGCTCCCCGCGTCTGGGAGCACAGCAGGATACCTTTCGCGACCACAGCCGCGTTCCCGGGATCAATGAGCTAGTCACCGCATTCGACTTTGAACCGGTGGCCTATGCGAAAGTGCCGCGCGAAGCGTACGACTACACGGCCCTGGGAGTCGAAGGCGAGTTTACCCTGCGCCGCAACCGGGAAGCGTTCGACTGGGTCGATATCATTCCCCGCGCGATCGCGGACGTCAGCTCCGTCAACACGTCCACTGAAATTCTCGGAGTCAGGATGGACTCGCCCATCATGATCGCCCCCACCGCGGGACACGCGCAGTTACACCCCGAGGGCGAGCTGGCGACGCACCGCGGCGCGACGGCCGCCAGGACTCCCATGATCGTCAGCACCGTCGCCAGTTTTCCCATCGACAAGATTGGCGCCGCCGCCGATGGACCGATGTGGTTTCAGCTCTATGCCGCCGACACCGAGGACAAGAACCGCGAGCTGGTGGAGACGGCGGTGGCGGCAGGTTGCCGCGCCATCGCGCTGACCGTGGACGTTCAGTACACTTCCCATCGTGAAAGAGTACTGCACGATAGAAACCTCGGCGCCGCCTCCGTCGCGGTCAACCGGTCCCGAACCCGCCGAGGCACGCAACCGCCCAGTCCTTACAGCATCAATGGTCAGACGCCGTATGTGGATTGGCGGCTCATCGATCAACTGCGCGGGTTCACGAAAGTTCCTCTTCTGCTGAAGGGCGTCCTGACCGCCGAGGACGCGCTGCTGGCCGTGGAGCGCGGCATCGATGCGATCGTGGTTTCAAACCATGGGGGCCGCTATCTGGACTACGCGCCGTCGAGTCTCGAAGTACTGCCGGAAATCGTGGACGCGGTGAAGGGGAGAATGCCCGTGCTGGTCGACAGCGGTTTCCGCCGGGGGAGCGACATTTTCAAGGCGCTCGCGCTGGGCGCCAGAGCGGTCTGCCTGGGCCGCGTGCCGCGCTGGGGTTTGGGCGCGTACGGCGCTCCGGGCGTGCAGCGCGTTCTGGAGATTCTGCAAAACGAACTGGTGGCGGCGATGGCGCAGGCTGGGCGTCCTACGCTCGATTCCATCGACCGCACTGCCGTGAGGACACGTTTTTCATGACCCCGTTCACCAGACGGCGGGCGCTCGGAAGCCTGGGCTCGCTGCTGGCCGCTTCTCCGCTCTTGCAGGGCCAGGAGCTCATCGGAGAACCGCCGGGCCGCATCGCCCCGAGGGCCGAGCTGGTCAACCTGTTCGAAGTCGAAGCAGTAGCGAAGCGCAAGCTGCCGGGCACGGTCTATTCCACGATTGCCGGAGGCGATCGCAAGGCTTTTGATCGCATGACCTTTCGCCCTCGCATGCTGGTGGATGTGCAGAAACTGGATCTGACGACCGAGCTGTTCGGTGAAACACTGTTCACTCCGATTCTTGCGGGCCCCATGGCGGACCAGCAGCAATTCCATGCGGAGGGCGAGCTGGCCACGGCCCGAGGCGCCGCCGCGGCCAAGACGGTGATGGTGGTCAGCAGCCGTTCGAGCCAGCCATTGGAAAAAATCGCAGCGGAGGCGAAGAGCGGCTTCTGGTATCAGGTCTATCCCGAGCCTGACATGGAGGCTGTCCGCAAGCGCGTACAGCAGGCGGTTCAGCTTGGCTGCAAGGCGGTGTGTCTGACGGTGGGCGCTCCGCCGCGGCAGCCTGGGATGAAAACCGATTGGAGCATGATCGACCCATTGCGGAAGGAAGTAACGGTACCTTTTCTGCTGAAGGGCATCCTGGGTCCGGAGGAAGCCCTGGCCGCGGTCCGGAACGGAATTCAAGGCATGGTGGTGTCGAGCCACGGCGATCTGCACTCAACCGGATTGGCTGCGCCCATCGACATGCTGCCGTCGATTGCGGATGCCGTGGGCGGAAAGGCGACGCTATTGATCGACGGAAGTTTCCGGCGCGGAACCGACGTGCTCAAGGCGCTGGCGTTGGGAGCGCGGGCCGTGCTCATCGGCCGTCCGGTTCTGTGGGGACTCAGCGCGTATGGCGCCGAAGGCGTGCAGACAGTCCTGGGAATGCTGCAAAGCGAGCTGGCCCGAAGCATGGGATTGTCCGGAAGACCGAATATCAAGGCCATAGACCGAAATCTTGTGAAGATTCACGCGCGATAACTCGGTCTTGGGTTACGTTCATCGCCGCCAGGATCTCTGACGTTCTTCCATCCGTATTGGACCTTGGCATCGCGACTCCCGATGGGTTGCAGCGTCACAGCGTGTGGAAGTCCGGCAGATAGGCGCGCTCCACACTGATAAACTGGGCTTATGGCGTCAAGGAAGCAGCCGGCAATGCTCAGCGAGGGAGCGCAAGCCCCGGATTTCCAGTTGCGGGATCTGTCCGGGAATCTGCGCAGCCGGTCGGCGATCTCGGGTGGAAAGACCGTGCTGCTGGCGTTCTACAAAGTGAGTTGCCCGACGTGCCAATACACGTTTCCCTTCTTGGAGCGGATCTACCGCGGGCGGTCAAACAGAGACATCGGAATGTACGCCATTTCTCAGGATGACGCCGAATCCACTCGGGAGTTCGATCGCGAATTCGGGATTACGCTGCCTACCTTGCTCGACCGGGAGGAGGACGGATACCCGGCCAGCAACGCGTACGGACTGTCGCACGTGCCGTCGCTGTTCCTGGTGGAGCCGGACGGACGGATCTCGCTGGCAATCGCCGGATTCGACAAGAAAGGCATGGAGGCTCTCGGACGCCGGCTCGGAAAGGAGCCGTTCGGGCCCGATGAATCCGTGCCGGAATGGAAAGCCGGTTGAGGAGCGAAGAACTAGCTCCCGTGCGGAGTTCAGTGGGACTGGCGCTAGATGCTAGAGGCCTTCGATGAGCGAATACCAATACTACGAGTTCAGGGCTGTCGACCGTCCTCTTTCGGAACAGGAGCTTCGCAAGCTGTATGCCCTGTCAACCCGCGCCGAGATCACCTCGACAAGCTTTACCAACACCTACAACTGGGGTGATTTCAAGGGCAACCCCGATACTTTGATGGAGGAGTGCTTTGACGCTTTCGTGTACCTGGCCAACTGGGGATCGAGGCGTTTCGTGCTGCGCCTACCAGGCAAGCACCACTTCAAAGCGCTCTCAGTCTATTCACGGGGTGAAGGCGTTCGTATTCGACTCGCCGGAGAATATGCGATCCTCGAGATCGAGGCCGAAGATACTGGCGGTCACTGGGTAGAAGGCGAAGGATGGATGGCTTCGCTGATCCCGCTTCGCGCGGATCTGATACGCCAGGATTACCGCTGCCTGTATCTCGGCTGGCTTCCGGTCGGCACAGGCCGGCGAGTTCGACGACGACGATGAAGAGCCTCCCGTGCCGCCCGGCTTGCGAAATCTGACAGCTCCCCTACGGGCGCTGGTTGACTTCCTTGGACTTGACGACGCGTTGGTCGCGGTGGCTGCAGACGCCAGCAGCACGGAGGACGCCGCAACAACACGCGACGATCTGGCTGCCTGGCTTCGCCAGATGCCCGAATCGCAGAAGGACGCCCTGCTCATGGATGCAGCCCTGAAGGACAATGTGAATCGGCAGGCTGACCTTCTCCGTCATTACGCTGACCATCGTTCCATCTCCAAGCCTGTCGGCGTCCCGAAGACGGCGCGCCGAACGGTTGGGGAGCTGCTTTTGGCGTCGGAAGAACGTGAGAAGGAGCGGACTCGACGGGCTGGGGAACGCAAGGCCGCCGAGCAGGCGAGACAAGCGAAGAAGGATGCTGAGCAGCGGGCCCGATATCTCGATCAACTGGCGGAGCGCGAGCAAACAGTCTGGAATGAAGTTACCGAGTTGATTCGGATGAAGCGTCCGGCCGAATACACAAAGGCTGTCAACCTTCTGGTCGACCTGCGAGATTTGGCGGCGCGCCGTAGTGAAGGAGACGCCTTTAGCGCCGCGATTGGCCGCCTTCGCGAAATTCATACAAAGAGGCCCGCTTTCTTGCGCCGGTTGAATGAAGCCAAGCTCTGATCTGAGTCTGCCGGGCGCTTTTCCTCTGCTCTCATACGACAAACCATTTGGGCCGCGAATGAACGCGAATAAAACGCCGGCGCACCTCTCACACCTGGTGATCGCGCAGGAACTGGGGCGAGAGATCCACCCCCAGGCCCGGACTATCCGGAATCTCCCAATGTGCGAGACTGGCTTTCCAGCCGTCTACAAATATATCTTTGTACAGGCTGGTGTCTCGGGCCCCTTCTTCCATGATCACGAAATTCGGTATCGACGCCGCGACGTGGATGCTGGCCGCGGTGCAGATGGGGCCGTTGGGATTATGGGGCGCGACAGTGACGTAGTTGGCGTCGGCCATCGCAGCGATCTTCTTCATTGCCGTGATA
>WNFM01194112.1_pt1 | contig 10410 bp, 12 predicted proteins | sample 5400271 | NCBI WGS metagenome assembly WNFM01 (sample SAMN13153352, study PRJNA577476) | soil metagenome | isolation source: 60 cm saprolite on Douglas fir-dominated hillslope | place: USA:California | collected 2013-09-17 | reverse complement strand
CGGCCTGAACGATCACTCCGTATCGGCGACCCTGCTGTTCGTGGCCAGCTCCGGGGGGAGGGCGGAACTCGTGTATGTCACCCCGCAGCACGCAGGCTCTCCATGAGGGAGGAAACCTCGAGCATCTCGCGCCGGTCGTCTTCGTCAGCCTCTAGCGCTGCAACCTCGGCGGCCAGCGCGGCGCGACGCTGCAGCCGTGCCGCGCTGTCCAGGATCGCGCGGCGGATCGCCTCGGACCTGCTAAGGCCGGTGGCCTCAAGTCGCGCGAGGGCCTGTAGAGCCTCTGGATCGAGGCGAACGCTGATCGCGGTGGACATACGATTAGTGTATCACGATCTGTAATACGCATGTCGCGCGGACGTCCCCATCGGAGAGCCTCTCCGTGCGATCTTCCTATATCCCCGTCTCGCGCGGCCTCATGATCACGACAGCTCTCGCCGAAGCTCGGAATGGCACGTGTGTGGCACACCGAGCCGAATCGGCGGCGAGGCGTGCGCGGAATGTCAACCAGCGGTCTCCCGACCAGGCGATTCTGGCGGAGCGGGCGGGCGACACGAAGGGAATCGAACCCTCATGACCAGCTTGGAAGGTCGGTAACTAGCCGATGGTGAATCCGGTCCAGTTCGGGATGCCCGCGCTGCCGAACATCCACGGGTCGTAGAGGTCGGTGTAACCGAGCTGGGGCTTTGCCTTCTTCCATAGCGTGCATTCCTGGGCTGGCGTGATGGCGTGCGTCCAGGGGTTGGCCGGCCCGGGGAAGGCGGCCTGGTCGAACGCTGTTGCGAGGCCTTCGCTGATGATCTGCGGGAGCAGGGTAGGGCCGAAGCCTGGGCCTGCGAGAATCCGGACGCTGTGGTTGACCTCGTGGGCTAGGGCCCGCGGAAACCAGAAGGTCAGGGCTTTGCCGATGGTGACTTGCGGGGTCGCCCCGAAGCCGACCGTAATGCGCGCGTTCAGGGGATGGGTAAATCCGTAGACACCGGCTTGCGTAATAAGGGCGCTGCCCCGGGCGTAGTGAATCCCGGTGTCGAGCGCACCAGCAAGGCGGACGGCGTCTGGATCTGCAAGGTACCTGTTCAGTTCGCTCTCGATGGGCCGCAGTGCGCCGATGATCCTGCCGATGTTGGTGTCATTGACCTGCTCCGGGTTGCTGGACTGCGGTCCCGCCTGCGCGGCGCACTCCAGGTAGGACCGGACCAGCTCCCGCAGCTTGCGCTCATCTTCGACAACCAACACCGTCGCCATCGCCACACCCGCCTCTCCGTCGGCCATCCGGCCGGTACGGCCGGCATGCCCGGCGTTCCCATAATCCCCGCAGCCGATCCAGGCCTGCCGCCCCCGCCGCCGACCGACCGCCGGCCTCCATGCCGTCACCATGACACCTTCACCAGACGGGCACGACCGCCCGGTGCACTGAAGGGGACAGCACCGGCAGCTAGGCGGTATGGATGACCGGCAATGACCTGATCGTGGCGGCACCGTGGATCATCTTCGGCGCCGGGCTGTCTGCCGTCTGGATCCGGCTGCTGCGTGCGCGCCACGCCTCCAGGCACCGGCCAGGGCGGTCTCGCTTGCCTTTCCCGGGTCCCGGGCGGCTCCGGCGGAGCCGAGCCCAGGCGTCGCGGCCGGGTGATGTCCCGGCCGCACGGCGGCGTGCGGTCAGCCTGTCGCGTGATCGCACCGCCCGGCACCCGGCGGACCGCCACCACGGGCCGGTGCCCGGTTGAGCGCGCTGACCAGCCTGCAGGTCGGCTCCCCGATCTCCTACGCCATCGCGATTGTCATCCCGGCTCTGGATGCGATCATCCCGGTGCTGCCCAGCGAGACCGTCATCATCGCCCTCGGCGTCGCGACCGTGGGCAGCACCGACCCGCGCATCGGGCTGCTGATCGCCTGCGCCGCGGCCGGCGCCTTCCTCGGCGACAACCTTTCCTACCTCGTGGGCCGCCGCTTCGGGCCCGCGGTGGAACGCAGGTTCTTCTCCACCGAGAAAGGCGCGCGGCGGCGCGCCTGGGCCGAGCACTCACTGCAGCGATTCGGGATGCAGATCATCATCTTCTGCCGGTTCATCCCCGGCGGCCGGACAGCGGTCACCCTGAGCTGCGGGCTCATCGGCTACCCGCGCCGCCGGTTCATCACCGCCACCGCCGCCGCAGGCATTATCTGGGCCCTCTACTCCTTCTTCATCGGCCGCCTCGGCGGCAAAGCCTTCGAAGGCAACCCCTGGGCCGGGTTCCTTATAGCGTTCGCCGCCGCGATCGTCGTCAGCGGGCTGATCGAGGCCGCCCGGCGGATCAGATCCCGCTGGCCGCGCACCACCGGACGGGACGGCGTCAGTGGACCGGGCCACCGTACGCCGCCCTATGCACCGCGTCGGCCATTAGCCAGCCGCAGGCGGAAGTACGCTTGGCTAACGCTCGTGGTCAGTAGTGGCGCCTCAAGGCTGCGATAGAGGCACTCGGCGGGCGCGGGCGAACCGGCCGGGCGGCGCACCCGCCCGGGGTCCGTGATGGTGATCGCGGCGACCAGCCCGACGATGGGCCGGGCTAGGCACGGCGGCCGGAACCCACGACCAGCAGGTCACCGGGGCAGCAGGCCATGCTCAGCGGGACCTCTCTCCGGAGGGCTCGGGGCGCAACGCCGGATCGGCCAAGCGTAGGTTCGGTAACTGCAACCGCTGCCGGGGCAGCGGACGGCGCCAGCGCGCGGATCCAGGCTCGTCTGTCGCGCGGAGCCCGGCGCCATCAACCGCGAGAAGGACTGACGTGCACAAGCAAGACCGCAGGGACCGCACGATCCCGGCCGCCGTCATCGTGGTGGTGCTGTTCGTCGCGATCCTGGCCGCCGCGCTGATCTGGCTGGCGGCCGCCTGATCAAGGATGAACGCCTGGTCATGGTCGTCACGCCCCCTACCTGTGACGGCTCATGCCGGCCAGCATTCCTGCCGGCGGCCAGGCCGGATCGACGCGCTCCTTGTGGCGTGCCTCAGCAGCGAGGCCCAGGGCCTTGCGGAACGCCAGTTCGCGGCGCCCTCGTGTTGCGCGGCGGAGGCCGCTCCCGGAGGGAGCGGGTTAGCCTGGCACGGTCGAACGCACGGTGATCCAGCGTGTGGCCGTGTATGCCTCGATGTTCGCCGCCACGCCGCCGAAGCGTGCTGAGTTGCCCGAGTGGCGCATCCCGCCGAATGGCGCGTTCGCATCGTCGTAGACGGTCTGGTCGTTGATGTGCGCGGTACCGGTGGGGATGCGCAGGGCCATCTCAAGCCCGGTGCCGATGTCGGCGGTCATGATGCTCAGGTCCAGCCCGTACTCACTGTCTGACGCCAGATCCGCGGCTTCGCCGGGCGTGGCGAACGGGATGACCGGGGCGACGGGGCCGAAGACCTCGTTGTCGTATGCGGGTGTGCCGGGACCGGAGTCGGCGAGGACCGTAGGGCGGTGGCGCCTGCCGTGAAGCTGGCGGTGACCAGGGAGTGGATCTGATCCCGCTGGCGTTCGTCGATGATCGGGCCGAGATCGACGTCGCCGGTGGCGGGGTTGCCGACGGTGAGGCCGTCGGCCGTGACGGCCAGCTTGTCCACGTACTCGTCGTAGACCGACTCGTGCACCAGATGCCGGCCAATGACCATACAGCCCTGGCCCGCGTTGAAGAAACTGCCGCGGGCCGCGGCGGCCACCGTAAGGTCAAGGTCCGCGTCACCCATCACGATCAGCGCGTTGTTGCCGCCGAGTTCGAGCTGGACCCGGGTGAAGTGCCGCCCGCCGAGCTCGCCGACCGACTGTCCCGCCTTCGTCGATCCGGTGAAGGAAACCGCCTGCACATTCGCGTCGGTGACCAGCGCGGAACCGATGTCCCCGCCGCCGGGAAGGACATGCAGCACGCCGCCGGGCAGCCCCGCCTCCTCGAAGATCCGGGCGAAGACGACTCCGCCGGAGACCGCCGTACGCGGGTCGGGCTTGAGGATCACCGCGTTGCCAAGCGCCAGTGCCGGGGCGACCGAGCGGATCGCGAGCTTGACGGGGGCGTTGAACGGCGCGATCACGCCGACCACGCCGACCGGGACGCGGCGGCTCATGCTCAGCAGAAAGCCTCTCTCACTCGGCAGCACTTCCCCGAGAGCGTGCGAGGGGAGGGCGGAGGCCTCCAGGCACTCGGCGGCGGCGTCGTTTAGCTCGCGCGCCGTCTTCGCGTGGGTGCCGCCGGATTCGCGGATCAGCCAGCCTTGGATGTCGTGGCTGTACTTCGCCCACAGCTCCGCGGCGCGGCGCATGACGGCTGCCCGTTCGCTGGGGAGCGCCGCGGCCCAGGTCACCTGGGCCTCGCGTGCCCGCAGCGCCGAGCGCGCCAGATCGCTGAGGGCGGCGAAGCCGACGGTGCCGAGCTTGTTACCGGTGGCGGGCTCGACGACGGGCCGCTCGCCGCCATCGGCCGTACGCCAGGTGCCGTCAAAGATCTTGCCCTGCCACCGCTGTTCGTCGAGGAATGTCATGTCTGCTCCTATGTTGTTTGATTGCGTCATCGGACTCGCCGAGTAGCGAACGATCGTCGCGGGCTCGGCGTCGGCGAGTGGACCGATCTCGTGCGTAATGGTCTGGCCCGGCCCACAAGCGCCGAGGGGCTTGCTCGCGGCCCGCTGGAACTGCTCGCGACGGCGTTGACGGCCCGGATCTCCCAGCCGATGAGCCCGGCGCTCGGGTAGCCGCTGCCCGCGGGAGGGCGCGGCTGTTTAAGCCGATGCGTCGCGATGAAGATGAAGAGGGCCGGACATTGTGGCTCCTTTAGTCAAGCCGATGATCAGATCACCTTGAAGTAGCCGTCATCGTCCATGATGTGCCGGGGCCAGTCGGGTCCTCGTGAAATGAGCTTTCTGATTTTCTCGATGAACGCCGGGTCCTGGTTGTCACCCCGGTAAACGGTCATATCTTCGGCCAGCCAGGCAGGAAGGGCAGCGAAGCGATGCACCGTTTGTGTCTGCAGGTACCACGTCATGTGGACCACCGCGCCACTCTCCTCGTACCAGACCGTGGTCTCGACCCCCGGCGCTACCCGCTGATAGTAGAAGCGCTGGACGGCATGCCGTCCGGCGTGTGGCCCCTCTTTAAGGCTGTATTCGAGACTGCCGGGCCCGACAATGGCAGGTTCGAAGACCCAGCCGTCGGCGAAGTGCCAGCTGAGCTGTGCACCGAGGATGCTGGTGAGCATGATGATCAAATCCTTTCTGAGGTGCTGCGGCAACACAATTAAGTTACTGGCTTTGGGGAATGCCGGCATTTGCGAAATGCCTTTCCGAGTCGCCAGGCGACCATAAGCTGACGAGACTACGGCCGGGCATTCGCACGTGTTTTAACTCATGAGACTTGTCCAATCGATTAGGACCCGATGAGTTCAGCTGGCCGCGTCGTCGTCCACGCCCCGGCCCGGTGCCGCATCCTTGAGGCGCTAATGGTCAGGCGCGGTGACACACGCCAGCCCGTCTGCTCACCTTTCCCAGGCCTGCCCTGACGGGGAGTATCCGGCGCCCTCGCTCAGGAGCCCGATCTGTCGGCCAGGTTCACATGGTGATCACGGTTTTCCCTTCGGCATGACCTTGCCTGCTCACCAGAGCAGGGACTTCGTCCAGGCTGATCCGGGTTATCGGCGGGGGCGTGATAGTCCTGGCCACGACCGCAGCGGCCAGCCGATCCAGCAGCGAGACCGTCATGGGGAGCTGGAAATTGACGCCGGTGACACCCGCCCGCGCGAGCATCTCACGGTCGGCGACATACCGGGTCGTGATCGCGGTTCCGCCGCGCCGCACGTGCCGGGCCAGGACGGCGAACTGTTGCCCGTCGCTGGCCAGGTCCACTAGCACGTCGATGCCGTCGGGGTGCGCGCGGGCGACGGCATCCGGCAGTGGCGTCGCTGCGCGATCGATCGTCTCGGCAGCCCCGTATCTTTTCATGCGGCCCGCCTCGGCCGCCGGAGCGCCGGCGTCGACGTGCGCGCCCGCCTGGGCGGCAAGCTGCGTCAGGAACGAACCGACACCGCCAGAGGCGCCGACGATGAGCGCGGTCTTGCCGGCGAGCGGCGCCAGCGACTCGGCGATCGCCATCGCGGTGCCGCCCGCTGTAGGCAGCGTGGCGGCAGTGACCGGGTCCAGGCCAGCGGGCACATGTGCCAGCGGCGCATCCGCGCTGACCGCCACGTACTCGGCATAAGTCCCCGCCGATCCTAGCGGCGCAATCAGCAGCTGGCCGAAGACCAGATCGCCGGGCTCTAGCCCGGCTACGCCGGGCCCGTCTTCCTCGACGATGCCGGCCAGGTCGACCCCGAGCACCATCGGGAACGTCGCTGGCATCCGATCCTTCCACCCGCCGTTCGCGATCTCCATATCCATCGGGTTCAGCCCGGCGGCCTGGACCGCGATGAGCACCTGGCCGGGCTTAGGGCGCGGCCTGGGCAACTCCGTGACGGCCGGGCCGGCACCGTAATCGCTGACAGTGATCGCGTGCATGATTACCTCCTCGCTTGCTTCTGGCCGCTTATGGCCAAGACGCTGGACAAATCAACCGCAGTGGCGGCCAGTGGTCGCGGTGTGGGTGCGGTCGGGTCAGGCGTGGGAACACGCTGCGTGGCCTCGGCAACTCGAGCCAACGCCGAAGGGAGATGCCTCGTGAGCACAATCACAACGGCAGGCGGCACCCACAACGGCGGGCGGCACCGAGATCTGCCGGTGAAAGATATGGTCAAAGGTCAGAAATCAATGGTGCCAAGCCTCCCGGGTTAGGTTGCTGTAGGTGCCGACGATTCTTGCCTGCTCGATGATGTGGTCGTCGATGCACTCCAGCAGCTCGGCTCTGCTGAGGCCGGGCGGAAGGTCAAGATTTTCGTCGAGGCCGTGACCGGGCGGTGGGGCAGGCGGCACGTACTCGTGGCCGCCCCCGCCGTTCAAGCCCTGCACGAAGCCATCGCCGCCGCCCTCGGCAATACCGGTGGTGCTGGCGGGAATGCCATAGAGCACCCAGTGGGTGAAGCCGTAGGTCAGGGGCGCGTCCGGGTCATGGACGACGAAGGCATAAGACTGTGTGCCTCCGGGGGGATCCGACCACGCCAGTGGCGGCGAGGTCGGCTTCTCGCCCGCTGCGTGACGGTCCGGAATTCGTTCCCCATGGCTGAACGAGGGGCTCGAAATCCTCAGCTTTCCGAGATGAATCTTCATTGACTCCGTTCCCTTTCTTGCGGGAACCGGCCGGTAAGTCGGCAGCCTTCCGTCTTATCGTCATGCATATTTCTACCTCGGCCTTCGGCGTCACGGTCTGCCTCACCGCCGAGTTCGGCCCTGTCCGCGATCTGCAGCGAATGGTGTCACTGGCCCTCCGTATGGCACCGAGATCTGCCGATGGAAGATGGGGTCAAAGGTCAGAGATCAAGGTGCCAAGCCTCCCGGTTCAAGACGATCAGATCGCCTCGAAGTAGCCGTCATCGTTCAGGATCCGCCGAGGCCAGCCCGGTCCCCGTGAGGTAAGCTTCCTGATTTTCTCGATGAACGCCGGGTCCTGGTTGTTCGAAGACCCAGCCGTTAGCAAAATGCCAGCTCAACTGTGCGCCGAGGATGCCTGTGAGCACGTTGCAGGCCTACGGGTGATCGCTGAAGGGTCCCAGATCACCGGCGTCGACCCGGAGCGAGTCCAATATCGCGGCGGCGTTCAGGAAGGTGTAGACGTCGGCTGCGGCGAGCACTCCGGTGTATTTGGCGGTGACCGGGCCGGCGGCCTGGGTGGATACGGCGTCGAGGTAGGCCTTGAAGATCGCCCAGGCGTTCGGCGAGTACTGCTGGAAGAAGGGCGTGGGGTCGACGGATGCGATCGCGGCCCGGGTGCTGGCCTGCAGGTCGGCGATGTACTGGATCTGGGTAAGGCCGTCGGCGCGGGTGCCGAGGCGGCCGAGGTGACCGCCGACCAGTGTCGTCCACGGGTAGCTCATGGCCACCTGCTGGGCGCCGATCCAGCCGGGGATGTCCTGGGCGATGGCGAGGCTCTTGAAGGGCACCCAGCCCGGGAAGAGGATGTCGACGACCATCAGGGTCTGGTGGGCGGGGGCGTGGATGAAGATGTTGTCGGGCGTGACGTTCGGGCCGTGGTAGGCCAGTTCGAGGAACTCGCTGCCGACCTCCAGGACGTACCGGTCCTCGAAGGTGACCGTGGGCGGCGGCCGGTTCGGGTCATCGTCGCGCAGCAGCAGGCGGAGGTTCTCGGCCTGCCCGATGCGGATCACATCCGGGCCGAACAGGGACGAGGCGCCGATGTGATCGGCGTGTGAATGCGAGTAGACCAGATGAGTGACCGTGCCCGGCATCCCGTTCGCGGTGGTGATGGCCTCGATCGCGCGCAGCAGGTTGTGGCCGATGGTGGGCGGGGCGTCGATGAGCACCACGCCGTCGCGGGTGGTCAGGAACATGGCCTGGTAGAACGAGTCGTTGAGGGCAGGCCCGAGCGCCGATGGCGGTACCGGGGCGTAGCCCGGTGGGGGACATCCGGTGGCGGCGCTGGCGCTGGCCGGCGCCGCGGCCCCGAGGACAGCCAACGCAGTGGGCGCGGCAGCGGCCGCCGCCGCGCCGGCCAGGAAGGCGCGGCGGCTCGCCGCCGCGCTGGCGTCAGGGAGTGCCGTCATGGCTTACCCCAGGCGGCTGTGGCTGAGCGATCACCGGCATGCCCGAGATCTCCCCCTCGGCCACGATGTGCGGCACCCGGCACGCGATCGCGTCCTGCAGCGCGGACTCTTCCGACACGCGCGCTGCGCTGGCTTCCGCCATTTCGCCTCCCGTTCCCTCACGCACCTGGCCCAACCTCAGACGTGGTAGCGACGGCTGCGCGCGCTTCGTCGAGGTCGAGGACCCGCCCGTTCAGCCCGCCGTTTTGGTGCAGGTCGCCCCCGGGGATCTCAAGGCGGGCCGCGTCCTGGGCGCCGCCCGCCTTGACCGGCTCGAACCCGGCAGCAGTGATCAGACGTTCGGCTGCCGCCCCGGCAGCCTCATCGTCGGTCGCATAAAACAGCACGGCGCGCCGGGGAGTGCGATAAGCCTCGGCGGCGAGCGAGGGAGCGGCGAGCGTCCCGAACGCCTTCACGTAGCGAGCGCCAGCAGGCAGCAGCCCAGCGACAATGGAACTGGCGGAGGTTCCCTCGGGAAGCGCGCGGACGGGCTTGCCGTCCTCGCCGAAGCCGATGGGACTAGACGGATCGACGATGATCTTGCCGTCGAGAAGGTCGGCGATCGCCGGAACCAGCTGTTTATCCTGGTCCAGCCAGATCGCGAGCACCACGACGTCGTCGGCGGCGGCGATCGCATCGCGGGCCGGCGCGGCGGCGGCCAGGTCGCCCAGCTCGTCCGCCAGTGCCTCCGCCTGCGACTCATCCAGGGCAGCGAGGACGACGTGCTCACCGCCTCGCACCAGATCTCGCGCGAGCCCGCTTCCGATCTTCCCCACGCCGATGATCGCTGTAGTCATGGGTTTACCCCAGGCGGCTGTGGCTGAGCCCGGGCGGGGCCGCCGGGCGCGGAGCGCGCGGGTCCGTTATCGCGGCAATGTGGCTCGTCATCGAACTCGCCGGCTTCCTTTCCTCAGTGGTGGCGTAATGGTGATGGGAAGGCACGGCAAGCTGGGCCCGGGCCTGTTCAGGACGGGTGGTCGGCGCACTGGCCCCGGATTGTGAATCACTGGACCCAATGCGCGACCTTCCGTCGAAGGCACTGGAACCACAGGATTCCCCCTCTGGCGCCTGCTGGCATGACACGAACAAGTCATTCGTAAACTGACCGGCGCTCGGCTCTGTGGAGGGCCGACACTCGTGGCGGCACCATGCGCTCGCCAGGCGTTGTCGTGGATGACTTACTAAAGGCTTCGCCGGCCGGCGGCTGGGCTCGAACGCGTTGGGTCAGCACAAGGTGTGCAGATGGCTTCGAGGCCGACGGCACGTGAATCTGGGGTTCTGTGGGTGCCTGGGATAGGGACGCGGGAGCGGCTGCGCATCGGCTGGTGACAGTATCGGACCGAACCGCTTAGAGTCGCCGTATCAGGCAGCTTGCACGTTCTTCGGTGACACGAGCCTCGTTGCGAGGGCGCGACGGGGAGCTAGCCGTGATCGGCGAACGGCTGGCCGACGTGCGGCAAGGGCGCGGTGCCGTCCTGTTCGTGCAGGGCCGGGCGGGCTTTGGCAAGACGCGGCTGCTGGCCGAGGCTGCGGCGATGGCCAGCCGGACCGGGGTCCGGGCAGGCTTCGGTGCCGTGCAGGCGAGTGACCAGGTGGTGCCGATGGGCGGCCTGGTGGCCGCGATGTTCGACGGCCGCGAGCCGCTGGTCGATCCGGGCGCGCTGCGCTCGCTGCATTTTCTGCCCGAGCAGCGCTACTGGCTGCTGGAGGAACTCGAGTCCC
>WNFM01193267.1_pt1 | contig 10412 bp, 8 predicted proteins | sample 5400271 | NCBI WGS metagenome assembly WNFM01 (sample SAMN13153352, study PRJNA577476) | soil metagenome | isolation source: 60 cm saprolite on Douglas fir-dominated hillslope | place: USA:California | collected 2013-09-17 | reverse complement strand
CGGGGATCGCCGTCGCCACGAAGGATTATCCGCGGGACGCGTTCAACGCCTACAGGTATCTGATCAAGCATGATCGCAACTGGATCGCGGGGAATGGGGCGCCGGTGCATCCGAGACGCCGGAAGGGCGGCTGGCAATCCGGACAGTTGTCATAATTATTCTCGTTGGCGCCGAAAGCGAGCACGCTCAGCTGGGCTCGGGACCTCGCTTCACTTGTCATAACCGTCGATTTCGGGGATTCAGCAGAAACCTCGGAAAGAGGCGGAATCCCTGGGGTTTTCACTTGCCGTAACTATTCTGTTGCCCCACCAGGCCGCCTCGCCGCCCGACTCCGCCGGGCAGATCAGCCCCTGACCGCGCCCCGCCGCCGCCAGCGCCGCCGGCAGGATGCCGGCGACCGGCGCCAGCGAGCCGTCGAGGCCGAGCTCGCCGAGCGCGACATAGTTCTCGACCTCGTCGGGCGGCAGGATGTCCATGGCGACGAGCAGGCCGAGGGCGATCGGCAGATCGTAATGCGAGCCTTCCTTGGCGAGGTCGGCGGGCGCGAGATTGACGGTGATGCGCTTGGGCGGCAGCGCGAGGCCGAGTGCATGGAGGGCCGCCCGCACGCGCTCGCGCGATTCGCCGACCGTCTTGTCGGGCAGGCCGACGACGTGGAAGGCCGGCAGGCCCGAGGCGATCGTCACCTGGGCGTCGACGGCGAGCACGTCGATTCCCGAGAACGCCACCGTCTGCACACGCGCGACCATGCTCGAGCCCGCCCGGTTCAACCCCGACGCGAGTGTAGGAGAGGTCGGGCGACGGCGCCAGGTTTACCGCGAAGCCTCCGCGGCGGCGCGGGCCAGGCGCTCGCGCGAGCCGGTATCCTGCGCCTGATAGGCCGCCTTCGCCGCCGTCTCGCGGGCGAGATGCGCCGCTATCATATCGGGCGTCAGGCGGACGCCGTAATCGTCGGCGCCGCGATAGATGGTCGCCAGGATCTTCTCGCCGAGCGCGCGCTTGAAATGGCTGGGCTCCCAGAACCAGCGCGTGCTGCCGCCGCGGTCGGACGGTCCCGGCACCTTCTCGGTCGCATAGGCGTCATAGAAGCTGAAATCCCACAGCCGCACCGTGTCGCTATCCGCTTCCGCCGCCAGCTCGACGAACGCCGCCTTGACCGCTTGATAGCGCGGCCACAGGCCAGCGTGGTCGAGGCCTTCGAGATAGTCGGCATGGGCGGGCGCGATCGCCAGGTCGAGCGCGATGCCGTGCCGGCGGCACAGATCGATCATCTCGGCGACCCTATCGAGCTGACCGAGCCCGGCACCGGGCCGCGCCCTTATCGCGGCGATCAGCTGCGCGCGCTGGCCGCGATGATAGGCGTCCTTCTGCATGAAGAGCTCATCGTAGCCGTCGGCGGCGATGACCGCGCGGAAGCCGCCCTCGCCCGTCGCGCCATGCGGTGAGAGGTCGGCGACATCGCGCTTTCCCTGCGCCGCGACGGTGACGAGGCTCGCGCGCAGGGCGTCGAGCGACAGCGTCGCGAGCAGAATATCGCTGGCGCGCTCCCCGAACGCTTGGAGGTCGGAGAGCGCCGCCGGCTCGGGCGGCGTGGCGGCTCGCGGCGCCGGCGCCATGAAGTCGCGGGGCTCGAGCAGGATAAGGGCGCGGCGGACGGTCCCGCGCGCCACGGCGCGGCGCAGATTGGCCAGCTGATCGCCCAACCCGGCGCCCGGCATGCCGTAATTGAAGGCGGGAAGCGCGTCGTCCGGCCAGGAAGGGCTGTCCGGATCGAGGCCGAGATCGACCTTGGAGTCGCCGATCAGCAGCCCGGCGGGATGCAGGCGGGCCAGGAGATGACCCTTGGCGAGACGCGTATGGGTCTCGGTCGCCGGCTTCACCGCGTTCAACCCGGCGATGCGGGGCGTGCCGATCACCAGATAGGGGTCGATCAGCGCATCGAACGCGCCGATGAGGGCGATCAGCGCCAGCACCGCGGCGAGCCAGACGAGGCAGAACCGGCGGGGCCCGGCGGCGGTTAGCGAGGCGGTTGGCGCGGCGGCGGCCGGCGGAGCGGGCCGCTCGATCTCGGCGGCGGGCGATGGCGCGGCGGCCGCGCTGACCCTGGGCTCCATCAGAAGTGCCAGTAGAGGAAATCGCTGAGCCGCCCGAGCGACAAGAGGCCGAGCGCCGTCACCGCCGAGAGGCCGACCGCCCAGCCCGGCGAGGGCGACCAGCTCAGCGCCCGCAGCAGGCGGGTTTGCCCCGCCGGGCGCACCTTGAAGCCGAGGGCCGGGTCATGGCGGGCGAGCATCTCGAGGCTGTTGGGCAGCGCCAGGACGACGAAGAGCCCGGCCGCGATCCAGCCCCAAAGCGCGACGAAGTCGCGGCCGCTCTCGCGCACGCCGTTCGCCGCGAGGCCGACCCAGGCAAGGAGCGCATCCGCCTGCGGCAGCAGCGCCATCGGCACCGTCGTCCCGTTTGCGCCGATCATGCCCTTGAGGAGGAGGAGAGCGGCGCCGACCGAGGGGGCGCGGAAGAACACCTCGGCGGCGACGACGAAGAGGAAGGTCAGTGCCCAGCCGCCGAGATGGGCGGGCAGCGCCACCGCCCCGCTGGTCGGCCACCAGCGCGGCTTGCGCAGCCGCCACGCGTGGTTGATCACCAGGGCGATGCCATGCAGCGCCCCGAAGACCAGGAACTGATAGCCGGCGCCGTGCCAGACCCCCGCCAGCACCATCGTCATCATCGTCGGATAGACGAGCAGCGCGAGGAAGGCGCGCGGCGTCGTGGCGCGGCCGGCGACGATCGGCAGGCCGCGCGCCGCCCGCTTGCGGGTGAGGGCGAGGGTCAGCGGCGTGAAGATGTAGGCGGTGAGGAAGCGGGTCAGCGTGATGTGCCAGCGCGACCAGTAATCGATGATGGCGGTCGCCTTGAGCGGCGAGTTGAAGTTGAAGGGCAGCTTGACGCCGAACAGCCTTGCAGCGCCAACCGCCATGTCGGAATAGCCCGAGAAGTCGAAATAGAGCTGCAGCATGTAGCCGAGCGCGGCCGCCCAGGCCTGCAGCAGCGCCGGCTTGTCGCCGGTCGCAACCTGCGCCCAGACCGGCGCGATCAGCGCCGCCAGCGGATCGGCGAAGATCACCTTCTTAAAGAGGCCGGTGAAGAACAGCGTCAGCCCGACGGCGAAATCCTCCGCGCGCGGCCGCCCGTCGAGCGCCGCGAATTGCGGCATCAGCTCGCGGTAATGCACGATCGGCCCAGCGATGAGCTGCGGGAAGAACAGCACGAAGAGAGCGTAGTCGCGCAAGGTTACGCGCGCGACCCGGCCGGCGCGCACGTCGACCAGCAGCGCGATCTTCTGAAAGGTGATGAACGAGATGCCGAGCGGCAGGACGATATTGTCGAGCAGGAAGGACGTTCCGGCGACGTCATTCGCGATCGTGACGAAGAAATTGAAGTATTTGAAATAGCCGAGGAAGGCGAGGTTGAAGGCAATCCCCACCCAGAACGCCGCGCGCGCCAGCGCCGGCCGGCGCTCGCCGAGGCGCAGCAGCAGGCTGACGACGGCGTAGTTGACGGCGATCGACGGCGCGATCAGCAGCACGTTGAACGGCCGCCACCAGGCATAGAAGAACAGCGAGGCGAGGATCAGCCAGAGCGCGGCTTCCTGCCGGTGCGCCGGCCCGAGCGCGTAATAGACCGCGACCACCGCCGGGACGAACAGCAGGGCGAATTGGTAGGAGTTGAACAGCATCGCGCCTGTGCCGTGACCGGAGCGGCGCCCGTCAGGCGCCCGTCTTGGCGGCGATCATGTCGAGCATGTCGCCCACCTTGTGCATCTCCTCGATCTCGGCGGTCTTGAACTTGATGCCGAACTGGCGCTCGACCTCGACGACGAAGGTGATGTTGGTCATCGAATCCCAACCCGCGACATCGCTCGCCGTGGTGGCGGACGTCAGCACTATGGCGGGATCGTCGAGCACCGCGCGCATGATGTCGGATAATCGTGTCAGCGCCTGCGCACGGTCCATGTCGCGTCAGCCCTCGATGATGCGGATGAAAGTCGGTTTCGCCGCGTAGCCGTCGAGCGGCAGGATCCAGCTCGCGACCCCGTCCGGCGTCTGCGACAGCTTCGCGAAGCCCAATTTGGCGTAATGGTCGCGCACCATGGCGTTCTTGGCGCTGGGGCGATACTCGCCGATGAGTGACGTCGCGCCAAGGCGCCGCCCCTCGGCGGCGACCAGCTGGAGCGTCGCCTCCTCGACCCGCCTGCCGAGCACGCGGCAGCTCATCAGCCAGGTCTCGATGCGCATGTCGCGATCGTCCGCCGCCGCGAAGCGGGCGATGACGATCGCGATCACCCCGTTATCGCCGAACTGGTCGAGCAGGCGGATCTGCAGTGTGAGCGCGCGCGGATCGGCGATCAGCGCCGCGACCTCCTCGGCCGCGATGCGCCGCGTGGTCAGGTTGAACTGGTTCGTCTTGTTGATCAGCTGCACGATGCGCGCCTGGCCGAGCGTGTCGAAGCGCCGCCAGCGCAGCGCCATGTCGAGGCTGCGCAGATAGCCCTCGAGATCGGTCGCCGCGCCGCGTTGCGTCGCGCGCTCGGCGTTGGCGCGGTATTGCTGCGTCCGCGCGAAATCCTCCGCCGTCGGCCGGATGCCCTCGAAATAGCCGGCGGCGGCGATGCACTCGGCATAGAGCGCGGGATCCTCCGGCAGCTCCGGCACCGCCACCATCGGCAGCTCGCGGCGGACAATGGCGCGCTCGAAGGGATTGTCGTCGGCGAAGACCAGCGCATCGAGCCCGATATTCAAGCGCTCGGCGATCGCGCGGATATTGGCGACCTTGTCGGTCCAATTGGCGGCGAAGCAGGCGATGTCGCCCCGCCGCAGCACCATCTCCGGATGCTTGTCGAAGGGCTCGAGCGCATTCGCCTCGTCGTTCTTGGAGCAGATGGCGAGGATGACGCCGCGCTGCGACAGATCGCGCACGTAGCGCTGGAAGGCGACATAGGCCTCGCCGAGCGCGCTGCCCTGACCGAGCACGATGCCGTCCAGCCCGTCATCGCCGATCACGCCGCCCCACAGCGTGTTGTCGAGATCGAGCACCAGGCATTTGAAGGCGCGTCCTTGCTGCGCGGCAATCAGCCGCGCAATCAGCTCGCCATATATCGGCGCGGCGGCGGGATGCACCTCCTGCTTGGCGCTGTGCCACAGCACCGGGTCATGCCATGCGCGCAGCCCGTCCTGCGCCACCTGCGCGTCGAGCGCCACGATGTCGACGCCCTCGGCGTCGGCGCGGGCGCGCAGCCGCTCGTTCAATGCCATGGCGAGAGCGGCGGCGGAGCCGGGCAGGCGATGCTCGTTATTGCCGAGCAGGGTCGGGAAGATCGGCGGCACGGTCTGCTGCAGCACTGCGCAGCGGAAGGCGGCGCGCGCCGTGCGCCAGTGTCCGGCAAGCCCGTCGACCAGCGCCTCGAGGCGGCGCGAAGCGACCTCGCCGGGATCGCTCGCATTGCAGCCGGCGAGCAGGTGGTAGGCATCGAGCGCGAACAGCACCGCGGTCGGCCGGAAGCCATGCAGGGGCGAGGACGGGTCGAGCAAGTCTTGCGCGTACTGTCCGTACTCGCCGACGAAGATCGTCAGCCACAGCCCGCGGCGCAACGCGGCGACCCGGATCGCCGGCACGAGATGCGCGACGGTCGAGGCGGCGAGCACGGCGAGTCGCACCGGCGCGCCGGCGAGGTCGGGCGGCGGTGCCGCGCCGAACAGGCGCTGCAGTCGCCGGTCGAGCCGCATGGTGGCCAACCCGTCCAGGCGGTGATTGGCGAGAGCGACGAGCCGCGCCCAGTCTTCGGCGGCGGGAAGGGTCGGCGGTGGGGCGAGCGCCGTGCTGCCGTCGACCGGCAGGGCACGAGTTGCGCTGCCCGCCAGGGCGGTCAGCTCCGCGCTCCACGCCGCCGGCGGCGCGGGTAGCCAGTGAAGCTCAGGGGACGAAATCCGCATCTCTCCGCGCGTGCAACACCCGTCCGCTTCATCGACCAGCCCGCGAGGGCTCGCCCGGTTTTACCCGAAGCGTCGCAAATCAGTCAAAATTATCGTGCGCGCCGAGACCGGGAGGCGGCGGTTGCCCGGTAAGCGACCGTTAACCGTTCTATGGAATCCTGCGTTCGTGCTCGGATCACTCGAGCGGGGAGGGCGCCGTCGTGAAGTTCACGGTACGGTTCAGCGATTATCGCATCCGCACGCGGATCTATGCCGGTTTCGGCGCCGTCATCCTGCTCGGCGCCATCGTCGCCGGCTTCGGGGTCTGGCAGTTCACCGCGCTCGGCGAGGACGTCGATCGGCTCGTCGCCGCCGGCGCCGACGTCACCCGCAATCTCGAGGTCAATCGCATCGTCGAGGCGATGCGCCGCGCCGCTTTGCGCTACAAGACGAGCGGCGACGAGGCGGCGATCAAGGATTTCGCCGACGGCGTCGCGCAGACCAGCGCCCGGCTCGTCGAGGCCGCCAAGGCGACCGGCTCGGACGAGCAGCGCACGATCTACGCCGCCGCCACCGCCCAGGTCGCCGAGGTGCAGCAGGAATTCGCCAAGCTCACCGCCATCGGCGCCAGGATCGCCACCGATCGCGGCGCTCTCCTCAAGAGCGGCGAAGAGCTGCGCAAGAGCGGCGAGGCGTTGCTCGTCAAGGCGCACGGCGCCTTCGATGACGCGCTGATCAGCCGCGCCCAGGACATTCAGGCCGGCGAGCTCGGCGTGCGCGTCGCCGGCTGGCAGTTCCTCGCGACCAACGATCCCAGCCTGCCCGGCGCCTTCCGGCTCAGCGTCGCCCAGACGACGCTCACCCTCAAATCGCTGACCAAGCTGACAACGGCGAGCAAGCTCGACGGCGCGCTGGCGCCGGTGCAGACCGCGCTCGACGGCTACGCCAAGACGTTCAACCAGATCTCGGCCGAGATGATCGAGGCGAACAAACTCTATAGCGAGGTGCTGCTGCCCAAGCTGACCAAGCTCGAAGAGCTCGGGGTCGAGATCCAGACCGCGCTCGACGCCGATATGAAGACGACCAAGGCCGCGACCGACGCGACCATCCGCTCGACCACCATCGCCCAGGCCGGCATCGCCGGGCTCAGCCTGCTGCTCGGCGGCCTCTTCGCCTTCCTCATCGGCCGCGGCATCGTGCGGCCGATCACCGGCATGACCGCGATCATGGCCAGGCTCGCCGAGGGCGACCGCTCGGTCAGCGTCCCGGCGCTCGGCCAGAAGGACGAGATCGGCGAGATGGCGCATGCCGTCGAAGTCTTCAAGACCGGTCTCATCGAGGCCGACCGCCTTGCCGCCGCGCAGCAGGAAGAGCAGCAGGCCAAGCAGCGTCGCCAGCAGACGATCGACGACGCCATCGCCGCCTATGACGAATCCGTCCGCCAGTCGCTCGCCGCGCTCGGCGCCGCTTCGGGCGACATGCGGGTCACCGCCGAGACCATGGCGGCGACCGCCGAGGATACAAGCGAGCAGGCGAGCGCGGTGACCGATGCCGCCGCCACGGCGCTCGCCAATGTGCAGAACGTCGCCTCGTCGACCGAGGAGATGACCGCCTCGATCGCCGAGATCGCGCGTCAGGTGTCGCAGTCGACCGCGATCGCCGCGCAAGCGGTCGAGGAGGCCGGCCGCACCAACGCGACGATGCACGCCCTCACCGAGGCGGCGCATCGCATCGGCGAGGTCGTCCAGCTCATCCAGGACATCGCCGCGCAGACCAATCTCCTCGCCCTCAACGCCACCATCGAGGCGGCGCGCGCCGGCGATGCCGGCAAGGGCTTCGCCGTCGTCGCCTCCGAGGTCAAGACGCTGGCCAGCCAGACCGGCAAGGCGACCGAGGAGATCGCCGGCCAGATCACCGCGATCCAGGCGGCGACCAAGAGCGCGGTCGAGGCCATCAAGGGCATCGACGGCACGATCGGCCGGATCAGCGAGATCTCGACGACGATCGCCGCCGCCATCGAGGAGCAGGGCGCCGCCACCGGCGAGATCACCCGCTCGACCCAGGAAACCGCGCGCGGCACCGAGGCGGTGTCGCGCAACATCGCCGGCGTCAGCGAAGCGGCGAGCAAGACCGGCAGCGCCGCCGCCGAGGTCCTCGCCGCCTCCGGCGGGCTCGGCCAGCAGGCCGAGACGCTGCGCGCCGAGGTCGATCATTTCCTGGCGACGATCCGCGCGGCATAGCGCTCGTCGCGCGGCCGCCCCGTGTCGCTCTAAGCCGTGTCACCGAGGTCGCGTCACAGCAGATAGATCGGGTCGCCCCGGCGGACGATGCCTTCGACCAGCGTCGCGGCATAAACGCCGGCGCAGCTTCCATGCGCGTCGTTGACGTGGCGCAGGATGCGCCGCTCCGTCGCGCCGGTCGCGGGATCGATGGTGATCATCTTGCAGCGCGGATCGCGCTCGGTGACGGCGATGCGCAGGCGGTCGCCGAGCTGCAGCGTGCAGCCGACCAGCGCGTCCTCGCGATACGGCTGGTCGGGCTGCCAATCGACGTAGAGATTCGCTCGGAAGCGCCGCCGGTCCATCGCCATGCCGAGCTCGTCGCCGAGCGCCCGCGTCGAGGCGTTGCCGAAGAGCGAGAGCGGCCGGCAGTCGTAAAGGCCGCGCTCGCTGAAGCGCAGCGTCACTTCCTGGCCGCTGCGCTGCGTCAGCTCGGCGGCGAGTTCGGCCGAGTCGACGGCAAGCTCGCTGCCCGCCGGCGTCGTCACCACCACCGCAAAGGATTCCGGCGGCGGGAAGATCGGATTGACCCCCGGGCCGAGGGCGAAGGACGTTGCGACGTCGACCGGCAGCGTCGCCGCCGCCGGCTGGCGGAAGCGCGGCCGGAAGAGGACGAGATCCTCCTGGTCGCGGCCGGTATGCCAGGGGAAGCCCTGCCGCCCGTCGGGATGGACGAAGGCATAGACCCGGTCGCCCATGATGCCGCCATAGCCGACGAAGGCCTCGTCTATCGCCTCGCCTTCCATGCTCTTGACCGGATAGCGGCAGATCGTCTCCACGGTGCCGAGCTGTTCCATGCGCCCCTCGCTTGCCCTCTGGGGCAGGCTATGGGCGGCAGGCAGCCGAGGTCAAAGCAAACTCGTCGCGGCGGCGGATGGCGACCCGCTAATGCGATGCCTTGGGCGTCGGGGCAAGCGGCACGACCGGCGCGAAGATCGCCGCCGGCAAGGCGAATGACGGCGGCGGCAGGGTCTCGTTCTCGATCGTCGCGGCTTGCAGGGGCTTCGCGCGTCGCGCGACGGTGAGCAGCGTCGCCGAATTCGCCGCCGTTTGCTTGAGCCGCTTGGGGGCGGCGGGCGCGGCGGCAGCGCGCGGCGGAACCGGCGGCGTCGCCGGTTCCGCGACCGCATCGGCGGCGAGCGTTTGCGGCAGCGCCGCCGAGGTCTCCACCGGGGCAGTCACCGGGCCAGTCTCTGGGACGCTCCCCGAGGCGGCGCTCACCGGAGCGCTCGCCGTCGCCGCCCAGGTGAGCGCGGCGCTCCCGCTCGCCGCGGCGATCTGCAGCATGTAATGGGCGGCGCCGGCCGACAGCGTGGCGACCGACAGCCATCCGACGATGGTCGCCGCGGTCACCGGCCAGCGCCGCGCCAAGCGAGGCTTCGCGGCTGGCGCGTCCTCCGCATAGGCGTCCCCGCTATAGGCCGGGTGATGCGGCGGTATCGGCATCGTGCCGGTCCCGAAGGTCAGCGTGAGCGGCGTGGCATAGGTGTCGATCGCGGCATGCATCGCTCGGTTTCCTCCTCCCGGGGGGCGCCGCGCGGCGGCGGCGCGATTGGTCGGATCACGGCGCATTCAGCGCAGCGCCAACTGGTCGAACGGATGCCGCTCGGCGGGGTAAAGCAGGCGGATCCGTTGCAGATAGAGGTGGGTCTCCGGATAGGGCGGAATGCCGCCATGGCGCAGGACGGCGCCTTCGCCGGCATTGTAGCCGGCCAGGGCGAGCGACAGATCGCCTTCGAAATAGGCGAGCAGCCAGCGCAGATATCGGGTGCCGGCTGCGATGTTCTCGGCGGGATCGAGCAGGTTGCGGGCGCCGAAGCGGCGCGCCGTCTCCGGCATCAGCTGCATCAGCCCCTGGGCGTTGCCGGGCGATATCGCATCGGCCCGGAATGCCGATTCGGTCGCGATGATGGCGAGCACCAGCAGGGGATCGATCTTCTGCGCCGTCGCGATCTCGGTGACCAGCGCGGCGATGTCAGGCGCCGATTGCTTGGCCGCCGATTGCGTGGCCGACGGGGCGGTGCCGCTCGCTGCGCCTGCCCGCCCGGCGACGGGCGGGCCGGGGATGAGCATGCCAGGGATGAGCATGCCCGGGACGAGCGTATTGGGCGCCGGCGGCCGCGCGACGACGGCGACCGGCGCGCTCGCGGCCAGCGTGGCGGGG
>WNFM01286584.1_pt1 | contig 10414 bp, 9 predicted proteins | sample 5400271 | NCBI WGS metagenome assembly WNFM01 (sample SAMN13153352, study PRJNA577476) | soil metagenome | isolation source: 60 cm saprolite on Douglas fir-dominated hillslope | place: USA:California | collected 2013-09-17 | reverse complement strand
AATACTGGATTCGATAGCGTGTAGTTTACCCGTTAATTTCTGCACCTCGATCAGCGAACCAGCCGAGTTCAACTGTTGCAAGGCGTTCTGCTTTTCCTGCTGCAAAACCGCGCTCGACTGCTGTTCAGCCAGGGAGCGATCAAGGTTAGCTCTCGTGACGAAGTCAGTTTGTTTATTCTTATCTTGAACACTATTCATTGTAATACTTTATTATTAGTTAGTTGTTAGTCTATTTTTTCACTCCAATCGGAGCAAATCTTGGCTTTGACGTCGCACGGGTTAGCTTCGCCAAAGATAGTAGTAAACGCGCTCTCCATAATCTGTTGGGCGAGCAAGCGCACCTGCTCGGCTATTTTCTCGTCGCACTCGATTAACAATTCGTCATGGACAGTCAACACTATTGTCGCATCCAGACTTTTAGCCCGAAACACAGAATCGAGCTTGATCATAGCCAGCTTGAATACGTCGGCGCAACTAGCTTGGACCGGGTAATTAATACAGAGACCGAACTTGTTCCAATCAGTGGGAGGCTTAGCCCCTCCGATATAAAGCTGTCGTTGACGCCCGATTAACGAGCGCCCTTCATCGATCTCGCTAGCTTGCTCCCTGGCCTGAGCATGCCAGCTCGCCATGCCGGGAAACTGGGAAAAATAGGCGTGTCGGAAACCGGCTGCTTCTTCCAGGCTCAGTTCGATCCCGGCTTCAACTCGCGCTTTATGCTGGAAAGATTCAGCACCCAGCCCGTATTGGAACCCGAGCACGATGGTCTTGGCCAGGGACCGCTGTCTTTTATCTATTGCCTCCATCGGCACTGCGAAAAGCTCAGCTCCAATCACTTGGTAAAAATCCCGTGGATCAGAGAGCGCCGTGCGCAGGTTAACATCCTGAGAAATTGCGGCGGCACCTACCACCTCCATTCTGGCATAATCGGCTATTACGAGCGCCCGGCCTGGAGGCGCAACAAAACAACGCCTGAAGCGCGGATCGCGCGGCACAGTCTGCAATGCCGGGTCTTTGCAGATGATTCGCCCGGTAACGGTGCCTTGGGTTTGGTAATCGCCATGCACTCTCCCGTTCGGAGACTCATAATCCATGTACCCCTTGATCGTGCTCGCAGCTTTAGCCACCTCGCGATATTCCAGTATTCTGTCCGCCAGAGGCTCAGCCAGTTCACTTAAAGAGTCGTCGTCAACACTCTTGAGTTCCTTGCACCCGAGCGAATGGAAGTGCGCCAGAAGTTGGCGAGCTGAGTTCAGATTAAAGCTCGGGGCCAGATCAAATTCTGAAAGGATCTCTTCGCGTAACGCTTCCGCGCAATCGTCCGCTTGAGCAAAACATTCCTCGGCTCGGGACCGGTCAAAGGCAACGCCGGCAATTCGCATACGGACGATTGCCGACACAAGCGCCATTTCCAAAGAGAACACCTGGGCCAGCTCGGCCTTCTTGAGCGAACCCAGGAGTTGCGCGGCAATCGAATGCAGATGAACCACATCCCCCAGCGCATATTGTTTCTGCTCATCGGTGAGCAGCACCCCGCCCCAGTCACTAGGGCCCAGTTCCTTGGAGAGAGTAATTCCCAGATAACGCTGAACCACACTGGCCAGATCGTTGGCTTTATCGGTCCCGCAGGTAATCAGCTGACTGGCGATCTGGGTACAGAAGACCGGCCCTTGCGGAAAGAGATTCAAATGCAACGCCAGCCAGGATAGATCGAAGACCGCATTATGGATGATCAGAGGGGAATGGCTGATGATATGTAATATCTCGCTCGGGACTGGACCCTTGTGCAGATCGTATTGCTGAGTATTGCCCAGTGAATCGGCAAGAGTAGCCAGCCGAATTTTGCCGCGCCAGGGATCGAGTCCGGCGTTCTTGCCTTTTGCACCGTCTCGGGGATACGTCTCGATATCCAAAGCGAGCGCCTCCGGCAAAAGCGTCTGCCAAGCGACCGGTTCCAATCCGTCGATTCTGACAAATTCACTATCTTGTTCCCTGGAACCCCCTTTGGAACCGGCCCTCCGGCCCACCGTTTCATAATCCTCTGTCCTTGAGGTATTTACACTGGGCCGGTTTGATTTATCATCCTGCGGTTCTGGTTTTGAAACCGGCCCGGAGCAAGTGCTTCCCGCAGAAGGGCTTACCCTGTCCCGGGCCGGAGGGCCGGTTTGATCAGGGGTTTCGGGAGAGATAGAAGGATCTGAACCGGTCTGAGGCCCGGAAGGTGGCGGCGGCGACTCAGGATCTGGCGGTGGTTCAGAATCCAGGAACCGGGCAAAGACAGTTTTCAGATCGCCAAGCACATAGCCACGGACTTTCTCTGTTTCTATTCGAGGTCGTTGGGAACGAACTCCGTATCCCGATAAAATTTTCCCGAGTCTTTGCGCCGTGAGCCCTTCGGCTGCTTTCCCCCCCCACCATGGCGCTTCCTTGTCTGCATTACAGCTTTTGCGGATTTCGTCGGTAGCGAGAAAGGAGTCGTCCTCTTTTTTGCCATTGTCGGCAAACGCTTTTCGGACGGCTTTAAGGACACACACATTAAAGGAGTCTTTGTCCATTTCGCCCGTTTCCAATTTGATGGCGGTTTTTTCGGCCAGCTCCGGCCAGGATTTCCCGAGCACCTGCGCAATCTGTAAAAGTGAATACCAATGATCGCCTGCACGATCATTGAGTGTACCGGGCAACTTAACCTTAGCGCCCCGCACCTTTGTTTCGTTATCACTCGCCCAACGAAGGAGTTTCCGGCGCAGAGTTACCCAATCATCTGGCAGAGTCTCTCGAAGCCGATTAATCTTCTCGGTCTTTAGCCGCCTGACCAGTTTGATAAAGATGCTCCGATCCTCGAGGGTTTCGTGCATCCCGCCAATACCAGCCAACACTTTCGGTCCCCAGGTCGAAAACGGCTCAACGTCCAGAGTATCAGGATTAGTCCGGATCGTGAACGCCATGCGTCGGCTGTGACCGGAATTGATGATCCCGCGCAAGTTATCGTTTTCTTTCAAATACGTATCCACCTCATCCAAAATCAGGCTCGGTTTGTATTTCTCGATCGCGCGATAGACCGATGCCGCTGAGATATTTGACGCAGGCAACCCTTTGCGGGACAGCTCGAGCAGCACAGTCAAGAGGGTGGTTTTTCCGCACCGTTTTTCGGGGCTTGTGATCGCCAGCATCGGCAGGAAATCCACTGCTTCAACGAGGTAGTCGACGAAGAGCCATAACGTACAAGCGATCAGCCCTTCCTCGGTAATGACGACGTGCTGCCGGATCTTGGATTTGATATCCAAAGCTAACGCAGCGCCTTCTACCGGCTCTTTCCACGGTTCCGGATCAACTAGACCGAACCGGGCCAGTTTGTCATCGGGACTAGAGCCAGCCTGCCCGATCCGCCGCAAATCATCGACGTGCACTCCAAGCATCCGAGCCAGCTCTTTGCATAGCTGGTCTCGGAACGTTTTGGAGATCTCGATATTAAGCAGCTCTTTCTCGACCGATTGCAGATCAACCTGGGTCTTGCGCAATGTCTCAACGAACGGCACCGCATCATTGAACAGTTCGGCCAGCACATCGGCGGGAGGCGCTCCTCGTGCGACAAAAAGATCATCCAACCCCTTAGCCTCGACCAGATCCCAGGTGCAAAGCTGGAATACTTCGGCACCGGCTGCTGCTAACAACAAGTACAACCTGATCTGGGCATGGCGCACCAGCGGATTGGTTCCGGCGTCCGCGTCAAAGGCCAGATACACTTTGCGTCCATACCATGTGAATACTGCCAGATCGGCTCGGAAAGTTAACCCCTGGCCATTGGCTTGGGGCGCGGTCGGCACCCATACGCCGTTGAGCCCGATTGTTACCTGTCCGGCCAGCGTAGCAAGGATCGAGCGGATCGGACCCTCAGTGAAAAGGACCGGGTCAGTCTTAGCCGCTTTGTCCCAGCTTTGCTGGAGCACGAAGATTGGAGCCGGCTTCCCTTCACTGACTAGGAACTTCTTGCCATCAAGAGGCGGGGGAGGGGTCGGTAACACTCGCGCGCCCCATGCTCCCGGCGTGCCGTCGCTCTTCGGGGCCGGGAACCAGATCAACGCTTCGGCCGCCTGAGAAAGCGGAGCAGCGCCGATCATGATATCTTTGCCCAGCCTGGCTACGATGTTAGCGAGAACAGGCGGCGATTGGATCTCGACCCCTAGCGACGCAGCGATCTGCGGATCAAGACCACGGGCCAACAGATAATCAAGCCCTAGTTGCATCCGAGCCTCCTCTTCCTTTAAGCCGCCGCTTGCGGCATCGTTATGATGTTAGGTGCTACTATCGTGACTTTAGCGCGAGGCGGCACGTTGGCCGGCAACGGGATCTTTTCCAGTCCCTGGTTAATCGCGAGTGCACTCTCTCTAGAATAGAGGGTCTTAACCTCTGCCCGAATGATTCCGTGACCGTCGTCCTTGTGGATCACCTGAGGATAGACAATGCGGTAGAGACAATCTTCCAAACATAAGCTTGCCTCGACGATGCAGTCGGGCAGCTCCAGTTCGGCGGAATCGCAAAACCGTTTGATAGTGAATCTACCGCGACCACCGAAAATGATAGTTGTAAACAATCGCCGGTCTCCAGGCACTGTCGTCAGGGTCAGATCAAGCTTCGGGTACTGCTCCGGATCATCGGCATTGCCTTTGGTCAAGCCCGGTTTACCGCCAATTACCTGCGCTACGTAAACGCCAGCATCAAGTAACGAGAATTCACGCGGGTTATACTTGAATCGTGCCATAACTAAATTCCTTTCTGGGGGGTAATTTCTAACGAGGTCAGTTGCGATACTTCGCATCGCGCAGATATCGCAGAATCGCTTCTCTGGTGTAGGGGTTGATCCGCTCAGGAGGCACATTGTCGATCACCCAAAGCAGATAGCCGGCATCAACTTCCTTTAGCTTTTTGCCTTTATGCTTGCCGAAGGTCAGGAGCACTTCGCCGTAATCAACCCCAATTAAAGGCTGGATTGCTGGTTTAGCCGCCGTTCCGGTAGCGACCAGGGCTTTGATTAGCTCGTAGCCGTCTTTGAATTCTTTGAGCCAGCTTTTGAGCAGAGCCGCCAGTGCGTTTTCCGCCTCCCCTGGAGCGTTAGCCGGGTCCAGTGCTGAGAGAATCAATTTTTTCTGGCGATCGGAGAGTCTCATTATGAGTCGGAGGTGAAAAGGGGAGCTAACCGATTGCCGAATACCAAACGACGATTGACGATAACCGCGCCTTGCGGTTGTCGGAGAGACGTAGTAAAAGACAAAAAAGTTGAGTCTTCAAAAGAGACACCTTGCGACCCGCCCATTCGTGCCAAAACTTTTGCGGCGGGTTTCTTTTGTTAAGGATTAAACCGTGACAGGTTCCTCCTCGGGTTGTTGAATTTTGCGCGCTAGTCTGCGCGCCTCCAGCGCTTTAGCTGCGGCCTCGGCGACCTTTGCAGCCGCAGCGCTTCGATCGAAGTAATCCAACAGATCCTGGAGCCAGATCATGCGAGAGCCGCTTTGCGCGTCGCGCCTGGATTTGTGTAAGTAGGTGCGGATCTTGTTTTCTGGCTCACCAACTATGCGCAGGATCGTGCTCCTGCTAAATCCCGTCACAGAACAGGCGATGTTAACCCTGACCCATTGGCGCTTCGCTTTGATCAGCGCGATGTCTTCGGGACTCACCGTACCCAGCCGGCGTGGCCTTTTAGGCTTTGTTTGCGTCATGCACCAAACATAAATGCCCGTGCACGACCATGTAAGTGACAGAACGAAAAATAGTTTTTGTCACCCCTTGTCGCGATCGCTCAAGGCTCGCGCATCCGCACTGGCAGTTCAACGCCGGAAAAAAGAGAGGTGAAAAATCCGGCGGCATTCTTTGCGTCGCGCTTGGCCATCCGTTCCAGCGAATCCAGATCCGCTGTCCATCCTTCATCTTGTCGGGCCTGTGCAATCCGGCGAAATGGATCGCCCCCGATTTGATGCATTCGCCAGGCTGATAATGCATTGAGCATCACCAGGTAATGTTTAGGTGACTTGAGGTAACTTTGAACCTGGACACGCTCATAGCGCCGGCGCAGATCCGCTTCGATCTCGGCAAGAGGAGCAAACCAATTGACACAGAGCGGTTCGACTCCCGGCCACGAGGCGGCGCTGACGTCCAGGACGCCGCTCCGGTTGAACGCGAAAGGAGTACGCTGCAAGTACGCCAGGCTTTCGGGAGTGGTCGCCTTCTTTGACAAACGGGTTCGCCACAGCGCACTGGTAGTAATCCAATCGCGCGCCAGATAATCCGACGGTGCACAGTGGTACACGTCCCTAAGAAAAACTGTCTCCGGCGTTACTGGCAAGAGCCCAAGCTTCCAAGCATCTGGCTGCAAATACCAAGCGACACGCAAGAGGAGCGATTCACGGGCGTATTCCCAAGTGACGCAGGCGCGTTCTTCGCCGGCCATCAACTCAGAGAAATGCAAGTCTCTCCGAGAAAGCTTGCGGCGCTGCCGCCTCACAACACGCTCGGCAATTTGCTGACCGCTGACCGCTGCAGGTCCAGACTCAAATGCACATAACGGTTGTGGACTTCATCGCTAGCATGGCCGGCCATCTGTTTGCGGACATCAGCGCCTACTTCGAAATTGGCAAGATTCGAGATGAAGTAGTGACGTGTGCTATGAAAACTGAGAGTTCGAAAGCGACGTCCTTTGCCCTGTTTCTCCATGCCAACCGGCGCAGCGATCCCGGCCGCAGCCATAAGCCGGCCGAACTCTGCACTCAACCGACTAACTGCCCGCCCTTGTAACGTTGGAAACAGTGGCTGGCTAGGATCGTCGTCCGCCGGAAGTGATTCAAGGTAGGCGATCAAATCACCATGAAGACAAACGACAGTCGATCTCTGACTTGCTGGCTTGCGACGCGAAGTTTTCGCGGCCTCGTATTGCAACGTCCGCTCGGCCAGATCGATGTTAGTCCATGAGAGGCTAGCGGCATCGCCTAATCGCAATCCCGCAAAGACGCCGAATAAGATCACGCCGCGCCACTCGCTATCGGCATGGGCTAACAATGCTCGGATCTGATCGCCACTGAATGGAACACGTTCTTCACTTTCGGCTCGGATGGGCTCAATCGCTTCAACCGGATTATGGGTGAGCGCGCCTTTCTTGCGGGCCGAATTAAAGAGCCCGGCCAGTATGGTCATAGTCGTTGCGACTGTCCTGGTGCTCTTGCCAGCCCGCAGTTCCGAATCGCGGAAGCGTTCGACCTCGCCAGGCGTAATCGATGCTACAGATGCCGCCCGGCGACGTTCCGGCAACCAGGCCAGGAAAGATTCAATCGTCAGCCGGTATTTAGCCAGCGTACTGGCCGCCGTCTTACCTTCTTTGGCCTCAAGCCAATCTCTGCAAAAGGCTTCAAAGTTCTCTCCGGCGAGCCCGGTCCCGGTCGAATCCCGCAGCAGATTGCTGAAAAGCTCGGTCGAGATTCTCAAGGTAGCCGGGCAAAGCGTAATCTCCTTGATGTCCTCCAAGAGCTTGTGCGCCCTAGCCGGATTGAGTTCGCGGGCTTCGGCCAGTCGCGCGGCTCGTTGCCAGCGCTGAACTACGGCCAGCGCTTTCCTGCTGTCGGTGAGTTTGGTTGTCTTCCAGATCGTGCGGCCGTCCGGGCCTTGGAACTTGCCGCGCCAGATCGGCGAAACTTTGCCCGAACCGCCCGGTTTGCGTGTGATAGATGGCATTTGAAAAGTGAGTCACTAAAGTGACTACCCTGTATCTGCGGATGTCAGGGAATTTTCTTTAGTGTCACACGCTGGGGATCCCCTGCAAGAGCGGAACCGCGCTCTATGAGCCGCTGGAAGTGTTCGATCCAGCTTACTCGATTCAGCAAAATTGCCTGCACGCCGAAGGTATCGGCACTCCAAAAATCCCCGGTGTATCATTCTCACTCGACTGTTACCATCATGCCATTTTCGCGGTGCGCCAATGGCCCCGGCGGCCATTGGCGAACTTAGGGCTTAAGTGCTGAGCCAGAAAGACTTACAACGATATGGCCGGTCGTTGGGATCTCCAGTCATAACGCCATTCATAATATGCCTGCCAAAGTACGGCATTGTCGCCGACGACAGTCTGAGTGATAGATTAAAGCGTCGAAAGCAATGCCCACCCATCCGAAAGTCGTCATCTCCTACTCCTGGGACGACGATACCATAAGGAGTGGGTCAGAGAGATTTCGCACAGCTCTCGATGCGGATCATGGAGGGGCGACTGGTTACGAGATTCCGTGAGCGATGAGTAACTCGACCGAGCTGGACATATTCATTAGTTACGCTCGACGAGACAACTCCGACCGTCGCGTCTCTGACTTGGTTGCCCTACTGGTGCAGACGTACCGGAACTTGACCGATGGAGAGGAATTGAAAGTCTTCTTGGACACCACGCAAGTCCATGGAATGGACGATTGGGAACATCGGCTACTCGGTGGACTTCGTGCCGCACAGCTTCTGGTGACTTTTCTCTCGCCGAGCTACTTTGCGAGTCGTGCTTGCCATTGGGAATTCGACGAATACCTGAAGCACGAGGTATCACGCTCATTTCTGGGAGAGGGTATCGCGCCAATTTACCTCGTCGAAGTGCCGGGTTTGATGGATAACCCCGTAAGCGAGCTCTTTGACAAAAAGTGGGTTACCGAGCTACGTCGGCGGCAGTATTTTGATGTTCGGCCGTGGGCTGATCGTATCGCCGCTGCACAGACGGATGTCGATTTTATGGCCCGAATCGAGGAACTTGCGCGTCGGATCCATCAGCGGCTTTCGCGAGCTAGAAAAAGCGTCAATTCGCCCGGAAATGTAGACCGACAAAACGGAAATTTTGTTGGTCGGAACGGAGAGTTACGGCGCCTGCAAGAACTGGTCAGACTAAATAAACTCGGCATTCTCACGGCTGTTCATGGATTGGGCGGGATTGGCAAGACGGCTTTAGCCACGCAGTACGCGTACGTCTTCGCACACGAATATCCAGCTGGGCGTTGGAAGGTCGAATGTGAGGGACATGAGGATCTTCGCGTGGCTGTACGTACTTACTTCACTTTCTCGATGTCTGGCAGCGGCCATCTCCTGTCGAAGTAGGGCTCCAGTGGCGCGTAGAATCGGAAAGCCGTGAACCATCCTTGGCCGGGCACGGTCTGAATCCAATTTTGCTCAAAATCCTTCGGCGCGGTCGGGGCGAAGAAAAGGTCCACCGAGCCGTCCGCGTTCCGGACGAATCAAACGCTTGAGCGGGCGGATATTGGCCTTTGGTCCAATGGTGAAAAGGACGGTCGGTGACCTCGATCAGTGGCCGGATTGGATCCCGCGATCCACCGGTTCTGTCGGTGTAGACTTGGCGGCGACTGGCGGGATTTCGAGGTGAAAGGCATACACGCGCTTCTGCGCGGAGCCTGGGAGGAGGTGGATGGGTTTGATGGTTTTTGGGCACGAGGTCTTCGCCGCATTCATCTTTGCGGCGTCGGATGATCACGGGCGCGAGAAGCTTCCAGAGCCGGTGAATGTTGCAGCGCCGAGCGGACCGCTTTTCGATCTTTGTTTTGGCGCGGCGGCGTTCGGAATCGATCGGGCGCAATGCCGCGAGGATGGCCGCAACAAGGTCGCTGAAAACGTGGGGGCGGGACTCGTCCGCCGCGGATTGAACATAATTCGCGTTGTCGACAAGGTGCGCGAGCGCTTAGTTTGACTTGCCGTTCGCTGGCAATATCCGGGCCGTGCGCCGACTCGCGAGTTTGAGAACAACAAAAATATTCCTCGCTCAATCTCTCGGCGTTTCAGACCGGCTATGAAATCGGATTCAGAGACGAGTTCCTCGGTTGACGAAAGCAATCGCGCGACCGCGTGGCAGTTAATCGATTGACGTCCATAAACGTCTGGAAAGTCAAGAGTGGGAGCAAGTTTTACGACGCTGACGGCAATAGAGTTGGAACGGCATGGGCCGCTGACACATTCGACGGTCGAATCCAATACGTGCGGTGGTTAACCGGGGAGTTACTTATCGAAACCTCTGACGATTTGAATCACCGAAACTGGAAAAATGCTCAAGTAGTTTTTGCGAAGCTCCTCGGGCGTCTATCGCGTATCGGGATGTGTTTCAGGGGCTAAGCAACTTCCAGGTCCTCTCCCCAATTCACTTGGTTCACTCTCCACTCGGAAATATTCCTGGCGGAATCAAGAGTGAGTTCAACATCGACGCGCAGCGTTGTGTACCGCAACAAGGTTTCATCGATTCGATCGCCAAAGATTGCTTCGTCTGGGCGGGACGAAGCATCCCGGCTTACTTCGGCATAGCCCCGCATGGGTTAGGCAAAGCGCCGCACGCTTCAGCAATTCGATTTGTGGAGCGACGCGGACAACGATTGTATTCGACGGGATTGGTCCCAGATCGTCCGGG
>WNFM01060422.1_pt2 | contig 10414 bp, 7 predicted proteins | sample 5400271 | NCBI WGS metagenome assembly WNFM01 (sample SAMN13153352, study PRJNA577476) | soil metagenome | isolation source: 60 cm saprolite on Douglas fir-dominated hillslope | place: USA:California | collected 2013-09-17 | reverse complement strand
GGGCCGCGAATGAACGCGAATGGACGACACAGAAAACTGCACCGTCGAATAACTCGATAGGCGAGAAGTTCCGAGTAACCCATCCATTCCATCCTCTGCGAGGAGAGGAGTTGGAGGCGGAAGGACGTACGGGCCGCTGGGGCGAGGAGCTCATATGGTATCGAGTGGCAGGTGGTGATTTGCGCACGATTCCGTTGAGGTTTACGAGCTGGGCGGCGATGGAACCGTATGTGGAGGTGGGAGGAGGACGGAGCTGGTATCGGGCGAGTGATCTGGTGGAACTGGTGAGGCTGGTCGAGGGCTTGCGCTAGGGAGATAGGGCCGATGTGTAAAGGAGATTATGGCGCATGTGTAAAGACCATTAAGTCCCAAGCGGATTTTACGGGAGGCGGCGAAGGGCGTCCAGCATCGATTGATACTGTATATTTGCAGAACAGCCCGGAGGGGCCTAGCGGCAAATTGCTTGACAGCAGCCTTATATGGAATATAATAAGCATTACACATATACGGCGGATCCTTTCCCCTTATGGACCGACCCACCCGCGACCCCGACAAACACAATACCCTGCGCAAGCAGGGAACCCTGCATCCTCATCCCGATGCGGTCAGCGCCGAGTCCTTTCAGAACAGCGATTTCTTCGACCCGCAAGATCTGGTGCAGGTCAAGTACGAAATGCTGCGACGCGTCGAGGCCGAACAAGCCTCCGTCAGCCAGGTGGCGCAGGAGTTTGGACTGTCCCGGCCTTCGTTCTATCAGGCGCAGACGGCGTTCCAACAAAGCGGCCTGGCCGGATTGATCCGGCAAAAGCCAGGGCCGCGTCGCGCCCACAAGCTGACCGCGCAAGTGCTGGACTTCCTCAAGGGAACGCGCGCCGCGCAGCCCACCTTGCAATACGCCGAACTGGCGCAGCAAGCGCGGAAACGGTTCGGAGTTCAGATCCACCCGCGCACGATCGAGCGTGTGATATCACGGCGTCAAAAAAAACTCCGCTGAGCGAGGACGCGCCACCCCAATGGGAACCCATCCAGGCCGGTGTTTTGCGGGAGCGTTACGAACAACTGCGGCGTCAGGCGGGGACCGGCGTCGAAGGCGGAGCAGGCAGAAGTGTATTGCAGCGCGAGGGAATGAAAGCATGGATCGAAGCCGGGCGCCGCGAGGTGGCGCCCGCATCGGTGGAGACGCCGCCGCAGCGGGCCGACGGATGCGAGAGAACAGCAGAGAACCGCCAGCAGATCGTCGTTCTGTTGGCGGGCATGGTGATGGCAGTGCGGAAAGGAGCTGGCGATGAGTATCGAAGCGCGTGAGAAGATTCACGCCGGACATCGAAAGAGAAATGCCTACGTGTATGTCCGGCAGTCCACTCTGCGGCAGGTGCTGGAGAACACCGAGAGCACGCAACGGCAATACGCATTGCAAAGTCGGGCCGCGGCTTTGGGATGGGCGCGGGAACAGATTGTGGTGATCGATGGCGATCTGGGGCAGTCGGGGGCCTCGGCGGTGGACCGGGCGGGATTCCAAAAGCTGGTTGCGGAAGTGAGCCTGGGGCGGGTGGGCATTGTCATCGGGCTGGAAGTGTCGCGCTTGGCGCGCAACTCAGCGGACTGGCATCGGCTGCTGGAGTTGTGCGCGCTGAGCGATACGCTGATTCTGGATGAAGACGGGATCTATGATCCGTCCCACTATAACGACCGTCTGGTGTTGGGCCTGAAAGGGACGATGAGCGAGGCGGAGTTGCATGTGTTGAGCATGCGGCTGCGCGGAGGGATCTTGAACAAAGTGCGGCGGGGCGAGTTTGCGCTGCCCCTTCCCGTGGGCTTTGTGTACGACGAGCAACAGCGTGTGATTGCGGATCCGGATCAGCAGGTGCAGCACAGCGTGCGCCAGTTGTTGGAGGCGTTCCGGCGCAGGGGTTCGGTGATGGGGACGGTACGGGAATTTCGCCAGAAAGGGTGGCTCTTTCCTGTGCGCTCGCAGAAGGGGCGCCGTCCGGGAGATCTGGAATGGGGTGTGTTGACGCGCAACCGCGCGTACTCGGTGTTGCGCAATCCACGGTATGCGGGCGCGTATGCGTACGGGCAGAATCGCAATCGCAAGAAGCCGGATGGCGCGGGACGGCGCACGGTGCGATTGCCGCGGGAGGAATGGTACGAGCTGAAATGGAACGCGCACCCTGGCTACCTGTCACGGGAGGAGTACGAAGAGAATCTGAGGCGGCTCGGGGAGAACGCGCCGCTGCCGAACCCGAACGGGCGAGGAGCCCCGCGAGAAGGTCCGGCCTTGCTGCAAGGACTGGCGTTTTGCGGGCAGTGCGGCGCGCGCATGGGGACTCGATATCACCAGCGCGGAAACCGGCTTGTGCCCGACTACGTCTGCCACCAATCGAGCAGTAATCGAGGAGAGCCGGTCTGTCAGTTCATCTCCGGAGTGGGATTGGATCAGGCTATCGGCAAGGTGCTCGTGGACACGGTTACGCCCGTGACGTTGGAGCTGGCGCTGGAAGTGCACCAAGAGATCCAAGCGCAGGAGGCGGAGGCGGATCGTCTTCGCCACATGCAGGTCGAGCGCGCCCGTTATGAAGCTGGGCTGGCCGAACGCCGCTACAAGCGGGTCGATCCCGATAACCGTCTGGTAGCCGCTACGCTCGAAGCGGATTGGAATGGCAAACTGTCCCTGGCGTGTCAAGCGGAACAGGAGTATGAACGGCTGCGGCTGGCCGGCCAGCAGGTGTTCGAACAAGGACAGCATGAGCAGATACTCAACCTCGCCCGTGACTTTCCGCAAATCTGGCAGGACCCCAAGACGCCCGACCGGGAACGCAAACGGATGGTTCGTCTCCTGCTGGAAGATGTCACTCTGCATCGCGACCAGCAACAAATCACCGCTCGCATTCGGTTCAAGGGCGGGGCCACCCAGACCGTCTACACTCCCATCCATGGTCGACCTGATCCGAAAGCTGTCGCGGAGATCGAACGGTTGTTAGAAGACAAATGCTCCTATGCCGAAGTCGCCGCCAGTCTTAACGACCGCGGATTCAGGACCGCCCGAAGTAAAGCGTATAATGTGCAACCGCACCACCATCGCCCGCTCAACCTGTCAGCCACATCCCAAATCCTTGCGCTGTTCGAGGTGCAGTATGATGCGTAGATCATGAACGCGAATAAAAAAAGTCAACCCGTGGCTGGTTAACAACTGTCGTTTGGCCGGCTGCGCGCCGCACGTAACCACCCCGCGCAACACCTGACTTTCGGCTTACTTTCCCCCCGCAATCTCGCCGTGCGGCTTGCCTTGTGAGATCTCCTCAAAGGTGTCCTTCACCTGCGCCGCCAGACTCGGCCCGACCCAGTTCTTCACGCTCTCCGGCAATTGCACCGAGGTCTTGACGGGCCGGTTATCCTTCATCTCGACCAAGTCGCTGAGCTTCTTGCCCTGACCCACCGCCGACTTCACCGCCTTGTGCAGCTCCGTCATGAAGCGCTCTTCTCCGGCCAGCACTTCCTTACCGCCCGGCTCTCCATGCCCCGGCAGAACGCGCGTCACGTTCAGCTTCTGCGCCGCCTTCGCCACTTTGGGCCAGTTGGCGATATTGCCGTCGTTGGTGTAGTTGTACGGTCCGTTCGTCACCGCATCGCCCGTGCAGAGAATCTTTTCCTTGGGCAGGTAGACGAAGCCGTCGCCGCGCGTATGCGCCCAGCCGAGATGATGGAATTCGACTCGTCTCGTCGAGTCTTCCAGTACGAACAGGTTCTTGTCGAAAGTCTGCTTGGGCGGCTCCACCGTGGAACGGTTCAACTCGGCTACATCCTTGCGGGTCTTGGCGGTGTCCTGCCAGCGCGCGGGTTCATACCGTTTCATCTCTTCGGCGACACCCTTATAAGCCAGGGTCGTCGCGCCAGCCTCGGTCCACACCGAGTTCCCGTAGGCGTGGTCGCCATGATGGTGCGTGTCGAAGACGTACTTCACCGGCTTCGACGAAACCTTCTTCGCATCCTCCATGGCCGCCTTCGCGCCGCTGGGAAAATTCGCGTCCACCACGATCAGGTAATCCTTCATCTCGATGATGATGTTGTTGCAATGCCCCAGATTCTTGAGATCGCCTTCGCGGAACCACACGCCGTCGGTAATCTTCATCACCGTCTCCGGCTTGGCGTCGGAATTCGCCGCGAAAAAGGCCAGCGAGGCCAGCCCGCCGAACACCGCTATCATCCATACGCGTGAGTTTTTCATCGATCCTCCAGCAGAACCATCAAGTGTACTTTCAAGCCGCTCACGAATGCAATGGTAAAATCAATACTTTCAGGGGAAAACGCATGGCATCTAAACCTCGGCGCGTGACGCCGGTAGTGGACATCGCGGGCGTGAAACTGGGCGGCAATCATCCCATCGTAGTCCAGTCCATGACCAATACCGATACCGAAGACGTCACCTCCACGGTGAACCAGGTGATGGCCCTGGCGAATGCCGGCTCGGAGCTGGTGCGGGTCACGGTCAATACCGAGAAAGCCGCCGCCGCCGTTCCCCGCATCGTCGATTGCCTCAACAAATTCGGCGTCCGCGTTCCCATCATCGGCGACTTCCACTATAACGGCCACATCCTCCTCAAGAAGTATCCGGACTGCGCCCGCGCGCTCGCCAAGTACCGCATCAATCCGGGCAACGTCAATATCGGCAAGAAGCACGGCGACAACTTCCGCATCATGATCGAGACCGCGGTCGAGCATGACCGCCCCGTGCGCATCGGCGTCAACTGGGGGTCGCTCGACGGCGCGCTGCTGGCCGAGATGATGGATGAGAACGGCCGCCTGCCCGAGCCGAAGGACGCGAGCGAAGTGACGCGCGACGCCATCGTGCTGAGCGCCATCCGGTCCGCCGAGGCCGCCGAGCGCCACGGCCTGGCGCACGATAAGATCATCCTCAGCGCGAAGGTCAGCGGCGTGCAGGACCTGATCGCGGTCTATCGCGACCTCGCTGCTAAATGCGATTACGCGCTGCACCTGGGGCTGACCGAAGCCGGTCTGGGCAGCAAAGGCATCGTGGCGACTACCGCCGCGCTGTCGGTGCTGCTGCAGGAGGGCATCGGCGACACCATCCGCGCTTCGCTTACACCGCTTCCGAATGGCGACCGCACCGAGGAAGTCATCGTCTCGCAGCAGATTCTGCAGTCGCTCGGCATCCGTAGCTTCACGCCGCAGGTGACTGCCTGCCCCGGCTGCGGCCGCACCACCAGCACGTTCTTTCAGGACATGGCCGATCAGATCCAGACCTACCTGCGCGAGCAGATGCCGGTCTGGAAAACCCGGCACACGGGAGTGGAAGCGATGACGGTGGCGGTGATGGGCTGCGTCGTGAACGGCCCCGGCGAATCGAAGCACGCGAACCTGGGGATCTCGCTGCCGGGCACCTTCGAGGAGCCGGTCGCGCCGGTGTACGTCGACGGCAAGCTGGTAAAGACACTGCGCGGCGATGGAATTGTCGCCGAGTTCATCGGGATGGTGGACCGGTATGTCGCGACTCATTATGCTTAGAAGACGTGGCGCACGCACTCGTGCGTGCCGCGTCGAGACTCATCTCGACGCATGGCTTTCGCGTCCAACAATTTGTGATGCGTACGGAGGGCGTCGAGACGAGTCTCGACGCGGCACGCACGAGTGCGTACGCTACATTCTTGTCTCCTTAATGGCAACCGCAACGGTCCTGAGCGCCGAGCCTGGCTTGTCCGACCCGCAAAAGCAGTGGGCGCTGGCTACCACCGGCATCCGGGCCCGCCAGAACGGAGATCGCCACGACATTCTCGGCGGTCAAGAGAAGACCGCGCAGAGTGTGCTTTCCACCGCGCGCCTGCTGTATAACTGGTGGGGCATCGATAGCCGCGAAGGCCTGCTCAAGGCCCTCGAAGGCCTGGCGCGGGAGGGGCAACGTGCGCGGTTCGAACAGCTCGGCGCCGATCCGTCTTCGCCGTCTTCGGCCGATCGAGAAGCGCGCTTCGCGGCGGCCAATTACCTCAGATTGGGAAAAAGAGCCTGCTCGGCTGGGACTACACACGCTACATCGCGCTGTGCCGCTGGGGATATCTGCTCGGATACCTCAGCGAGCAGGAAGCCTGGGGCAAGATCATGCCCGCCGCGCGCCTGTTGCAGCGAACCTTCTCTTCGTGGCAGGACTTAGGCGGAAACTACATGATGGGCCGCGAGTTTTGGTCGCCTGAAGATCCCGAATCCATCGTGGGCGCTAACCTCGATTACACGTATCGCTCAATGGTCTTGAGCTCGGACAGCCCGTGGCGCCGGATTCCCTGGGGCCTCGACCTCAGCGAAGGCGCGCCGCCGGGAAAGCTCGCTTCGAGCCAGCCAACAGAAAGCTCAGCCTCGGTGTATCTCGTCTCTCGCCCCGCCGGACTGACCTGTTTCGCCCTCACCGTGATCGACAGGCCCCGCACGCCGGCGGCTGTCGACGGCGTGCGGAAAATGTTGGGCTGCCAAACCCTCAGCGTGACCTCGGACACCCAAACAGGCCGCGATTGGGACTTCCGCGGCGAATGCGTGCAGCCGGATTTCGCGAAACGCGCGGCGATTCACGCGACGTATCCACTCGAACCCTTGGCAGCCGCGTTGCGCGCGCAGCAGGTGACGCAGATGTTCGTGCAGATCACGCATAGCGTCACGGCAAATTCCAGACTGACGCCACCGGCCAAGTACCAATGGTTTCGAGATGGCAATGAAGAGAATGTCGCGACCTTCGATCTGAGCGATCCGGCGCCGAGTCCGGTCGTGCAGTACGGTTACACCGACGCACAGCAGGACCAGTTGTATGAGTCCGCGGGCCTGTTTTCGGTGGTCGCGCTGCTGATGGCTTCGGCCCTGGCGGTGTTTTCGCGGCGAGGCGAGGTCTGGAGCTCGTTCTGGCGGGCTCAAATCGTCATGCCGTGCCTGATCTGGAGTGGTTGGCTGCTGCTGGTTACCGGTCAGGATGGTCTGCCGCTGGTCCGGCTGGCCTCCGGGCGCGAGGGCGTCGTCGGCGCTCTGCCTACCATCGCGAAGCTGTGCCTGGCGCCGTTTGCGCTGCAATTTGCCGCATCCTTGATCGTGTTCCCGGCTTACCGGCGGCTCCGCGGAGTGGAGATTTCGTGGCTGCAGGCGGGCCGGGCCGCCTTCTGGCGGAGCGCTCTGCCCGCTCCCATGGCGGCCCTGCTGTTCCTGGTTACCGATCCGCAGGTGATTATGATTCCGGCGCTTGCCATTGGAGCGGCCATCTTGTGCGCCGTTCTCCAGTTCTGGTTTCTGCACAATCTGCTTCACGCGTTGCGGATTGGCGGACTGAAAGTCGCGGAAGGAGAGCTGCGGGAGCGCGTGTTCGCTCTGGCGGCCAAAGCGAATGCTCCGCTGCGAAGGTTCTGTATCATACCGGAAGGAGCGTGGAAGTCGGTGCACGCTCTGACGACGGGCGATCGCTCGCTGCTGATTGCGCAGCCGGTGATCGACCAGCTCAGCCGTCCGGAAGTCGATGCCGTGATCGCCCATGAGCTGGCCCACATGCGGCTCAAGCACCGCGCTTGGGCGATCGTTCAGGTGATAGCGTGCGCTGTCGTGGTGTTCCTGCTCGAAAGCAGAATTCCCAGAGAGCAGGGGCTGGTCGTCATACTGGTCCTGATGGCCGGACTGCTAGCCGGTATCGTTTCTGTCAATTTCTTTCGCAGACGGGCGGACTACGCCGCCGACCGCCTCGCAGTGAAGCTGATTGGAATGCCCGAGCCGCTCATCACGGCCATCTTGCGGCTGGACCGGCTGCGAGGATGTCCGCTCTACTGGAGCCCGGCGGAGGAGTTGCTGTTCGGACATTCATCGGCATTGGGTCGCGTGAGCGCCATCGCCCGCCGCAACGGCGTCAGCAAAGACCGGTTGGGGGAGCTCATTGCGAGTAAGCCGGCGGAGAGTATCGATCCGTATCCAATCCCGGCGTTTGCGTCCACGCGACTTGTCTATCTGATGTGACGCGTACGGTGTTCTCGTTAGATCGAACCGCGCCATGACTGTCGCGGCTCAGAATCGGCGATTAGCGGCTCATGACCAACATTCTGAGCCGCGCCAGTGATGGCGCGGTTCCAGTGGTTGGATCGGATATCAATGGCGGAGTTCTCAAGCCGACGCCCACCCTCGCCGATATGGATTAAGTAGGATGCCATGACGGACTCGTGCAGCGATTGGATCTCCCCGCAACCGGACGGCGTCGAGTGACGCAATCTCCGAGGAACTGGACGATTGGAGCGATCATCGTCCTGGCCGGCAGCCTGGGGTGGCTCTTCACAGCCAGGGTAACCCGCGCGGCATCGCCGATCCGCCTGGGGCTGCTGCAGTCCCGCACCGGCGCGATGATGATCAGCGAGAAGTCGATGATCGACGCCGAGATGCTGGCGGTCGATGAGATCAACGCCAGGGGCGGGCTGTGGCGCTCACGCGACCCAATGCCGATGAATGTCCGAACAGCAACTCCTCCGCCGGGCTCCAGTAGAGCGGACATCCTCGCAGCCGGTCCAGCCGCAAGAACGTGCTGCCGGTGGTGGAAAAATACGACCACCTCCTGATCTATCCGATGGCCTACGAGGGGCTCGAGCAGTCGCCCAATATCATCTATACCGGCGCCGCGCCCAACCAGCAGATCATTCCCGCGGTCAAGTGGAGCATCGACAACCTGGGCAGGAAGTTCTTCCTGGTCGGCTCCGACTACGTGTGGCCGCACAGCGTCAACGCCATAGTCAGCGACCAGCTCAAAGCGCTGGGCGGAGAAAAAGTCGGCGAGGAATACATCTTCTTCGGTAGCTCCGACGTCGCCGCGGCGGTGGAGGCGATTCGCAAGGCCAAGCCTGACGTGATTTTTAGCGAAGTGGTCGGCGCCTCGAATATCGCCTTCTACCGGGCGCTGCGCCAGGCCGGCATTCACGCCGGGAAGACCCCGGTGGTCTCCGTGAGCATCGGAGAAGACGAGCTGCGCGCTCTGCAGACGGAAGACATGGTGGGCCACTACTCCGCGTGGAACTACTTCCAGAGCCTGAACCGCAAGGAGAACATCGAGTTCGTTCGCAGTTTTCAAAAGCGCTACGGCGCGGACCGCGTCACCAGCGACGTCATCGAAGCGGCCTATTTCAGCGTGCACCTGTGGGCGCAAGCCATTCAGGAGAGCGGCCATGCCGATGTCGCCAGCATCCGCAAGGATCTGCTCGGACAGAGCTTCAATGCTCCCGAGGGCGTAATCTCCGTGGACCCGGCGACCCAGCACACCTGGCGGTCGTTTTCGATTGCCAGGATTCTGCCCAACCGGCAGTTCGACGTGGTTTGGACTTCGCGCAAGCCCATCCGTCCCGTTCCGTATCCGCTGTCCCGCCCAAAGGTCGAATGGGATCGGTTCCTGTCGGATCTCTATCGCGGGTGGGGAAATGCCTGGGCGAATACCGTCCCCGGCAGGAGCCAGCTTTAGTGCAGTTCCCCAACTGGCTTCTCAACCTGAAAATCGCCGACCGGCTGACCTTCTGGTTCCTGGCCATCTCGATTGTGCCCTGCGCGCTGCTGGCGCTGGTTACCTACCGGCTGTCGGAGAGCTCTATCGAGGAAACGATTCACCGCACGCTGCTGGTTACCGCAGAACAAAAAGCGGCCCAGATCGAAACGTACGCTACCGAGAGAATCCGCAGCATCGCGGCGGTGTCGCACACCACCAGCATCGTCGGGGCATGCGAGCAGTTGACGGCTACCATCGCGAGATACGGCGTCTCGTCGCCCGAATATGCCAAGGCCGAAGCGCCTCATCGCTCGATTCTGACGTACATTGCCGGCGCCCATGGGTACGCGGACATGCTGCTGGTGAAACCCGACGGCACGATCCTGTTCAGCCTGCAGCGGCGTCTGCGAGAGGGCGTGAATCTCACTCACGGTGAGCTGGCTACGACCGAGCTGACCGACGTCTTCGACCGCGCGCGAACGCTGCTCCAGAACGAAATGTCCGACTTCCGGCTCTACCCTGGACTCAAGGACCCCGCGGGGTTCGCCGCCGGCCCGGTGATTTCCGACGGGTCGCTGATCGGCGTGTTGATTTTCCAGCTCAATAACAACGACGTCTTCAAGGTGTTCAGCGACTACACCGGCTTGGGCGAGACGGGAGAAATGGTGGTCAGCAGCCGCGTCGGCAATGAATCGGTGATCGTGAACCCCTTGCGCTTCGACGCGCGCGCCGCCTTCACCCGGAAGGTGGCGATGGGCGGCACGCTGGGCCCAATGATGCAGCGTTCCGTCCTGGGCGAGCGAGGGTACGGGCCGAACATCGACTATCGCGGCTATCCAGTGCGCGCCGTCTGGATGTACATTCCCTCGTTCCGATGGGGAATCGTGGTGAAGCAGGACGAGAGCGAGGCGATGGCCCTGATGCATC
>WNFM01005244.1_pt1 | contig 10414 bp, 10 predicted proteins | sample 5400271 | NCBI WGS metagenome assembly WNFM01 (sample SAMN13153352, study PRJNA577476) | soil metagenome | isolation source: 60 cm saprolite on Douglas fir-dominated hillslope | place: USA:California | collected 2013-09-17 | reverse complement strand
CGGCACCCACAGGGTTCAGCTCGGGCCGCGTCGCTCCCGCGGTGGGCGGGCTGACCGGATCCTCGGCTCCGACAATTTAAGGTTGACGTTGCGCCTCGACAACGTTACGTTGTCGATATGGAAGTGGTCAATGCGGCCGCGCTGGCAGACGCGGTCCGCGAGCGAGGGCCAGGTGAACCGCTGGACCGGGTGGAGGCCGCGCTGGTGGTCAGCCAGGAGCTGGCATCGGGCGCCGATGAGCTGATCGGCCAGTTCGTGGCGGAGGCGCGCCGGGCCGGATGCTCGTGGACGGAGATCGGCCAGCGGATCGGCGTGTCCAAGCAGGCCGCCCGGCAACGGTTCGCGCCGCGGCCTCCCGCGGTTGGCGCGGCGGGACCGGAGCGCAAGCCCCGGCTGCTGGCCTGCCTGGAGGCCGCGGGCCGGGAAGCGGCCGCGGACGGGGCCGCCGAGATCGGCACGCATCACCAGCTGATCGGCTTGTTCCACGAGGGCGTCGCCGCGGCGATCCTGGAGAAGCTGGGCGTCCGGGCCGACGCGGTGCGCGCCGCCGCCCGCGAGCTGTTCCCCGGCGAAAGCCAGCCCGCAGAGCCGCCGCCCCCGGAGTCCGCAGAGGCCCGCGACGCGGTCCAGGGCGCCGCGGCGCTGGCCCGGCGCGGCGGCTGCGGCTATGTGGGGACCGAGCACCTGCTGGGCGCGCTGGCCCTCGATCCCGGGTCGCGGGCCCGGCGAGTGCTCGGCCAGCTCGGCGTCAGCATCCCGGCTATCAAGAAAGAGCTCGAGTGCTATATAAGCCCCGGCACACCCCGGCGCCGCAGGCGGGGCAAGGCAGCCGACCTGGCGTGCTCGTTCTGCGGCAAACCGCGCGCGGCCGATCGGCGGCTGGTCGCCGGGCCCGGGGTGTACATCTGCGCCGAGTGCATCGGGCTCTGCAACGAGATCCTCAGCGAAGAAGCCGGAGACCCGGCGGCATAACGGCGGCCACGGCCGGGCTGCTCCGCGTGCTCCCCCCGCCGTCAACAAGCGCCGCGAGACACCCGGGGCCGCCCCATCCGCTTCGGCCAACCCTCGCGGCGGGCCGGGCGGGAGGTCGTCCAGGAAATTCGCGAGCAGGCCGGCGAAGGCCACCGTGGCCGGGACGGGCATGTTGTGGTTGGACAGCATCTTCGCCACCGTGCCGCATCCACCACGGCGACTAGGGCCGTTCGGCATCAGCCTGGCCAGGTTCGCGCGCAGCATGCCATCGCTGCACCAGCTCCTGCCCGAATACGCGTGCATCGAGCACGGCGGCGACCTTGCGAGAACCACCGAGGTCACGATTCCCGAGCTCGACCGCGGCATGGTCGCCGACGCCCTGCGCTTCCCCACCGACCTGCACCACGCCGAGGCGCGCCGCCGCGGCAGCCTCCTGGCCACCTACCCGATCGTCGGCATCCGGCCAGGCCGCGGCACCATGGCCACCACCATCGGCGGGCTGGCACCGGGCGCCTACACGATCGACGTCACTGGGGTCGATCCAGATTCCCCCTTTACCCCGGTCAGCAGCGACATCCTGGTGTGGGCCTGAAGAGCTTGCCCGGCATGGAACGCCACCGCGGGCGGCTCCTGCACAGTTGGCCAGCAAGTCCGAATCGCCTCGCCAGATTCCTGTCCGATTCCGGGAGCACGGTGGGAGCGGCGGCCCGCGCGCAGCTGCGCTCAGGCGCGGTGAGCATGACCATGCCTAGGCTCGTGACCTGGGCAAACACCGCTCATCAGGGCCTCTGCGACGCGGCGCGCCAGGTTGTGGTCCTGCATGTCGTGGGATCGAATCCCATCGCACACCATCGCTAACCCCGCTGACGGTTGAGAGCGGCCTTGCGGCATGGTGATCGCCAAGCCCCGGGGTGGCGCGACCACCCCGCTAGCGAGAGCAGACCAGGGCGTACCTCTGGGTCGCGGGGGTGACTAGCTGCGTGACGATGCTTCTGCACCCGCCATTACGCGCGCGGACGGCGGCGGACACGCCGGGCCACGTAGGTGGCTAAGATCCGATTGCATGTTCCATGGCTAGACTTCCCTGATGAGGAAGAGGTCCGCTCAGCGCGACGCTTACGCTTCGGGCGAGCGGTGGGGGGCCCATGGCGTGTCCGGCGCCAGCTCGGCGATGACCAGCGGCATGCGGATTGTCGTCGAGCCCGTTGACCTGCTGTCCCGCGCGCCCACTGTCGCCTAGCTCGAGTTCCTGAAGTATCTGCGCAAGCCCGAGGGCTACGCTAGAGGCAACCTGGTCGTCCGCTAGCTGTCAGCGAGCTGCGCGCAGCTCGCCGTCGCGCTCCTGGGACCCAGCCCACGCGAGAGCTGACCCCGCCCGGCCGCGTTTCACCCGGTCAACGTCGGCAGCCGCCAGGGCACGCGGCGCCTGCGCTGGCGCTGGGCAGGAGCGTCGTAGAACGCCCGCATGGCCGTCTCAAACGCTTTCTCGGCTCCGCTGAACGCCCGAGAGGAGGACGAGGCTTGGTCCGCCAGCGTCCTGGCAGCACGGGCCAGGTCGCCAGCCGCGTCGGCCAGGTCGCCGCTCTCTTCTAGCCGGTGCGCCGCTCGGTGCGCCTTCGACGGCCAGCCGACCGACCAAGGCTAGCGCACCGAGCGGCGGCTGGGCGCGCGTCAAACCGCTGATGGCCCGTGACCAGCGTGGCTCCCTCGGCCCGCGTTCGACGCGCCGGATCTGGTGTGACTGAGGACCGTGTCGGCGGCGCAGGCGCCGCCGACACGGATTTCCGTGGAATTCCCGGCCCGACACGCTCACTTTTAGCTATCACCCGACTGCGTAACGTGAGAAGGTCCGGCTAGCTTCCGTCCAGGAGGATCCGGCACACCAGGCACCTGCCGGCCTCGGCCCCGGGCAGCGTCACACCGGGCCCAGAGCACATCACGCGGGCACCGGCGAGCGCGCCACCGTCCCCGGCCCGGCCACCCGCCCGACCCCAGGAGGCCACCGTGCCCGACACCGCCCCCACGCCAGGGCCAGCGGCACCGGACGGCGGCGCCATCGTGCACTTCCTGTCCGCCGCGCACCAGGCGCTCGACCTTCCGGCGCCACACCACGGCAGAGACCAGCTGCCCTACCTGACACTGCTGGATCAGCGCGCCCGTCTCGCCCGCGCCAGCATCGGCAGACTGATCAGCAACCCGCACGCCGACGCTCTCGACTACACCTCAGAAGGCGATCACATTCTGCACCAGCTCGCCGACCTGCCACCCGACACCTACCGGCACCACCCGACGCAGCAGTGACCGCCGCGCGCCCCGGCCCCTGCCTCCCCCGGCCGAGGCGCTCCGCCGGTCTGCCAGCGGGCCGCGCGCGCCGGGGGCCTTCCCCCGGAAGACTGCCCGCGGGCGGGCGGCACGGGCATCTGGCGTCCTGCCACGTCCCGCCGCGGGAACTGCAGCCAGCAGGCGCGGCGCACAATGTACCCATCTGGATGGCCAGAGTCTCGAATTGACACCGAGCCGGCGCCCGCGGATCAGGCGTATCTACGCGCATGTCCTCGCCGCTGGCCGGTCACCGATCGCGACTACGCCTACGACCCATCGACATTGGCGGGAGAGCGCCGAACGCCTACCGGGCCGTTGCGGGCTCGCCGCCCGCCGGAGATCATGCGGGATCCCCGGCGCGCGGCCTGCGGCAAGCCCGCCACGTGCGCGGGTAACGGCCGGAGGGTGCCCGGCGCTTCGCTGGGTGCAGGGCCCCTTTCCCCGTGGGGTCTCGGCCCGGCCCCCCGCGGGCCGGGACCCCACCTTGCCTGGCCTGCCCGGAGGGGCAATGACCGCGCCAGACCACGTCCAGCGGTACCGGATCGTTGCCCGGGGTGAGAGCCCGGTGCTGCTGGGGGGCGTGGCTGGCGGACTCCAGATCGAGTCGGGGCGGGGCTGGACGTCGGTGGTCGCGTCGGTCGGTGATGAGTCCGAGCTGTGGGGCTTGCTGGACCGGTTCCAGGATCTGGCGATTCACCTCGTCGGCATCAACGAGCTCGGCGCCGCGGTGATGCGGTCCCCGGCCGTGACGGGCAGCACCCGGGCAGGCGACGGCGGCGGGCCGGCCGGGGGATGGCGCCCGTGGCTGGCGGGCGCCGCAGCCGGCGACCCGGGCGTGTTGGCCGGTGCCCTGGGCCCGGTGGCAGCCAACATCGATCTGTCCGGACTGGACATCAGAACCCATGCGCTGGTGCGCCTGGCCGCGCTGGTGGCCGCCGGTGAGCCCGGCGACCCGATCCGGTCCGCGTGTGAGGCGGCCCTGGACCGCGGCGTGACCGGCGCCGAGATCACCGGCGTGCTCGTGGCCCTCCTTCCCGTGCTGGGCGCCGGTCGTATCGCCGCCGCCGCGGCCACCGTGCTGGGCTGTTTCTGAGCCCGGGCCGCAGCGTCCCCCGCGCCGGGTCAGCGCGCGCCCTCTCGGGTTTTCGCGGAGGCGCTGTCTGCAGGCGACGGTCCTTCACTTCCCGCAGACCCCCGCCGCCACCCTGCACCGCCTGCCCCCGTGAGCACCGCGCGCCACAAGTCGGCCCTCCCGAGGAGGTCCTAGCCGCCAGCGCTCACCATCCCCCGTCCCCGTGCAAGGACACCCCGCAAGGGCCGCTCCTCCTTAAGGGGCCGAGATCTCCCGCGAAGTGCTACGAGGGAAGCCCAGCCAGGTACCCCGGCGGCGCGCAGAATGATCCGTTCGGGCGCCGGTCGGACAGTCAGGCCGACGACCAAGTGGCCGTCCAATCAGGCGGCTCAGCGCGTGGGCTGCTATCGGAGAGACGACTACACTCTGCGATGGGTGTCAACCGTGGATGCGCAGGCGCGTTGGCGCCGGGAGCTTCCGAGACGTCGTGCCAGGCTGTCAGGAAATCTGGGCGGCGTGGCTACATGATCTTAAGGTGCACAGTTCCCGCAGCCCGGCGGCGCCGGTCTTGGCTGAAGATTCTCGGCTTAGCCATGCCGGAACCGTCGATCGCCTGCTAACGGTGCTCGAGGTCGGGGCGCATGCGGCGCATGATGCCCGCTAGTTCGCTGATGCTTGCGTCACCGGTGGCAACGGCCAGGGTGCCCATGGTCTGGCCGGTCGCCCACACGCATATGGTCGCCTTGCCGGAGGCAGCCGTTGCTGCGGCACATTCGGCACTTCCGCCGCCTGGCCCCGCCGGGACCTGTGCTGGACGGCCGAGCGCCCCATGGCCGGCGATGCCCGCGGCGATGCCAGCCAGGTAGTTGCTGAGGTTGGTGGATGGATCGCCAAAGCTTGAGGCCGCATTGACGCCAAGGAAGACCAGCCGCACCGGAGCTTTGGTGGCCGGGTCGGTGCGGCCCGGCTCGTCATAGACCGCCGCCGTGTAGGACGAAGCCGCGCCTAGCCACGCGGGCTTGAACCGGCCGTGCAGCTGCGCCAAGGCGGCACGGTAGATGGTTCGCTCGGCCGCGTAGTCGCGGGTCAGGCCACCCGCCGCGGCCGGAGCGGGAACCAGGATACGCGGGCCAGGCCGCGGTCGGCTGCCTTTCATCTGGGCCGAGAAACACCAGCAACGCCGTAACCAGCACAACACAGACGGCAGCGAGGCCAGCGACGAGCCAGCGTCCTGGGTTGCCGTGGTGAGGCGTGCTGGCCAGGGTGAGCGGCGCGGGCCGGGGTGTCGGCCCTGGCCGGCGAAAGTCACCTGGCCCGGATCAGCATGCTGGCCGGGGTAAGGCGCACGGCCAGGGTATGGCACGTGGGCCGCAGACGGCCTGGCCACTTCAGACGGCGCGGCCGCGGACGGCAGGTCGTCGTCGGCGAGCCAGAACTGCCATCCGGGAGGCGGGGCCGGCCACCGAGGGTCGGGCTGCCAGCCCGGGGGCGGAACGAAGCCTTCCGGGCTGGGCGGCCACCCCGGAGGCAGATTGAACCGAAATCCCAAAGTCCGACCCCTCACTCCGCCTGCGTGTCCCGTCAGGGACCAGCCCACTTGCCCCGGCGACGCTGAGACCGGCTCAAGTTGAATCAGGCTATTAGCCAGCACGGGACTGGTTGGGACAGATATGTGAACTCGGTGGTGCGGTCGCGGGCTGAGTGCCCTGCCGCGGAGAGGGCTGCAGCCTGAGCCGCGGGGGGCTCGGCGGATCGCGGTTTGCCCAGCTTGCGGTGGTCACCCGGGGAGCCATGTCTGCCACGAGCGCGGCGCTACGGGAATATCGGCATGGTCGAGTGCCCACAGCAGGAAGCGCGCCCGGTGCCGGACGAGCAGGTCGTTGCCGCGTGCGGCGCCGTCCAGCCCGGCGCGCAGGCACGCGTCGTCCAGGGCCCGGGCGAGCGGGCCGTAGCCTTGATCCTCGCAGCGGTGCTCACGCCGGACAGCCGCGATGATCAGGTCTTGCAGGGCGTGCCTGAACTCGGGCCCATACTGGCGTGCGGTCGTGGTGAACCGGCGTAGCACCTTCTTCTTCAGGCCCCACGGCGACCACCGCATCGACGCGCGCCACTGCGCGGGATAGGCGGCTTCCCACTGGAGGTAAAGCAACGCCAGACGGGCCCCGGCGGCAGAATCGGGCTCCATCCCGTCGGCCCACCGGCCCGCGGTCACCACCCAGCAGCGGCGATACGCTTCCCGGATCGCGGCCTTGGCCTGGTCCAACTCCGCAGCCAGCCCGGGGTCCGCCGGCTGCCTGCCTGCCCGGTGCCAGACCGCGGCGAGCGCGTTATCGGCCTCCATCGCCGCCAGATCCAACTCCTGGTGGCGCCGCACCGCCTGCCCGCGCCGATCCGGATCAGCGGAGATGAGATCAAACATCCAGCCGGCGTCTTGCCCTGGCCAGACCATCGTGCCTCCGATCCGAACTGCGCACACCGAGCCCGGGTGTCCGCCAGGCCAGCATGCACCTGCCGTGATCCGCCCACCAAACGGCTTGGTTGGTGAGGTGCGCCGGGCGCCGCGCCTCACGATCCGCACGGGCGGACGGCGACGTCGTCACCCCCGAGACCGTGCTGCCGCGATCTGATTCCGTCGTGGGGGCCAGGATGGAGCCGGCGCCGGCCATGGCCGCCGTGGTCAGCGGACCCCGCTCGCCGGGCCTCGTCAGCAGCGGCAATTGCCTGCCACCCGGGTGGATGTTCTTCCGGTTGCCGCCGGCCCCGCAGGCGGGCCAGCGCTGACAAGAGCGCAGAACATCCCGCTGCACCCGGTACGTGGACGCCGAGACCATGCTCCGCAGTCATTCCAGGCCCTTGGACAACGAGCCGCAGGCATCGCTGGCCCGGTCGGCCAGGTTGACCGCCCGGAGGGCGCGGTCGATGCGATCGCCGGGGTCGGGCGCCTCGTACAGGTCGGCGAAGCATCCGAGGTTCTCGGCCACGCTCAGGCGGAGGTAGAGACCGGGCGACTCGGGCATGATCGAGATCCGGCGGCGGATCTCCACTCCGTTATCCGGCGTGAGCGGAATGCCGGCGACCGTCGCCGAGCCCGAGGTCGGCGCGATGAGCGTGCCGAGCGTCCGCACGGTCGTGGTCTTCCCAGCGCCATTCGGCCCGAGGAAACCGAACACCTCGCCATGGCCGATCTCAAAGGAGACGTCGTCGAACGCAACCCGGTCACCGAAGCGCTTGCCCAGGCCAAGCGCGGACAGCGCCGGGGCGCCCCTCTTCGCGTCGGATGCCGCCACCCTCCGGGGAGTCACGAAACGCTCGCCTCGCGCGTGGACCGCAGGCTCGTCCCGCCCAGACACCGCGACCAGCGGCCCGGCCGGGGACCTGGCGCGGCGCCTCAGCTTCCCGATGAGCCACCTGATCAGGTAGATCATCACTGGTACCGCAGAGCCGTGCCGGGCTGGATCCGGGTGGCGCGGCGCAGCGGCCCGCGGATCACGATGAGCGTGAGCACGACCACGCCGGCGAGCGTGATCAGCGGTATGGCCGGGGGGAAGTCCTCGGGGAGGGTGACACCCGCATTGTGCAGGAAGAGCGCCAGCAGCCCCTGGTAGATCAGCCAGCCGAGCAGGACCCCGAACGCCCAGCCGACAGCGGCCAGAACCACCGCCTCGGCGCTGAAGACGCGCCGGACCGGGGTCGAGCACGTCCCGGGCATGGTCGTTCAACAGCACCAGGTCGCTGGTCAGCGCGAACACGATCCCGCCCGTGTGCCGGCAGGCCCGCAGATACTCCTGCAGCAGCCGGGACTCCCGCGCGCTGCCGTCGCTGAACAGCGCCTGCGTGATCTGCCCGGCGGCGGTCTTGGCCAGCGCGACCAGCAGCGCGTCGGCGTCCTCGCGCCAGCAGGTCAGGTTCACCGCGCCGATGGTCTTGCCGGAGATCGGGTGGCGGATCGGCACCGCGGCGCAGGCCAGGTCCTCCAGGTGCTCGGCGTAATGCTCGTGCCCGAACACGTGCACCGGCTGGCCCTTGTCACCGGGATTGCGCTGAGCATCGACAACCTCGCGGTCGGGTTCGCGCTGGGCACCTACCACGTCAGCCTCCCGGTTGCCGCCGCCGTCATCGGCGCGGTGAGTGTCGTGATGTCGCTGGCCGGGCTGGAGCTGGGCGCGAGAGTCGGGATGCGCGCCGGGCAGCGCGGCGAGCTGCTCGGCGGCCTGGTCCTCATCGGCGTGGGCGTCGCCATCGGCACTGGTGTCATCTAGCGCCAGCCCATCGCGCCATGTAAGGCTGCCCAGGTCCAGATCGGAGGCACCTTGCGGTGCTGCGCCTGCCGATGCGGCGCGGGTCGGTTCTTCACCGGTCGTGATTCGGCAGTCGCCCAGATTATCCAGTTCGACGTGGGGTGGGGACGACCGCGCCAGCCTGCGCTGCGTCTTGCTCAACGCTCGGCGTCCAGTGTCGGGGGCTGAGCGCGGTGGCGCCGACGTGGCCCGGCAGGGCAAAGGAAGGCGGCCGTCGCACGACGCGTCATGGTACCCAGCGATGGCGACCTAGTGACGGGCGGGTGCTATGCCGTCCCAGATGCCCACGGCTTCATCCGCCGATTTCAGTTCCCGCCCCGCTATCGGCGGTATGCGCGGTGGGCGGCTCCTAGGGTGTGGGCATGGTCGTGGGGCTCGGGCTGCTGGCGGTGTCGGCGGTGATGCTGATCGCGGGAGCGGAGCTGTTCACCGAGAACGCCGCCGCTGCCGCGCGCGGGCTGAGGATCACCGTTTTCGCGGCGGCGTTCCTGCTGGCTGGCGCGGAGCCCGAGGAGATGATCACCGCGGTGATCGCCTCGGGGCGGCACCGGCCCGGGCTTGCGGCCGGGGACGCGATCGGTGCCAACCTGACGATGCTGACCCTGGTGCTGGGGCTGGCCGCGCTGGCCCGGCCGCTGCCGTTCGGCGGGCGGGTCCGCGGGTATGCGATCTGGTCCGCGCTGGCGGGCGGGCTGGCCGCGCTGGCAGTCGCCGGGAGCATCATTGGGCGCTGGCAGGGCGGGCTGCTGGTGGCCGCCTACCTGGCCGGGGTGGCGGTGTTGTGGTGGCGGGAGCGCAAGCCGCGTGCCATCGGGGAAGTCGCCGAGGCTGGCGAAGAAGACAGCGGATCGCGGCCCGCGGCGCTCGGGCTGGTGCTGGCCCTGGGCGGGGTCGCGCTGATGGCCGCCGGGGGCTGGCTGGCGGTGGGCGGGGCCGAGCGGGTGGTCGCGGCGCTGCGCCTGACCGACTCGGCGGTCGGGCTGACGCTGCTGGCCCTGGCCACCATCGCGGAGCTGTTCGCGCTGGCCTGGGCGGCCGCGCGGCGCGGCGTCTCCGAGATCGCGGTAGCTGGGGTGGTCGGGTCGGTCGCCTATAACGCCACCGCCACGCTCGGGGTGGCGGCGCTGGTCCGGCCGCTGGCCGCCGGCGGCATCGTGGCACCTGCCATCGCGGCCGCCGCGCTGCCGATCGGCCTGCTGATGGTCACGACGGGCGGCTGGCTGAACCGTCGAGCAGGGGCCGTACTGGTGGTCGGCTATGGCGCGTGGGTGACCGCCGTCCTGGTCCACTGACATGCTCGGCACCCGGGGCGCTGCAGCGCTAGCCCGGGTCAGTGATCGCCCGCGAAGATCGCCCGGACCTCCCAGCGGCAGGGTCGGCCCACTACCGGCCCATTACGGCGTTCAGCGCCAGGCCCAGGAGAACGGCAGCGGCCGGGATACCGTCGATCAAGTAACCGCAGTGCTGATGAGGCCGCCTCCTCGCCCCGCTAGTGATACAGCGGATTTTCCCGCCCGCCGCGGTTTCCGCCATTCTCCGGCTACTGCCATCGGGCCCATGGCCCGTTCGGTGCCGCGGCCCTCGCACGCGGGCGGACGCCAGGATCGGGCAGCCCCCCGGCCACCGGGCCGGCTAGATGGCGTTCAGGACTGCGCCTGCCTGGCGGACGAGGGCTGGGTCTGAACCGAGCAGGAGCAGGGCATGGGTGCCCCGTGCGCAGATGATGGTGACTCCGCTGGACCGCATCGTC
>WNFM01223542.1_pt1 | contig 10415 bp, 9 predicted proteins | sample 5400271 | NCBI WGS metagenome assembly WNFM01 (sample SAMN13153352, study PRJNA577476) | soil metagenome | isolation source: 60 cm saprolite on Douglas fir-dominated hillslope | place: USA:California | collected 2013-09-17 | reverse complement strand
TGGAAGGACGGGAAACTGACCTTTCGACGCTACCAGGTGGACGACGCCGGCCGGCGCATCAACGCCATCGAGCAGCAGGTGGACTGGATCGTCGGATCGGGCCACCGCTCCCGCGTCTACCTCTATCGCACGCCGAGCGGCGAGCTGTATCAGCTCCCCATTGCCTGGTACACGCAGGAGCGCGCCTGGGCGATGGCGCCGGGATACGACCGGGCCGACCACGACGGCATCACCCGTGCCGTTCGCCGCGAATGCCTCTTCTGCCACAACGCCTATCCCGAGGTGCGCGAAGGAAGCGATCGACACTGGATGCCGCAAGTGTTTCCGGCCGCGCTACCGGAGGGGACGGGCTGCCAGCGCTGCCACGGACCGGCGGCGCGGCACGTCGAGGCGATGGAGCGCGGCGGAAGCAACGCCGAGGCGCGGGCCACCATTGTCAACCCCGCGCGGCTGGCGCCGGCGCTGCGCGACTCCGTCTGCTTTCAGTGTCATCTTCTGCCGGCGGTGGCCATGATCGGCGTGCGGCGCTTCGATCGCGGCGACTACTCCTTCCGGCCGGGCCAGGCCTTCGGCGACTACATGCTGCACGTCGACGTCGACGAGTCCGGACGCTCGCGCGAGCAGCGCTTCGAGATCAATCACCACGCCTATCGGCTCCGTCAGAGTCCCTGTTACATCAAGGGAGGGATCACCTGCATCTCCTGTCATGACCCGCATCAGCCGTTGAAGAAGGACAGCCGCCTCGCCCACGTAACCTCGGTCTGCCTCGGCTGCCACAGCAGGCATGCACCACGGGCGGAGAACGTCGCGGCCGACGATTGCGTGACGTGCCACATGCCGCGACGGCGCGTGCAGGACGTCGTACACGTGGTCATGACGGACCATCGAATCCAGCGCCGCCCTCCGGCCGGCGACCTGCTCGCGCCGCTGGCCGAGCACGTTCCCGACATCACCGGCGTCGAGTTTCTCGATCGTGATGAGGCGCCAGGGGGCGCGCTTGGCGAGGTCTATCGGGCCGTTACCGTCCTGCGGGCCATGCCGCGAACCGCGGCGGCCGTAGACCATCTCGAGAAGAGCCTCCAGGCCACGAGCTCACCCGTGCCGCGCTTCGATCTCGTCGCAGCGCACCTGCAGCAGCGGCAGTTCGCAGCGGCGCTCGAGATGCTCCGCACCCTCGGTGAATCGACCACGAGTGACGTACGCCTCCGCGACTGGCGCGGGCTGGGCGAAGTCGGCGTGGGAGAGACCGATGCTGGTCTTACCGACCTGCGCGCGGCCGCGGCAGCCGCCCCCGATCTGCCTGAGTTTCCGTTCAATCTCGCCGCGGTACTGCACCGCACCGGCCGCGACGCGGAGGCCCTCCCGCTGCTCGGCCACGCGGTCGAGCTGCGGCCGAACTTCGTTGCTGCCTGGATGCTGCGTGCCGAGACGCTGGCCGTGCTCGGACGGCCGAAAGAAGCGATCGCCGATCTCCGCCGCGCTCTGGCCATCGACCCGCGAGAGACGCGGGCCTATCTCCTGCGTCCCTCTGTTTCGTTCTCTGTTTGCCCTAACCTCCGTCGCGATGAGAGTTACGACCGACGACTTCTCTTCAACTGCGGTTTTCAGGTGGTTAGTGGTTGGTGGTTAGAAAGGGCCTCGTGATTGACGAATCGCTTTTCTAACCACTAACCACTAACCACTATCACCTGCTGACCTACCCCTCGTGTAAGCTGAGAGGATGACCGCTCGTCCCCTGATCTTGGTCAGCCTCTTGTTGTTCGCCGGTGGGAGCGCCCTCGCCGCGCCTCCCTCGGCGGCGAGCGATCTGACCTCGAAGTATGCCTCGCAGCTCGATGCGTCGGACTATCCGGCGGCGCCCGCGCCCTCCTCCCCTCCCACCTTTGCGCTCGACTTCTCCACCGTACACACCTATCGCTACTTCTATGAGCAAATGCTGGAGAATCACATCATCACTCCTGAAAACAACAGCGAATCGAGCTTCACCTCCTCCTCCTACGGTGACCTGATGGTCTACAGTGAGCCCGACCACACGGCACAGCTTCGATTCGAAAAAATCAGGATGCAATCGACGAAGACGATCAACGGCAAGCCGCTGAACGCGAGTGAGAAACTTCCGCCCACGTGGATCGGGAACCTGAATCAGGCCGGCGACATCTATGAGGCGGTGCCGGGACAGGGACCTCTCATGGCGCTCCTCTTCCCCATTCCGTCGAAGGCGCTGGCGGTGGGAGAGTCGGTGGAGACTCCCGTGGAGCTCGACCTGCCGGTGATGGGCACGACGTACGCTGCGAAGGGAGTGCGCCGTATCACCTGTACCGGGTACGTCACCGTTGTCCGGCGCGTGTGCGCGAAGCTGGAGCAGACGATCGAGCTCTCCGCCGTCGATGATGACACCCATCAGCGGGTCGCCGCGTTCGGGAGGTCGGTCTCCTTCTTCGCTCTGAGCGAAGGGCGCTTCGCTCGCTCGGCCGCCGTAATCACGCTCAACATGACGGACCCCGCGCCGTCCGTCATGGCCGGCACCGGCGGGAAGACACCGAAGACCTCACTTCCCCCGAAAAAAAGAGTAAGCGCCGACGACTTCGTGAAGATCGTACTGGCTGAATAGTGATTAGTGGTTAGTAGATAAGTGGATTAGTGGATTAGACAACCCGCGCCTCTTCTAATCACTAATCTACTAATCTACTAATCCACTCATCCACTTCATTCAATGAATAACGATCGCGACAGAGTGCGAGCGCTCCTGCTGCTGGCCCTCGCGGTGCTGTTGGCGATGGGACTCTGGTTCGGCGTCTCGGCCGTCGCGCCACAGATCAGCGAGGAGTGGCACCTCGATGCGGGAACGACGGCGTGGCTCACGTTGTCGGTGCAGCTCGGATTAGCGCGCTCCTCAACCTCTCGGACGTCATCCGGGCGCGACATCTCTTCGCCGCCTGCGCCTTCCTCGGCGCGGCGACGAACGCCCTGCTCGCCTGGTGCGTCCACACGCCGGGACCCGCCATTGCGCTGCGCTTTCTAACCGGAGCGTTTCTGGCGGGCGTCTATCCGCCGGGTATGAAGCTCGTCGCCACGTGGTATCGCGAGGGGCGCGGCTTCGCATTGGGCGTCGTGGTCGGCGCGCTCACGCTCGGCAAGGCCTCGCCATACCTGGTCAATGCATTCGGGTCGTCGAGATGGAGGGTGAACGTCGGCCTGGCCTCGCTCATCGCCGCGGCAGGCGGCCTGTGCGTGGCGCTCTTCGTGCGGGAGGGGCCGTTCGCGCTGCCGAATCAGCCGTTCGATCTCTCGCAGATCGCGCAGGTTGTTCGCAATCGCGGCGTCCGGTTCGCGAACTTCGGCTACTTCGGCCACATGTGGGAGCTGTACGCGATGTGGACGTGGGCGCCAGTGATGATCCGGGCCAGCCTGGCCGCGACAGGCGACCCGCCGCTTTATGCCGAGGCGGCGTCGTTCCTGGTCATCGGAAGCGGAGCGGCTGGATGTATCGTCGCGGGACGCCTCGCCGATCGAATCGGTCGAACGATCGTCGCCTCTGCCGCGATGGCGATCAGTGGCGCGTGCTGCATCCTCATCGGCTTTCTGTTCGGCGGCCCGCCGACACTCTTACTGATCGTGGCGGCAATCTGGGGCGCCACGGTCGTGGCGGACTCCGCTCAGTTCTCCGCCTGTGTGACCGAGCTCGGAGACCCGCGCTACATCGGGACGGCGTTGACGATGCAGACCTGCATCGGATTCCTCATCACCACGGCTTCGATCCGCATGATGCCATCACTCGTCGCCCGCGTCGGATGGCGCTACGCATTCGCCGCCCTCGCCGTCGGTCCGTTGCTGGGGATCATCGCCATGCTGCGACTTCGCAGCACCCCCGAGGCGGTAAAGATCGCGCAAGGACGGCGATAATCGTTAGTGGTTAGTGCTTAGTGGGGCAGCCGCTAATCACAGCGCAAACACTTCTGCCCTCTGCCTTCTGCCTTTCCCGATCATCGGCAGTTCACCGCTACGCGCGCCGCGGGCGACCAAATCCCGGTCGGGGCGAGCACATGCAACCTTTCCCAAACCACCAGGTGTTGACGCCCGGAACCGAGGCGCCATCGATCGGTCACGCCCCTCCCGGCGCCACGAATCTCGACTCGCTGCCGTTGCCCCCTGGCTCCGTCGCTTCGCTCCCACTGGTACTCCACGAACGAAGGTCTGCTGACATGAATGGTGGCGATGAACTCGAGACCGGCAGGGCACCGGCCGCTGAAACTGTTCGGCCTGGCGACGATGCCGACACGGGTGACGGTGTGTTGCGCAAAGAGAACGGCGGCCGACGAGAGGATGACCGCAACTACGAGGACGAGAACTTTCCGGAGCATTTCGACCTCCTCAACGAATGAAGTGGCCGGGCTTCGGGCATGCTAGCAAAACGCTCCACAGAGTGCGACATTGGCGCTACCCTTTCGAGGAGACCAGACAATGGACACGCCGACAGGTAACATGGGACCAGGATCGACCTCCGCGACGGACACCGGCGCGGGAACGAGGGATGGCATGGGAACAAAAGGATCGGGCACAGGCAGCTGTGCGCATTGCGGGCAGCCGCTGGACGGCAGCGGCGTGAATAGCGGCCTCGAACAATTCCTCGGCAGACTGGGCATCAACGACGACATGATCAACAACCTCAAGTCGTCGATCGCCAAGGTCGACATCGACGAGTATCTGGACACCGCGCGCCACTACCTCCGAAAGAACAGCCGCAAGGCGAAGACCTATGCGCGGCGCAACCCCGGAAAAGTCATCGTCGGAGCGGTCGTGCTTGCGGTCGGCGCCGGCCTGTTAGTTGCCGCGTTGAACCGGGACTGAGTACGTGCAGAAGATCGATCGCTTCCTGAAGCTGATGAACGACCGCGGGGCGTCGGATTTCCATATGACCGTGGGCCGTCCGCCGATGCTGCGCGCGTCGGGCTCCATGGAGACCATTCGCTACCGCGTGCTGAGCGAGGCGGACTACGCGGACATGCTCAAGCCCGTGACGCCGCCGCGGTTGTGGGACGACTATGTGAAGAGCGGCGACGTCGACTTCTCCTACGAGATCCCCGGCGTGGCCCGCTACCGCGTGAACCTCTTCCGCCAGCAGCGGGGCGCCGGCGCGGTCTTCCGCGTCATCCCCACGAAGATCCTGACCATCGAACAGCTCGGCCTGCCCGACCAGGTGCGGCGCGTGGCCAACTTCCGGAGCGGTCTGGTGCTCGTCACCGGCCCGACGGGCTCGGGAAAGTCGACCACCCTCGCGGCCATCATCGATCAGATCAACGAGACCCGACCGCTGCACATCATCACCATCGAAGACCCGATCGAGTTCGTGCCCCCCAACAAAAAGTGCCTCATCCACCAGCGCGAGATCGGCAACCACGCCAAATCGTTCTCCGAAGCGCTCAAGTCTGCGGGACGCGAGGATCCCGACCTGATTCTGGTTGGCGAGATGCGCGATCTGGAGACCATCCAGATGGCGCTCAGCGCGGCGGAGAGAGGGACGCTCGTCTTCGGAACGCTGCACACGAATAATGCCGCGAAGACGATGGACCGCATCATCAGCGTCTTCCCGGCCGGCGAGCAGGAAGGCATCCGCAACGTCCTCGGCGACACCATCCGCGGCGTCGTGGCCCAGCAACTCCTGCCCAAGCTCGGCGGCGGACGCATAGCGGCCCTGGAGATCCTCTTCGCCTCCCCCGCCATCGGCAACATGATCCGTGAAGGAAAGACCTCGCAGATCACCTCGGCCATCCAGACCGGCATGAAGGAAGGGATGGTCGACATGGACGCCTCCATTCGCCGCCTGCACGCCGACAAGAAGATCTCCGCCCGCGCTGCCTACGACAAAGCCATCGATAAAGAGTCCTTCAAGGATGCGTTGCAGGCCGAAGGGATACGCGAGTAACCGGCTTCGTGACGAGTGGTCAGGTATCCGACGTGGCAGGCCCTGTAACCGAGGATCCCTTGCAAGACAAGAGAGCGCAGATCGGCGACATCGAGCTTCACTATGTGTCTCGTGGCAGCAGGCTTTCGCGTCATCGCGCCCGACCTTCCCGGGTACAACGACTCCTCCAAGCCGAAGGACGTTGCGGCCTATCACCCACTCGCCATCGCGCGTAACATCGCCGGATTGATCGCCCAAAGCGGCGACGTGCCGTGCGCGGTCGTCGGACACGACTGGGGTGGGCTGGCGGCATGGCTGCTGGCGATGTGCCACTCCGACGTCGTCTCACGACTGGTGGTGATGAATTCGCCGCACCCCGTTCCGTATGGCCGCGAGTTGCGGAGCTCCTCCTCACAGAAGCTCCGGGCCGCGTATCAGCTCTTCTTCGCCATGCCCCTCCTGCCGCGCCTCGTCGTCCGGCCGCTCCTCGCGCCCCTCATGCGGCGCATGGCCCGGCTCACGAACGAGGAGCTCGCCGAGTATCGGACCTCCTGGCGCAAGCCACGAGCGGTGCGGTCGATGCTGAACTACTACCGCGCCCTCAAGCGCTATCGCGGGGAGCTGCGTAGCATCATCAAACGCATCGACGTCCCCACGCTGCTCATCTGGGGCGAGCGCGATCCGGTCTTCATCCGCGCCACCACGGAGAACTTTACCGAGTGGGTGCCGGACCTGCGCGTGGAACGCATCCCCGAGGCAGGCCACTTCGTGCAGAGCGAGGCGCCCGAGAAGGTGAACGAGTTGCTGATCGCGTTCTTGAGTGGTTAGTAGATTAGTGGATTAGTGGATTAGTGGATTAGTAGATTAGCAACCGTGGGCGACCCCAAGCTCGACTCATGTACTAATCCACTAATCTACTAATCTACTAATCTACTAATCTACTAATCCACTCATTCACTGTCTCCGAAACTCCTCCCACTGCTCGCTGATGGAGCCGAGGAAGTCGCGTTTCGGCGACCAGCCGAGTCGCTGGCGTGTCTGGTCGGATGAGATCTCCTGATCGACGAGCAGCGCATCCGTGAATGGTCCCAGCTTCGGGCGGACGGCATCGGGCGGAATGTGGGCGATCGTGCCGTGCGGGGCGATGGCTTGCGCGCACTGGTCGAGCGTGACGCGCGAGTCGTCAATGGCGTGGAAGATCCCCTGGCCGCGCGTCTCCAGGATCCGGAGGTAGCAGGCGGCCAGATCGTGCAGGTCGATCAATGCCCAGCGGTTCGAGCCGTCGCCCACGATCTCGATCGGCTTTCCCTGCTCGGCCGCGGCGAAATATCCGGCCAGGAGACTCTGCTTGCCGCCGTAGACGCAGCCCGGGCGGATCACGCCATGCGATCCGCCGGCGAGCACGAGCTGCTCATGACCGGTACGCCACGCCACGAGCGGAAGAGGGCGGGCGGGCGAATTCTCGTCGGCCTTGCCGTTGCCCAGGACCCACACGCCCGAGGTGAAGAGGATGTAGGCATTGCGGCGAAGGAACGTATCGATGGCGGTGCGGCTGAGCGCGACGGTATCCGTCGTCGATTGCGCGGCGTGTACGAACGCATCGAATCCATCGAGCACGCCTTCCTCGGCGAGACCCGGCAGCGCAGCGAGATCGCCGGAGATGAGTGTCACGGAGAGGCGACGCAGCGCGCTCGTCTCGGCGTCCGGCCGGACCAGGGCCGCCACCTCATGATTGCCCGCACGAAGCGCCGCTGCCACGGCTCCGCCGACATAGCCTGTTGCACCGGTAAGGAAGACTCGCATGCCCCGAAGTCTATCCCGTGTCGGTTGCCGCGTTACCGGGACGATGGGCCATGAAAAAGCGCAGCGTTTCCGCCGCGCCCTCGTTGACTCCTCGCTTGAGGAACGAGTGCCGCTAGCTCTTCCGGCCCATGGCGCGCTCGAAGGCCAGGGCCATGGCGCTCTTGCCGCTCTCGGAGTCGGCGCGCTCTTCCTGGAACTTAACGTACTCGTCGCGCTCGGCGGCAGCCTTGGCGGCCTCGTGCGAGAGGGAGATGCGCTTGCGCGTCGCGTCGACGCTCATCACGCGGACCATCAGCTTCTCGCCGGGCTGGTAGGCCTGCGATGGATCCTGTCCCGGAGCGACAATGAAGATTCCCGGTGCGCCGCCGTGATCGACCACGCCTTCCACTACCCGGCCGATGCCGTACTTCTGTGAGGCGTTCTCCCACGGATCGGTGGTGGCCACCTCGCGTAGAGAGAGCGAGAGACGCTTGCGCGACGGATCGACTTCGCGCACCCATCCGGTTACATGCGAACCGATGGCCACGCCCGCGTCGCCCTGCTTCACGCCGAAGGGAAGCTGTGAAAAGTGGACGAGACCGTCGATGCCCGGCTCGACCTCGACGAACAAGCCGAAATCGGTGGAGCGGAGGATGCGGCCACCGAAGGGCGCTCCGGCCGGATAGCGGTCGGCTACATCGCCCCACGGATCGGGCTCCTGGTCCTTCATCGACAGCGAGATGCGCTTGCCATCGTTTTCGACCTTGATGACTTTGACCCGCACTTCCTGTCCAACGGCCACGACATCCTTCGGATTCGTGATGCGGCGGCGGCTCATCTCCGAGACGTGCAGGAGACCGTCGACGCCGCCGAGGTCGACAAATGCGCCAAAGGGCGTGATGGTCTTCACGGTGCCGGTCAACTCCGCGCCCGGCACGACTATCCGGCGCGTTTCCTCGGCCCGCACGGAGGCGGCTTCCTTCATCAGCGCGGCCCGCGAGACCACGATGCGGCGACCGTCATCCGACAGCTCGGTGACGCGGAACTCATAGGGCTGGTTGAGGAAGGCGTCCGGGTCCTCGATCTTGCCGAGGGCGATCTGCGACAGAGGGCAGAAGGCGCGCAAGCCGGCCACGCTGACGTCGAACCCACCCTTGTTGCGGCCCGTGACCTTCCCCTCGACAGGGATGCGGCTCTCGAAGGCCATGCGAAGCTGGTCGAGTGTTGCCTTCCCCTTGAGCATCTTCCGGGAAATGCGGATTTCGGGCTGCGTCTTGACGACGGTGCCCTCCACGCTGTCTCCTACGTCGAGCCCTTCCAGTTCGGCGGCATCCATGACCGCTTCGGAAGGTCCACCGTAGGAGATGAATGCATCTTCGCCGGAGATGGAGACGATCTGCCCGTTGAGCAGTTCGCCCTGTTCCGGAGTCTTGAAGTTCAGACTCGCCTCAAAGGCCTCGGCATCCATCATGTTCGCCTCGGCTAGTTCCTTGGTCTGGGTCATGGGCGTGCTTCGTTCCTTTTTCTAGATTTCGTCTCGCTCGGGGGGGAGATCGGCTGGGCTGCGTATGTTACTCGAAACAGGAGACGCGGGGAACCGGCGCAACCCCACCTCGGGCGGGTTTCTTCCGCCGGGAGGCTCGTGAGGGCTGAAGGCAGAAGGCAGAGGGCAGAAGTGGGGCGGCGTGGCCTCATCTTTCCGCTGCCTTCCTGACATCCGCTCCGTTGCCGCCCCGGACATCTGCCTTCTGCCTTCTGCCCTCTGCAGCCGACCTCCCTCGCTGAACGCGGCGAAGCACGTTCCCACTTCTGCCTTCTGCCTTCTGCCTTCTGCCTTTTGCCGCGTCTGCTTGCCGCACGCGAAAAAAATTTTCAAAGGGGTCTTGCCGCGACACGAAGGCGAACCTACATTGGGCTTCCCGTCGCACCGGATGCCTCATCGCGGCTGTCAACGATGCGGCGGGACGCTACGAGCGGCAATGGAGCTCAAGGCATGGCAATGCGGATGCCCCGAGCGGCTGTCAACGCATTGCACCTCGCCCCGCGAGGCACGGATCGGCGGGACGGTCGGTTGGAATGCCCTCTGGTGGCTGTTAACGAACCGAGAACGGGCCTGCGGGACCAGAGCACCGCAGGCCCATTTTCTTGTCCATGAACATCCGACCTGCTCGACCCGACGATGCGGAACGTGTGGCCGCGCTCCTCACCGAGTTGGACTATCCAACGGAACCCGAGGCCGCCCGGCAACGCATCGGCACACTCAGCGCGCGCGACGATTCCTGCATTCTGCTGGCCGTCGACGAAACCGATCGTGCCTTCGGCCTGGCCGGCGGGCAGGTGATCGCCGCCGTACATACGGACGAGCCGGTGGGCATGATCATGGCCTTGGTCGTCGCCCGCGACCACCGCCGCCGCGGCGCCGGCCGCGCTCTCATCGCCGCCATGGAGGAGTTCCTGCGCCAGCGGGGATGCGGGTACGTGATGGTCACCTCGGCCAACCGTCGGGCGGACGCCCACGCGTTCTACGAGTCGCTCAATTACGAGCGGACCGGACAGCGGTTTGCGCGGCATTTGTAGGCTCCGCTAGCTACCATGGACCACATGCCACAACACGCTCTGCTGTTCCTGGCCATGGTCTCCGCAGCGTTCGCGAAGGCCGCCATGCCGCTGCACGTCGATCACGTCATCCTCGGCGTCGCCGATCTCGACGCCGGCGTCCGCGAGTTGGAGG